>ERZ795045.2-NODE-2-length-369694-cov-6.847202_pt1 | contig 369694 bp, 303 predicted proteins | sample MGYA00375129_ERZ795045 | MGnify/ENA primary metagenome ERZ795045 (study PRJEB30174, sample SAMN05720166) | activated sludge metagenome | isolation source: anaerobic digester from wastewater treatment plant | place: Japan | collected 2015-05-15 ...
ACCGGATAGTAAAAAAGATTGAGAAAGACGTTCAACATGATAAACAGTACTTAGATAAAAGGAAAAAGAATTTTTTGTACATCACCCATGAATATTTTTTAACACATAAAAATGCGATTTGAAGCAAAACTTATTAAATGTCTCCCGACCACTTATCAGGATTGGAATTGGACTGTCTGGATAAGAGAAATATGCAGGTAACATCTTACGGCCCTGATACGCTGACCCGGACACCGGCCGGTTCCTCGCAGCGTTTTGAAGCCGACAGACGGAGAATTATGGTAATATGAAGAATAGATTGGCTGTCTTAAATCTAACGATTTGTTTCCTCTTTTTCCTCGGTTGTCAAAACGACAAAGAACAACTGGAAAAAGCCGTTCAGAAAAACGACTGGGAAACGGTCAAATCTCTTTTGAATAAAAATCCACAGCTGATTAATACATCCTTCCGCAATGGATACAACTTACTGTATGCGGCCATCGTTTGCAATAATCAGGAAATGGTCCGCTATTTACTTGAAAAAGGAGCGAATGTGAATGAAAAAGCGGGCAAATTTTCAGAAGCTCCTTTGCATTGGGCCAGCACCTGGGGACGACAGGAGATTGCGCTTCTTCTTATTCAGTACGGAGCCGATGTCAATATTCGATGCGGCTCATTATACACCCCTCTTCACAATGCCTGTCTTTATTCTCATGAAGCAATGGTTCGGCTTCTGCTTGAACATGGAGCCCAAGTTAACGCTCTTGATTTTGTCGGGCGGCCCCCTCTGTGGCTTGTCTGCAACAACCGCAGGGAAACAGCATCGGATTTTACGATTATCCGAATGCTGCTGGACCATGGAGCGGATCTCAATTTTTGCCTCAACGGATGCAGCATTTTTGAGGCAACACTCGGCAGCCGTTGTTTTCGAAAAGCAGAATTTCTGGCCGACTGCGGGGCTGTACTGGAACTGCCCGGCGAACATGAGACTTGCCGGTTGGAAGGGGAACAGATTAAGGACTATATAAAATGGTATGAACGGGTAATGGAGGATATTCCGGAGCAACTGCCGGAACGATATAGCAAATAAACCGGCTTGGGAAGAAATGTATTATGACCCGGACACCGGCCGATTCCTCCAGCCCGACCCGGCGGGAGGAATAAATAAGAATTAAGAAGTAAGAAGTAAGAATAATGAAGAATTGGGGAAAAGTTGCTTTGAACAGATTTTTATCTTGACAAAAGCGGTCTTTTATTGGAAAATGCTTGCCTGATAAGAGTGTCAAAGAGGACCCGGCCAAAACAGCCGGATTTCCCCTCTCCTCCCTCGCTCTTTCTAAGCATCTGAAAACAAGTGTTTTTGCCGACACCGGCAAAGTGTGGTTTTTTTGATTCATAAGGAGGGCAGAAAATGAAGCGAACGCTCTTTCTTTTCCCACTTTTCCTGCTGACTGCATCGGTTTGTTTTTCCGGCGATTTCTACTGGGCGGAACCGATAGACGGTGAAATGGGACAGCCGGACAACTGGAATCCGCCGGCGGTCCCCGGAGCGGACGATTCTGTTTATTTTACACTGCCCAGCGCCTATACCGTCTGGTTCGAATCAGACTACATCCATGACCGAATGACCGTCGACGGTTCAGACCTGACGCTCCAGTTGAACGGCCATACCTATCTGCTGGACGGCACGGCCGACTACAACCGCACCGTCCTCCTTGCCGATACCCAATCCAGCGCTTTACGCATCGGCGGAGGAGGTGTTTTCAGCGGTGATCTGCTGATTGGGGACAATGACCCTCAAACCGTCGGAGCCCTTCATCTGAGCGGACCGGATACCTTTTGGAGCGGTTATCGAACGGACGGCTGGCACGGCTTTTTTTACGGTGTGCTCGGCTCGGCACAGGTTTCCGTGACAGAAGGGGCCGTTCTGGAACACGGGCACGGCCAGAGCGGTATTGACGGAAAAGCGGATTTTCTCATCGACGGACAGGACACGGAATGGTATGTGGACGGTTACTTCGGAATGTCCATTTACGGCGATACACTCGTCACGCTCAGCAACGGAGCTCGGATGGATTTCGGCTACTTGGAAATGGCCCGGCACGCCCGTTCCTCCGCTGTTATCGACATCGTTGGGACAGCCCATCAAACGGAACTGATTATTGAAAACTACTGGTGGGACCCCATCAGCCTGAATCTCGGAATGGGCGGCTCAGCCCAAATAAACCTGACCGGCTCCAAACTGCTTCATCTCGGGCATACAGCCATTGCCCTTTTCCCCGGCAGCTGCGGGGAATTGAATATTACCGACGGGTCCTGGGCGGACCTGCAGGGTTCCGTCGCCGTCGGGGGAACCCTCGACAAACCGGGCGGACGGGGATTGATTTCTTTATCCGCTGACCCGGACAAAGGGTTGTACGCTGAGCTTTCGGCAGCCAATCACCAGGCCGGAGAGCAGATTACAGTCTGGCCGGAAGGTGTGATTCGAATGGAGGAGGGACAGATTTCCGCTGAATACAGCCCCGGCCAGGCCAATCCGATTGTACTCAAGGGGGGCACCCTCGAGGGCTGGGGCTGGATTCGAGCCGATGTGGTTAACGAAAGCGGCATCGTGATGCCCGGTGTGAGCGGAATGTGGAAATTTTTGGATATCATTTACAACTATTATCAGGGGTCGAACGGGACGCTGAAAATCGGCATCGGCGGTCTCCATTCCGCCTGGGGCCATTCCATTCTGACTGCACAGGCCCAGGAAGGCGGACAAGTCGTGCTGGATGGGTACCTCGACGTGGACCTGCTGGATGGGTATGTACCGAATTACGAAGACTCGTTTGCAATTATTGAAGCCCGCCATATCAACGGCCGGTTTCTCAATGCGGTCTCCGAAGTAATTTTCGAAGAAGGAACGTTTGATATCCTCTACCAGACGGACCGGGTTGTTCTGACGCACTTTCGCAGCGACCCCCGATGTCCCTCTTATCCGAATGCCGATTTTAACCGGGACTGCCGCGTGGATATGAACGATTTGGCTGTTTTGGCCGGACAGTGGCTCGAGTGCAGATATGAACCGGGCGATTTTTGTCCGTAATCCGTTATTCCTCGAGGAGGTATCCGAATTTTTCGCGGGCCTCTTTTTTAATGGACTCCATAATCAGCGGGAAATGCTTGAGCGGTTCGAGCTCACCCTGAATTCCGGCTCGCCGCTTGAGTGCCGCTGCCTCCAGATAAGGGGACCGCAGGGTGTACAGCACACCCAGACCGTACGCTTCCAGCCCGTCCAGATTGGGCCAGGGCAGCGAGACAGGCGGCTGGTCAGTCAGACCCGGAATCAGACAGGGTGTAATTCGGCCGGTTTCAAACCCGATATCCATCTGACGACGGAGGAGCTTATCTGCCGTGAACCATTTGCCCCGCATCCGCTCCAAATAGGCAAGGGCCTGCAAACGGGAGACAACCTGAAGTTCCTCCAGGGTCTGTCGGATTAATTCTGTCATGGCCTGGTTGTAATCAGGCACCGTCATTGCACCGCGCTGAACAGCCCTCACGGCCAGATGAGCGCCGAGAGCGTTGGAATACAAATCCTCCCAGGAGAAAGCGGATTCATGTTCCGGCTCGATCAGAGCAAAACGCAGGCCCTGCCAGGTGAGCATCTCGTGCCATACGTAAGAATGATAGGCCACAGCCGGCGCGATTATGAGAGCAGCTTCGCGGGCAATCTTCTCCCGCTCAGAGCGAGGCCGCTGCATCCAGTCTGATGGATACGTTAACCGAATTACATTCGTTGTCAGTTCAAAGGCGGGTCCGACCTGAAACCGGCTTCGTCCGCTGAGAATGGCGTCATAGGCCTTCAGATACGTATGCCGGGTCAGGTCCGCCGTTCCACGGAGATGGTCAGGGTCGATGGTGCCCCCCCGAAGTGTGTACAAAATCCCATACCCCTCGCGGCCGCCGTATCCGTAGGAATGAGTCCCCAGATTGTTGGGATCACCGTAATATTGTTTCGGCGTAAATCCCCAGCGCGGGCGAGGTCCGCCGTCCAATCCGCAGCCGCCCAAAACCAAAACGGCTATAATTCCTGCCGCCGACAAAACCCTTCCGACCCAACAACTCATCCCGCTCCTCCCCCTTCACCCTGCTCGGCGGACTGTTTTCGAACCGTCTGGTTTTTGGGCTTGACGCCGATATAGCCGGCTTCATAGCAAAACTGAAGGATTTGTCTGCCCACCGGAGCGGCATATCCAGACCCGGAAAGCCCGCCGGGCACGGCCACCACAATCACAACGCTGCGGTCCGCTGAATCCTCCGCAAAACATTCAAACCAGGCCATATCCGGGCTTTCCGTTGAGCCGGTCTTGCCGTAAATCTTTAACTCTTTGCGGAGCGGACAATCCAGGAAAGTGCTGTAGGCCGTTCCGCCGTCTTCATAAACGGCTGCACGCATCCCTTCCCGAACCACGGAAAGTGTTTTGGGCGAAACAGAAAGAATCTTCTGCTGTTTCTGATTAAAAGGGTCATCATCCAGATAAATCAGACGGGGCGGCTTGTAAATCCCGCCGCGAACCAGGGCCGCCAGAGCATTGGCCGCCTGCAAAACAGTCACCCGCAGATTCCCCTGCCCGATTCCCCAGAACCGCTTTTCCGACTGCCGATTGGATGGAATGGGGCGAATCTGTTCGGGGCTCGTATAGGGTGTCTGCTGGACACCATATTCGATGCTGCCGTGCGCCTGCGGAAGCGTTCCCCAGGAAACAACCTGCTCTCCGGTCTTTGGATCAACATACTCCACAGGAGAAAGCACACGTCTCCCAAACCCCAACTCAAAGAACCATCGCTGCAGCGCCCCGCTGTCAATCCGGTCAGCCAGGCGGGAAAAATAAATATTGCAGCTGCCGCGCAGGGCGTTTCGGGCAATGTTGCCGCCCTCATCCGCCCATCGCCAGTCGTGCCCCATCCGGGAAAAACGCGTCTGGGCCAGACAGCTGGGCCATCCCTGGGGCGGGGAATGGGCCGGACAGGAGATTACTTCATTCGGGGTAATTTTCTTTTCTTCCAGACCGATAAGCAGAATCAGCGGTTTAATCGTGGAACCGGGAGGATAATTGACCTCCAGCGCCTTGTGTCTCAAGGGCGTATTGGGGTCCGACAAAAGCTGACCGGCCATCTGCCTCGCTTTATTCAAATCATACTGGGGCGTGGACACCAGAGCCAGAATATCCCCTGTGGCTGCCTCGAGCACAACAGCAGAGGCCCGGCGGCTGACGACCGCAGCCACTTCCGGCGGCAAATCCGGATGCTGAAGATATTTTTCGATGCGCTCCTGCAAATCCGCATCCAGCGTCAGCTGAACCGTTCGCCCGTACTGCGGTTCTTTCCGCTGAAGCAGATGCCCATCCTTATCATAAATGACTTCGCCCCGACGTCCTCGCAGAATCGGCTCACACATCCGCTCAATTCCCGCCTTGCCGATGAGTTCCCCCTCCAAATAGCGCAGGTATTCGTCCTGACTGAAAAGGTCTTTTTCCTCCTCCTGAACCAGTCCGACCCAGCCGATAATCTGGCAGGCCGTTGTGCGTCTGGGATAAAAACGCTGGCCGTGCGTACGGATTTCGACATCTTTCATTCCGCTCAGCTCGGCCTGGGCCTCCACCAGATGGTCGGCGGGAATCTCAAAAACCGGATAGGTTTGCTGCATTTCCACCAGACGAACCCCGAGAACATCCGCCGGTCTGAGTTCTTCTTTTTGACGGCGGTACTCTTCAATCGACCCGTTCGGGTTAATCCTCCTCCACTGAACATAACAGCCCATTTCCCAGATTCGGTTGTTGATGCGTTCAATCGACTGAATCACCTCTGTGCGGGGGGCTCCGATTCGTTCCGCAAACGCCAAAATCCGATTGAGACGACTGAAGTCTTCCGCATAGCGCGCCTGAAGATCATAACGAAGACGCTGGGGAGAGCGGCCTTCTTCAAGTCCCTGCCGCTGCATCTGAGCCTCCCAGAAACGCTCATCCAGAAGCCGGCAGAGACGATAATTGACATAAGCATAAAAAACCGGCACGTCTTTCGCCAGAACAACGCCCTTGCGGTCGAGGATATTTCCGCGAATCGTCGGCAGCGGCTGGGGCTCCAAAATCTGCTTGTCAGCGATGGCCTGCCGATACTCCTGACAGTGCACAATCTGCAGACTCCCCAGCCGAATTAAGCAAATCAATGCGGCGAAAGCAAAAAGGATAATCAGGATAGTTAATCTAACTTTATACATGGCCCAGCCGTATCCCGGAAGAGCGTCCCGGCCGCGGTTTTTTCAGGAAAGGCCACAGCCGTTCGAACAGCGGCCACAAAACCGGGACAACTGCCGCCGTATATAAAGCCCGTCCCAGCAGAACCCGCATCGGCAAAACTCCTGCCTGTTCGGTTTTTAAGACAGCCAAACCGTGTGAGGCCGCCATCAAGATCAGCGAGGCCGCCAAAACCACCGCAATCTGATAAATAGAAGAGCGGACATTCAGGAGCCCCTGCATCTGACAGAGCAGCGAGCCGGCCAGCCCCCAGCAGACGGTATTGGGCCCCATCACCGATCCGGACAAATCCGCCGCAAACCCCAGCAGAAAGGAAAGACCGACCGCTTCAAACGGTTCGGCCCGCAGAGATGTAAAAATCAGCAGAACCAGCAGAACGCTCGGACGCACCTGGCCGTATCCGAACGCAACCAGATTCAGCAGATTGCCTGCCTCCAGCAGAGCAGCCAGCACCGTCAGCAGAATGAACCAAGACCACCGCATAGACACCTTTACTTTGTGTCCGCCGTCGAAAGCGGCGGGACAATCACCGCCACAATCTTCTGGGCGTATGCATCATCCACCGGATGAACGGTAATATCCCACAGAAGCGGATGCTCCTCGTCCGGACGAACCCGGACACAGCGGCCGACCACCAGAGGAGTTTCGAGAATTCCCGGCTGGGGTGCAGCGTACACAACGTCCCCTTCACGAATATCATAATCGCGGGACAGAAGCGGAATCCGACAGCCGTTCTTTCCATCCCCCGACATTCGTCCGATATATTCCACTTCGGCACCTTCCCGACGAATCCGCACCTCCATCGTCACCGCAGAATCCGTCAAGAGTCGGACCCGAGAAAAACGGGCAGATACCTCCTGGATAACCCCGAGTACACTGTCTCCCTTTTCCGAAAGCACCATTTGGCCGGGGGCCAGACCGTGGTCGCTTCCGCGGCTGATAATCAATTCGTGTCGAATCCCCCTTACAGAGGAACTCACGGGTGCCAGCACCAGCCCCGCCCACGGCAGCGGAACCTCTTTCCGAAACCGAGCCAGTGTTTCATATTCCCGATGAAGAGTATGATATTGAGCCGCAAGATTCTGGTAGGCCTTCCAGAGCCGCTCATATTCCGCCGCATCAACCGCCTGTCCGCTGTCAGCGGAACTTTGGGCTCGCTGGACTTCGAGGGTTCGTCCCACCCGCAAAAAAGGGTCAAAAATGCGAACAAAAAGAAAATTCAGATGGCACGTCAATCGCTGAGGCAGCCAAAGAAGAATAAACCCTGCCAGAAGCAGGGTTACAAACAAAAGACCCGGTGATAGGTAAATTTTTCGAACGGCCATATCTTCTTATCGGTCAACAGCCGCAACCGCTGTTCCGGACAGGTCAATCCCATCCATAGCCGCTTTCATCCAGAACATCTTTCCAGATTTCGAGGTTCTCCAGATAAACGCTGGTGCCTCTGGCCACACAGGTGAGCGGGTCCTCGGCGTGCACGACCTTCAAACCGGTGGCATTGGAAAGAACTGTATCCATTCCCCGCAGGAGCGAACCGCCGCCGCACAGATGGACCCCGTTTTCAATCAAATCAGCGGCCAGCTCCGGTTCCGCCCGCTCGAGTGTGCGCATGACTGTTTCGATAATCCCTGCGATCGGCTCCCGGAAGGCCTCGCGGATTTCCTCGCTGGTAATGACGATTTTCCGCGGCAGTCCGGAAATGGTATCCCGTCCGGCCACTTCCATGGTCATTTCCTGCTCGAGGGGCGCCGCCGAACCGATCTGAATTTTGACCTGTTCGGCCCGGGCCTCACCGATGAGCAGGTTGTAGGTGCGTTTGAGGTGATTAATCAGGGCTTCATCGAAATCATCGCCCCCGATTCGAATGGACTCGCAGGTACTGATGTCGGCCAGACTCATAATGGCCACTTCCGTGGTTCCGCCGCCGATATCCACCACCATCGAAGCAGTCGGTTCCGTAATCGGCAGCCCAGCCCCGATGCCCGCCGCCATCGGTTCATCCACCAGATACACCTTGCGAGCCCCCGCGCGCATCGCGCTTTCAATCACTGCTCGTCGCTCCACGGCCGTGATTCCGCTGGGCACGGCAATCACAATTCGGGGGCTCAAAAGCCGCCCGCGGCCGTGGACCTTCCGGATGAAATAGCTAAGCATCGCCTCGGTGATTTCAAAATCGCTGATGACACCGTCTTTAAGAGGCCGAATTGCGCTGATGGAACCAGGGGTTTTGCCGAGCATCTCTTTGGCCACCAGCCCCACGGCTTCGCCGTTATTCAGGACGATATTGGTGCCTTTTCGGACCGCTACCACCGACGGTTCGCTGAGGACGATTCCTTCGTTGCGGACACAGACCAGCGTATTGCACGTTCCGAGGTCTATGCCCATATCCTTGCTGAACCAGCCCACAATCGACTCGAACACGATGACTCCCTTCAAATCCGATAATCGTCATCTCACCGCCGGCGGACCTGCGTGTCCTGAGGGCTTATCGCACCGCCTGGACCGCAAACGACCACATCTGACTGCCGTAATAGAACCAGCACGTCAGCGACACATACACGGCCGTTGCAAAGACGGTCAGCCACGCTAATGCCAGTATCGCCGTATAGACATCGTTTGCGGCGGTCGTATTCTGTTTGGCCATAGTCAATCCGATTTAAAGTTTTGTGCTCGCTGTATCGCCCACTCTCGGCGTCTGCTGAACCAGTTCGAGCACGCCGGCGGACTGATTGATATCTACATGGGTAATCACCACATCACACAAAAACTGGTCGCCTCGGGTAACGTGAAACCGCATATCCTTCTCAACACCATCCGAGCTGCCCACCGAAAGCGTGACCATATTCGAACGCACTTCCGTCACCAGCCCGCGGATATCCGCTCCGACCGCCGCAGGAGCAGCCGGACGAGCGGGCCCCGGAACCGGCGTTACCACCGCCGCAGGGGCCGATGCGGCCGGCAAAGTACCGGTCAGCTTGGTTTCCAGTTCCTTCTTCTGCTCGAGCAGACGACGACGGTCGGCCTCCAGTGCCTCCAGCTGGACAATCTTTTCATACAATTCAGAAGTAATCTGGTTGAGCTCTCTGGCGTCTTTGATGCCCTGAGCACGGGCTTCATCCAGCTGGCTTTGCGTCAGACGCAGCGACTCCTGCAAACTCCGGATGCTCTGCTCAAACCCCGTCAAAACTCCTTTCCAGCTGTCCGCCCGGGCCTGGTATTCCTGGCTTTGACGCTCGGCATTCTGAAGGTCGGCCATCAGTTTTGTATTTTGTGCCTGAAGAGCCGCAATTTTTTCCTGAAGCTGTTCCTCCTGAAGCTTCATTTTCTTCTGGAGTTCATCGTAAAGACGGTTCAGGTTGGCCACATCCGCCTGCGCGGCACTGTAGAGGTTCTTCTGCTGCTCATAGAGAACCTTATAGTTGTTGGTATTCACAACAAAAGACACCATAGCCCCGCACAGAAAGATGGCGAATAAGGATAATAAGATGACTAAAATTTTTGTTAATGGACTCAATGTAACCTCCGTATCCTGAGCGATTTCACCGCCGCAACAGCGGCATTTTTCAACACCCAAAAACGCAAATTACCAAATAAATATCGGGATTTTAAGTCGGTATTCTTCAGAGGTCAAGACAATTTTATAAGCATCTAAAATATTATTCCGTCAAAAGTTGTGTCTTTTCAAACAGATGAATCATCCGCGCCGGCGAAAGCAGCCCGCATTATTTCTACATCCGTGCTCCGGAACCTCCTTTTTTCTCTTCACAGATAACTCATTTATTTTTCGAAAGTTACGTCGTTTTACTTCTGAAGCAGGACGGACTTGGCCGCCATCAGCCGGATAAAGGGAGACCTGCTGGTCAAGGCCTTAGACAGGTATCCGTTCAGGGATGGATCCCTGAACGTTCCGACAGCAGACACAGCCAACTGGTTAGCTACAGTTGTCTCATCCAAATTCGGTCTGCGTTCAAAATATTCCTGAACCATCGACAATCCGGAGCGGTCTCCCATCGCCCCCAGCTGTTCGGCCGCCGCCAGCCGCACCTCGAGCACATCATCCTGAAGCATTGTCTGGACAGCCATCAGGGCATCGGGGGTCCCCAGTGCTCCCATACAGCGAATTCCCCAGATGCGGTCATCGTGATATTTGCTGATCAGCAGCGGCCAAATTTTGTCCCGATAGACCTTCGGGTCCTGCAGACGTGCCATAGACTCAACTGTCTGGAAAAGCACTTTTTCATTGGAACTGCCGGCGGTCATCAATTCCCAAAGAAGCGGCAGGTCTTCTCGTTTTCCCATTTTGCCGACCAGAAGAGCGGCATTGGCCGCTACTGTGGGATTGGGATTTTTGAGGGCTTCCAGAATCCGAGCCCTGTACTCAAGAGCCCCAATCTTTGAGAGTCCATAGGCAGCGGCAATCCGCACATTCGGATTGGGGTCCTCCAGCTTCTTCTGCAGAGTCTGTCTGCACGAGGTGCACTGCATATCCCCCATTGCCACAAGAGCCGCAAAACGAACAGTCACTTTGGGGTCATCGGCTAACTGCATAATTTTGGGAAGAAACATTTCCTGACGGGTCTGTGCTGCCACTTCAATCGCCGCCGCGCGGACATAGGAATTAGGGTTCTCCAGCCCTTCTTTGACGATGTTCAGGGACTGAGGCACCATTGCCTGAATTGCGGCAGGCGCTGGTTGAGAGGCCGGCATCTGAACCGTCGATATCGACGAATCACACCCGGATAAAACAGACCATACGAACAACAAACTCACACCAAACAACCATTTTTTCATAAAGGGTTCCCCTTTTTTCCATCTCCATACAGTTTATCCGCCAGTGCCGCCAGCACAACCCCTAAAAATGTGATTCCCACAACCCCATCCAGCCGGCGTCCCCAGCGTGTAAACAGAGTGATTCGGGAATCCAGCACAACACGGTCCACAAACCAACCTTCCGCATCCGGCCCCTGGCGTAAAACGGCCTTTGTGGGGAGAGTGCCGGCCAGATATTCGTTGCGGATTTGCCCCAACGGGTCAATCAAACAGCTGATGCCTGTGTTGACGCTGCGAAGAATTGAAATCCGGTTTTCGATACATCGAAAGACCGTGATTGCCATCCGCTGGGCCTGCTCAACCGTCGGATATACTTTGCCGTCTTTGTAGCGAACATACCAGCCGTCATTGCTGATATTAACCAGAAAATCGGCTTTTCGGCCCTCCTTATCCAAAACCATTTTCCGGCATAAGGTCGAATCGGTATCTTCATAACAAATCAGAACACCGAAACTGTATCGTCGGCCTTCTTTCTCAATAGAAAAACGGGTGTATTTTTGGCCGGGAGTCAGATTGTAGTCGTAATCATAGGGACTGAGCCGATGAATAAAGTCATACAGCCGCGGCAGTGTTTGACGGAAGGGAATGTATTCGCCGAACGGAACCAAATGAATCTTGTCATACCGGCTGGGATTTTGCTGACCGGTCGGCTCGTATAGAAAAGCGGTATTATACTGGTCTGCTGCAACCGGTTCACCGCTGGAGGTGCTGATGCGGACAGCGTGGGCCCCTACCAACAAAGAGCCGCGGCCTTCGGCGAACTGCCGGATTTGGCGGTCAAACTGACGGGCTGTACTTTCCGGAGGCAGATAATACAGATAGTCCGGATTTAAGGAGGCCAACACCATCGTTTCCGGCCAAGCCGCCATCCATGCACCGGCATTAAAACAGGGTTCGCTCAAGTCCAGAAGGGTTTGGAGAATGGCCGGGCCGTTTTCGCTCAGTTCCTTTATATGGGAGGGAACATTGGTCTGAACAGACCCCACGAGCGGACCGTCCGATAAAAACCGCTGCGAATGATTGAGCTGATAGATGCCGTAAAACCAATTCAGACCCAGCAGCAAGCCGACACCGGCGACTTTTACAAAATTGGTCAATCTTCGAAGTTGATTGGAAAAAACATCCAGCAAAATATCAGCCGCCAGACCGTTCACAGCGGCAACCAGCACCGAGACCCCCAGTTGGCCGAAAATATCACAGATTTGAATCATCGGCAGATTGCGGTACTGGCTGTGAGCCAGAAAATACCAGCTGAAACCGGTAAACAGGACACTCTGCCAGGCCTCCGCTCCTGCCACAATCAGCGGAGCCCAAACCGTCAGCGGCCAGCGTTTTCTTCGGACAAACCGCACCGCAAAGGCCAGAACAGGCCCATAGCAGGCCTGCACCAGACCAAAAGCCAGATAGCCGGGAAAGGTCACCCCGATAAGCCAGTAGAGGTTCACCAGCCAGTACACCAGCCAGATTCCGAAAACGGCGGGCAAGAGTTTTTTTAATGACAACTGCGGCCGGCAGGCCAGCAGAAAAGGGACCCAGGCGAACCACGCCGCCCATGCCTGGTCATACGGCGCCTGGCAAATTGTCAGCAAAAACGCTGACAGTGCCGGCAAAACCGCTATGAAAAAAAGAGTTTTTATTTTCGGCCCTGACATGGGCATATCTCCGGCAGCAGCGGTAGAATCATGTCCGGCTTATAGTGTTTGCAATTGTTCATACGGACGGCAAACTGTCGGCAAAAAAGCTGCGTCAATTTCTCATTCATTTGATAGGCATCTGCAGGACGGCCGATTTCAAAAACCAGCCGCTTCAATTCGAGCATTTCGTGCATTGACAACGGGCCGGATATCCTGGTTTTTTGCAGGTCAGTCAGACGTTTTCGAGTGTTTTCAACATACTGCTCAGAGATATCAATCCCGCAGTAATCGCGTCCAAGCTGAAACGCCGCGGCCGCCGTCGTGCCCGAACCGACAAACGGGTCCAGCACACAATCGCCGGGATTGGAGCTGGCCGAGATAATGCGAGCCAGCAGGAGTTCGGGCATCTGGCACGGATGCCAGCCCTGCCGTTCCCGAAAGGTCCCGCATACACGCGAATAGGTATTCCACACATCATCCGGCAGCTTGCCGCAGGACTGGGCACGCTTGTCGTTGTAAACCAGCTGACGGTCAGAAGGAACTCGAACAGCCCAGTCATTGAAGGTGAATTGTTTCGGATTTTTTACAAAGTAAAAGATGTGGGTGTGGGAGCGGGCAAATTTGTTCCGGGTCTGCTGGCCGAAGGTATAATGCCAGATAATCCAGTTGCGCAGCGTCAGGCCCAGGTCCTCTCCAATCAGCCGCACATGCGCAGCATAGTCATCGCCAATGGCAATATAGAAGGAACCGGTCGGTTTGAGCACACCCAGACAGGCGCTCATCCAGTCGCGTGTCCAAGCCAGATACCGGTTCTTTTCAACCCGGTCGCGGTATTTGTCATACTGATAGCCGATATTGAACGGCGGGTCAGCGAAAATCAGATCCGCAAACGGCTCCCCCACACTTCGGAGGATTTCTATGCAGTCCCCGCACAGAATGATATTTCGGAATTTTTGCATGCCGGACATCTTACCGCCGGCGGTGTGATTTTCAAGCCGGAACCCTGCAGGTCCCGGATGAGAGATCCATTCAGCGAAGGCGAAGGGGCTTTTGGGTGCGAAGGACTTTGCCGGTCAGATAGTCTGTAAACTCCACTTTTACGGTCAACTCGCAGGCCTTCTCCGGCAGAATCGCCTCGACATCCCACGTCAGCCGATAGTAAGCCCCCATCAGCGAACGTCCCCATTTCGTTTTCAGCTCTTCCGCACCGACCGTCCACAAACCAAGCAGATGTTCCCCAGCCGAAACATCCAGATGCCAAAGGGAGACATGAACCTGTCCCGGGGCTTTTACCACATCCCCGGCCTGGTCAATCGGCTCCAGGTGCACACGCAAGGTTTCGATCTTCCCGTCTCGATTCTCATCGGTCAGGGCTGTGCCTTTTGCCAGACGAATCTGCATCAGCCGATCGAGGGCCGACAGACGAAGGTCCGGATTCAGGGAAGACAGCATGCCGCACTGTTCGAGCAGCTGGCGGTTTTCTTCTTCCAGCCGCTCAACTTTGTTTTCGAGATGATTTTTGGCGGCCTGAAGGTCGCGGACCTGCTGCCAGAGAGCGGTTTGAGACGGTGGAACCGAGCAGCCGACTGTCCAAACGACTGCCGTCAAAACCAGAATCTTCACCAGCCGCTCGGTCATAACAGCCCTTTCCGGAACACTATTCCGTTTCGTCCGACTCCGTTTTGGCCTTCGGCAGAACCGTCGGGGCTTTCTGGAGGATTTTGTCCGCCAGACCATATGCCACGGCCTCTTCGGCCTCCAGCCAGAGATTGCGGTCGCAGTCCTTCTCTATCTGTTCCGGGGATTTTCCGGTGTGGAACGACAAAATCTGGTAAAGCCGTGTGCGCAGCCGCAGGATTTCCTTGGCCTCGATTTCGATATCGGTGGCCGCTCCGGTCATGACCCCTGAAATCAGCGGCTGATGCAGCAGCACGCGGCTGTTAGGCAGGATAAATCGTTTGCCCGGCGTGCCGCCTGCAAAGAGCACCGCCCCCATGCTGGCGGCCTGACCGACACAATAGGTTGCGACAGGACACCGCAGGAACCGCATCGTATCATAAATCGCCAGGCCCGCCGTAATCACCCCGCCGGGAGAGTTGATATAAAAATGAATGTCCGCCTCGCTGTCTTCATTGCTCAAAAAGAGCATCTGTGCAATAATCAGGTTGGCGACTTCATCTTCTATCTGGCCGCCCAGAAAGATGATCCGGTCCTTCAGCAGGCGGGAAAAAATATCATAGGCCCGCTCGCCGCGGCCGGTTTTCTCGATTACAATCGGGACAAGATTCTGATTGACTCGCATAGATTCCTCACGGATGAGTGGAAAGATTTCAGAGGACCGGTTTTTGCTTTTTCTCTTCCGGATGCTCCTGAAGCACATCGTCGATCAGGCCGTATTCTTTGGCCTCCTGAGCGGTCATGTACTTGTCGCGTTCGGTTTCCTGTGCGATCTTCTCGACGGGCTGTCCGGTATGAAAGGCCAGGATTTCATTAATCATCTTTTTGGCCTTCAGAATCTCTTCGGCCTGGATTTTGATGTCGGCGGCCTGTCCGCTGACGCCGCCCCAGGGCTGATGAAGCATCACTTTGGCGTGCGGCAGGGCATACCGCCGGCCCTTGGTGCCCGCCGCCAGGATCACCGCCGCCCCCGACTGGGCCCGGCCGATGCAGTAGGTCGCCACCGGAGAGCCGATAAACCGCATCGTATCATAGATGGCCATCGTGTCATCCACGCTGCCGCCCGGAGAATTGATGTACAGGCTGATTTCCACACCGCGCTTCAGATTGTCCAGGTACAGCAGCTTCATAATCACTTCGGTGGCCAGCCGGTAGGAAATCTCCCCGATCATAAACACAATCCGGTTTTCCAGCAGCAGGTCGTCGAGCGTCATTTCGCGGGTGCGCTGATAACCCGGTCCCTGCAGGTGCGGGTCGAAGGCAAACGGCCGCTGCGGCTCTGACTGGTTGAGCGGATACAGCATCATTTCCATCCTGTTCTTGTTTTTGAAGGTTCCAGCTGTTTTTCTATCGGACGAACGCCGTTCCGGCAGGCCCGGAAGACCTGCCGGAATGACGACTATATCGGACAATCCGCCGCCCTACTTTTCCTCTTTCTGATCCTTTTTGGCGGCTTTGGGTTTGCGCTTGGCCTGCGTTTCTTCCCGGCTCTTGGGCTTTTCCGCCGTTTCTTTTTCCTCTTTTTCAGCGGCGGCCTCGTGTTTTTCTTCCGTCTTCTTTGCCGCCCGCTTGCGGGGCTTGTGGACCTCTTCCGCTGCAGGGGCGGGAATCTCTTCGGATTCTACGATTTTGGCCTTCTCGAGAATCTTCTCGATGCACTTCTGCTCGCGCACCTGCAGAGCAAACTGGGCCAGCGAGCCGTCTCGAGCCAGCTCTTCCCGCATCTTTTCCGGACGCCGGCCTCGCTGGGCCGCCACGGCCGCAATATGACCGTTGATTTCCTCTTCCGTTACTTCGATGCCGAACTGGTCGGCAATCTTGCTCATGATGAAAAACAGCTTCAGCTGTTCTTTGGCCTGCTGGTCGGAGCTGGCCCGCAGCTGATCCATCTGCTGCTCGATTTCCTCTTTGGAAACGCCCTGCATCAGCAGGTTGACGTAGCGCCGCTGCAGAATAGCCAGAGACTGGTCGGCCGCCATATCCGCCGGCAGGTCGAAATCGATATTCTTCTGCAGATAGGCATAAACCTGGTCCACCATCGCCGCCCGGGCCTGCCGCTCTGAGGCGGTTTCCAGATAATCACGAACCCGCCCTTTGAGCTCCTCGAGCGTGCTGACGCCGAAACGGCTGAAAAATTCCTCGTTCAGCTCGGCGGGCTTGAGCATCTTGACTTCTTTGACGGCAATCTTTATGTCAACCTTCTTGCCGCGGAAGCGTTCATTGAAATACGTAGAGGGCACTTCCACCGTAACCGTGCGTTCATCACCGTGTTTAGCCCCCCGGAGAAGCTCCGCCAACCCTTCCACCGGAACCCCCGCAACAAAACCGGGGTCGCGGACAAAGACTTCAATGCTGTCCTGCTTGTCCTGCCCCTCTTCGCCTTCCACATGCACAATCACATCCGCAATGACCTGGTCGCCCGCTTCCACGGCCTCCTCTTTGGGCACCCACATCCCGGAGCGTTTCCGCATGGATTCGATTTCCTCCTGAACTCGCTCCTCAGTCACTTCAACCTTGGGCTTGCGGATTTCGATGCCTTCCAGATTGGGCAGTTCAAACTCCGGCCGCACTTCCACTTCAAAAGTGTACATCAGCGGACCGCTGTCCGGCAGGGTGATTTCCTCGTGCTTGATATCCGGATCGCCCAGATAATCCACCTTATTGTCTTTCAGAGCTGACTCAGCGGACTCTGCCAGCAGCTGGAGTTTCACCTGATTGCGAACATCGGTACCGAATCGTTTCTCGAGCAGACGAATAGGAGCCCGGCCCCTGCGGAACCCCGGAATAATGACATCCTGTCTAAGTTCTTTATATTTTTCATCCAGAAGAGCTTTTATCTTCTCTTCAGGAACCTCCACGGTGACCTTTTTCTTGCAGGGACCAATATCCTCTATTTTTACAACATTTGGAATTGACTGCTCGGTTTGACTTTCGTTTTGCTGATTATCCTTAGTTTCTTCCGCCATTTCAGGACTCCTAAGTTGTTATTTCCCTTATTCTTATAACAAAAACGGCCGCCGAAATATCCTTTCGCCGACCTCAAGTTCCATCCTTCCTGCTCCCGCAGGATTCCAAGCACTTAAGCGACCAGCGCCAGACTAAATTGTGTTAGCCGATAACTCGCTAAAGCTATGTCAATAAAAGATTTAGGAAATCCACCCGGATTTCCCTGTCTTCGATAAGACACTCAGGCCTTCCGGCCTCAAAGCGGGCGATGAGATTTGAACTCACGACATTCACGTTGGCAACGTGACGCTCTACCCCTGAGCTACGCCCGCGTAATCGCCCTATTAAATAAAACAAAAAACACGTTTTGTAAAGAGTTTTTTCTCAAAAAACGCTTCTGGAAAAGTGAGTTTCTACTCTCCGAGAACCTGGACAATCACCTTGCGGCTGCGCGGGCCGTCAAACTCACAAAAATAAATCCCCTGCCAGGTTCCGAGAACCAGCCGCCCCTTTTCCAAAAGAATCCGCTCGCTGCACCCGACCAGAGAGGATTTCACGTGGGCATCGGAATTGCCTTCGGAGTGCTGATAGCCGGCCCGATGCGCCGGAACCAGGGCCTCCAGCGTCAGAAGAATATCGTGCACGACATCCAGGTCGGCATTTTCGTTAATCGTAATGCCGGCCGTCGTATGCGGGGTATAAACCGTTACTTGTCCGTTCTGGATGCCGCTTTCTTCAACAATTCCGGCCACTTGTTCCGTAATATCCGCCATTTCGCACCGGCGCCGTGTGGAAATTCCTATGGTCTGCTGAACAACTTTCATAGCAATCCTCACATCTTTGTCTTGAAATGAAAATCCTGATTGGAAAACATTATCGGACCCTTTTCAACCGAAAAAGATTTCCGCAAATATTTTTTGTTTAGTCTTACAACAAATATAACCCCTACAAACCATTTTGAAAGTATTTCCTGTAAAGCCGCCTTATTCGATTCCCGAAAAGGTTGTCAGGTTTATCTGAAAGGGAATATGAGAAGGCAAGGGCAGAAACCTGTTTCTCTGCACGGAAGAGGATGCGGAACGCTGGCGGTTTTCCTGTTCGCTTTCAGTGCAATCGTTCAAGCCCAGACCGAGGAATCAGACATCCATCGGCAGGAGCGAATCCGTCAGATTGAAGAACGCATTCGAACCCTCGAAGAACAGCTCAAAACGATTGATCCCCAGGCCCCCGAATTGCAGACGTCAGACATCTCCGCCCATGAGAAATCGGCTGCCGACGGCCAGGTGGACCTCTTTGAGTTGCCGCTGGAACAACTGATGGAGATTACCCTTCCTACCGCCGCTTCTCTCACGCATACCACGCAGCGTCTGACGCCTTCGACGGTTACCACCATCACCCAGGAACAAATCCGGCGCAGCGGAGCGCGAAGTCTTTACGAACTGCTCGAAATGTATGTGCCGAACCTGCAAGTCATCTTTGCACGAGAGCGGACCCGTGCGGTCGGTCTTCGCGGCATCATCGCCCACCAAAACGATAAGTTTCTGCTGCTGGTCAACGGCCGCATTATGAATGAGCGGACGGATTCGGGCGCCATCACCGAACTGGACCTGCCGATGCTCACGGATATTCACCACATCGACGTTGTGCGGGGTCCCAGTTCCGCCCTGTACGGCCCCGGGGCGCTGTCAATGACCATCAATATCGTCACAGACAGCTACAAAACCTTCCAAGGAGAAGAAGCAACGCTGCGGGCCGGTGCGGTTGAACGCTACGCCACCGGCGAATTCAAGCACAGCCGCAAACTCAGCGAGGACAGCGGTTTGTTCCTGTATGCCGGTGCCAGCAAATACGACGGAGCGGACGTTGCTGATTCTCCGATGGTCTTCGGTACGGAAGAGCCGATGTGGCTGCTGGACGACATCTCCACCTGGAACTGGAAGATTTATCAGGGGACTGAACAGGTCAAGGACTGGTTTAAGAATCTCAACCAAATGCCGTTTGAGCGGCCTAAGATGAAGCTGTTTGCTCAATATACCCGGGGCGGATTTGATTTATGGGCCCGCTACACCCAGGGCGGTGAATGGATTGATTTTACCGCCTGGCACGATTTTCCGCGGGACGACTGGTGGCATGTGCGGATGTTTTCCAAAGAGGGTATTGTCTACTCGCAGGCCACGATGCAGGCCAGTTATGACCAGGAAATCAACTCCGACTGGTCCCTGCGGTATGTCCTCAGCTATGACCGCTTTACCAATGAAAACGAAAACTTTGAACAGGCGTCTTTCCGGAAACGCTACGCCGAGGATGAAATCTACGGACGGATTCTGGCTCGGTGGAATCCGGCTCAGAACCACTCGCTGGCATTCGGGACGGAATGGTCTCACGAACGGTTTGGGCTTTCCCTGTCCGGAGAGGCCGTCAGCAATCAGCCGTTTATGTTCCACTATCCCCCCAACCGGACAGACCCAAATCCGGCCAACTGGGTCGGCTATATGCCGCAGTGGAGCACAGACACATACGCCCTGTTTGGTGAATACCAATGGAACATCAATGACCTGATGACGGTGTTCGTCAGCAGCCGGCTGGACTGGCATCCTTATACGGACACGATGTTTTCACCGCGAGGCGTGCTGATTCTGACTCCAAGCAAACAGGATACCATTAAACTGATGGCCTCCCGTTCTGTGCGGACCAACTCCGCCGCCCAGATGTGGATTGACTACAACTACCTGGATATAACCAGCCCCGTGGACAAGCTGAACGCCTACGAGCTGCGGTATGAACGGCAGCATACAGACAATCTGTGGATGGGAGGGTCTGTCTTCCTGTATGACATGCCGGGTATTTTAGGCGACACCTCCGAAGTAGCCACCGGCACCAGCAGCGGCACCAAAGTCGTGGGCGATATGAAACTGTGGGGAGTGGAGCTGGAGGCCGGCTGGAAAGGGAAAAAACTCAAAGTCGATTTGTCTCACAGCTTTTCCAAGCTGATTGAAATGAAAGGCGAACCGGGCATTCTCTGGCACAACTACAGCGCCGCTCCCTTCGGAGTCGGAAACGACCTGGCCCAGTGGCACAATCACACCAGCAAGATGCGGGCGGAATATCAATACGATGAAAAATGGCTACTGAACGGCTCGCTTTGCGTCCTGTGGGGTTCGCCGGGAGGGCAGGATGCCGCCGATTATCGAGACCAGATGTTTCCGGACTGGGATTATCTGTCCGGCTTTGAAGAGCCCTTTAAGGCCAGTGCTTATCTGAACCTTGGGGCTGAATACAAATGGAGCCCCAATACCACGCTGACGTTCACGGGCTACAACCTGCTGGGGCTGGTGGATGAGGAACTGAACAAGCGGCGGGTCGGCTTTGATCGGCAGCTGCCCGGACGCTACCGGATTCTGCCGGTTTCGTTCGGCGTAACGCTTACGCATCGATTCTAAGGAGCGGATGACAGGGTATGAAACATGGGCTTGTACAATTTGAAACCCGCTTCCTCCTGCGGCTTCTGACGGGACTGGGTTGCCTGCTGGTATCCTCGCCTGTATGGGCGGCAGAGCCGGACAAACAGGCCCAAGCCGAGCAGATTCGAGCCGAACTGGCGGCCCTGCGGCAGGAACTGGCCCTGCTGAAGGGACAGCCGATTGAAAACACTTCCTCTGTTTCCGAACCCGCCAAAGAACCCCCTGTACAAGAAGACAATGATTCGGAAGCCGACCTGCCTGTCTCCGGCATTCTGACGCAAACGCCGCGGCGGCTTTCTCCTTATACCGTAACAACCATCACCCGCCGGCAGATTCAAACCTCCCAGGCCCGCAGTTTGTACGAACTGCTGGAAATGTACGTGCCCAACCTGCAGATGATGTTCACTAGTGAGCATCCGAAAACCCTCGGTCTCCGCGGAATTCTTGCCCACCGAAGCAACAAATTCGTCGTGCTGGTCAACGGCCGGATTATGAACGAAAAGACCGATGTCGGGGCCATTACCGAACTGGATTTGCCGATGCTCACCGACATTCATCATATTGACATTCTGCGGGGTCCGGCCTCTGCTCTATACGGTCCCAGCGCCCAGTCGATGGTCATAAACATCGTCACGGACAGCGCCGCAACCTTTCAGGGAGAGCAGGTAACCGTGCGAGGCGGCTTGGTGGAGGAATTCGGCACACTCGAATACAAATTCGGCAAGCGAACCGGTCCGGACCAGGGATATTTCTTTTACGCCGGTGCCAGCCAGTACAACGGAGCCGCTGCCTCTGATTCACCGACCGTGCTGGGCACCAAAGCCGATGTATTCCTGCGTGGCGGTCCACCCGGGTTCGTCTGGAAACCCTACCGCGGCACTCAACACATTGAAACGTGGTTCAAAAACCTCAACGAAATGCCGTTTGACCGGCCCAAGATGAAACTGTACGGCCAATACACAGACGGCGGACTGAATCTTTGGGCCCGCCTGACCCAGGGCGGCCAGTGGATTGACTTCCTGCGCTGGTTCGATCAGCGTGAGACGCCGGATGACGGGCTGACATATTCTCAAGCCACTGCGGCCGCCTCCTACGACCAGGAAATCAGCAGCGACTGGTCTGTCCGCTATGAATTGAGTTTCGACCGCTTTGCCAACGACAACGACAACTGGGAGCGGGCGTTTCTATGGAAAAGCTTTGCTGAGGATGAATGGGTCGGGCGGATTACAGCTCAATGGAATCCGCATCCAAACCACTCGCTGGCATTCGGCGGACAATGGACACACGATGAATTCGGCAAGCGATTCGGCGATACGCCTATCAGCATTCAGCCCTTCGGCAAATATCAGCAGTGGGGAGCCCTGCATGTGCCTCGGTGGAATACCGACAGCTACGCGCTGTTCAGCCAATATCAATGGCTCATCCATCCGCAGTGGACCCTGTTTCTCGGTGGACGGACGGATTGGCATCCTTACACCGATACTCTGTTTTCGCCCCGCGGCGTCCTGACCTACACGCCGACGGAAAAAGACACCTTCAAGTTTATGGTGTCCCGCTCTCATCTGACCAACAGCGCCGGCCAGATGTGGATTGACAAGAACATCCATGATATGGAGAGCCCTTCGGAAAAATTAGATGCTCTCGAATGGCGGTATGAACGGCAGCACAATGAACATCTTTGGGGCGGCGTTTCCGTCTTTTTGTATCAGTTCCGCGACGTGCTGGCCGAGATTCCGGATGAGAATGTCAACTCCGGAGCCCCCGGCGGCACAGGAAGCAAAACCGTCGGCAAGATGCGCACATGGGGCTTCGAATTAGAGGGCGGCTGGCGGCAGGACCGGCTGAAACTGAATCTGTCTCACAGCCTCACCAAACTGCTCAACATTACAGATGCCCCAACCTTCAACTGGGCCGACGTGTACACCTGGTGGAACCAGTACACCGTCGCCCCCTTCGGCTTCGGAAACGACCTGGCTCACTGGTACAACCATTCTACCAAACTTCAGGCCGAGTATGCCCTGAATGAGAAAACCACGCTCTTCGGCACGCTTTCCGTCCTGTGGGGCAATCCGGGCGGGCAGGATTGGGCCGACTACCGCAATCACTTGTTCCCCAACTGGGACTACGATACGGCATTCAAAGAACCCTTCAAAGCATGTGCTTATCTGAATTTGGGCCTGGAGTACCGCTGGAGCAAAAACACAACTGTTCACCTGACCGGCTACAATCTGCTGGGGCTGTTTGACAAGGACCTGAACAAACGCCGTGTCGGTTTTGATGATCAGATGCCCGGACACTACCGTATCCAGCCGACGGCTTTTTCCGGTTCTATCACCTGCCGCTTCTGACAGATTCCCGTGCCTGTCAATAAGGAATCACAGAAACAAGTCGAACATTGTTTGCCACCGGCAGCTGGTCATCCCGCTGAGGCGGCAGCAGCTCAAACTCAAAAATATGGTTATAGCTGGGAAGTTCCACACCGCCGGCATTCTGCAGACTTCCCGCCCGAAAATAGGCCATCCCATACGGACTTCCCGAACGCTGAATGTCCGTTATCCACAGATACGGCGAGATTTCTTTCAAATACCGAAGATAGCCGAACCCCTTTTCTTTGTTGAAATAGGAGCACGTTCCGCGCACGACCGAACCAATCTGTCCCCAGGGAATTTCCGTATTGGTCGGCAGCAGATTGGGAATCATATAGCCGGAGAAATACTGGTCTGCTTCCTCCTTGAGTCGGCCGGAGACATTGTCAAAGCCGATCACTTCAACCCGGCAGCCGCGGTTTTGAGCAGCATTGACCACCTTGACAAAATCCCCGTCGCCGGAAACCAGCACAATCTTGTCCAGATGCTCTGACTGAATCAGCAGGTCGGTCGCCAAATCCATATCCGCATTGGCCTTGCCGAAGCGCTCGCCGGTTTCGTCATCCACAAACCACTTAACCTCTTTGATAATAACTTTATAACCAAGGTCCCGCAGAAAAGAGTGGAACTTTCTTGCATTCGCTCCAAAAACGGCATCCTCCTGCGCACGGTCTGCATCAAAACTCACATAGGCATTCAGACGAATCACCTGTGCCCCCTCCCGGCAGGCAAATTCCCGAAGGATATTGTATTGCATTCCTCGACCGCCGTTTTTATAAACATAGGCGGCATCAACATATACACCCACTTTCAAACTGTTGTCTTGTCCTGACATCCCAAAACCCCTAAAAGAATCCGATAATTACGATTTCAGCCGATTCGCATTGTATATCCGCAAACATTTTAGTCCAACGGTATCTTTTTCCCCTTATGAAAAGAAAAAAGCCAGACTCCTTTTTAGGAATCTGGCTTCGGAGGAGGGTGATGAGAAGAAATTTGCTAAGTATTATACAAGGGATTCGCCCCTGGAGTTCATAAACTTGCCAAAGTTCCTTAATCTGCTCTTTTATCGGCAGTATCCTGGAAAAAGGCCAGTTAAACTGCCTTCCCTCTGCGGCTAAAAACCCATTTTGCGAAGCCTTTAGCCCCCTTCATACCCTAATGAGAAGGAACCATGCAGTTTTACTCCCCACCTTTTAAAAAATATATTCTTATAAAAAGCTATCGTCAACAGAAAAATAAATTTTTCACAAATTAAAAAAGAAGACCAGAAAACTCTCTTTTTGAAAATACCACCAACTTAACTTGCGGAGGTTTTACTAATTTCCTTTTTTTGCCAAACGCACAAAGGAGTTAATTTGGATAGAAATAGGTTTTTTCCCATTGAGCAGCCAAGTCGGCCAAGTCAGGCAGGGTGTACATTTCCAGCCAGAGGGAGGCAAACGCCGCCAAATCATACAAATCCACCACACAATCCGGCGCCCCTGCCGGCCCCGTTAAATCATACTCACTCGTATGCCCCAACAGACAAACCCCCATCCCCGTCATCTCATAATAAACCTGGGCAACCTCCTCCGAACTGAAGGCATAATTATAAATCCGCACATCATCCAAACGCCCTTCAAATATCTCCACTCCCCCTATCCCACCGCCCAGCGTCAGCTGAGCCGTCGTATCCATCGGCAAACCATACGCCCCTTCCGTCCGAAACACCCCATCCACATAAACCCGGGCCGATGTGCCTGTATAAACGACACAAATATGCTGCCAGCGGCCCTCCGAAGACAAACCGTCCTCGACTGACAAAAGTGTCTCCTCCGGCCAAGACTCCATCTGAATATCCGACCCCAAAGACATGCCGGACAGCCGTTGGGCCCACAGACTTACCGTCATCGCTCCCGTCCCGCCCGTCAGGTCCAGCGGCTCCGTCACCGCCCAGCCCGAATCCGCATCGATTTGGACCGCACCCAGCGAACGCCCGTCCGCTCCCTCGACAAACACCGGAACCCCCGTAACCGCCGCCGTATATCCGGACACCGCATCCGCGTAAACCCCGCCCACATAATCCGACACATCCAGCGTCCAGTGCGCCAGCAGCCCCTCCACAATCAGTCGGGCCGACGTGCTGTTTACAGAAAACCCGGAGCCGTTGCTGATTCGGCAATAATACAATCCTGCATCAGAAAACGCAGCAGGGTTTAGGGTCAGGCGTGAGTTATACGTTTGACCATTTGCGAACAGTTCAATATTCACATTCGGCAAAGAGGCCCCTACGGGCTCATCCTGCTGAGGACCTTTCTTAAACCACTGAACAACCGGGGCGGTTTCACTTGTAAAAGTTGTCTCAAAAACGGCCGGCTGCCCTTCGCGAACCTGAACGGAATTCGGATTCGTCAAAAGAACAGGAAGGCCGGTATTCAGATATGGAAGCGTCAGATTCGTCCCGGCAGAAAGATAAATATCATCCACACGAACAGGGCCGTAGCCGGTGCCTCGGCCGTACACCTTAAACGACTGAAGCGGGCCGGAGATGCTGTTGCGAAAAACAAAATCATCGGCACGCCGGTCTGCGGCGGTTGCTGCATTCTGACCGGTCGTCACATATACATCATAGGTATTGTTCAGATTGTTGATAACCAGCCAGATGTTGTACCAGACCCCTGCCGAAAAGGGATTCAGAATCGCCGTATTAACAGTACCGTTGCGGGCGCGAAGTTCTCCGCCGACCACCACGACATAACACTCAAAATCATTCCAATCTCCTGTCGGGGCCGCCAGGTAGCTTAAGCCCACCGAGCAGTCCGGCTCCGTACCGGCTGGTTTATACAAACGGAAAAAAAATGTCGTTTCCGTATCGGCGGCGGGAACGGCTAATCCCCCCAGCCCCCGATAACTGCCATAGCTTTCCATATACCGATTGCCGCCGCTTTCCTGGGCCACGACAGGGCTGCCGCCGGTGATTACCCAGGGAGAAGGCAGAGCTCCCGTCGGATAGATTTCGAAATTATCGAACAAAGAGGCACCGCAGACCGGCCACCCGACAAGCAGGAAAAGAATCAGTACGCTTTGTGTTTTTATTTGTTTCATTCTTAACAACCTTAATTGCAGGTTGGATACAATGTGCAGCGAAGCCATTCGGAGGCCAATCCAGCCAAATCCGGCAGGGTATACATCTCCAGCCAGACGGAGGCAAACATCGCCAAATCATACAAATCCACCACACAATCCGGCGCCCCTGCCGGGCCCGTCAAATCATACGAACTCGTATGACCCAACAGACAAACCCCCACCCCCGTCATCTCATAATAAACCTGGGCAACCTCCTCCGAACTGAAGGCATAATTATAAATCCGCACATCATCCAAACGCCCTTCAAATATCTCCACTCCCCCTATCCCACCGCCCAGCGTCAGCTGAGCCGTCGTATCCATCGGCAAACCATATGCCCCTTCCGCCCGAAACACCCCATCCACATAAATCCGGGCCGATGTCCCTGTATAGACTACACAAATGTGCTGCCAGCGGCTTCCCGAAGACAAACCTCCTTCCACTGACAACAGCGTCCCTTCCGGCCAGGTCTCCATCTGAACATCCGACCCCGAAGACAGGCCCGACGGCCGCTGAGCCCACAGACTGATTGTCATGGCGCCCGTCCCGCCCGTCAGGTCCAGCGGTTCCGTCACCGCCAAGCCCGAATCAGCACCGATTTGGACTGCACCCAGCGAACTCCCGTCCGCTCCCTCCACAAACACCGGAACCCCTGAAACCGATGCCGGACGTCCGGCTACAGTGTCCACATACACCCCGCCGGCATAATCCGACGCATCCAGTGTCCAATATGCTATGAGACCTTCCACTAACAAACGAGCGGCAGAACTTGAACGCTGGACATTGCTTGCGTTCGATATTCTGCAATAGTAAAAGCCGGCATCCGAGACCAAGGTTTCTGTAAACACCAACCGAGCCGTATAGCGCTGAGTTTGAGCATCATAAACGATTTCAGAAAGAATGCGTCCGCCGGATGGTTCCACAGGCAGCTCGACGGATTGTCCGGCACGGTACCAAACCGCCGTCGGTTCAGTTGGACTTTCAAAAACCGCCTCGAAAACGGCGCTATTCGGCGTTCTGACACGCACATCGGACGGCTGACTTACAATAACCGGCGGCACACCGCCCGGAGCAAAAAGCATTTCTTCCGGTCCGCGGGCAATGGAACTGATACGCACCTCATCGACCAATCCCTCAAAATTTTCGCCGGAATAATCCCGTCCTTCATTGCCGACAGCAAAGTCGATTCGCGGGTAAGACAAAAGGTCCGCCGACATTTGGAAAGAAGCCAGCAGGTTGGCCTCCGAGGCGCCGGAATCCAGCCGCGTCCAGTAAAACTTCAGATTGCCGGCTGTATTTTCCTGTCCGTTATAGGTAACAGCCGCATGAAACCATTGGCCGCCGGACCAGGCATGGTCTCCGCTTGTCGGCAGTGCTGCGGCAAACGTTTCCTGGGTACCGGTTAATTTGATAAACTCCAGCTGACCGCTGGTGTTGATTCGAAACTGCCAGCCGCGTGTGGAAGTGCTGTCGTCCTCTCCGGAAATAATCTGCATATGATTGGGAATAGAACCGGCAGGCCTGATAACGGCCTCAAACGTAAACGCCCCGTCCAAACCTGTAAAATTACTGATAGAAACTTCGTCGACATAGGCAATCGGCTGATTAGCAGAGGTATTGGAAGAACCCTCATAGGTATTCAGCGCCGTCCCGAATCCTTCATACGAGGATTCTGTAACCGTCGCCCCGTAAGCCGGCGTTAAATGAATAGGACTGCTCGAAACGGCATCATTTGCATCTCCGTCAAAATGGTACAGATGCAGCGTATAGTCATCCGGTGTATAGGACCCTCGAACGGCCGCCGTAGAGGGAGCAGCAGCCGTCGCAAGCACCGTAACGATTCTTATCAAAATTCGTTTCACAGGAAGATCCCCCATCCATCGGCTGTTCAATCGTTGATTTGAAAATCCAGAACCCGCAGTTTGGTCGCCGCCCCTATCGTGCCGGGCGACTCCTGCATCATCACGGACAGAACCCCCTGCTCAAAGCGGGTCTTGTCGCCGAGGGCTTCGCTGAGGAAATAACCGGGCTCGACATGGATGATCTGCCAATCCGTCCACTGATTGGCCGCCGTAGCCGCCTGAATCGTCAGGTCGCCGTCCATAAAATAAATACCGGTATCCGTCAGATTGACCGTCCGGCGGGACTGATAAATCACAAAGGCATCGCCGTTGGAGCGGATAAACAATTTCGGCCGGCTGCCGACATAATCCGGCAGCTCATTTCGATGCCAGGTGCCCTGCGAATCGCGCCAGTAATGGAAATAGCGTCGGGCTCCTTCCGGCCCCCATGTGCTCCAGGTATAGCCCTGATAGGTTTCGGGGGTACAGTGAAACATCACCGTATGAATTCGTCCCTGCGGGTCAACGGCCTGGGCCTGCTGGTTCATCAGCCCATAATAGCGGTCCAGCGTGACGACCCGAATCCCCGGCGAATCCAAGAGAATTAACTCCTGGGTGGCGGTATCTCCGGTGGAGCGTCCGACGATTTGGAGCCCTTCATTAACCCAGCTCAGGCCGAGCATCGTCTGAATCGGCTGCGGTCCTGTTCCGATTCGCAGTCCTTTGGGCGGTTCGTTGTTGTACCAAGTGAGCCCTCCGTCTTTGCTGTAGGCGTAAAGAATATCGTGGTTGGCTCCGCCGGCCGTTTCTCTCCAGGTCCACGTCAGATGCAGGGTACCGTCCGGGCCGTAGCCGATAGGACCGTTCAAATAGGGATTCCGAACCGTACTGCTTCCGAGGGAATCTGTATAAGTGCCGGTTCGTCCGATGACCGTTCGCGTGTTTGTCCACAGACCTGTGGAAGCATTATAATCCACCATAGCCCAGTCCCCGTTACCGGAACTGCCGATACGGTAGCCGAACTGGAGGTTGCCGTCGGGGGTCGGCCAGAACCGCGGATAGGTCACACTCGAATACGATTTGCCCGCCTCCAGATAATTCCGGACGGCTCCAAACAGGGATGCACTCCAGGTCACGGAGGCGGGATTGGTTGCAGCACCAGTCTGCGAGACTCGATAATGGAGCACCCCGCCGTGATGGTCAAAAGACAGATGAATCGTGCCGTCATTGGGGCAAATGCCCATCGAAATCACATTGTGGGCATCTGTGGTCGTGCTGAGTGTATAATCCGTCAGGGTCAGAACCTGCCAGGGGCCGGAGGGAAGCTGGCGGCGTCCCACACAGACATAACGGGAACTGTCATAGTAGGTGACATACTGCCAGCCGTTAAAGGTCATCAGGGCCTCCTGCTGAAAAGAAAGCCCGTTGATGGCATATCCGTAGGGAGCCCCGCTGCTGAGCGTCATTGCATTGGTCGCGACGGTCGTATCGCCGATTTTGGTTACACTCGGAAACGCCGTACACAGCGAAGTAACCCCCCAAAGAACGGCCCAGCAGAGAAAAATCGTTTCCGTGCTTGCAATTGTTCGACGGTGCATTGCTTCACCCCCAGTTTATTGAAATTCTGTTTTGTACGTTTGCAGTTTTTTTACTTATTGGGAAGCCGAGGCAGCGGACTGGGAACTTTATACCCTTTGCTCCAGGGCAGAGTCCACAGCACTTCCAATTTTACAGTATCCGCATGCAGGTCCCGGAAAATCACATTGATTTGCCTGCCGTGCCGGTCGATGCAGAACCTCCGCATATTTTCACTGTTGGCGGGCAGCTGGGCGGCGGCAGAACCCTGCAGCGTATCCGGCGGCAGGTCATTGCCGCGCGGCCAGCCGATGGTCCAGACGCAGTCGGCAAACAGCGGCACAGTCGGCGAAATATCCATCCAGTTTTTGAAAAAGTACGGCGCATACATCGAGTCGCTTTCGTAATAATAATCCAGCCCGGCCCAGCCGTTGATCCCGTAGCTGCCGATTGTGGAAATCCCCGTCGAGCGGGCCCACGACCAGGGCATCGTCGCCGTGCCGTACTGCCCGGACGGATTGGCATAGGGACCGGTCGGGTCCGCCTGATACTTATTATACGGAGCGGACGGGCACAGGAGCATGTCGATCTTTTTGCCCTCCTGATACTGCTGAGCATAATAGGTGTTGTCGGAATAGGGAGCCAGTTTGCCCATCCAGTAGTCGTTTGTCTCGGAGGCATCTTTCCGGATGGCAAAGCGTTTGTAGTTGTACTGCATTTCGTACATCTCCATCGCCTTGCCGATTTGAGACAAATTGTTCTTGCAGACAATTTTTCGGCCCTGCTCCTTGGCCATCTTCAATGCCGGCATAATAATCGATAATAACAAAGCAATAATTGCAATCACAACCAGCAGTTCAATCAGGGTAAATCCGTTCTTTTTGTTCATTCTGCCTGCCACCATCTGTCTCCTGAATTGTTTGATAAAAAGCTGCGGACCGGACCGTTCCCGGCCCGCAGCCGAATGTTTCCTCTTATCCTAAACCGTTCTTAGCGCTTGCGAGATGCCAGCAGAGCCCCCAGCCCCAGCAGAGCCATCGTCGCCGGTTCCGGAACAAAAATCCGCAGATTATCCAGACTGCCGACCACACCGGCTCCCCGAATATCGGCATAGAAACCGACCACCGTGGCAGCATTGGCATAAGCAGGCGTACGGGTTACCAGAACATTCCGAGTCCCCTGATAGTACCAACCCGCCTCGTACTTGTTTTCCTCAACACGAGCAATAAACAGTTTGTCAATCGAAATATTGTTGGTCCAGTTTCCGGCCAACGGATATTCCGTCGTCCCATCAAAGCCGCGGGAGAACAGCTGGCCGCTACTGCGGCGATACATCGCAATATAATCTTTGCGAACACCGGTCTGGGGGACTGTGCCGCCGACATAGAGACCGATATCCTGCGACCCTGTCGCTCCAACCACCACATCGGCCTGGAGTTCCTGGCCGACACCGAGGGTCAGACCGCTGCGGATAAAGGCATGCTGCTCAATGCCGTCATACGTCGAGGTGCTGATTTGAAGCGTTCCATCGACAATCTGCCACGTGCTGACATTCGAAGCCCCGCCGTTGGCATCCAGAATCACCGTGTCCGTATAGGCACTTAAATCGCCGCTGAAGTCGTCAATCAGAACGGCCTGGGCTGCCATACTCATCAGCCCCATCAGGACTAAAACAGATGCTTTTTTCATCTTTCACATCCTCCACAAATTGGGTTCACTGAAACTTGTTCCACACTCCAAACACATCCAACACTTCACACACAACACACTTCACACTTTTTTTGCGGTAAGCAGGGCCTCCCTACGCAGGAAGCCCTGCCGGGAAAACTCTATGGTTTACTGCAGACCGCTGGCCAGCCATTTCTGGACAAAGACCGCCAGGTCCGCCAAATCCACGCGGCAGTAGGACGAGCCGGTATTATCGAGGTTGAACTGATTGCCGTCGAAATTGGGTTCCATACAGGGCCGGATGCCGGTCGCATTGAAGAACTCGGCCGCGATGGTCTGAACATCTACGGCATAGTTGTAAATCTTCAGGTCATCAATCCATCCATCAAACTCTGCATCCGCCGTAAACTGGCTTCGTCCGACGTAGTTTTGGGCCGGATGGAAATCGATCGGATTAATCGTCATCGCCGTATTCTGGGCTTTCGGTTCGCCGTTGATATAAATCCGTCCGGTATTGCCGTCGAGCACAACAGCCACATGCACCCACTGATTGGTCGGCAGAGGGGCGGTGGAAGCAATCTGCTCCCCGGAGCCGTTGTTCAGCACAAACCGGCATTCACTTCCGTTGCTGGGCGTCAGGAACATATAGTGGGACGTGTCATTGCCGAAGTCGATAATCCGCTGCCAGTTGGCCCCGCCCCGCCAATAAACCCAGGCCGTCACGGTAATGTCCTTATAATCCGCCGTTCCGGCAGGCAGCTGGGCATACCGGCCGTTCGGGTCCGTCGCATGGTCCCCGTTGTCAAACCGCAGACTGTAGAGACCCACAGAGGAAGCCGGCACGTTCGTATCGAGCGTCGGCAGACCGGCCGTGCCTTCCTGCATCAGCGTCATATCCCTGCCGCCGACAACATCAGGGGATGTATTGCCGTTGAGAACCTCCAGCGGATAATGCGAGACAAGCCGTTTAATCTGGAGGGCGGCACTGCCTGAATCCGCAGAACCGGCTTCATTGGTCGCCCGGCAGAAATAAACACCTTCGTCCTGCACTTGAGCATTGGCTATCGAAAGCTGTTTTGTATCCGCACCGGAAATCACAGACCCCCAGGCAGTCGTACCGTTGGAAAGCGGCTGAGTGCCTTTATACCACTTGTAGGTAACGCCGGTCTCTTTCACCAATTCTATGGAGAACTGGGCTGTCTGCCCGGCAAAAACGGCCTGGTCCATCGGATGCACCGTAAAGGCCGGCACACGCGTAAGGGTCTTAAAACTCCAGATAGGGCCGATGAGTGTATTGGGGTCATTCGGACCGGAATTATTGATGCTGGCATCCACCCGCCAGAAATAGACCTGGCCGTCTGACAAGGTCACAGGAGCTGTAATCGGATTAACCAAACCGGTCACAACCACCGGCGAAACAGAGGCGAAATTCGGCTCCCCCTGCTGAATATAAAGATAATGCTTGGTGACATTGGCCGCTGTTGCCTTATCCCACTGAAGAGCAGACAGGTCAAAATCAACCGCCTGGCTGCCTGAAACGGGAACCGGGTTGGTCACCCACGATACAGCCGTCCGCAGCAGCATTTGATCGGGCTGGCGGGCAATGCGGCTGATGCGCACCTCATCCACCAACCCGTCGAAATTTTCATCTGCAAGACTGAAACTCCGCAGCTCATTTCCGATGCACAGCTTGGTCGCATCATTCGCATCCAAATCCGCCGTCATTGTAAAAGGTCCGCCGACCTGTACGGCTGATGTGGCCGAACCAACCGGCGTCCAATAAAGTTTCAGGTTGCCGGAAACATTGGGCGTACCGCTGTAGGTCACCGCCACATGATACCACTGACCCGGGGTATACGTAATGGGAGCATCAAATGCGGTTGTCGAGCCCGAAAGGGTCTGGAACCGAAGTGTCGTGCCCGTATTTTGTATCCGCAGCTGAAATCCGCGGTCCGTCGCGCCCGCATCCGTCTCGCCGCTGAGAATCTCCATATGTCCCCTCAGGGAACCGGCCGGCACATCCGGACGAACCAGGGCCTCAAACGTAAACTCGCCGTTGGGTCCCGTCAAATCAGAAATCAGAATCGTCTGGTTATAATCGCCGACTCGTCCGACAAAGGGCCCGTTATTGCCGGCCACGTTATCATAGGTATTGGCTGCATTGCCGTATCCGGCCTTCGAGGCCGCCAGAGCAGCATTGTTGTAAAAAGCCATGTCAATCGGACTGGTCCGCACCAAATCGTGAATGACACCGTCTTTGACGACGTCAAACCGCCACAAATGGAGGGTATCCGCATCCAGTGGGTAGGGACCGATATCCACGGCCTGAGCCGCAAGACCGCACAGGCAAACCACTGCCGTCAGCATCATTTTTCTCATCGTCGCTTCTCCTCTTATTTTCATCGAGTTGATTGTCCGTTTTTTTGCCGCGTTTAATACAATCCGTCAGCCAGCCATCGACTTGCAAATGCCGCAAAATCCGCCAGGTCAATCCGGCAGTATGAAGGAGCGGTATTATCAAAGTTGAACTGGCTGCCGTCAAAATTGGGGTTCACACAGGCCGGCTTTCCTGTTACCTGGGTATAGGCGGCGGCAATTTCTGCGGGCGTCCAGGCATAGTTATACACCCGAAGGTCATCAATCAGGCCGCCGTAGAAATTGGCCAGAACATTTCGGTCGGCAAACGTGCGGGTAGCCCCGAGCAGCACACCCCGCTGCCAGGCCGCATACAGCGCCGGCGTGCCGAGCGTGGTATCCTCCGCCACGATTCCCCCGTCCACATAAACCCGCCCGATTGTGCCTGCTTTCCAAACCGTCGTAACCATATGCCACTGATTGTCGGTGAGCATATCAAAGCCGGTCATACCAGGCCGCCCCTGAGCCGTGACGATTTCGGCCGCCTCCCCGCGAACATTAATGCGGGCATCCGCCGTCGTGCCGCTGGTTTCCAGACTCATCGCAAAGCCGGTTGTCGTGCCGTCATTGTAGTTGGTCAAAAGTCCGCCGACTTTGGAGGCCTTCACCCAGCAGGTGATGGTGCCTTCATCCAGTCCGCCGCCGATGCCGCCCGCCAACGGTCCGGCCTTCGGATAAGCCGACATCCCGAAATCCACATACTGACCGACACCGTTCAGCTGGAGAGCATAGCTTCCCTGAATATGGTCGGTTGTAAAGACCAGACTGGCCTGGCTCGGATCCGGCAATGACAGGTCAAACGCCTGGCCATGGTTGTTTTCGCCGCTGGTGTCATTGAGGTTGTTTTCAAATCCGTAAGCCGCCACCAGCCGTCCGACCGTCAAAGAGACCACGTTCGTATAGACATCCGGCTGCGGACCGCCGCCGCTTTGGGTCGCTTCGTTCCAGATGCGGCAGTAATAATGCCCCTGATTGGATACAGAAGCATTCAGAATTGACAGGGTCGGAGAATTGCCGCCGACCTGCGTATCCGAAGCATCTATCTGATTATCCGCCGAATAGTACCACTGATAACTTACAGGCGAGACGCTGAACACGGAAACACTGAAAGCCGGAGACAGCGACTGCCCCAGACGCACCAACGTCGAAACCGGCTGCGTCTGGATAATCGGCTCCATACTAATCGTCTCGAATGTCCAGGTCGGGCCGACAATATTATTCGGCTCACCCGGCGGATACACACCGCCCTGCCCATTGTCCAGAGCATGCTCAATCCTCCAGAGATATTTGCCGCTGGCCTTCAGAGCCGGTTCAGGAATATAAGAAGAAGTCAGATTGCCGCCGACCTGATTGACGGTTGCCGCGTAGTAGAGGTTCGGGTCGCTTGTCGTGTTCTGATTTTTGGATAGATACACATAATGCTTCTTAATCAGCGGATTGATTTGAGAACGATTGGCAGGATTTAAGCCGGCATCCCACTGAAGCATCACATCCACATCTCCGGTTGTGCCGATGGGAATCCCCACTTGGGTCGCATTATTGGCCGGGTCGGGATTGTGCGGCCCAAAGAGGGAACTTTCAATTCTCAAATTGTCCACGTCTCCGTAGGTCGTTACACTGCGGACATCGCCGAAGAAACCGACTGCATTGCCGATGTTTGTATTGGCAATCGTTGCTGTCGAAAAATCAACATAAGTCGTCTTGTCCACGATATAGCCCAAAGCAAACGTATTGGCACTGTCCCGGCGAATGTACAGACCGGTAACGTGAACCTTCGGGTCCGCAGGCAGGCCGCCAGCATAAATAGTTCCGCCAACTGTAGTGCCATTGACTACAACTCCTTTGAGATTGTTGTTGTCGGCCTGCACATAGACGGCGATATAATCCTGCCGAACGTCACCGCTGGTGCCGGAAGCCAGGGCCGGAGGTGTCTTGGTTGCCGCCACGGCAATCCCGATATCGGCACGAGTTGTCGTACCCCACGCCAAATCCACTACCAGCAAATCGCCTACGGCCAACGAATAATCATCCCGCAGGAGAACAACCTGCTCGGCCTCCGTTCCCGATGATTTGGTTACGCGAAGAACACCGCCGGCGGCTGTAAAACTGACCCCCCGAGCCGTGTTCTGGTCCAAAACACACGTAAGCACATACTCCGACAAATTACCGTCCGCAAAATCATCAATCAGAAGAGAAGGGACATATGCCCCCGCCGTCATCCCCCAGAATCCTGCAAGAAGAATTACCAGACCTCGCTTCATCATACATCCTCCATTTCAACACATATCCGTTATTATAATTTTTCCGAAATCTATTCCTGCAATTCGAGGAACGGTTCGGCAAACAGCGTCCAGTCACCGTTATTGGTTTTGTCGCGGCCCTGCGTAGTCGCCAGGGTCAGGAACTGGTCTTCGGACCCGATATCCACAGCAATCCGTCGAGCCGGGTCATTGGGTGTCATATCCTGCTGAACAAAGCGGACCTTCCCGTCAACCAGGACATAAAAAGAGGCGGTCGGCTCCTGTGGAAAATGCGGGTACTGCTTCATAATTTCCCAGTAATCGCGGTACGTTTCCGAAAGACCGCACAGGGCCGTAAACCGTCGGATATCCATTTTTGTATATTCACGAATCGCCTGGAGATTGAACGTGACCCCCTGATTGCTGCTCAGATAAATGGCGGGACTGTCCGGTGTGCCGTATTCTTTGCCGTTCAGCCGCAGCTGATGGCGAGGCACTTTCGCCGTCAGGGCAATCTGATGCCAGGCCCCGTTGAGCACACCCAGCCAGTAGCGGCCGTTGGTCGGTTCAAATTCAAACGTCATCCCGTTGGAGTTGATCTGCGAGCGGCCGTTCGGGATAAAAACGCCGTCGATAAAAAGACTGGACCGGACCGGAACATAGGTTTTCGGCCCTTCCGCAGACGTAAACGTCTCCAGCAAATCGATCGTCCCCTGATAATCAATGCCGGCGTTCAATCGTCCGGTTCCAAAGCCGTTGCCGCCGCCGACAATATCCGCCAGATTCACATTTTGTCCCCTCCAGACAAACTGTGTCTGCGGCTGAAGCCGACGGACAAAGGCCTCTTTCTTCAGAGCAATATCCTGCACCGAACCGGCGGCGCTGACGGCCTTGGCAAACCCCTCCCGGACCTCCAGCTGCGTCTTGGAGGTCTTGGCCGTGCCGGAAATCAGCATTGTCTTGCCGGCCATCACATGAACCTCCATCCCCTCGGGGTCGGTCTTCACCCCGAATTCGGTTCCCAAATCGATAATTTTGGAAAAGGGCGTACTGACGGTAAATCCGATGGCTGTTTTGGGGACGGAGGCAAACAGCCGGCCGTGACGGAGCTCAATCTGGTCATCGGTCAAAAGGGTAAATTCGGCGGGACCTTCCAGCACAACTCGGCTTCCGTTGTCAAACTGAATAACAGCAACGCCCTCCCGCAGCCATACAGGTTCCATTTGCGTGCTCAGCCGCATTCCCTCCCGGATACCCCGCTCCGGAGAAGCCCAGCGGGCATTCAGGGTTTCCGACAGCGTCGCTACTTCTTTGCCCTTGCCGCCTGGAACCAGCAGCGCATACGCAATTAGAAATACCAATGCCGCTGTAGAAATCAGCAGCGAATAGAGCGAAAACTTGCTGACCGCCGTCGGCGCAGAAGCCGCCGACCTTGTTTCCGGTTCCGGCAAAACAGGGGCCGGTCTTGCCACCTCCACCGCCTCCGCCTGCTGCTCAAAAGCTGACAGGGCCAGCCAGAGCGACGTTTCCAGAACCGGCGAAACCGTTTCCTGCGGCAAATCAGCAATCGAAATATCACCCGGCTGCGTCAGCCCGGAATACTGCATCATATATTCGACATAGTACTCCATCGCCTCCGGGTCTTCCCGAAGCCATTGAGCCAGACGGCGTCTCTGCTCCGGTGTGCCGGCCCCCTCGAGCATCAGCAAAATCAGCTCGCTGAGCTGATACTCTGTCGAAATATCTTTTTTCATCGAAAACCCCACTGATGAATCGTCTGGTTGACGCAGCGATGCAGGACCGTATGAATGCGTGCCAAGGCCTTATAGAGCCCCTGCACCGGCCGTTCAATCCGCTCGGCCAGCTCGGTAATCTTCAGACCCTGCTCATAGCGAATCTCAATCAATTTCTTATCCCGCTTGTCCAATTTTTTCAGACACTCCTGCAGAGCACTGATGCGCACCTTCATCTCATCCATTTTTCGATGATAGCAATCCGAAATCTGTGTCAGGAGGGACTCATCGAACAGTTCTTCATCGCGACTCTTGGATTTGAAATAATTGAGAATCTTAAACCGGGCAATTTTAATCCCCCAGGCCCCAAAGTTGGTCCCCCGCTCAAACTCGTCGAAACGCTCCCACATCAGGGTCATCGTTTCCTGCATAATATCATCTGCATCGGGACAATTATGAACCATCGAGAGAATATAGGCATAAATCACCTTTTGGCTGTTCATCAGCAGTTTGAAGAACTCATCGCTTCGAGATTGTTCACGTCTTTCGAGGTCCATAAATCCCTTCGGAATAGTGAATTCCCCACCCATTCCCTAAATTATTTCTCTATTTTAAAAAAATGGAGGGGCCAATTTGAAAAAATCTCGCTGGATGGGCTAACCGGGGTCCGATAAAGGCAAAAGGGATTATAAAAACGGGTCTATTGACCTAAAAAACTGGGTTATTCAGGAAAAGTGCCGAACCGGAATGAAACTTTTTTTGAATAGCTCCTAATGAAAAATTCTGAAAAAATTACAAACAAAAAGGAGTAGCGGGGTCGCTGCAGGCCATCCATTGACGCACAAAGAGAGCCAAATCATCCAGATTAATCACTCCATCTGATGTCAAGTCGGCCGGACGGGTCGGCTGCGGGATAACCTGATAGGGTTGCCCCTGTGCCAGGAAAAGAATTTGCGCCTCAGTGAGAGCAATATCATAAATCCGTACATCATCGATATTGCCTATCCAGTTTCGAGTAGACGTGGCATTGACGCGGCTCCCAATATAAACCGGGTCGGTAGAGGTATTCACCGGCCCTGCCGAAGATTCGGCTTCGAGCCGGCCGTCGATATACAACTGAATCCGGCTTCCGGTATAGACACCCGCGATATGATGCCATTGTCCGTCCAGAACCGGCGTCGTTCCGTTGGCCTGATACTCTCCGCCGCCGGCCTGATTGAAATGAAAAGATATCGAATTGGTTTCATTATTGCGAATCAGCCGCCAGGCACTGACTCCCTTAGTCACCACAGAGGCCCACGGGTCGGTCATTCCGCTGCTTTTGACCCAGGCACAGACCGTCGCCCCTGTTGTCAAATGAAGTCCTGAACTGTTCTGACAGTTCAGATAACTGACATCATCTGTGCCGTCAAAATACACCGATTGACCAACACGCCCACTGTCAAAAACCGGGCTGCCCCCTGAAACAGCGTTGTATCCGTTCCCTGTTACATCCTGAAACGTCCCCTCCATCGGCCAGTAGGCCATCAGGCGGCTGGTCCCCGGGTCCGTCGGCTGGATAGTCTGGCGGTAATCCTCCATCCACTGACGGGCCATTTCCTGCAAATCATACAAATCCACTCGGCAGTCGGGCTGCCCCTGCGGACCGTCAAAATCGCACGAATAGCCGCAGTTGACGGAGCGCCAAAAGGCACAATCCGGCGACAGGTTCGTATAGAACTTGACCTCATAAAAACTCGTCCAGGTCGGATAAGGGCCGGTGTTGCCGTATCCGTTGATTCGGATATAGCGGGCCGTCGTATCCGGTACATCAAACTCCTCCAGTGCGCGCGTGGTTCCGCTGCTCTGAGCCGATGAAATCAGCGAAATCCAGGTGCTCTGGTCATTGGAGGCCTCCACGCCGAACGTATAACGCCGCTGCTCGCCCAGATAAAAGGCAATCGCAATCTTCTCTACGCTCCGCGGCGAGCCGAAATCAAACAGAATCCATGGATAATTATTGCCCGCCCAGCGGGTAGTCAGATTGCCGTCCACGGCATTCTGCGGCGGATTGGCCGTTTCATAATGGCTGGCCGAAACCGCCGCCACCGGCACCGTATTGTCAATCTCAAACCGCCAGATGCAGGAATCCGTATATTCCTGGCCGCCGGAAACTCCCACCGCCCGAATTTCATTCTCCCCGACTTTCAGATGAATTGTTTCCTCCCACAGGAAGATATGGTCGCTGCTCGTGCGGGAGCCGTACGAACGGCCGTTAACAAACAGATCCACCGACTCACAGTTGGAATAGACTTTGACATATTTCGGACAGGTCGTCCGAGGCGTAAATCGCCTGCCGGTGATATATACCATCGGTTCCGTCGTCCAGTTGGCCTTGTACCAGTAAAAAACATCCTTTTTCAGGGTCCGGTCGCGGGTCACCATCCCCTTGTCGTTCAGACCGGGCTGGCTGCCTTCATTGCGGCTGTCCACAGCAAAATCAAACCCATTCCAAATGGTTTTGCACCACAAAAACGGCCGTTCTTTCATCGCTTTCCAATAGACTTCGTGAAACGTGCACTGATACTCCTCCGGATGCCACGGTCCGCCGGGGGAAGGCCAGGCGGCGTATTCCTCATGCTGATAGGGATTGGCGCCGGCTCCGTATTCTGTAATCCCGATTTTGTCGCCCGAGCGGCTGGAATGAATGCTGTCCGCCCAAACGGCAATATAAGAAGCAGGCGTGCTGCCGTACCAGCCGAAATACCGATTGTAGCCCAGTGTATCGGTGATATACGACCAGGCCGCCGTATCGGAAGTGTTGTTGTGAGCGACGGAGGTCAGGCGGGTCGGGTCTTCGGTCTTAGCCAAATCGTGCAGCTGCTGAATAATGCTTTCAGAACTGCTGGTTGTCAATTCATTATACAGCAGCCAGAAACAAACGGAGGGATGGTTGTAGTTCTGACGAATCAGTTCCCGCAGCTGGTCTTTGCAGTTGTTGATGAAATCGGTTGTAAACACGACGCTGTCCACAATCGGGATTTCCGTCGAAAGAATAATTCCGAACTCATCGGCCAGCTCATAGACCTTTTGGGCGTGCTGGTAGTGGCTGAGCCGAATCCAGCTGCATCCCATCTCCGCCATCAGCTGCATATCCTCCAGCCGGTCGGCATCGCTGATGGCCCGTCCCTTGTCCGTGCGGTCTTCGTGAATGGCGACACCGTGCAGGTCCAGATACTGCCCGTTCAAAAAGAACCCTTCCTCGGCATCCACCCGGAAGAAGCGGAATCCGAGCGGCTGGCGGACGGCATCCGCAATCACCCCGTCCGCTTCAATCTCCGTCAGGACGGAATACAAATATGGGTCGGCCCGCCCGTTCCACAGATGGGGCTGGAGGATTTGGGCATTCATAACGACCGTCTGCGTGGTTCCGGCCGGTATGGTCTGGAGCGTCTGAAGCGTATCGACCAGATTCTGAGCAGCATCATAAACCTTCGCCCGCACCGTCACCGTCCGCTCGGCAACGGCGGCATTCCGAACCAGCACCTTCACCTGCAAATCCGCCGAAGCAGCGCTGACATTGGTCGGAGTCAGATAGACCCCCGGAGAAGCATAATCCAAAAGCGTGATATGAACCGGTTCTGTAATCACCAGCCGCACCGGCCGGCAGATTCCGCCGTACTGGTTGAAATCGCCTGACAGCGGAGCAATCTGAATGGAACTCGAATTGTCCGCCCGCACGGCAATCACATTCTCCGCACCGAAAATCACCTGACTGGTAATGTCATAGCAAAAGGCCGCATACGCTCCCAGATGCGTCCCAACCAGCGTTCCGTTGCAATAGACATCGGCCTTTTTGCCCACCGACTCGAAATACAGATACACCCGCCTGCCGGAATAGTCGGCGGGAATTGTCAGGCGTTTGCGGTACCAGGCCGGGCCGCGGTAATAATTGCTGCCGCCGTCCTGACCGTCGAGGGCGTTGTAGGTATGCGGAACCGTCACAACAGACCACGAGGAGTCATCAAATCCCGGTGCAGCCGCTCCGGACGCATCCGCTCGGTAAAAACGCCACGAGTCATTAAGGGGTACTTCAAGGCGGTCCGCCAAACAGAAACCGGAAAGACTAACAGCCGCCGCCGCTGCCCAAAGCCATCCTTTTTTCACCGGCATTTCCCCTTTCTGAGCATTTATTGTACAGGGGGCGAATAAAGCCCCTCCGAAAGCCAATAATCCATTATCCCGACAATATCGGTTAAATCCACCATACAGTCCCAGTTCAAATCCAACTCTTCCGGATAGGGATTCATACAGCGGGCGGTCTGCTGATACAAAGCCAGGATTTCCGCATCCGTCAGGGCATAATCATAGATTCGGATTTCGTCCATCATCCCCTGATAATACGCATCCGCCGACCAGTTGCTCCGTCCGATATAGTTTTTCGTCCGCCGCAGTCCCCACGGCCAGGTAGTTGTGCCCGTCTGGATGACTTGCCCGTTCTTGTAAATCTTCACGGCGCCGGAGGTATTCACGGTCGCGGCAAAAAACTGCCAGCGGTTTAATTCGATGGCGTTGGAAGCCGTGACCGTGCCGTCGGAGGTATCCTTGCCGTACACCTTGAACAAGAGGTTATTGCTGGTGCCCGAGCGGGCAAAAATAATATTGTTTGCCGCTTCCCCGTTGCCCAAATCGATAAACCGGGCATAGTTTTTGACGGCGGTCGGCTTGGCCCACAGGGCGACGGTAAACCCATTGTCAAACTCATCAAATCCGGCCGGCAGCTCGATATAATCATCCACCCCGTCAAATTTCAGGGCTGTGCCTAAATTGCCATTGACGCGTTCGCTGTCAAAAGAAAACCCGCCTTTGAGCGCGCCGTGCATTCCCTTGCCGCTGAAGTCAAACGCTGTGGTTCCGCCGGTTTCATCCAGCGCCCAGCGTCCAATCATCTCTTTGACGGTATCCTGAATGCGCTGCCAGACCCGCACCCAGTCAATTTTCAGCTGGACCAGCGGATTGGTCGGAGCCGGCCATGTCGCCGGGTCCGGATGCTGCCAAACCTGACCGCCCCAGTCTCCGCCGACATAATAATCCAGAATCAGATACATATTGCCGAAATTGTTGGACGGTTCAAAGTCATTCAGACTGCGGACATAGGCGTCATCAAAATAATAGGCCACATACCACGGGCGCCAGTCCAGCGCGTAGGTATGAAAACCCGAGGACAAATCCATACCCTTCCAATGGGTGGCCATATTCGACTGGCTGTCGCCGTAGTGGATATTCGTGATATAGCGATACCGCTGATTGTTATCACCTTCCACATCATCCAGCGGAAATTCGACCACATCAAACTCCGGCGGCCAGCCGTCGGAAAGCATCCAGAAATTGGCCCACGACCCGCGGGCGCCGGGCATCTTCATCCGCACCTCTGCATACCCGTATTTGAAGCGGAATTTGCTGTAGCCGGTGGAAATCGCCCCGGAGGTAAACGAATGTCCCGCATAGGATTCGGCTTTGGCCGTAATGGTCAGACATCCGTTGGCTACTGTAATATTCTCATCACGATTGTATGCATCCCCTTTATAATCCCTCGTCCACGGATGCTGACTGAGCCACTTGGAGGTATCCAAAGATGTCCCGTTAAACTCATCATTGAAAATCAGTTTCCAACTATACCCCGGACCGGGCGGCGGGTCCGCCTGTACCTGAAACTGAACCGTTCCGACAATCATCAAAAAAGCAAGAAGCAGATTTCGCATGACACCTCCTAAGATACTGAATTGTTACGGCCAATAACTGTTGCGTAGCCAACCGAGCACAAAGGCCGCCAAATCATTCATATCAATCATACCATCGAAAACCAGGTCTGACGGGCGAGGGGCCGGAATGATTCGCAAAGGTCCCAAACCGGCTAAGAAGCGGATATGCTCTTCGGTTAACGGAATCGTATAAATGCGAACTTCATCAATCCATCCGGTCCAATTCCGGTCAAAAGGACGGTCTACACGCCCTCCGATCCAGACGAGGTCGGATGTCACATTCACCGGATTCGGGGTCGGACAGGATGCATCCAGCACCCCGTCCACATATAAGGCGATTCGGCTGCCGTCATAGACCGCGGCCAGATGATGCCATTGATTATCGAGAATAGGTGTCGTCCCGTTGGCCTGATATTCCCCGCCGCCAGCGATATTAAAATGAAAAGACATCGCACTGCTGACATTGTTTCGAATCAGCCGCCAGGAACTGATTCCCTTGCTGACCACGGAAGCCCAGGGAAAACTCAGCCCGCCGCTTTTGACCCAGGCAGTAATGCTGCCTCCTTGCTGAAGCGAAATGGAACCGCTGTTCTGACAGGCCAGATAAGAAGTCCCATTCAAATAAACCGCTTGTCCGCTTTTGCCGGCATCAAAGACCGGCGTCCCGCCTGCGACGGCATTGAAGCCGTTTTCGGTCATATCCTGAAACGTTCCCTCCATCGGCCAGTAGGCCAGCAGATTGGCTGTACCGGGATTGGTCGGCGTAATGGTAACGGCATAATCCTCCATCCAGTCGGCCGCCAGCAGGGCCAAATCCTCCAAATCCACCTCGCAGTTGCCCGTAAAATCCTCGGCGGCACCGATGCATTGGAGCGGCATCAGACGGATATTGTCAATACGGACAGTTCCCTGTCCGCCGGCAGAGGAAGCAGACGGATTGCCGATGCCGACAGTCAGTTTCACAATCTGCGTGCGGTCAATCCCCTCAAAGCCGGACAACGGAAAGCCGAGCTCCATCCATATCGCCGTCCGGACAGCATTTGGATCCGAAAGGGTCTGAACAGCCGTACGTCCTTGTCCATCCTCAAGACGAACATAAACCAAATCCGGGGTATTGTCGGCCTTTCCCCTCACCAGAATTGACAGATACGCCGAACCATTCAGGGTAAAATCCTTGGGAGCGGCAAAGACCATCTGAATCTCGGAACGATACGGCGTGCGGTCGTTGCGGTAGGTCATTTGCAGAAATTTATCGCCGAAATTCCCCAATACAATTTCTGAAGCCGTGCCGTTGACCGTCCCGTCGTTCCAGACGGCCTTGAGCTGAGCATCCGTCTGATAGGTTTCAAACAAATCAATTGTCGTCGGGTCTTTTTGAAGAACATATTTTTGAATTTCACTGCCGGCCAGCAAATAAGCCCCAACCCCGAATACATCCGTCGTTGTCGGCGAGGTGGCGGCAGGACCGGCACCGACCGGCTGCACCCAGCCCAAAAGCCCGCTGGGCTGCACCGCCGACTTGAGCGCTTCCCAGCCCGCCTGAGCCGCCGGCCAATAAGTCTGCTCATCCAGAAAACCGTTGTTAATCCCCCAGGCAATTCCGTAGGTGAAGAAGCCCGTTCCGCTGCTTTCCGGATTGTTATACCGTTCCGGACTGAGCAGGTCCGAATGCCAGAAGCCGTCCGGCTGCTGCAGCGTAATCAGTTTGGCAGCCATCTCCTGAAGCAGCGTAATATAACGGGAGCGAAAAGGATCATCGGGCGGCAGATACTGAAGCACGCGAGCCGTGCCGGCCAATACCCAGCCGTTGCCGCGGGACCAAAAGACCTTTTTATCATTGTAGCGGTCGTCAAAATAAGTAATGTCGCGGAAAAACAGATGCTCCTCGACATCATACAGACAGGACTGCGTTTCCCCCCACATCATATGCATCAAATCCGCATACGAAGAGTTGTTCAGAATCCGCCCGAGCCGCACAAAGGCCGGCGGAGCCATAAACAAAGCATCGCACCACCACCAGACATTGCTGCCGGAGGCGACATTGCAGTAAAAATGACGCGGGTCATTGACCATAATGTCCGCCACATACTTAAAATGGGCATAGCGAACGGGGTCCGGCTCATCCAGCAGATACAGTTCCAGATACGTCTGGGCACAGGCGTGATTATCCGCATGGCGGGAATCGGAGGCCATCCGCCAGTTGTACTGCTGGGCCCACTGACGGCTCTTATCCAGATATTTTTCATCTTTCGTGACCTCATAACAGGCCATCATTCCGGCGAACAAAGCCCCGCGTTCCCAGCTGACGGAACTGTTCCAGGTGCTCTGCGTCAGTTGCCAGTCGGCGACTTTCTTCATCCACTCGATATAGGGGTTGGACAACTGGGAGGCGGGCCGAATTTGGGGACCTTCGGCGTAAACAACGGTAAAAAGAAAAACAGCAGGAAACACTCTGTGTGCAATTCTCACGAAGCTCATCAGTTCAAATCACCCCCGAAAGAGAATAAACAATTAGGAAAGAACCGGAGTCCTTCTGACAAAGACGGACTCCGGTTCACAATTTCCTGCAGCACTCTCACAACTGACGGTTAGGGATACAGCCCCTCGGCCAGCCAGTTGCGGGCAAAGGCGGCAAAGTCCGCCAAATCAACCCGACAGTACGATGTGCCGGTGTTGTCGAAGTTATAAGCACTGCCCTCAAACGATGTATTGATACAGGGCTTGATGCCGGTTGTATTATAGTACTCAGCCGCAATCGTATCGGCATCGACCACGTAGTTATACACCCGCAGATTGTCCACCGCACCAGGCAGGAAATTCAGCAGGTTGTCGCGGTTGGATGAGTCACGGCTGGCACCCAGCAAGACGCCGCGCTGCCACGGCAGGAAACGAGCGGATGTGCCGGCTGTTGCAGAAGCCACCTGCTGGCCGTCCACATAAATCCGCAGCGTGCCGCCCTGCGACCAGGTAGCGCCGACCAAATGCCACTGACCGTTGTACATCCCGAATTCCGGACGGTTCGGACGCCCTTCGGCGGTCGCAATTTCCTGATATTCGCCCGCCGGACCTTCGCCGCGGACATTCAGCCGGGCATTCGGCGCTGTATTCAGAGACAGACTGAACCCCGTAGTGGCTCCGTCATTATAGTTCAGATAAACCGTGCCCGCTGCCGTGGGCTTCACCCAGCAGAGAATCGTGCCTTCGTCCAGACCGCCGCCCAGACCATTTGTCAGGGGGCCGGCTTTCGGGTAGGCGTTGGCACCGAAATCCACATACTGACCGGCACCATCCAGCACTACATAGTAGCCGTCAATTCCGTCGACATTGCTGAACGTCGGCAGCAGACTGGGATTGTTAAAGTTCATCCCGACACCGTGATTGCTTTCCACAGCATCATTGAAGTTGTTCTCGAACTGATACTGAGCTACCATCCGCCCGACCTTCAGCCAGACAACATTGCTGTACACATCCGGATTGGTGCCGCCGCCGGAGGCCGTCGCATTGTTCCAAATCCGCACGTAGTAGTAGCCCTGATTCGCTACAGAAGCATTGGCAATGGTCAAATTCGGCGAATCGGTTCCAACCATTGTATCTCCGCCAATCTGATCATCCGCAGAATAATACCACTGGTAATGTTCCGGCGTTGTGGAGACAACACTTACCGTAAAGGCCGGGGAAGCCGTCGCACCGAGCAGGACCGTCTTATTGGTCGGCTGGGTCAGAATCACCGGAATGCTCGGAACCGTCTCAAAACTCCAGGTATAGCCAATCAGATTATTGGGATCCCCGGGAGCATACACGCCGCCCTGACCGTTGTCCAATCCCTCCTCAATCATCCAGAAATACTTCCCGCCGGAATTGAGCTTCGGGCTTGGGGTATATTGCACATCCGTGATAGTGGGACTGGTCTGGTCCACACTGCCGACATAATACAGATTGGGGTCATTCAGATAAACGGTTTGGTCCTTCGAAATATACACATAATGCTTTTTGACGGCCGGGTTGACCGGATAGGTGCCGGTCACATCCACACCGGCCTTCCACGAAAGCACCAAATCCACCTGACCGACGCCGCTGGGCACCCCAACCAGTGTCGCTCCATTAGCCGGCGTCGGGAAATGAGCCCGCTGCTTGGCAACCGGCGGCACCACAAGGGATTCACCCGGCATAATCGCGATATCATCCACAAAAACCTTCAGTTCCGCACTATTGCTTTGGGCTCTCCAGTAAATTCGGTCGAGGGCCTCTGTGGTTGTCACACGAAAGGCAAAGGACGTTTGGGTCCCTACCGACAGAATATCAGCGGCGGTTGCATCCACGATGTCTTCTTTCAGATAGACTTTCAAGGTGTCCGTGGCATTATTAATGACCATCCACACACAATACCACTTATTGGCGCTGATCGACTTCAAGTCTCTCCAGGTACTGCCGTCACGCACCCCCAAGATGCCGTTCGTCCATCGAATTTGAGGACGGAAATATCCCCAATCCGAGCCGCCGACCGGCGGCACATCCACATTCGTCATTCCAATCGACTGGTCCGTATTTCCATTCGTTCGAAACCGCAGAAAGAGCGTTTTGGTTTCCCCTTCAGGAATCGAGGCCTCAGATGAAAGGATACAGTAAGCAGCTGATTGCTGGGTGGGCGCCTGAGAAAGACTCATTACCTTGTTGTCGGCATTGGCCGGGTCCAGCTCGATAACGGCATCGTTATCCGTTGTATTCGCTTTCCAGTTCGTTGTGACATTATCGACGGGCCCAAATTGATAACCTTCGAAATCATCAATTGTGACAGCTGCGCTAAAACCGGCTGCAATACAAAAGAATAAAACCAGCAGAACTTTTCTCATCTTTATTCTCCTTTCTAAACTTTTATAAAATCGATTTTTCCCCGCCTTTCCTATTCGGCTTTTTTTGCGTAGAGTTTCTCTTCTCTCAAAACCATCCAGTTATTTCTATCCGCCGAATTCCCTTTTTTACCTAAAATCACGCTTTTTTTACAAAGTTTCAAAAACAGCCAAAGGCGTTTTTCTTAACTTGTTTTTCAATAAAGATTTACACGTTTTTCTTTGTTCAGAAAAAATAATTGTTGAAAAATGTCCTAAGTTGCGTACTTTATATCTTTGATTGTCTTTAGCCTTGGAAATATGAGGAAATATGCAGCTTAGTGTCAAAGATGTTGCAAACTTGCTCAAGGTAAACGAAAAAACTGTTTACCGGTGGCTGTCTGAAGGAAAACTCCCTGCCTATAAGATAGGAAACCAATATCGGTTCAATCGTGCAGAGCTGCTTGAATGGGTGACTTCTCGGCAATTAAATTTTTCGCCCGAGTTATTTCAGGACACAGAAAGTCGAGATAAAACAGACATTTCACTCGAATCCGCTCTGCGGAGAGGCGGAATCTATTATCGAATTGATGGACAAACAAAAGAAGACGTTCTTCGGAATGTAATTAACTTGATGAAATTGCCGGAGTCTGTGGACCGAGAATATCTTCTTCAGATGATTCTTGCCCGCGAAGCAATGGCGTCAACCGCCATAGGGGATGGAATCGCAATCCCTCACGTTCGTAATCCAATCGTTCTTCATATTGGCGAACCGATCGTTTCCCTTTGTTTTCTCGAATCACCCGTGGATTTTCATGCCCTGGACGGAAAACCCGTCTTTTGCCTGTTTACTTTGGTAAGTCCAACCGTCAAATGCCACCTTTCTCTTTTGTCTCGTCTGGCTTATGTCCTTCGGGACCGAGATTTCAAGACCGTTTTGGAAAATCAAGCCACCCGAGAACGCATCTATACAGAAATTGTCCGGATTGAATCGGGCCTGATGCAGCACTCTGATTTTCAAACACACACAGAAGGAAGAGCCGAATGAGCTTTTTCATTGCCGGTGCAGTCATCATTTTTCTGAGCAGTGTATCCTCCCTTTTCTTTGGCCGAAAAGGCGATTGGGCATCGCGCGTAGGGGGCCTGGGTACGGTAATCGGCTCTGCCATCGCACTCATTCCTCCGCTGCAAGTCCTTTTGAAAGGCGGAGTTTTATCCCTGCAAACAGAATGGTCGATTCCTTTTGGGACCTTCTTCATTCAAATTGACTCGCTCTCCGCATTCTTTCTGCTGCCGATTCTGGTTTTGTGTGCTTTGGCGGCTGTATATGGAATCGACTATTTGAAAGCTTATCAGACTCACCGAAACCTCGGTCCCGTTTGGTTCTTTTTCAACCTTCTCCTTGTATCCATGCTTGTGGTGGTTACGGCCCGAAACAGTCTGCTTTTCCTGATTGCCTGGGAACTCATGACGCTCGCTTCCTTCTTTCTGGTTACCTTTGAGCACCACAGGCCCGCGGTTCGTCAGGCGGGTTTTCTTTACCTGCTTGCGGCCCATATCGGAACGGCTTTTCTGATTATCTTTTTTGTTTTATTGGGCAGCCGTACCGGTTCCGCCGACTTTGCTGCTGTCCCCAAAATCCCCTCGATGGCGGCCGATATTCTGTTTGTCCTGGCGGTAATTGGGTTCGGCATCAAGGCCGGCTTTATGCCGCTTCACATCTGGCTGCCCCATGCTCATCCGGCCGCTCCAAGCCACGTCTCGGCCGTGATGAGCGGTGTGATGATTAAAACAGGCATTTACGGGCTGGTCCGAACCATCTGCCTGCTGCAAACTCCGCCCGCCTGGTGGGGCTGGACGCTGATTATCCTCGGAGCTGTTTCCGGTCTTTTGGGAGCTCTCTTTGCATCGGCTCAGCAGGACCTCAAACGGCTCCTGGCCTATTGCAGCGTAGAAAATATCGGCATCATCGCTCTGGGGCTTGGAACGGGTCTGTTAGGCATCCATCAGAACCATGCAGCCCTGGCCGTGCTCGGAATAGCCGGTGGGCTGCTTCATGTGCTGAACCATGCGTTTTTCAAAGGACTTCTCTTTCTCAGTGCCGGCTCTGTCCTTCACAGCACCGGAACCGGACAGATAGACCGGCTCGGCGGCTTAATGAAGCAGATGCCCTGGACGGCTGCTGCCTTTCTAATTGGGGCGGTTGCGGTTCCAGGCATCCCGCCCCTGAACGGTTTTTTCAGTGAATTCCTCATTTATCTGGGCCTTTTCAAAAAAGGAATAAACAGCGGGCTGGAAACCGTTATTGCCGTGCTGCTGACTGTCGGGGGTCTGGCTCTGATCGGCGGTCTGGCTCTGGCGGCCTTCACCAAGGCATTCGGCATCGTTTTCTTAGGCAGCCCGCGAAGTGCCTCCGCTCAACACGCACATGAAGCCGGTCCTCTGATGAAAACCTCGTTTCTTATTCTGGCCATGCTGTGCCTGCTGCTGGGACTCTTTTCTCCCCGGCTGATTTACGTTCTCCGACCGGTTCTTCTTTCCCTCACCGGCCTGACCAACGAAGCGATTCAAATTGAACTGGTTCAGGCCTCGTCTATCTTGTCCCAAATCGTAAAAGTCGCCGTTCTTTTCGGTCTTCTGGCAGGGGGTCTGTTTCTGGTGCGAATCCGTCTGCTGCGCGGGCGGCGGGTGGAGAGTGCCGTTACCTGGGATTGCGGCTATGCTCAGCCGGATTCAAGGATGCAGTACACCGGAACCTCTTTTACCCAATTTCTGGCCGACTTATTCGGCCGGCTGCTGCCGACCCGCAAAAACATCGCGTCTCCGACAGGATTCTTCCCGAACAGCGGACAATACAGCGAAGAAACAGATGACAGCTGTGAAAAGTACCTTTTCCGACCGGCAGCCAGACAGATTGTACGCCTGTCGGCCAAACTCCAGTGGCTCCAGCACGGTCGGCTTCAGGTTTACATCCTGTATATTGCGTTAGCCCTTTGGATTCTTCTGATATGGAAACTGATGTAGCATGCTGATTCTGGGAAAACTCATCAACCTGCTGCTGTGTTTGGCTGCCGCGCCCCTCCTGGGGGGAATCATCAACCGGACCAAAGCCTTTTTTGCCGGCAGAAAGGGACCTTCCGTTTTTCAGCCGTATTACGATTTGTTCAAGTTGTTCCAAAAAGGGGCCGTGTACAGTCAAACCGCCGGCTGGGTTTTTCGAGCCGGTCCTGTTATCGGGCTGGCCTCTGCGGCGGCCGCCGCTTTGCTGATGCCTCTGGGAGGACTGCCTGCTGTGCTGGCTTTTGAAGGCGATTTGATTGTGTTTGTCTATCTGTTCGCTCTCCTGCGGTTCTTTCTGGTGATCAGCGCCCTGGATACCGGGTCCAGTTTCGAGGGAATGGGTGCTGCCCGGGAAGTTACCTTTTCCGCCCTGGCCGAACCGGCCTTTCTGCTCGGACTGGCTGCGGTCGCCAAATACACAGGACATACCTCGCTTTCACAAATCTTTTCTTCGCTGGACATAACAGACTGGCCCGCTGCAGGGCCCACCCTTGTACTGGTCGGAATCTCCACAGGCATTGTGTTTTTATCGGAAAACTGCCGCATCCCGGTCGATGACCCCAATACACATCTGGAACTGACGATGATTCATGAGGTCATGGTGCTCGACAACGGCGGACCGGATTTCGGAATGATTCTGTACACAGCGGCCCTGAAGCTGTGGCTTCTGGGGGCTGTTCTGGCGGGCATTCTGGTTCCGGTCCACACCGGAAATGTGTGGCTGGATACAACAGCCGCCCTGCTGTTTCTGGCACTGCTGGCTGTTCTGGTCGGCGTTGTGGAATCCTCTATGGCTCGTCTTCGTCTGCTCCACGTTCCCTCGCTTTTAATCGGCGCCGCCGCTCTTTCCATCGTCGCCCTGATGCTCGTTTGCGGAGGTTTGCTATGAACTCGGCCGTTGACCTGATTCTGATCTTCCTGATTCTTTCGAATCTTGCTCTGCTTGGATTAAGCCGTCTGGGCGCCTGTATCCGGGTAGCCGCCCTTCAGGGGGTCGCACTCGGACTGCTTCCGCTCTTTCTGGTCGAATCAGGGCCGGCGGCGCATCAGCTGTTCTTCTCTGCTCTTCTGATTGGGCTGAAAGGGATTGTTTTTCCCTGGCTTCTGACGGTTGTCCTTCGGGAAATTCAGGTTCAGCGGGAGATTGAGCCGTTTATCGGATACGGCAGTTCCCTGGCGTTCGGCACGGTCTTTTTAATTGTTTCCCTGTGGCTGGGCAGCCGTCTTCCGCTGCCGGCCTCGATGCAGTCCGGTCTGATTGTCCCTTCGGCCTTTTTTACCATTATGTCCGGATTCTTTCTGATTATCGCCCGGAAAAAAGCCCTCACACAGGTGCTCGGCTATCTGGTTCTGGAAAACGGCATTTACGCCTTCGGCGCAGCCCTGTCGGAAAATCAGCCGGTTCTGATTGAATTGGGAATCCTGCTGGACTTGTTTGCGGCGGCCTTTGTGATGGGCATTGCCGTCTTTCATATCAACCGAGAGTTTGAACACATCGATACGGATAAATTATCCGGTCTGAGGACCTGAACGTATGATTTATGCGTTGATTTTCATCCCTGCAGCGGCGGCGGTTTTGTCGCTGATGATTCAAAACGACAGAATACGACGCGCCCTTATCGTTGGGACGGCGGCTGTCCATACGCTGCTGGTGCTGACGGCCTGGCAGACAGGAGCCGCACCCCGCTGCAGCGGATGGCTTGTGCTGGATCAACCCGCGCTTTTGTTCCTGACCATTACGAGCATTCTGTTCTCCGCCTGTTCAATCTACGCCGCCGGCTATCTGGCCGGAGAATCCGGCCGAACCATTCGGGATTTTAAAGAGGGGCTGTTTTTCCGCAATGCTCCGGAGGCCGTCTTTTCCGCTTGTCTTCTTGCTTTTTTAGCCACAATGACTCTCACGGCGCTCAGCCAGCATCTGGCTTTGCTGTGGGTGGCTATGGAAGCCACCACACTGGCCAGCGCTCCGCTGATTTATTTCCATCGACATCACCGGTCGCTGGAAGCGGCCTGGAAATATCTCCTGATCTGCTCCGTCGGCATCGCTTTGGCCCTGCTGGGTACATTCTTTATCGGCATCGCCGTTTCCCATACCTCCGTCGAAGACAAATCACTCGTCCTGAGCAATCTGATTCAGCAGGGAAGCCGCCTGAACCTGACCTGGCTGAAAGCCGCAATGCTGCTGACCCTAGTGGGATATGGGACGAAAATGGGACTGGCTCCGCTGCATACCTGGCTGCCGGACGCTCACAGCGAATCCCCGTCGGTGATTTCCGCCTTGCTTTCCGGGGCTTTGCTGAACTGTGCTTTTCTGGGGATTTTACGGATTGTCCAGGTCTGCCGGGCGGCGGGGTTAGAGGATTTTTACCGGCCGCTGCTGATTTTATTCGGTCTGCTCTCGATGGGATGGGCCGCCGTTTTTATTCTCGGGCAGGGGGATTTCAAACGAATGCTGGCGTATTCGAGCGTCGAACATGTCGGGATTCTGGCATTGGGCATCGGAATCGGAACCGGAGCTGTCTTTGGTTCGATGCTTCACGCTGTCAACCATTCGCTCACCAAAGCCATGCTGTTTTTGGCCGCCGGAAACATCCTCGGTGCCTTTAAAACCAAAACCATTTCGCAGGTCAGCGGGGTTCTGGAGCGTTTGCCTTGGACAGGAATCCTATGGCTTGCCGGCTTTCTGGCAATCACCGGAATGCCCCCATTTGGACTTTTCCTGAGCGAGTTTGCAATCGCAAAAGCCATGATTGAACAGGGCCGGTTCGGCATCGCGGCGGCCTTTCTGGGAGTCCTGACGCTGATTTTTGCGGGCATGGCTTCAGCATTTCTGAAAATGGCTCAGGGGTCTGTCGCCCCGGAAACGGCGGAAATGTCTCATCGCGAGTCGTTTACGCATGTGCTGCCGCCGCTGGCCTTAGGTGTCTTGACGCTGCTGCTCGGACTGTATGTTCCCCCTGCGGTCAACCGCCTGCTTCATGAAGCGGCCGCCGCTTTCGGAGGATTTTGACGATGGCTGCACTGACCTATCCGTGGTTTCACAATAATCAGCCGCTGGAAGCCGCCCAAATACCAGTGGTTTCTTTGGAGGAATTCACCAACGCGGTGCGAAGCGATGTGTTGGACGGAATGCGGATTGCCTCGTTTTTCGCCGCCGCCTCCGGTCCTCATCTGGTGTGCTTGTATGCCGTGATAGCCGATGAGAATACCGGCCGGCTGACCGTTCTGTCCGCTGCGGCACAAGACAGCTATCCGTCGATGACGCCGGACTGCCCGCAGGTACACCTGTTCGAACGGGAAATCGCCGAACAATGGGGCATCGTTCCCCAGGGACATCCCTGGCTCAAACCCGTCCGGTTTCATCCCTGCTATCGAAGCGGAAAGGATGTCTGGAGACAGAAGAAAAACCCGAGCATCCTGCCTTCGGTTATGAACTTTTACCGGCTCGAAGGAGAACAGATTCACGAGGTGGCCGTCGGTCCGGTTCATGCCGGAATCATTGAGCCGGGCCATTTTCGATTCCAATGCCTGGGAGAGCATGTTTTCCATCTGGAAATATCGCTGGGGTATCAGCACCGCGGCATCGAACGCCGTCTCATCGGCGGCCCGAATCCCCGCACCTATGCCCTGATTCAGACAGCAGCCGGAGATACCACCATCGGCCATACCACCGCATACTGTCAGCTGCTTGAATCGATGGCGGATATCCAGGCGCCTCCGCGTGCCCAGGCCATCCGCGGCATTGCCCTCGAACTGGAACGGCTGGCCAATCACACCGGCGACCTCGGAGCGCTGGCCAATGACGTCGGGTATCTGCCGACCGCCTCGTTTTGCGGACGCATCCGCGGCGATTTTCTGAATCTGACCGCTCTGCTGTGCGGCAATCGATTTGGGCGAAATCTTGTTTGCCCCGGCGGCGTGCGGTTTGATTTAACCGACGAGAAAATGGACCAGATGCGCCGCCGCCTTCGTGAACTGAAAAAAGACGTTACGGTTGCCGTGGAACTGCTGTGGAACACCCCATCGGTTCTGGCCCGATTTGAAGAAACAGGCAAGATTGATGAACAGACCTGCCGGCAGCTGGGGCTGGTCGGCGTGGCGGCCCGGGCCTGCGGCATCGAAACGGATGTGCGCTTCCCCGCCGGCGTGTATCAATTCGCTCAAGTGCCTGTATCCACCTGGCATACCGGCGATGTCTTCGCCCGGGCCTATGTCCGCTGGCTTGAGATTCAGCGGTCGCTGGCCTTTCTGCTGGAACTGCTGGAAAACTGTCCCGGCGGCCCCATTCGAACGGAATGGACCGGCGCCGCACCCAACCGCTTCTGCGTGAGTCTGACGGAGGGATGGCGGGGAGAGATTTGCCACGCCGCCGCAACAGACGCCCACGGGCGTCTGGCCTTTTATAAAATCACAGACCCGTCTTTCCATAACTGGACGGGCCTGGCAATGGCCCTGCGCGGCCAGCAGATTTCCGACTTTCCGCTGTGCAACAAAAGTTTCAACCTGTCCTACTGCGGACATGATTTGTAAGAGGATAAACGGATGATTCGTGCACTTCTGGCCCGCCTTCAGCAGAAACACCGAACCGTTGGTTTCCCGAAAACCGAACCGATGCTGCCGCCGGATTTTCTCGGACGCCCGGAACTCTTTCCCCAGCGATGTTCCGCAGACTGCCGGCGGTGTATTGAGGTCTGTCCCACCAGTGCCGTTCAGAAAAAGGACGCTGTGACGCTGGACATGGGCCGATGCCTCTTCTGCGGACGATGTGCGGAGGAATGTCCTTCCGGAGCGATACGGTTCTCGCGGGATTATCGGCTGGCGGCCACGGCGAAGGCAGATCTGCTTTTAAAGGGAGAAGAATACAAACGGGCTGAAACATTGGGAAAAGAGCTGAAACGGCTCTTCGGCCGCTCCCTGAAACTTCGGCAGGTTTCCGCAGGCGGCTGCAACGCCTGCGAGGCCGATACAAATGTGCTGACCACCGTCGTTTTCGACTTGAGCCGCTTCGGCATTCAGTTTGTGGCCTCGCCGCGGCATGCAGACGGCCTGCTGATAACAGGTCCGGTGCCGGAAAATATGAAGCTGGCCCTCGAGAAAACCTATCAGGCCGTACCGGCTCCGAAACTTGTCATTGCCGTCGGCTCCTGCGCAATTTCCGGCGGCCCCTTTGCCGGACATCCCGAAGTGCACAACGGCGCTGACGGAATCGTCCCCGTGGATTTGTATATCCCCGGCTGCCCGCCTCATCCGATTACAATTCTGGACGGGCTGCTTCGGCTGCTGGGCCGGATTGACTAATCCGCACGGCTGGTAAAGGAAGCGCTGCCGGACGTCAGGCCCGACGCCGAAGCCGTCACGGTAATCAGCCCCGGCGTTTCGAGAACCCGAATCAGACCGGTTGCAATCCCCGCCTCGGATTTGACCGCAGCCGGTGAAACCAGCTCCGCCGGACCCGAGACGGACAACGTAACCGTAGTACTCGACGCCGTCGGAACCAGCGTTCCATTGGCATCCAGAATGGAGACATAGACAAACACCAGCTCCGAACCATTGGCCGGCACATCCGTCGTATCAAAAGCCGGCGACAAAGACCGGGCCGTGCCGGGGGTCCGCACCTGATGCTGGGCGACGACTTGTCCATTGATCAATCCCTCAGCCCGCAGGGTGCCCGAACTCCACGTCAGTCCGCTGAACGTAAACGGCGGATGCGGCAGATTCGTGCCCGCATCCGGAGAGCGTTCCTCAATCAGCACATCATTCAGATACAGCCGCACCCGCTGACAATTGCTGTACACCGTCACCGTCGTCGGCGAAGACGACCGCCAGTAGTTGGCGATAAAGACCATCGGCCCACCGCTGACTCCCTCAATCTGCACATCAGGGTCCCGCTGGCTCTTCCAGAAATAGTATGAAAACTTCGGCAGCCGATAGATATCCAGCACGCCGGACGGATACGGCCCGTAATCGATACCCACCCACAGCCCGTCGCCGCACAGGTAGGTCATCCCGAGATTCTGGCTGTAGCCGTCCATATGATTGACGACCTGAGCCAGCATCGCCGTTTCGCCGTAGGCGTATTTATCCCCTACCGAACCTCTCCGCACATCGCTGGCACAGCCGTCGCCGCCGTATTCCCAGTGGCCGTATTCGCTGATAATCAGGGGCTTGGAACCGCTGTAGGTCCGCGCCCCGGCCGTGGGAGTGGCAATAAAAATGTCGTAAATCCAGTCATACATCCAGCCGCTGATATAGGCACCCGGATATTCTGTATGTCCAATATTGACAGCATTGGTCGCATAGGTTGAGTTGAAATCCGTCTCATTGAGCGACAGCTCCCAGGCAATCACCGAAGGCCGATTGCGGTCCCGCCGAATCATATCCCGCATCATCTGATAGGAATGATTGCGGAACGTCGTGCCCCCGATGTACTGAAAGCCCGGAATCGCATTCATCACCAAAATCCCAAGTTCATCGCAGGCATCCATAAACGCCGGGTCCTGCGGATAATGCGCCGTGCGGACATAGTCAAACCCTGCTTCCTTAAGCTTGAGGGCATCGCGCCGCTGCCCGACATTGCCCATCGCATAGCCGACAAACGGATAGTCCTGCAGCCGGTTGGCCCCCCGGAACTTGAACGGCTGACCGTTAATCCGAAATCCGTCGGCCTTGCTGAAGGAAATGCTTCGGATGCCGATTCGCGTCTTTTGCCAGTCCGCCGGACGCTCCCCGTCAAACACTTCTGTATAGAGCGTGTAGAGATACGGACTGTGCGGATGCCACAAATTCGGCTGCTGGACGGTCATTGTCTGTGTAAACGTGAAGGCCGCTCCGGCGGCTATGGTCTGAGAAGAGGAGGCCTGCGCAACAATGCGCTGCTGCTTGTCTGCCAGATACGTTCGAACCGTACAGCTCCGTGCGGCTCCGTAGTCATTTTTCACCTGGGTTTTGACCTGCACCTGGGCCGAGGAGCTGCTCACCGACGGATACGTAACAAAAATCCCGCCGCCGGCCGGCGTATTGGCATACACGGCATCCGTCACAAAAAGCTTATCTATATAATGCAGCCAAACATCTCGATACAGCCCGCCCCAGTTAAACCAGTCCGCATTGCCGATCGGCACATCCGGATTGTCTGTATTGTCCACCTTAACGGCGATGACATTCTCCCCGCCGTAAATCAGATACCCGCTCAGGTCATACAGAAACGGCAGATACCCGCCGTAATGTGTGGCCAGTTTCGTACCGTTAATCCAGACATCCGTAACGGTATTGGCCCCTTCAAATTCGAGGAACACCTTGCCCTCTGCCGCCGCGCTGTCAATCAGAAACCGTTTTCGATACCAGCTGACTCCCTCATAACTGTAGTTCGGCCAGGCCGGACGCAGCGGGTCCGGGCCCGTCTGTCCGCTGATGGGCGGATTGTGCGGCAGACGTACAGACACCCAGCTGCTGTCATCATAAGAAGGAGCAGAGACCGCATCGCCCGAAATCTCCCCCTTATAAAACTTCCAGCCGAGATTAAAGGACACTTTCTGCCGTCGGGTGGAAATGGGAATATAGTACACGTCAGCCGGGTCATCCAGCCATTGAAAGGCAAACACCGCCAAATCCCCCATCCCGACCTGCCCATCGCGGTCCAAATCAAAGCGGGCGTCAAACTCCGCCTGTTCGCTTGCCGTCTGCCAGACACAGGCCATTTGTCCCAGGTCGGCGATACCGATTTTCCCATCGCTGTCAAAATCTGCCGTCAGCGGCCCTGCGCAGACCTCGGTCAGCAGCCAAGCGGCCAGCAGCATCGTCCACCCTGTCTGTTTTCTCATCAGCAACCCCCAAGTGAAAAATCCAAAATTCGAAATCCGAAACACAAAATAATATAAAATTATTGTTCCTGTCGGGAAGAACGGACAAGAAGAATCTCCTCAATTTCCAAGGCATGCGGCTCATTGACGGCCTCCGGAAACAGCCGCGCCCCAAAGGAGACCTGCACGGCCTCCAGCCGGCTCCAGTCAACCAGCCCGCCGCTGCTTCGGTCCGGCTGGTCCCAATAATCCAGCCCTACCGTCGGATAAGGCCGGGGCAGCCAGCTGGCTGTCATCGGCTCCAGTCGGCTCAGCGGGATTTCGTGCTCTTTCCAGTCTCCGGTCAACGGAATCCGCACCCCGCGCACCCAGCCGTCCCGCCCGATGAAAAGCAGTTCCATCTGCCGCGTCCTGGGCAGCCCCGCCCGGACCCGCACCCGAACGGCATCCATCTGATTTAAATCCTCCCGGCGCGGTTCTATCCGCTCATCCAATATCAGACGAAACGACACATCCTGCGGCGCCGGCCGAAACGTCGGCACATCAACCCGCAGCGCTGCACGGTCCGCCGCCATCCCGCGGGTCAACCGCCGCAAAAAAGAAACCCGATGCTCTGAATTGGGGAAAATCAGTCGGTCGCTGTCCGCCGACGCCTCAAACAACCCAAACTCCGACTCCGCCGCAACCACCGGTACCCGCCAAAGACGCGGCGAAGGCCGTACGGCAATCTCCTCCAGTTCAAACCCGTGGGCCAGCCCCTCCGCTCCCGGAAACAGCCACGCCCCAAACGTCAGCCGGGCCGTCTTCAGATTCGCAAGACAGACATCTTTCAGCAGAATTTCCGTGCGGCCTTTTCGTCCGTCCAGCCGCAGCAGGCGTTTGTCCTGCATCCCGTAGCGGTCAATCAGCACAAGCTCCAGCTGGTCGGTCTGCTCGCTCAATGGACGCCCCTTGAACACCAAAATCGCGTCCTCGTAGTATTCCTTTTCAAAAACAGCGGAATCTGCAGAGGGAGTCGGACTCTTCAGCGCAAGGTCAATACTGACGGCTCCGTTGGATTCAAATCCGGCCGTCTGCACGCGAAGCCGACGCCGTCCGCCCTCTTCCGGCAGCGATACGGATGCCTGACGGGCGGACCACTGCTTCAGGTCCGGTGTCTGGGAAGCCGCCGCCGCGTCAAACAGCACCAGCGGTTCCGCTTCGGCCTTTATTGAAGAATTCGGCGGTCCGACAATCCTCGCCGGAAACGTAAGCGTTTGCCCGTCCTGAATCACACTCACCGCGTATTCGATGGTTTGACCCGCTTTGCCCTCTATCGGCGTCTCGTAGTCAAACCGCGAAACCGGCTTCATCGGAATCTTTTCAAACTCCGCCCCCGCCTGTTTTCGCACCCAGCAGACAACCTCCTGCGGCGGCTGCTCCCATACACCTCTGACTCGAACCGCGAACGGTCTGCCCTCCGCAATCTGTCGAGGAGAAAGATGGTGAATCACAACCGGATTTTTCTGCCGGGCGGGTACAACGTATTCGCGGCTGAAATCCTTCGCCATTAAAATCGAGGGGTCTCTCCGCAGACAATACACCCCCGGCTGGATTTCCAGTGTCCCCTGGGCAGCCCTGCCGGCGAGAGAATTACCTTCATTGGCCCCCTCATACATAAACGAGGTTCCTAAATCCGGCACAGCAATTTTCATCCGCCTTGCCCCCCAAACCAGAAAGGCCGCCTGGCGGCCCCGGCTGGGCCGACCGAACGGGTCGCGCAGCCACACGACATCCGGATAGACCTCCAGCCGCCACAATCCTTCGGCCTGCTTTTCCAGAAAATACGCACCGGTTCCTTCATACTCGAGCACCGGCGAGCTGCCGCAGCCGATAATCCGCTCCAGCTGCTCCGGTTTGGGCGGAACGGTCCTGGTTGTATTGGAATAGAAGAATTCCCGCTCCGTAACCAGCTCGCTCAAATCCTCCTCGAAACTGACCCGCACCGGCCCGAAGCGGTTTGATTCCGATGCGGTAAAGCCCCTCGGCAGACGGCGGAAGGCCTCGGCCGCAATCAGCAGACTGACGGCTTTGCCGGGCGTATAGACCAGATTCAGACAATGCGTCTGATACTCCAGATTTCTCGAGGCCAGCGGCAGCGGGTCATAGGTAAACATCGCAGCAAACTGAGCGCCGCCGCTGCGAAATGTGCGGGCTATCGCCGGATACAGATACGAGCCCGCCACATCCGCCGTATCAAATTCGTAAACGACTTTGGGCTTGTTCTTTAAGGCCGGGTCAAACAAAAGCCGATAGGATTCCACCCGCGGCAGAAAATTGCTCCGAAGGGTAAAGCCGCTGACCAGACCTGTCGGGTACCAGCCGAACGCCGCCCCATCGGCCCGGGAATCCCGCACGGCCGGTGCAATCGCCATATCCTGACTGACGTTGAAGACAATCGGCTTGTTCCAGCCGGCGTCCCGAATCGCCTGAATCAAGGCATTGATATACTCCACGGGCTTCTGTCCCGGGTGATGATGCGGCTCATTGACCGGTTCCATCATCACAATCGCCGGTTCGTCTTTGTAGGCACGGCCCGTATAGCGATTGACATGCTGAACAATCTGCGAAAGATACCGCTGCTGAACGGCGATCGCCTCCGGATTGATGCCCAGTTCGCGCTTGGGGAAAAAACGCGGAAATCCCTGGCAGGTGTTCATCTCCTCCGGCTCCGGCCAGACCGGACTGTACAAGGTAATCGGCGTCAGAAGGATAGAAATTCCTCTTTTCTCTGCCTGGGCAATCACAGAATCCAGCAAATCCAGATGCTCATTGTCAATGAGATTGCCCTGCCGGTCGCTGTTTTCCCAGTCTCCCCAGAAACTGAGCCGAAGCCCGTCCAGCCCCAGCCGAGCCAGATGGGCCATATCCGCCTCCACCGTCTTTTTGCGGTCCGCTCCGACATAACCAACAGCCCGGAAACTATACCCGGACGGCAGACAGTAATTCACCCCGAACAGTGCGGCCTCCTGCTGCGTATCCCGGCAGCGCAGCACCCCTTCCGCATCCACAGAAAGATTCCGCTGCGCTTCAGGCCTTCCTGCCTCTTCAGCACCGAATGCCCAGACTGCCGATATCCAAAGCAAAACACTGATTGTTTGAAATCCTTTTGCCATTTTGCCTGATTGTACCATCCGGAATCCTCTCGCTCATCAAAAAAGAAGTCCCCGTCTGCGGCTCAGACAGGGACAATACCGTTCCAAAGAAAACCTTCCCCCATTTCCGAAAAACCACCGTTAAAAATCCGGGTAGCGTTTCATCCATTCCGGCCACTGGCGGCTTTGATTATTATTCCACCGTGTGTTCCATTTCAGCCGCCAGAGCTCTTTCAGACCGACTTTTCGACTCTGTCCATCGACAAACAGCCAGTTGGGGCCGCCGTTGTGCCGGTCCAGACAATACGTGCTCAGCCCGCCGCTGTTGTAGGCATTCTTGCCGGCTTCGACTCCCCGCGACGGCGGCGGCGAATCCGTATCGAGGGCGTTGGCCCCCTCCCACATCCCGCCGCCCATCAGCGGCACGGCGGACGGCACGCGGATTCGGCTGATTTTCCGCCAGTAATAGTCCCGCCAGGCCGGAGCAATGTTGTACGTGCCCGGCACGCCCACATCCAGCGGGTTGTGCGCCCAGCCATTCACCGAATAACTGCCGTACTGGCCGTGTTCTCCCCAATAAGGCACAGGAATGCCGCCATAGCCATACCGGCCCCAGGCCGTTAATTCTCCCGGAACCTGACCGGGCACCGTATCCAGAAACCGCGTGGCCCGCGGACAGAGCCGCAGGTCGTCCGTATTCTGATAATACGACAGCAAATCCGTCATCCACATTTTCCCGCCGTTCCAGCCGATCGGAAGACTCGAGCCATTATCCTGTGCATAGAGGGTATAGAGGATCCCCCACTGCTTCAGATTGGAAAGACAAATCACCCCCTGCGACTGCTCCCGGGCCCTGCGGAGACTGGGCACGAGTACTGACAGCAGAACAGAAATAATCGCAATCACCACGAGCAGTTCAATCAGGGTAAATGCCCGCCCTTTTTGCCGCATACGGTCTTTCATTGTCTTGCCTTTCCTTTCTGTCCGAGTATTCGGTTATAGAGGGAAGGGCCGCTCAATCAGCCCTTCCCCCTTTTCCGATTTCAATCAGGATAAACAGCGGCCTGAAGCCACAGTCGAGCCAGTTCCGCCGCATCCTCCAAATCAATGCGGCTGTCGCCGTTAACATCTGCCGGTTCAATGAGCGGCTGAAGCATCGGACTGGAAGCCGCGCCGCCCTCCTGAGCCAGCCGGAGCACCTCTGCCGGCGAAAGGGCGTAATCATAGACGCGGAAGTCATCAATCCAGCCGTCCACGAAACCGCCGGCGCCGCCCGACCACCGCCATGCCCCGATGGAGAAGAACCCGTTCGTATCATCCACAGCCGGTGAATACGTGCTGAACGCGGGCATTTCAACGACCAATCGGCCGTTCTGATAAATCCGCATAATGCCTGCCGAAGCACTCTTCACAAAGGCATAATGCACCCATTCGTCCTGCGGATGAGACGGATTGCTGTACAGGTCTGTGGACGAATAATATCGGCTGCCGGTCCAGACAAGCGTATCGCCGCCCGCTTCATACTCAAACTTGCCTGTGGCATTCATCCAGTTGCCCAGAACGGCTCCATCCTGTCCGATTTGGAACAGTTCGCTGTCGGCATCGCTCTGGCCGGGGTCTTTCACCCAGAGCGAAATCGTGGATTCGGCCCCCAGCGCCGGCGGTGCAGCATTTGGGTCGCCGATATTGGCCGCCGCCCCAGGCACCTGCACATAGGCACTGTTGTTCAGATACAGACAATTTGAACCGCCGATACCGCTGCCGACCCCGCCCCAGACTGCGTTGGGATCCGCACCCGGTACAATCGTTCCGTGATAGCCGAAGCCCGACAAATCGCTGACGGTTGTACCGGTCCCCTCGTCAAAGGCATACCAGAGCACCGGTCCCCGCGAAGGCGTCTGAGCGGTCACCGAGGCGGCTTCCTTCAGCCAGTTCCCGGCGATTTCGACAAAGTCGTAAATATCCGCTATGCAATCCTGATTAATGTCCGCCGGCGTATAGCCCCGCAGACACATCGGAGTGCTCAGCCGCAGGTTGTTTACCAGAACCGAACCGGCTCCGCCGGGAGTCGGAGACGCTTTCGTCCCGACACCGATGATAATCCGGCTCACGGCCGTCAGGTCCACCCCCTGCGCCGCGAATTCCTGCAAAGCGATGGGCCAGAAATGGAACCACTCATAGCCCGCCTGCTGATTGAGTTCTCGGACATCGCGATACTGAACGGTGCCGCGTTGGGCTCCGCCGTTGGATTCAAGCGTTACATAAATTGAATCGACCATGTTATCGTGGCCCTTGACATCCAGCGTCAGCAGCCCGTTGCCGCCGCGGGTCCAGTCCGTTGAGCATCCGAATAAATCCGCATCCGCCGCCACTTCTGTCAGATACGAACTGCCGGTATGGTCATAGGCAATCTCCATTGCCCCATTGTTCAAAACCGCTCCGCTGCCCCAAACCGCCTGGAGAGCGGCCGTTGAAGCATAGTCAAACAAATCCAAATCCGTAAACGGGCTGATGGTAAACCGCCAGACACCCGCCGCCTTGACGACCCCGCTCGATGTGGTTTCATCCACACGCCAGTAATACGTCTGCCCTTTGACCACCTGTCCGAGCGAAAGGACAAAATTCGGGTCGCCCAGCGGAACCGTCCCCAGAAACTCCGGAGAGGAGGTTGTGGCATTTGCCACCGCCTCCGCGCTGGTTCCCAGATACACATAATGAACGCCGGTCGCCTCCTGGGCCGCCTTCCACCGCAGCGTAGGTCCATAACCGCATCGGGCCGGGTCCTCCCACGGAATCGTGCTGTTGTTGGCCGGAGAAAGCCACTCCGCCTGCGTCGTTCCGGAGTAGCTGAGCGAAATATTATCCCAATAAACGCCTTTGAGCCAATCGGAGCCACGCAGGACCAACGTGGCCTGTCCGGCACCCGGCGGAACGGTAAAATCATGATTATACGCTGTCCACACCGTCGGCACCGGATACTGATTATTTGCGAAAAGGATGAATTCATCATACGCCAGATATGTTCCGTTCGGCTCACGGTAGGTAATTTCGACCGTAGCATCTCCCCAGTTATTCGAGCTGTACCAGCGCGTCACGACAACACAGCTGAAATGGAGAACTGAAATTGAATTCGGTTCAAAAGAAACCGTTTGTCCCAGCTCTACGCCCGGCCATTCCCCCTGGCTCGGATACATCACCGCACAGGGGCTTCCGTCATACGTAAAGGACGTTTCCATACCAAACCAGGCCTGATTCGGGTTGGCAATATACACATACCAGCCGTCCGGCACACCGCCGGTCCAGTTGTTCAGATTCCCGTTGACCAGCAGTTCCACCGCTCCGGCCTGAGCCGCCAGCATCACCGCCAGAACAGCCAGCCCCGTTTGTATTCTTCGCCTCATAACACGCACCTCCCAAAACCTATTTCTCTTTATCCTGCCGGAAAACAGGATTCTGCATTCACAGACTCTCTTCTTCAGATTTGTATATCTGCCCACAAACCACGTTTTTGAAATACCGGCTGCGGTTTTTTGGCACACCGCAGCCGGCTCTTCTCATCGTTCGATTACTTGCGGCGTATCAGCGCAAGTCCGCCCAGTCCGAGCATTACCAGACTGGCCGGCTCAGGCACCACGCTCACATTGTCCACATACAGCGTGCCCCAGCCGCCCATCGCAAACTTCACCTCTGCATAGGCCGCACCCGCCGGTGTCGTGAAGGTCTGGACAAACGAAGTCCACTGACCCGAATTCGGCGGCGTCAGCAGTGTAATCCACTGGTATCCCACATAGCTCCAGCTCGAATCCCAGTACTTCAGATTGATGCCCGCATTGGCCCAATCCGTCGCACTGTAAACCAGACTGAGCACATACTCCGCTCCGGCAGCCACCGCAAAGGACTGCCCCATTTCCTGCCAGGCCCCATCTGTCGCCGACCACATCTTCGCATTCGGGGTTGCGTCATACGTATAAGCGGTCTCAATCGAAATGGACTGGTTGACCGTATCCGGCACCCACGTCCACCAGCCGCTCAAATCACCCGTGTTGAAATCCCCGTTGGTCAGCAGATTCGCCCAAACAGAGCCGCTGAGCATCAGTCCTGCCGCCAGCAAACACATCATTCGTTTCTGCATCGTTCACACCTCCTCAAATCAATTGGTTTTTCTTTCCATCCATTCTCACACACACCACACTTCACACTTTTTATCGGGAGAAATCGGCCCTGAAGCCGTTTTCTTCTTTTTCGTTCAGTTTTCCATCACCAGTTCCAGAACCGGTTCGACAAAGACCACCCAGTCTGCACCAAGACTGTCGCCGCTGTCCAGCACCGCCAGCGTCAGAAACCGCTGCGACGTTTCTAACGGAATCTCGATCGTTTCCGGCTCGGAAAATCTCGAGACGGACCGCTTTTCAAAGACGCGCTGCCCATCTACCAAAACAAAGACATCCGCCAGTGTATTGCCGACCGCTAAACGAGAACTTTCATCCGGCGACAGACCGCAAACGGCCCGAAACATTCGGACCTGACAGCCCGGAATCGCCCGTCGAACCGCTTCCAAATCAATCGTAATCCCGGCATTGCCGTACATGCAAAGGGCCGACCGGCTTCTCGCTGTGGGGCTTTCCTCCCATACAAGCCGGAAATATTCCTCCGGTCTGTTCTGTTCAGCCCGTCCGCAATACACCCCTGCGAATCCCGCCCCGCTGCAGAACAGGGCCTCTTGAAAACGAAGACCTGTTGAAGTAATCATTCCGCCGCCGGAGGACATTCGGCCCGGAACAAACACCCCGTCAATGAACGGATGCTCCGGGGTTCTTGCAAACACCGCCGGCCGACTGTTTTCAAGTCGGGCATCCTGAAGCATCGACGCCCGTCCCGTCTGGGCGCTTAGACCCCACCCCGACCGACCGCCGCCAAAACCCGTCCCGCCGCCGACCGCATCCGCCACATCCAGCCGCTGACCCCGCCAGACGACATTGGCCCTTGAAGAAATCTGCCTCACAAACAAATCCTTCTGGAGACGAATGTCCTGAATCGGCCCGTCTGGTGCCGCCTGCTTGGCTTGTCCCTCCTGGACGAGAATACTCTGACGCGGTCCTCCTTTCGTTCCGCCGACAATCACCGACGCCCGGCCCTTGAGCATATGCACCTGGGCGCTGCCGACCCCGCTGACCTTCACGCCGAACTCCGTGCCCAAATCAATCACTTTCATCGCCGGGGTCGATACCGAAAAACCGGTTGCTGAAACCGGACAGCGTACATAAACCTGCCCATACGAAAGCCCCAGTTCTTCCAGTCCCTTAATCTGAAACCGGGCGGGCCCTTCAATTACGGCCTCCGCTCCGTCCTCATACGTAAGCCGAACATACCCTTCTTTCAGCACGAACGGCCTGCTGCCGGCATACAAAAGCCCCTCCGGTTCCCGTCCGCCTCCTCCTTCACTATCCCAGACGGCCCCGAGCGCATCGGCAATCCGCGCCGCCGGTTCTTCCGCGGCCGCCGGACGCAGTTCCAGCCAGACCAGCAGGAGCACCATCGCCGCCAGAGCAGCTGCCGCAGCGGCCAGTGAAAACCGGCTCTTCTGCTTTCGCACCTGCACAGGGGGCCTCGTTTCAACGGGAATCGGTTTTTCCTCCGGCTCAATTAACACTGCCGGAGCGGTTTTTTCGTATTCTCCCAACGCCGCCAGAAACTGGGTATCCTCGCCCGATTCGCTCTGCATCGCCTCTGCATACAGCGATTGAGCCCGCCACATCAGCGCCGCGGAGTTCATCACCTCTTCCAGGTACTGCTCAGCCGCCGAGGGGTCCGACTGAAGCCGCTTTTCCAGCACCGAAAACCGCTCCGGGGTAATCTCCCCTTCCAGCGCCTCCACAATCAAAAGCCCCAGTTCAAATTCATCGCGGCTGAAGGCCTTCATCTTTCCCCTCCTTCCGCCTGCAGGTGGGCATTGACACAGTGCCGCAGGAAAAGATGAATCCGATTGAACCCTCTGTACAGACTATAAACAGACCGTCCCAACTGCTGAGCAATGTCCTTGATGGCCATCCCCTGTTCATACCGCCGATAGACCAGTGCCCGGTCCGACGGCTCCAGCCGCTTGAGGCACTCTTCCAGCCATTGAACCCGCTGGTCAATCCGGGAAATCTGCCGGCAGGTCTGCTCAAAGAGCATCTCCATCGTCTCGCTGGAGAACTGCACACGGCTCCGCCGCTGCGTCCTGCGGATATTGTTCAATTCATAGCGGGCTATCTGAAGAGCCCAGGCCAGAAAACTGGTTCCCGGCTCAAATTCCCCGAATCGACGGCACATAATCATCACAACCTGCTGGAAAAGGTCCTCTGCATCCGCATAATTGGGCACCATCGCCAAAATAAACCCATAAATCCGCTTCTGATAAATCAAAAGAAGACGGACAAACTCTTCATTCTGCGACGAACCATTTTGTTGCTGAGGCGAAAACTCCATAAAAGACTTTCTGTACCCTTTCTCATAGAGATAACGTACAGCCGGGCTTTATTTTTGCGGTTAAAATTGGAGAGAAGGTATAAAGATATATTCAATCTTTTTTTACTTGTTTATGGTCAAATAAAATGTCTTTCGGCTTGTTCCAGCTGGCCCGACAAAGCCGGTCATTGATTGTCCGGCCGATGCCTTCGTTGGGGACGGCCACAGCAATAATTTCCTCCAGCCCGCAGCGGTCCAGCCGACGCATCGCCGCATACAGATTTCGAGCCGCTTCTTCCAAATTTCCTGATGCCGAAAGAACTTCCGCCGCGGCAAAATCCCCCGCCTCCGACGAAGGCCGAAGCGTCAGCAGTCCAACCCGACGCCCTTTCGGGGGAGGTATCAGCTCCGGCGTCAGAAACAAAGGCGTCCGCGGCGCATAATGATGCTCCAGACGGCCCGGCGCCTGCGGGGTATGCTCCGTAAACCCCACACGCTGCACCGGTCCGATAACTTCTTCAATCTGCTCGGCGGAAATCCCCCCGTACCGCAGCAAGAGAGGCGGCCGCACGGCCAGCGAAAGAATGGTGGACTCCACTCCTACTGAACAGGGTCCTCCATCCAAAAGAAAATCCACCGAATTCCCCAGCTGCTCCCGCACATGTTCGGCACAGGTTGGACTGACATGCCCGAACAAGTTGGCACTCGGAGCCGCCACCGGTACATCCGCCCGGCGCAGCAGGGCCAAAGCCGCCGGATGCGCCGGCATTCGAATCGCCGCCGTAGGCAGCCCGGCCGTCACAATATCCGGCACAATCGGCTCTTTGGGCAGTACCAGTGTCAGCGGTCCGGGCCAGAACCGTTCCGCCAGCAACTCCGCCTCCTTTGGAAAGTCCCGCACCAGCCGCCGGGCCTGTTCAATCGTGCCCACATGGACAATCAGCGGGTCAAAACTCGGACGCCGTTTGACTTCGAAAATCCGCCGAACCGCCTCTTCATTCAGCGCATCGGCCCCCAGTCCATAAACAGTTTCCGTCGGAAAGGCAACCAGCCCGCCCCGGCGAAGACAATCCGCCGCCCGCGCAATCTCCTCCTCATTCGGCAAACACTCCTTCAAGCCGATTCTCCGGAGAATCCACTCGGCCGCTTCTCCAATATGCCGAACAATCGGAGTCCCCGCCGGCACTTCCCGGCAATGCTGCTGTCCATGGCCGGTCAGCACATAAACTCCTTCGGCACCGGCATTTTGAGCCAGTTCAATATCGTGGGGATGATCGCCGATGCAGAACGAACGGCGCAAGTCTATCGAATAATCGTCGGCGGCCTGCTGCAGATAAAACGGTCGCGGTTTGATGCATTGACATCCTTCCTGCCGCTGATGCGGACAGACATAGACCTGCGTGATGACAATCCCCGCCTCCCGCAGTGTTTCCGTCACAAAACGATTGACGCTCTCGACCTCCTCGGCACGGAGAATCTGCTGGGATATCCCCGGCTGATTGGTCACGATAAACAGAACGAAATGCTCCTGCAAAAGCCGAAGCGCCTCGAAGGTTTCGGGATAAAAAACAACCTCGGACGGTTGACGCACATACCCGATGTCTTCAATCAGGGTGCCGTCTCTGTCCAAAAAAACCGCCGGGCGACGTGTTTGACTCATTTCGGATTCCGTGCTGGCTGTCTGACCACTGCGAGCGAGAGGAGTCGAACCCCCACGTCCTTACGGACACAAGGACCTAAACCTTGCGCGTCTGCCAATTCCGCCACGCTCGCCTGTTTATCCTTTCATCCAATCGCTGTCTTCCTCCTCTTCGGGGCCGAATTCTTCCTCCTCCTCCCCGTCAATTTCCCTCCCCAAGGGCTCCAGTTCGGCCTCATCCGCGCGTGCAGGGGTCTTCGGTCCTGTATGCACCTCTTCAATCTGGGCAATCCGCTTTTCGGCATCCTGAAGAATCTTTCGGCAATGGGCAATCAGCCGCATTCCCTTTTCGTACTGCTCCAGACTTTCCTGCAGGGGCACCTGCCCGCCTTCGATTTTTTCGACAATCTGGGAAAGGGCTCGAATCGCCTCTTCAAAACTCAGTTTCGACAGGTCATTTTGATTCCCGTCGGTTGTCTTTTTGGCCATGGGTTACGTCTCCTGCTTTGCCGGGCCGCATTTCTTCCACCCGGCTCGTAAACTGCTGCCTTTGGGCCAGTTCCGTCAAAATGACATCGCCGACATCAACCTCTTCCAGCCGGCGAACGACTTGTCCTGTCCGCATATTGATTGTGATGGTATAACCGCGGCGAAGGACAGCCCGCGGGTCCATCGCTGTCAGTTTATTCTCCGCCGCCGACAATTGCAACCGCTTTTGCTCGAGCACCTTAGACAGCCCCTGACGTGCCGCCGCCTGCATCCGCTCCAGACGAAGACGCTGGCCGGCAATCAGCCGCACCGGTTCCAGACACCGCACGATGTCTTTGGCCTGCTCCAGCCGGCGCCGCAGGTGCTCAAACCGCTCCCGAATCACCCCGGCCAGATGGAGCCCGGCCATATCGACCCGCTGCCAGGCCCGTTCAACCATTCCCTGCGGTTCCCGGAAGACCCAGCTGGCCAGAATCGTCCGCAGTTGCTCCCGGGCCGTCCGATACGCCGAATGCATCGAATGCACCAGCCGACGCTGAACCATCCCCAGCTGTTTAAGGACTTCGTGCCGGTCCGGTACGGCAAGCACCCCTGCTTTGGTTGGTGTCGAAGCCCGGGCGTCTGCCACCAGGTCGGCAATCGTTGTATCAATCTCATGACCGACTGCACTGATAATCGGAATTTTCGAGCGGAAAATCGCCCGGGCCAAAACCTCTTCATTAAAGGCCCACAAATCCTCCATCGAACCCCCGCCGCGTCCGACAATCAGCAAATCCAGCTGCAGCTGCTTATTATTGCGATTTATCCAATCCAGTTTCCGGGCAATTTCCTCCGCCGCCCCTTCTCCCTGAACCGGCACATCAAACAAAAACAGCCGAACAATCGGCCAGCGATGCCAAATACTGTCAGCTATGTCATGAACAGCCGCCCCGCTTTTGCTGGTGACAATCCCTATCCGTTGCGGAAATTGGGGAATCGGCTTTTTGTACCGCTCCTCAAAAAGACCTTCCGCCTTGAGTTTTTCATACATCTGCTGAAAGGCAATCTGCAAGGCCCCAATCCCTGCCGGCTGCAAGTCTTCGGCGTAAAACTGATATTTGCCTTGTGTAGAATAGACCTCGACATGACCGGTCGCCAATATCTCCATTCCATTTTCCGGCTGAAATTTTAATTTCTGGTACTGTCTGGACCACAATACACAGGAAATCTGAGATTCTGTATCTTTTAATATAAAATAACAGTGCCCGCTTTGATGTCGTTTCCAGTCGCTTATTTCCCCTTTGAGGATAAAACGCGAAGGCAAATGCCTGCGGATGGCTTCATTGACCATCGCATTTACCTGGGAAACGGACAAAATGAGTAATTTATCTCGAGCCATAATCAATCTATTGTATCCGATGTCGGATTTTGAACAATCTCTATCTCTGAACTACTTGTGCTACCCGAATGTTAAAATGGGAAAAATCTGAAATCTTTTTCAAATTATTTTAGAGAATCTTCTGTTTTTTCTATCAATGAACCCATTGTCAGAAACGACTTATCTACAGAAGGTCCACGCCTACCAAGCGCATGTGCCAAACCTTCACAAGGCCGAAACAATCACCACGATTGTTTCGGTTTTTTATTTCTCTTTTATTCACTTGTTCAAATTCCAAACGAAATCTTCCGCTCCTGCCCTCAAACCTCTGTTCTAAAAACCCGGCTTTTTAGGCCAAAAACTCGATTATTCCATCAAAAAATGCGTCTGTCGATTTGCTGGCACATTCCTTGCACATCCTCCACTCGACTGATAGTGCCTTTATGGAGAATCTTCAATGATTCAGGACAATACGATACTGAACCTTCTGGAAGCAGGGATGCGGGCGGAAGGCATTCGCCAGCAGGCCATTGCTCACAATATCGCCAACATCAATACACCCGGTTTTCGCCGTTCCGACATCAAGTTTGAAGAGATCCTCCAGGAAGCCCTGAAAAAAAATGAATCCATCGACCCCGATTCGCTGAAACCGGAGATTTATCAGCCGCAGAATACTCCTCTGAATGAGTTCGATAACGATGTGTCTTTGGACAGTGAAGTCGGAGAAATGGTCAAAAATACCATCAAGCACAGGACTTATATGCTGATTTTGAAGAAAAAATACCAGCAGATGGATGCCGCCATAAAAGTATCCGGCTGATTCGAAAGGATTGAGAAATGAAAGTGGAGCACACCAACCTGTTCAATCCAATCGACATCGCCACATCGGGGCTGCGGGCTTACAATAAGCAGATGGAGGTCATCGGCTCCAACCTGGCGAATATTCAAACCACGGATGCAGGCAACGGCCAGCCCTACCGCCGGCTTGTTGCAGAATTTAAAACAAAAGAAGAAGACAGTCTGGCTGGTGTTGAACTGAGTGATATTGTCCAGGACCAAAGTGCCTTTCAGCGGGTCCTGATGCCCGGCCATCCGCAGGCAGACAAAGACGGCTATGTGTTGATGCCCAATATCAACTGGCCTACGGAAATGGTGAATCTGAACCTGGCCAGCCGGGCCTATCAGGCCAACGCCGCCGTTCTCCGGCGCTACCAGAGAATGGTCGAATCGAGTCTGGAACTGTTACGATAAGAAAGGGATGCGCATGAGTGTGCAATTCAACCCAAAAATCCATTACCCCAACACGACGGCTCCCGCCGTATCGAATCTCCCATCCGTTCAGCAGGAGAAAACACCGTCTTTCACAGACAAGATTCTTGAGTCGCTGAACAAGGTCAACGATCAGCAGAACCAGGCCAATCTGTCCATTCTTGACCTGATGACCGGCAAACAGCAGGACATCAACACCGTTGTAGCGGAGGTCGCCAAGGCGGATATGAGTTTCAAACTCCTGGTCGGAGTACGCAACAAACTGGTCGAAGCCTACAAAGAAACCATGCGGATGCAGGTTTAGTTCTTTCCGGGGAAGACCTTCAGGGATAACGGAGCGGTATGGGGTTCTTGGATAAAATCAATGCAGTCTGGCAAAAAGTCGGCTTGGTCCAGCGCGCCCTTCTGGCTGCCCTGGTCCTGACGTGCATTCTGACGGCCGTGCTGCTGACCCGCTGGGCCACTCGGCCTGAAATGCGGCTGCTGTTCGGCAATCTCTCTCTGGAACAGGCCTCCAAAATCGCCGACAAAATCAGCGAACAGAATATTCCCTACGAAATCCGCGGCGGCGGCAGCAGCATCTTTGTCCCCGCCGACAAAGTCCACGAGCTGCGGGCTCTGGCCGCCCGCGAAGGACTGCTCCCCAAAAGCGGCGAACCCGGCTACGAAATCTTTGACAACGAAAAACTCGGCGTCAGCCCTCTGGTTCAGAAGATGAACTACAACCGAGCCCTGCAGGGGGAGCTGGCCCGCACTATTCAGGTCTTTGACGGAGTTCAATACGCACGGGTTCATATTGTTCGGCCTGAACAAACCCTCTTTACCGGCGGCGAGCAAAAAGCAACCGCTTCCGTGATGCTCCAGCTCAAGCCCGGATGGCAAATCAGTCAATCTACAGTCGCCGCCATCGCCAATCTGGTTGCCGGCGCCGTTGAAGGACTTACACCGGATCAGGTGACCGTCGCTGACAGCCAGGGGCATATTCTTTCCCAAGCCGGCAAACTGGACAGCCATGCCGCCGGAGCCAATACCTATCTGGAGTACCAGAACGCTGTGGAAACGGAGATGGCAAACCGTCTCCAGCAGGCCCTTGAACGCGTGCTCGGCCCGAATCGCTCCACCGTGATGGTCAAGGCCGCCATTGATATGAACAGCGAATCCATCGTCCGCAAAACCTACGAAAAAGGAATCCCCGTCGAGGAAACCATCGACGAAACATCCACCATCAAACAGTCCGCTGACAGCTCCTCCGAAGAAGGAAGCAAAACTCCCTCCTCCACGGAAAAGAAGGGAACAACAACAACCCAATACCAGCTGCCGGAAACCGTCACTACCCAAACAAAAATTCCGGGGCGAGTGACGGCCTGGTCGGTTTCCGTGATTGTGGATCTTTCCAAACCCTCGACGGAAAATCCGGCGGCAGGCACGGAGCAAAACCAGCAAACCGCTTCGCCGGGAAATGAAAACAGTCTGCTGATGTCTGTGGAGGATGTCAAAGAGATTATCCGCACCGCAATCGGTCCGGACCTTCTGAGCGAACAAAACCTTACTGTAAAACATGTGCCGTTTTACCGCCCTCCGGCGGAACCCATACAGACGGGTCCCAACTGGGAGGGCCTGATTGAAATCGCGCGTCAATTGTCCATGGGGATTCTGGCTGTCAGCGCCCTGCTGGTGCTGCGGATTTTCACCCGCGCCACGGCCAAAGCCGCCGCCCAGCCGGCAGCAACCTCAGAAATGATGCTCGGCGGAGCTTCTTCGATGCCGATGCTGCCGGCCGGACTGGATTCACCGGCGGCCATGCGGCGAATGATTGCCGCACAGCTTCAGCAGAATCCTGAACAGGTACGCACGCTCTTCAGCAGTTGGCTTGCGGAGGAACAGTAATCCATGCGTCTGAAGGGGATTCAGAAAGCGGCTTTGCTTCTGACCAGTTTGGATGCGGCTACGGCCAAAGAACTGCTGAAGGGCCAGCCCCAGGAGGTGATTCAGAAAATCGCTATGGAGCTGTCCCAACTCGATGCCCAGGGCAAGCAAAACAGCGAACAGGCCTACCAGGTAGCCCGTGAATTCTGCGGACATCTTCAGCAGGCCCAGACAGGCACCCTGCATATCAAAAGCTTCGTCAATTCCCTCATTCACGGTGCAGCCGGCAAAGAAAAAGCCGCCGAACTTCAGGCCCGAATGCAGCAGGCCGTCCGGGAAAAAGACCCATTCCTGGTCATCGCTTCCGCATCGCCGGCGCACATCGCCGCCGCTCTCGAAAACGAGCCGCCTCAGGCCGTTGCCTTAGTCCTGTCGGCGCTGCCGCCGAAAGTCAGCACCGAAGTCCTCAACCGGCTTCAGCCCGAGAAAAGCCAGCAGGTCATCTGGCGAATGACGCAAGCCATCGAAGTATCCCCCAAAACCCTGCGGCGCATCGGTGAAATCCTCTGCAAGCGAATTATGGACCTGAACCGAGAGGAATCACCGATTGTCAAAGAAACGGTTCCAAAAGAAATGCTGCGCAAGGTGGCTCTGGTTCTCAGCGGACTGGACAAGGAAAAACGAGACGCCCTTTTAAAAGAAATTGAAGCCCGCGACAAGGAGACCGCCAAAACCGTCAAAGCCCTGATGGTAACCTGGGAGGATATTGTCAAAATCGAAGACCGCTCTCTGCAGCAGGTTCTGCGGAATGTAGAGCCGACCGTTCTGGCCAAAGCCCTGCACGGAGCCGATCCGGCCATTGTCGCCAAAATCCGCTCCAATATTTCCGAACGTGCCTCGCAGATGGTTGACGAAGAAATCTCCCTGATGGGCGAACCGCGAAAGAAAGATGTTTTGGCGGCCCGTGAAGAAGTCGTCAAGCCGCTGCGGGAAGCCAATGAGACGGAAGAACTGCTCTTTATCGAGGAGGAAGGATGAAAACGACGGTTGTCCATCTGCCCTCCGGGGCACCGATTTCGTCCGCCGCCCCTGTGGCTCGTCCGACGCGTCCGGAACCGCAGGCCGTACGGCCTGCACCGACCCCGCCGAATCGGCAGATTCAGCAGGCCCTGGCCGCCCTCCAAAAGGCCGCCGAACAGATGCAGGAAACCGCCCAGCGGCTTTTTGCCTCTCATCGCGAGCAGCTGATTCGGCTCAGTATTGAAATTGCCGCCAAAATTCTGGCCAAAGATATTCAGGAACACAACTATCAAATTGAGTCCATTCTTCAGCAGGCCCTGGAAGGAATCGGTCAGGACCGTCCGATGACGGTCCGGCTCAACCCGCAGGACCTGCAGACGATTCAGCAAACCGCAGAAAAAACCAATGAAGCACCCTCCGCCCTGATTCGGTGGATTCCCGATCCGACCGTGAAACCGGCGGAATGTGTGATTGAAACCGAAGAGGGAATCATTGAATGGATCATCGAGGAACATTTGAAACGAATCTCTGAGGCCTTAACTGCCGGGATAAGAGTTCATGACGAAAACGGAAACGAAAACCTGCTGCATTGATTTTCAGCCGCTTCTGGAGACCGTGCGGAATCTGCACCTGGCGGAACCCAAGGGTGTCATTGTCCGCGTCTCGGGCCTGATTCTCGAAAGCAGCGGCCCGGCGGTCGGTCTGGGAAAACTGTGTCAAATCCGAATGCGGTGCGGACGGACCATCGAAGCCGAAGTGGTGGGGTTTCACGGCGGTCACGTGATTCTGCTTCCTCTGGATACCATCGACGGTGTGGCACCGGGGGATGTGGTCAGCGCCCTGGACAAACCGCGAATGCTTCCAGTCAGCCGCGCCCTTCAGGGACGCGTGCTGGACGGTCTGGGCAGACCCATTGACCACAAGGGCCCGATACCGGTTGAAGAACTTCGTCCCCTTCAAAGCACAAGTCCCGACCCGCTTCGGCGGAAAATGATTGATCAGCCGCTGCCGCTGGGCATCCGGGCGATTGACGGACTTCTGACCTGCGGAAAGGGACAGCGCATCGGCGTCTTCGCCGGCAGCGGCGTCGGCAAAAGCGTCCTGCTGGGTGAAATTGCCAACGGCAGCGCCGCCGACATCAACGTTGTGGCTCTGGTCGGTGAACGCGGGCGTGAAGTGCGCGAATTCATTGAAAAAGACCTCGGACCGGAGGGGCTGGCTCGAAGCGTGGTAGTAGTTGCCACGTCCGATTCCGCTCCCATTCAGCGGGTCAAGGCCGCTTTTACAGCCGTAACCATTGCCGAATATTTCCGCGATTTGGGCAGCCATGTGCTCTTTATGATGGACTCCTTAACCCGGTTTGCACAGGCCCAGAGGGAAATCGGTCTGGCCGCCGGAGAACCGCCGGCAACGAAAGGATACTGCCCGAGCGTTTTTTCGATGCTGCCTCGACTTATCGAACGTCTGGGCTGCTGTCCGCACGGAAGCATCACGGGCATTCTGACGGTTCTGGCCGAAGGCGATGACCTGAATGACCCGGTGGCTGACAGCGCCCGTTCTCTTCTGGACGGGCATATTGTCTTAAGCCGCAAACTGGCGGACCGCGGACACTATCCGGCCGTGGACATTCTTCAGAGCATCAGCCGGCTGATGCCGGCCGTCGCTTCTGAAACCCACAAAAAGGCCGCTTTGAAACTTCGGGAAATCTACGCAACCTATACGGACGCTGAAGACCTGATTCAAATCGGCGCCTTTGCACCCGGCAGCAATCGGCGGATTGACGGCTCGATCTCGCTGATTGACCGAATCCGTGATTTCCTGATTCAGCCCGTCCGCCAGCGGGCTTCCTTTGAACAGACTGTACAGCAGATGAAAGAAATCGCCGACGCATGGGAACGGCTACTTTCTGACGGAAACGGCGGCGCTGCGGAAAAACCGAGCCCGAAACCCAAAGCCCGGCTGAACCCGGCCTCTCAGGGGAATTCTAAATGAAAAAGTTTGTCTGGAAACTCCAACAGCTTCTGACCATCAAGGAAAAACAGGAAAACGCCCTGCGAAGCGAGATTGTCGCTTTGACGGAACAGTCAATGGTGCTGCGGGGGCGGATGATGGCCCTTCAGATGAGTCTGCGGGCTCATCAGCGTCAAATCCAGTCTCTTCCGGAAGACCAGCGCATCGCGGCACAGGCCCTCTATCTTCGGCATGCACCCGTGGTGGATTCCGCTCTGCGGCAGCTGGCCGAACAGAGACGGGCTCTGGAACAGCGCCGGCGTCAAAAATTGGATGATTATTTGCAGGTACAGAAATTCCGCAAGGGTCTGGAACGGCTTCGGGAAAAAGCCCGACGGCAGTACGAATACGAGTTGAATCTGGAAGAACAGAAACAATTGGATGATTATACGCATACAAACTGGAACCGTCCGACGGCGGCTTCTGCTTAAACCCAGCCCGCTTTCGGACAGGAGAAGAAACATATGAAAAAATTTCATTTGCTGATTTTGATTGCGACCGGCCTGCTGTGCTTTGCAGCGGCATTCGGCGTCAGCTGGCATCTGAAAAAGAAACGGGCAGCCGCCGTGCCGCCGCCCTCAGCCCCTGCCGCCGACAATTCCGCCGCCGCCCCGAAAGCAGGTCCTTCCTATCTTCTGGCGGCTTCGGACGACAATACACCGGGGCTATCTGAACGGCAGCTGCAGAACCTGATCGAGGACATCCGGGCACGGATGCAGGAATACCGCACCAAAGAAAAACAGCTGGCCCAGGAGGAACAGCGGATTCAGATGACCCAACAAACCCTGCAGGAGGAAATTGACCGGCTCAATCAGCTGCGGGCCAAACTGGCTGTATTGGCTCAGGAAGTCGAACAAAAACAGCAGGAACTGCAGAAGAGTGTTCTCCAGATTGAAGCCCTCGAGCAGGCCAATTTCCAGCGGCTGGCCGCCACCTATGACAAAATGGATACCACCCAGGCCGCCCGAATTCTGGCGGCGATGGCGGCCGGACCTCAGGCGTCTGACGCCATCAAAATCCTGTATTATATGTCGGAACGCACAACCGCCAAAGTGCTGGGGGAAATCGGGACCGCCCAGCCCGAACTGGCTTCGATGATCAACTTGAAACTCAAACGCATTCAGGAAATACGCTGAACAAGTATGGATATTGCAACAATTATAGGTTTGGTTCTCGGCTTTACAGTGATTTTTGTGTCTGTCGCCATGGGCGGCGGAGTCATGGCCTTTATTGACATTCCCTCCGTCTGCATCGTGGTCGGCGGGATGCTCTGCGCCACCATGATTCACTTTTCTCTGCCGCAGTTTTTGGGGATTTTCTCCGTCATCAAAAAAGCCATCCTGGTCAAAGTGCCGTCTCCCAACGAACTGATTCAGCAGATGGTCAATTACGCCGCTATCAGCCGCCGGGACGGCGCTCTGGCTCTCGAAGAACATATCCGAAAAACGGATAACCCGTTCTTGGCCAAGGGTCTCCAGATGCTTGTGGACGGCCAGGATGAGGAAAAAATGCGGGAGCTGCTGTCGCTGGAAATCGAGTCGCTTCAGGAGCGGCACGCCCGCGGGAAAAAGATTCTCGAGTTTATGGGGGCCTCCGCTCCGGCATTCGGAATGCTCGGAACGCTGATTGGGTTGGTCCAGATGCTCCGCAACCTGACCTCGCCGGACCAAATCGGAGCCGGAATGGCCGTCGCCCTGATCACGACCTTCTATGGAGCCATTCTGGCCAATCTCATTTTTATCCCGCTGGCCGGAAAACTGGGGCTGTATTCCCAGGCGGAAATCACCGCGATGCAGATGATTCTGGAGGGCATCTGCACCATCAGCCGGGGCGAAAATCCCACCATCGTTCGGGAAAAAATGCAGGCGTTTCTGGCTCCAAATCATCGTGAGGAAATCAAAGCCAACATTTAATCTATGGCCGGGTTCAAAAAAAAAGAAGAAGAACAGCAAGGTGCTCCGGAATGGCTGGTCACGTTCAGTGACTGTATGACGCTGCTGCTGACTTTTTTTGTATTGCTCATCAGTTTTGCCACATTTGAAAAAGAAACCTTCGAGTCGCTGGCCCAGTCCTTTGCCCAGTCCCTGCTCTCGATCGGCTGGAGCCGAATCAGCGACCGGGAATCCTTCCAAAAAAAACAGGAATCAAACGACCAGGTCCAGCAAACCAAAGGAACGGAAACCCGAACCAACATCACCCGGCTGACCAGCAATTTTATGAAGGAAAAAAAACCGCTGGATTTCCGAAATCTGAAGGTTTTTACAATCCCCTCAGAACAGTTCTTCTGGGGACAGGGTACCGCTATTTCTCAGCCCGGACGGGAAGTCCTGGAAGCCCTGGCTAAGTTTCTGGGCTCTGTGACGGGCCGGATAGTCATCGCCGAAGCGGGACCGGAGGAGAAAACCGAACTTTCTCTGGCCCGCTGCCTGGCTGTTCTCGAATACCTGACTCAGGAAGGGGGGCTGCCCCTGGAGCGGTTCAGCATCTCACCCGCTACCACCTTACGGACGCCGCCCCAGAACCGCCAACTGGAAATTACGCTGCTGGAACGGAGCATCTACGAATGAGCATCAAGAAACCGCAGGAAAGCCCTGCCGGAGCACCGGCCTGGATTGTCACCTATTCGGATATGGTCACACTTCTGCTGACCTTTTTTGTCATGCTGATCAGCATGGCTGATACTCGTGTCGATAAACACAAATTTATGGCCGGCAGCAATTCCGTTCGCAAGGCACTGGCGGATTTCGGACTGAGCGGTTTTTTAATTGAAAGGAAGAGCGGCCTTGAATTTGAACATCCCAAGCCGGCCTACAATATTGACGAAGGAAAGGATGAAGAAAAAGACCGTTCGCTCGATGCCCGCATGGAAATGCTGCGGCGGGTTTTGTTCCAAATCGAAACAAAGATGAAAATCTCTCCCTCGCAAATTGACGGTATTTCCAAAACCTTCCTTCCAATGAAAATCCAATTTGCCCCCAAGTCCGCCGTACTGGATGAAAAGGCCCAAAAAGAGCTTCAGTTGGCCTGGAACCAAATCTGCATCACTACAACCGGCCATGAAGCTATGGTGTATATCCTCGGCTTAGCCGGTGAGGAAAACACCCCATCCGGTCAAATGATTTTGTCAGCCCGCCGGGCCAAAGCCGTAAAAGACTATCTGGAAACTCTGAATACGGCCGACAAAAAACTGCCTATTTTCTGCTGGGGCGCCGGCAGCGGCGGCGAATGGACCAGTCGAAACGGCCTGACAACCCAACAAACCCAAATTCTGATTACCCTGATTATTGAAAAATAACCCGTAAAGCCATTGTACAATAGATGTTCGTTTTCCTGACGCCGGACTTCGGCAATCCCCTGAAGCCGGTGAAAAACGATATTTTGCCTAACCGGCACACCTTTTGCATACTCCCTCTCTACAGGCACAATTTCTGTCCTGCAGGAGACGGCTGAATGCTGAAAAAAAGACTGATATGGCTCGGATTGATTCTGGTTTTTTGCCTGGTTGGACAATGGGTTTTATCGGCTTCTCAACCTGCCGAGCCCAATCTGCCCCAAACTGCTCAACCAGTCTGGCTGGAGCAAAAACCCTCTTCCCAATCCCAAAATCTGGACAATCTGCATCAAAATCTCGTTCGGCAGCTTTTGATTATGATTCTTATCGTCGCCATTTTCGGGAGCGGATTATGGTGGTTTGTCCGCAAATACAGCAAAGGACTTCTGGTCGGCAAAGGCAGATTGATCACCGTGGTTGAAACGGTTCCGCTTGGGCCGCGCAAGATGCTCCATCTTGTGGAAGTCGGCCGGAAAAAACTGCTGCTCAGCAGTACGCCGGACAGTATCCGCTTTCTTGCCGAGCTGACGGAAACCTCCCTCCCGACCTCCCCTCAAAAGGAGCCGTCTTTATGAGAAAGAGCTGCCTTCCGGCTGTTCTTGTTCTGGCGGGTTGGCTCCAATCGGCTTGCCCGGCGCAAAGCCCTGCCCCCGAGCCGGCTGCTCCGGCCGGACAAACAACCATGCCCACCATCGAAGACCTTCTCAAAATGATTGACAAGGCCTCGACCGACCCGCAGCAGCAGACCCCGACTCCCTGGAGCGGGCCGATTCGGCTGGTTTTTCTCTTCACCCTGCTGGCTCTGCTGCCCAGCATTTTGGCCATGATGACCTCCTTTACCCGTATTGCCATCGTGCTCGGTTTTGTCCGGCGGGCCTTAGGGACTCAAACCATTCCTCCCAATACCGCCCTGCTCGGTCTGGCCCTCTTTCTGACCCTTTTTACAATGGCTCCAACCTTTTCAAAAATCCATCAGGAAGCGATTCTGCCCTATTTGAATAACCAAATGGAACTCCAGCAGAGCACGGAAATCGCCAGTGCCGCTCTGAAGGATTTTATGCTTCGCCAAACTCGGACCTCCGACCTGGCTGTCTTTGTCAATATGGCCCGAATCACCCCGCCGGCCCAGGCATCGGATTTGCCCCTGCACATTGTCACGCCGGCCTTTGTCATCAGCGAATTTCGAACCGCCTTCGAAATCGGCTGCCTGATGTTCATCCCGTTCCTCCTGCTGGACCTGGTAATTTCGAGTATTCTGCTCAGTGCCGGGATGATGATGCTGCCGCCGGTCATGATTTCACTGCCTTTCAAACTCATTCTGTTTATCCTCGTGGACGGCTGGGGGATTCTGGCTCAGGGATTGAGTTTAAGCTTCAAATAAAGGATTGAACCTATGACGGCTGATTACATTCTTTATCTGGGACGCCACACAATGGAAACCGCCCTGCTCGTCTCGGCGCCGATTCTCATCGTCTGCGCCGGACTGGGCGTTCTCATCTCGCTGTTCCAAACGGTCACCTCCATCCGGGATATGACTCTGGCCACGGCTCCCAAAATCATCGGCGTGGGCGTCACCACACTGTTCTTCGGCCACTGGATGCTTCAAATTCTCATTAAGTTCACCTACGAAATTTTTGCGCAAATCCAGACCTATGGACAGTAAAGTATGGACCTGTTCGGCGGGAGACTCTTCGGTTTTTTCCTGATTCTGACTCGGCTGGGGGCCTTCTTCGCCGCAGCCCCCATCTTCAGCTGGGATGTGCTTTCTGTTCAGCTGAAAATCGCTGCGGCTGTTTTGCTGAGTCTTTTTTTCACTGTTTTAACCCCTCCGCCGCTCCTGAATAACCCCGCCCCGATTGAAATGGTGCTGCTGCTCGGACAAGAAGTCCTTTACGGACTGGCCATGGGGATTGCGGCCTACTGTCTCTTCAGCGTTATTCATATGGCCGGTCAGTACATCGAACAGGAAATGGGCTTGAGCATCGCCCAGGTCTTTGACCCCTTCAGCGGCGAAGAAGGGCACCCGCTCGGGCTGCTGCTGGAGATTCTTTTCATTCTCCTTTTATTCAGCACCAACAGTCACTTTCTCCTTCTGGAGATTCTTTCCCGCAGTCTTGAACGTTTTCCGCCGACAAGTCCCCCCCATATAGGGGCTCTTATGGAAAGCATTCTGCGCTCCGGCTCCGCCATGTTCCTTCTGGCCCTTCAGCTGGCTGCGCCGATTCTGGCGGCCTTTATGCTGCTGCTGGTTGTTCTGGCCTTTATGGCCCGAATTGCCCCGGAATCCAATGTGCTGTTTCTCAGTTTCCCGCTGCGAATCGGAATGGGACTGCTGATTATCGGTTTCTTCATCCCGTATCTGAATGAATATATCCAACAGTTCGCCCAATGGCTCAATCGGCTGCTGCCGCTTTAACTTTCTATGGCTGAAGCCAACAAAACAGAACACCCAACCCCGCGACGCCTCGAAAAGGCGCGTCAGGAGGGTCATATCCCTCAAAGCCAGGAGATGCTCGCTGCCATCTCCCTGATTGTGCTGACTCTGATGACCGCCCTGTGCGCCCCCTGGTTTGTTCAGTGGTCCAAACAGCAAATGCTCTCGGGACTTTCCTGTCAGCCGCTCTGGCTGGATAACCCTCAATCCTTTCTGAAATATGCGAATTCCCTGATTCTGGAAATCATGAAAATAACAGCCCCCTTTCTGCTCGCTCTGACAGTGGCGGGAGTCGGCGGATGCATTCTGGTCAGCGGATATAACTTCGCCCCCAAGGCCCTCGCCTGGAAACCGGAAAATCTCAATCCGATGCGGGGTCTGATGTCGCTGTTCTCTCCGGAATCCCTTGTGCGGCTGGGGCTGTCCACGCTGAAAATCCTCTTTCTGGCGGTCATTGTATGGCTTTACCTGCACAACAAACTTCAATCCCTGACCACGTTTCAGTGGTTGCCTCCCGACCAGATACTGGCCTCGATAGGACGTTTGGTTTTCGGGGTTGTTATCCGGATTTGCGCAGGCCTGCTGATTCTGGCTGTGCTGGACCTTCTTTATCACCGCTGGCAGTACATCAAAAATCTCAAAATGACCAAGCAGGAGGTCAAAGCCGAATACCGCGACACGGAAGGAGCCCCGGAAGTCAAAACCAAAATCCGCCAAAAACAGATGGAAGCCGCTATGCGGCGGATGCTTCAGGAAGTGCCGAAAGCCAACGTGGTCCTGGTAAATCCGGACCATGTAGCCGTCGCGCTCAAATACGAACCCGCTCAGACACCCGCCCCGATTGTCGTTGCCAAGGGCGCCGACCATCTCTGCGAAAAAATCAAAGAAGTCGCCCGTGCTTACGGCGTTCCCATCCTGCGGCGCCCCCCCCTGGCTCGTGAACTGTACGCCACTGTCAAACTGGGCCAGCCCATCCCGGAAAAACTGTACACGGCGGTTGCTGAAATCCTCGCCCTGCTCTATCGGCTGCGTCATACCAGATAATCCTTGCCCGCTTCCGCCGGCCGGCTATACTAAGGGCGATTTCGGACGAGGAAAACCCAAATGGATGCCCCGGTAGCAAGTGTGCCCTTTCAGGACAGAGCCGGCTGGAGCCGCACAGAGCTTCTGTTTGCAGGCACAGCCGGGATGCTGCTGACCGGCATTTTGCTGCCCTGGTCTTCGCCGGCACTCGACGTTTTATGGATTCTCCAGCTGTCTTTGACGGCCGCCGTGGTGCTAATCTGCCTGAGAGCTCAAAACAGCAGTCAGCTGGACGGTTTTCCTCTGCTGACCGCTGCCGCTTTGATGCTGAGTTTTTTGACGGTTTCGGGCTGCCTGAAAGCCGTCGTTTTTCATCGACAAACCTGCGGACGACTGGTCGGAATGATTGGCTGGGCCGTTGCTTCTCTGGAACCCCTGCTGGCCCTGCTGGCGGTTTTCCTCCTCGGTTTTTTTCTGCTGTATTTAGTCCGTCTGGCAAGCCGAAGAATGCATATGGCCGCCGAAGAATACTTCTTCCGGATTCTGCCGTTTAAAAAAGCCGGCCTGAAAGCCGACCGCTCTCTTCAAATCCTCACATCTGAACAGGCACAGCTGCTGGCCGAAAAAATCCGAAAAGAAATTCGGTTCTATGCCTCGATGGAGCAGATTCGAAAACTCTTTCTTGCACAAATTACAGTCAATGTTTTTCTCCTCCTGGCTGCCTGGCCTCTGGCGTGGCTGTCGGAATGGCTTCAGTCCGCTTCCGCCCCATCCGGACAATCTCCGCTGGAAACCCTGGCGCCTCCTCTGGCGGGAACGGCCTTGCTGGCCTGGATTCCTGCTGCCATAGCCGCCGGTGCCTGCGCCGCCTTGCTTTCCAGGGAATCCCTGGCTCTGCCTTCCGCCGACAGCAAAAGTGAATCCGCCCAAAGCCGCACCATCCGAATCCGCTCCTGTGTTTCCGGCCGAACAGAAGAAATTGAAATCCTGAATCCGCAATCTCTTGCGAAACCATCCTGTCCCTCCGGGGGCTCCGAACAAATTGCTGACTTTGAACCGTCCGGAACGGCATCACAACCGGAAATCCGTCCCCTTCCTGTTCAATGCTCTTCCTGCGAAGAATATTACAGCTGGATGGAGGAGTTTTTCACTCAGCCGTCTTTGCAGCAGTCCTGTTTTCTGCTGACGTCGGAATCCGTCAAAGACCTGCCGGTCAACACCGTTGTTCACCCTGCTCTGCGTTTGGCACGCAGACAAAAGAATGTTCTTTTGCTGGATGCAGACCCCCGAAATGCTGTGGCGAAAGTCTTTTCGCTCGACCCGGCCACTTTGACTGTTCCTGCAGCCGCACCCCACATCCCGCATCTTTGGCTTCAAACTGTCCGTCTGGAGGAATGGCTGCGGAAAGCGGCGGAACCGCTTTCGAATGATTTTGTCTGCCGTCTCCTTTACGCCCCCCAGGCATTGCCCTCTCTCGCCTCAGGAACATTGCCTCCTTCCGTTCACGTGCTCTTCTTCAGCACGAAATCACCTGCCCAAGTTCAGTCTTTTCTTGCAGGATACCCTTCAATTCGCCGCGTATACCTGCTCCCGCCGCTGTCCGCCGTCGTCCGGCCGAGCGACTAACCAAGCATGTTCAGGCCGGACATCTGCTGCTGAATCAGCTGCAAAGTTCTCTCCAACCGGGCGTATTGATTCTTCAGCCGCGTCTCGACACGACTCAGTCGTTCTTCCTCTCGGCTGATTTGACCGTCCATATTGTCAATGCGGCTCTGGACGCTCTTTTGAACCATCGAAACACGTCCGGTGCCGACCTTCAGCATGTTGTCCACCACATCATACAGATTGCCTGCAAAGCCCTGCTTGACGCTTACAGAGGCATCAAAGCTTCCGTTCTGCGATGTATCAACCGTTAAGACCAGACTGTATTCGGGATGCGCCGGATATCCGCTGCTGATGGTGTCCGTACTTCCGTACAGAGTATTGCCTTCGATTCGCATATCCCGTGCGGCCGACCAGTCCTCCGTGTTCAGCTTAATCTGCGCCGATGTAATCACACCGCCTTCCACCGTAACCCGGACATCATACTGGCCGCCCTGCGTATAACTGCTGGCCTGATAAAATTGAATCGTATTGGAACTGCTGTAGCCCGTCTTCTTGGCACCAATCAGAGAAAGCACCCCCTGATAATCATCCACCAGCGCTTCTTCAAGCTTGGCACTGTCGAGAGTCAGGGTGCCGTCCGCCTTGAACTTGATGCCGATATCCGCCGGTTTGACAAAGGTATCCTTGTCTGTAAACCCGGCCGCATTAAAGAGAAGCGGAGAGCGAATCAGACTCGTAATGCTGGTTAAACTGTACTCCGAAGACAGAATACCGGTCTTTTTCTCCTCTTCATTATAGGTTGTTTTTTCCTTTAGATAGGAAACCGCCGCATTATACGCATCGACCATCGCCTGGAGTTTATCCTTCAGCGTCGTCGTATCACGGTTCAGGGTCACTTCTACGGACCGATACCCATCGGTGTCATTCCCGGTCGCACTGTGCAGATTCAGGGTGACCCCGGCAATCACATCATCAATCGTGTTGGTGCTGCGGCGAATCCAGGTATTTTCATCGGTATCATCCCCCGGCGGATATCCATCCACCTTAATCATCGCATCCTGAGCCGCCTGGGTTTCCAAAAAAGTGGACGGCGCCAGCAGCGTCAGATTGGACGTAATCGAACCGCCGACTGTAGTTTCCGTAAAAGTCGGAGCTGTCCAGACCGCCGATGACCCCTCTCCGGGCACCAGCTCAAGCGAAATTGACAGGTTGCTGGTCCCGCTGGTGCGGTCCGTAAGAATCAGAGTTCCTTCTTCCAGACGAACCTTGACCGTATCTCCGAATGCATTTTCAATTTCGGACATCAGCTCTTCCACGGTCGTGTACTGGTTCACATCGAAAGAATAGTCCACCGGCGTACCGTCCCGAAGGGTACCCTGAATCCGAATCTGATCTGATGTGGAACCCGTCCCGAAACCGGAACTGCCCTGTAATTGAGACAAACGGGTCGTCAGGGAAGCGTTGTCCCCGTTGCTCGTTTTCAGGGCCGAAGAGGTATGAACATCCGTATTGCTCGTGTTGATGGCAATCTGATAATCCGAACCGCTTTCACGGCCGCTCAGAACCAGATGATACCGACCGCCGGCCGACTGATAATCCAGAATGCTGGCCGTAATTCCCGGATTATCCGGGTCATTGTTTATCAGAGTTACCAATTCCTCCAGAGTCGTAGTGGCCGTGGTCTGCACTACAAACTCCTTGTTATTATACGACAAAATCAGATTGCCTTCTCCGACATACTGAGTCTTGTAATTAAATCCATTATGTACCCAGCGGTTGGCGGTAGCCAGCTGTCGAATCTTGATATTGTGCGTCCCTTCAAAGGCGCTGCTGCCAGCCGTCGCAGTCAGCAGGTCCTCATCACTGGTTTTGGCCTGATACGTCCTCAATTGGCTCGAATCCGACAAAGCACTCAGGGCCGAACGAAAAGAAGTCAGCTTGCTGTTCAGGTCGGTCACGGCCGTTCGTTTGTCCTTCAGCGTTGCCAGACTGGACTGCAAACTGGTCAGTCGGCGTTTTTCCACCTGCATCAGCTGCTCAACAATCGCCGCTGTGTCAATTCCCGTCGAAAGACCTGTCAATTGGATAGATGCCATGGTCTTCTCTCACAAATCAGAATCGGTCTGCCTTTGAAAAAATCCTATCTTTATTATCGGCTGAAAAAACCTTCCTGTAATCGCCCAATTACTCCGAATCTCTTCATTTAACAGCAAAATCTTTTTCCGGGCAGTTCGTTTCAATTTGCTCGAGAATCTGTTGAAGAGTTTGTCGGCTTCCGTCAGCCAAATAAAGAGACTTATCGGACAATAATTGCCGACATAGTTCAGCCGCCTGCCGCACGTTTTTCTTTTCCAAAGAGTTCTGCACCCGTTTGAAACCTTCTCGGACCAAGATTTCAGGCCTCCTCTGTCTGTATTTTTCCGCACAGCGGGCAAATACTTCTCCTTGTCTTTGGCGGTAAGTATCTGCGTGCTTTTCAAAAATGGAAACAATGTAATTCCAGAATTGCTTTTTCCTTTCAAAATCGTCCCCCTTCAAAAACGGATATAATTGTTCCGGTTGATACCGTTCAATCATTTCCTCCAAACACTGTGCTGTAATGCGATGGCGCCGCTCATAACGTACAGTATTGCTTTTTTCCAACCTCCGATAGAAATATCCGCAGCCCCCTGCAACTCTTCGGAAGCGAATCTGCGGTCCGCAGCGGCACAAAAACTCAAAATCCTCCACATTATCCAACTCGCGATACAATCCGGTTTTTTCGAATAGAGCCCGCCGCTTCAGCGAACCGGAATTCGGAATCGGTGAGTCGCCTCGGGCAAACAGAAGGGCTGGAAGTATCTCAGGATTTTCGATGGAATCGTATTTCCATTCTACCCCAGTCGGCTTGCCGGCTTCATCCACCAACGTTAGTTTTTCCGGATAATAATAATCATAATCCGGATTCTGTATTACAAATGTAATCATTCGTTCCAGATAATCGGGCGCAATAAAATCATCCGAATCCACCCCCAGTACAAATCGCCCGTGTGCCTCCTGAATCGCCCGGTTGATTGCCGAAGCAAAGTTTTGATGCGGCTGGGAGAAAAACCGGATTCTCCGATCTTGAAAAGACTGCACCACAGCCGCCGTTCCATCCGTGCTGCCGTCATCAACAACCACCAGTTCAAAATCTCGATAGGTTTGAGCCAGAACCGACTCAATCGCCTGCCGGATAAACGATGCCGTATTATAGGCCGCCATACAGACACTCACCATCGGCCCGACGGAAGGAACAGAAACCGGAACAACAACAGACGGGCGAGCCGCAAAAGCGGACCCCGATTCCGGAATGAACGGTCTGCGAATAATTTGATTCCGGTTCTTTGTGTACAATTCCCGAATGAATCGGTCTTCCTGATGTCGGGTGCCTGCGCTTCGCTCCAAACTGCCCGGATTGCGGTAATACAGCCCCAGCGGCACCCGATTGAGCAGAAACGAATACGTCTGTGAAACCCGCAGGAAGAATTCCCAATCGCCGGAGACCTTAAAGGATGGGTCAAAATAGCCGTATTCATCGTGAAGAGAGCGCCGCCACATCGGCTGCGGCCCCATAAAGTTGCCCTTCAGCAATGCCTCCCGGGAAAAAGGAGGATGCCAGTCCGCCAATTCGGAAGGCGTTTTGGTCTGCCAGGTTTGATGAGGCACATCCGTAATATAAAAATGAGAATAGACCGCCGCCTGGTCAGGATTTTTCTCGAGCAAGTCCGCCAGCACCTCCAGCATTTCGGGGGCATGGCGGTCATCTGTGTTCGCGTTCGTCAAATACTTGCCGCAGGAGGCCCGGATGCCCCGGTTCCAGGCCGCATAAACCGTTTCCCGTTCAGAGGTCCGAAGATAAAGAATGGAATCGGAGCGTTTCTGGAACTCCTCCACAATCTTCCATTCATTCTCCGGAGACCCGCTGTCCACCACTACAATTTCCAGAAGTCCTTTTTCAAAAAGCGTCTGATTCGTCAGATCTTCCAGACATTCGCGAAGAAACGCTTCTGACTTGTATGCCGAAACAATTGCTGAAACCAGATATCTCATCGGACTGTTGATACCTCCAAATGATGAATTTGGTTTACGCCGTTTTCAAGCCGGACAGGAGAAACAGCACCCGCCTTTGAAGGAACAACAGGCTCCAAAATACGAACGGAACCGCAGATGATGCCGAAGATAAACTCACAATAGGCCAGGTTTCTTTGAACCACCGCCAGGGGAACCTTCTTTTGCGTCAGAATAATATGATAGCATTTCCAGGCATTGCCGAATATTTCAGCCAGATTCTGAAAGGGATTGTATCCCGTTTTTTCGGCGCACAATTCCAGAAGCCGTCCATAGAAATAACGGCCCATCCGGTGCCACAGTTTCATATCCCAATTCAGTGGGTGTTTCCGGTGATAAGCAATCGGTTCCTGAAAACGAACCAGCGGCACCTGATTCAGAATACAGACGATCGGAAAATAATAATCCCACCAAGGCACTCCCAGACAGAAAATAGAAGGCGGAATCTGCTCCAGAATACGGCGATGAAACAAAAAGGCATCCACACCTCCGATAAACAGTTCGCCTTTCTCTTCATCCAAACTTTGTACCCCCACACGATGAACGCAGAGGACAGATTTTGGGGTTACTTCCTCCAGAACCCTTCGATGAGCCTCCGTTATTTTCAGATGAATATCCGAATTAATCAGGCCGACTGTCGAAGCCCCGGTCTCCCTCAGCGTCGCAAGCAAATCATCAATATAAATCAGCGGTTTGCCGAAATGCTCCTGTCCGTTCCGTCTTGCCGGAACAAAAACGACCTGCGGAAACAGCGGACGCAGCAGCTCAATTTCTTCCGGATTATTCACACTAATCACCGAAAATCCCGCCTTCAGCCATGATTGAACAGCCCGCTGCTGATTGTCCGGGTTCCGGGGCGATATACTCGTTGCCAGAACCGCCTCTGCATTCCGATTGGAAAAACCGCTCATTGTCATTTACAAGATTCAACCTCCGTTTTCGAACATCCTGCCGCAATTTCCTGCAGCACCCCGACGGCTCCTGCGTCAATCAGCAGGTTCTCACATCTTTGCTCCAGAGAAAGGGGAACCGGCTGATCAGAACAGAGAGACCTGCAGATTCGTATCTGCTCCATCGCCAGTTCCGCCGCCGACTGAATCAGATAAGGCGATAATCCGTTTTTTTTGTACTGCTCCGCCAGTGAAACAAAGACGCCGGCCGCCAGTGAGCGGAACAGATATTCCCTTTTCAAACCCTGATAAGATTCCCACTGGGCCTCCGGAAACAGCTGTTCCGGTGCAAAGGTGTCCAGATACCTCCGAAGAACGGAAAAATGCGTCGCGGCTTTCTCCGGCGTAACGGTCTTGGACCAGGCATTTTCTCGGATTCGCCGCCCATAAAACGATTTGGGCCAATAGCGGAAAACCAACCCCTGTTTGAGAAACCGACGCCACATATCAAAATCCTCCGCCACCCAAAGCGACGGATCATACTCGCCGATTTGCTCAAACACCCTCCGGCGAATCATCGTACGGAACGGAAGAAGCGGAAAACCGGCATGGAAGAACTCCCGAATCAGCTGATTCGAGTCGGAAAATTCCAGCTGCTGATGAACCTGAATCGTCCTGCCTTCTTCGTCGATCAGAATCGTCTTGCAGTAAATCAGGTCGGCCTCCGGATACTCGTCAAAAGCGTCCAGCATCTGTCCCAAATGGTCTGCCGACAGGCAATCATCCGCGTCCAGCATCACAAAAAACTCTCCTTTTGAGCGTCGGATTCCCTCATTTCGAGCCGCTGAAGGCCCCCCTCGTTCCTGAACAAAATACCGAATTCGCTCGTCTTCATACCGCTTGATAACCGCTTCCGTATCATCCTCAGAACCGTCATTGATGACCAGCAGTTCAAAATGCGGATAATTCTGAATCAAAACACTCTCGATTGCCTCCCCGATAAATTCTCGGGCATTATGGGCCGGCATAATCACCGACACAAGCGGATTGTCTTTTCGGACACAGCGCGGAATTGTGGAGATGTACGGATTGCCGTACCGTTTGCCGACCAGATACCGTTCATAATAAGAATGAATCAAATTGCGGTGCTCCGCGCTGTTTGGATTGTTGTAATAGATTCCCAGAAATTCAGGCACTCTCTTGAACGGATATCGAGCGGCAATTCGCAGCCAGAAGTCCCAGTCGCCGGCCACCGTCAGCGACTCATCAAAATACCCCAGTTCCTCATGGAGCGACTTTCGCCACATCGGCTGCGAACCCACACAGCATCCAAACAGCAGCCGCTCATATGTATAATCCGGACGCGGGATCTTCTCCCCCCACTCCGAGGAAAACGTTTCCAAAGGGATAGGGCTGATAATCTGATCCCCGTAAACAAGGCCGACCTCCGAATGAGCATCGAGCGTATCCGCCAGAATCTCCAGGGCATCCGACCGATACCGGTCATCCGTATTGGCACTGGTCAGGTACCTGCCTGCCGCCAGCCGAACCGCCCGATTCCAGGCCGCATAAATTGTCTCCCGCTGCGGCGTACGCAGATAACGAATATTGGGATACTCCGCCTGATATTCCCGAACAATTTGCCCTTCATTCTGCTGAGACCCGCTGTCAATCACAAGAATTTCAAGCTGCCCTTTTTCATAAAGAGTCTGGCCGATTAAATTCTCCAGACATCCTGCTATATAGGCCTCCGAATTATAGGTTGAAACAATGGCACTGACACGAATCTCATTCGAGGAGGCAACCTGAACGGTCTTCTTCGGCTTCACGCTCGGCAGCGTTCTTAAATAACGGCTGATTTCCAACTCTGAAATCGGCGGGGGAGCCGGACGCAGAGGGGGGCGCAGCTCCGGCGGCTGTTTTTCATATTCCTGCCGCTCGGCTTCTAAAAATGCTTCGGCTTCCCGATTGTATTGTTCAAGAAAATCGGCGGTTTTCTGGCCGGTGTGATAGCGAAATGCACCTAAATACGTCTCTGCGGTGAACAAATCCGCATATCGGAAAAACCGCATCCACAGCTCAAGGTCTCCGGCCAAATACGACTCCTTTTTCAGACAGGCGCCCGCCTTTTCCCACAAACTCCGACGCCAGAATGTTCCTTCCTGCTGAATGTATTTGTAGTCTTTCTGCAAATAGCGAGCGCGATTCCAAAGTTTCACACACGGAGCCGCACGGTGGATTGTCCCGTCTTCCCGGAGGGTACATGTCTTTGCCATAAGCCAGGAAACATCCGGACGATTTTGAAAAATCGCCGCTGTCTTGAAAAAGGCATCGGGCAAAAAGATGTCGTCGGAATTCAGCCACGTCAGAATTTCCCCGGTCGAACGCCGAAATCCCTCTTCAACCGCCGCATACTGACCTCCATCCGGCTTGCTCTGCCAGTATGTCAGATATTTCTCGTATTTCTTAATAATCTCCACAGAGCCGTCCGTACTGCCCCCATCCATAATGATGTATTCCAGATTCGGATAGCCCTGATTCAGGACCGACTGAATACACGCCTCCAAATACTTGGCCTGATTAAAGGACGGCGTCACCACCGTGATTTTCGGCCAAGTCGATTGAGGGGAAATCTCTATGCAGCTTGATTTGGAACTCTGACCGGTTCCTCCCTGCGGTTTCGGCTTCGGCGCCTTCTGCCACAAAACCTGATAAGAAAACGGTCGACCGAATGACTCATAAGGAATATGGTTAGCAGGCATCCACCATTTCTCATAAGCCGACTTGGACATTGTGTACAAATCGGGGTCGTTGATGAGCTCTTGAGGTTCCACCCACCGATTCAGGGTTTTCTGCGTAAAGAAAAAGTTTTTAACCTGCCCGTGAACCCAAACCCCATTGGGCCTAATAATTGTGTCAACAAGATGAAAACTGTACCCGCCCGGTTTTAACACCCGATTAATGTCGTCTCGTATATTCTGATGAATCTTCGGATCTTCCGGGACATGCTCGAGGGTCGAAATGGAAAAAACAAAATCAAAATAATTATCCGGCAATTCCGAATTGAAATTGCCCATATAATCCCGCACCAACTTATAACGCCCTTTCGGGTCCAGGTCAACAGGACCATAACCATCCCCTTTCAGGGGGTCGATATTCCAGCACTCATAATCCCGACAGAAATGGGACAAAATTCGTGAATTCCCTCCGCCTACATCCAAAATTCTTGACCCTTTCGGAATATGACGCTTAAGAAATTCACAAACCAGAAGGTCCTGATACCGCTTCAGATCCCAGTTATCCGGGTCCACCGGCCTGCCGAATAATTCCTGAGACGACTGCTGAAACAATTGGAAATGCCATCTTTTTGAATAGGTAAACTCATGGGGGTTGTCGATGATAGAAAACTCCTTTGGGCGGCTCAAAGCAGGAGTTTTCTCTTTTCCCCGCTGCGACAAGGGCTTCCTGCCCGAAACAGAATAAATCTCTACATTCTGAAAAGGAACAGCATTCTCAAAAAGTTTCCACTCCGGTCCCCCATCTGCCTTTTGATAAGAGGCCGAATCCGGAATAAATATTCGCGGTTTGTCGGCGGGTGATTCGAGCGTTTTCTCTACGGCCTCCGACAAAACAAACGGCTGCAAATCCTGTATACAGTAGGTCTTTTGCTCACTGTAGCGGCAATTCCAGTTGCATCCATAGCAATCCAGCGGCAAGGCCGCCAATGTCGTTTTCGAACTGTAAGGCATAAACCGTCCGAAATGTCCGCCGCCGATCACTATCACATGCGGCACCTCCAACGCCGCCGCGATATGGGCCAACCCGGTTTCCGCCCCTACAGCCAGCCGAGCATACTTTATCAGAGCAGCACTCTGATGCAGGGTAAGCCCTCCGCATAAATTGAACGTCTGCACCCCGTTTCGGCTCAGCGGTTCCAGATTTCGCTGGTTCATCTCATAATCGCTTTTGCTTCCCAATGCAATGACCGTCATCTGACGGCGGAGGGCGGTCTTTTCCAGCGCCATGCCATACCCCTCATAAAGACGAAGATGCACTCGAGCCCCGGCAAATAAAATCACGGCTCGTTCCGGCGCTACGTTGTGTTCCTCAAACCAGCGGCGGGCAAATGCTTCATCCTCTTTCGTCAGCCAAATCATCGGTTTTAAAGATTCAGTCTCACAGCCCAGCCCTTTGAGAAAATCCCGATGACGCTCCAGCTCGGACTTCCAGACGCCCGGACTTGAAATCAGATGGGTGTACCAGCGGTCTGACTCGGCTTTTTGCTCCGGCGAAATATTGGTGCAGTCTCCTTCCATTCCGATTCGAACAGGAATCCTGGACAGATAAACCAATCCGTCCATCAAATACTGTCGGGAATAGACGGAATGCAGCAGCCAATCCGCCTGCAGCTTCCAAATCTTCGGTGCCCACTTTTGAAGAAACTCCGCCGGCTTGTAAGTTTCTTCCATGCTGAAGCGGAGAATCTCATCTACATACGGACAGGCCTCATAAAGCGGCGCCGTCGATTCCTCAACCAGCACGGTCAGCCGCGCCTTCGGAAACCGCCTGCGGATTACCGGCAGCATCGACGCGGAAAGCACCCCGTCCCCGATGGCATCCGGACGCAGCCAGAGAATATGTTTCGGCTCCGGCAGCGGCTCAGCCGTCATCCGGGGTTTGGGCTGGGGCTCAAAGCGGGCAATGCAGAACCCGAATTTTTCTTTGGAAGCAGCCAGAATCTCGAATCGTTTGTCGTTCTGCATCTGCTGAAAACTGCGGTAATGCTTGACATGGTAGATATCATCCAGCGCAAGAATACAGGGGCCTTTCAGACGCTCCAGAAGATATTGAAACTCAATCCAGCCCAGATGTCCCGCACTGTCGAGAAGCACAAAATCCGGCCGGCCGTCAAAGGCCTCCAGACACTGTCCCAGCAGATCATCCGGTACATCCGGAAAATCCGTCTCCTGATAATACCGTTCGGCTCGTACCGGTTCCGGATGGTCCACAAAAATCGATTCGCCGCCGGCTGTCTGGGAAACATAGGCCTGAATCTGGTCACGAGCAGGCAGCAGCCGTCGCGGAATCGACAGGCCGCACAGCGGTTTGACCGGATAGCCCCTGCTTTCCAGATAGGCCTTCGCCTGCGCATAATAGTTCGGATTGACCTCAATGGTAAAAAAGGTCCCCTCGATGCCGCTGCGGCGCATCGCCTCTGCAAGAATCGTGGTGGTTCCCCGCCCCAGATAGGTTCCGGTTTCAATAATCTTTCGCGGCCGCCGTTCCAGAAAAACCCGTGCAATCGCTTCTGCAAACGCCGAGCCGTCTTTTACCGCCATTCCGTTTTTGACATACTCCTCCGCCACCTTCAGCGAAGAACTCTTTGCAGAAGTCAACTCGTCTTGATGGAGAAATTCCTCCGGAAGAATTCCCTTCAGGAAAAGAGCCGTCCCGTTGTCCTGTTTCGTATTCAGCAGAAGCTTGAATTCCGGGAATTCCCGCACAAACCGCTTTGCCGTTTCCAGCAAATAGGAGAATTGCGGATGGATCAAGTCATCAAACACAATCACTCCGCGGTCCGCCAGCAGTTTTTTCGCATCGAGCAGATCTTCCCACGCCCCCACTTGCGAATGGTCGCCGTCCACGGTAATCAGGTCGAACCGGCGCCCTTCCTGAATCAGCTGTTTGAGAACCCGATGGCTGTCGCCCTGAATCAGATGAATCTCCGTTCGGCAGCCCGTTTTCAGCAGAAATGTTCGAAGTTGTTTCTGAGTATATTCGCGGGTATTCGGCAGGTCCGAATAACATCCCGTCCACAAATCCACTCCCACTGCAAGGTCAAGTTCGCTTTGCCCCAGCACCTGAACCATCGAAGCACCGGTCCGCACCCCGATTTCCAAATAGGACTTTGGTTTCAGCCGTGCTGCCGTATAAGCCAACGCAACATAAAGATTCCAAAACGGTTTTCCTTCAGAAAGATGTTTCTGTATCATCGCAATCCGATTGCGGATCGGTTCATCCGCCTCAATCATCTGCCAGTTTTGAAGCACCTGAGCCGCAACAGCCGGCGAACCCAGAATCGGCAGCGTCTTTTCCTCCGGAAAAACCGCGTCAGCAGCAGAAGCCGTTCTGACCTTTACCATAAAATCCCTCATGACCTCCGGATGAGTCCCCGTAAACCGTTCGGTGTGCGAATCCCGATCGCCTGTCCAAACAGGCCATTTCTTCTCAATTTCCTCCCGATTCTCGGGAGTCCATTTTAAAAAGCATTGTTCATACCACTCCTGCAGGTCCAGATTCCACATCCGCCCCCAGCCGTACCGGCGGTACAATTCTATTTTCTGACGAACCTGCTCCTCCGTTACATAACTGTAATGAAAGGGAATGATGCCCAGCCGACGTGTAGTCTGCCCGTCGAGCAGCTTCATCTGTTCGGTGGTCTGACTGGAGCCGGGCCAGCGCAGTGTCGGCGGACGATGGCTTATAAAAACAGCTCCCGGCCTGAACTGAAACAGACGACGATAATGATGAGCCGGTTCAAAAAACTTGGGCGAGACAAAAATATAGTCCAGCCCCTTCCAGAAATTGTCCGGGATAAAATTCACCTGCGTAATGGAGGGGTCATTCTTCAGCAGGGTCCGTATCTTCTCTAAGTCCTCCCGCTTATAAACCTCATCTGAATCAATCAGCCAAACATAATCGCCGGTCACGTACCGAAGGGCCTCGTTCTGCATTTCGCATTTTTCCGGCCAGCGGCCCTGAATCAGACGAATCTTATGAGACGGGTCGGGAAAGGTTCGCAGAAACTCCACCGTGCCGTCTTTGCTCGAACCGTCCGGATTGGCGGCAAACAGACACTTTTCCACTGCTCCTTCCACAATGATAATCTCATGAGCAAACTCATAAATAGACTTCAGACTGTACTCGATAAACGGCATCCCGTTGAGTACAATCATCACAAACGAAAACCGCGGTTCCTGCGGGGCTGTCCCCCGGAAACAGCCGTCCGACACAGAAACCGCAGCGTTGGACACCGCTGCCCCTTCCGGCAAGTTTGAAAACCGTCGTACCTCATATTCAAATTGATCTTCCCAATACAGCATGACATTAAGCATGTCTGCCCTCAAAAAATGCAGGGCATAAAATGCTTTTTCATATTCCGTTTTTGGGTCAGAAACCATTCTGCCCAATACATTACATTCCAATCCCTTCAGCTCCTCTGGGTGATACTCTGTAAAAACAAGACGATGGTTAAACAGGTCTATTGACCACCGATGATGACTGACGCGGGCACTGTCAAAAAAAATATCTTTTCCTTTTGTCGGTGTCTCTATATAACCCCGCTTGGCAATCCGCATCAATTCTCGGCAGGCCTGCTCCGGATTTTCGGCATGCTCCAGAACATGAGAACAATACACAAAATCAAATTCCTTATCCGCAAAGGGCATCTTTTCAACATTGCATTGAAAAATCTTTTTACCCTCAACCATTCGAAACGGCTCTCCAGCCCGCCCGTATGTGTTGTCCTCAATAGCAAAATCCGCCAAATGCGTGGCAAATGGAAACGGCATATGCCCGCTTCCGATATCCAGCACTTTATCCTGCGGCCCAATCTGAAAATCAAAATAGCGGGCCTGATACATCCAGTAACGGTTTTTTTTCTCTCTCAAAATCCGGTAAATCGAATCATAAGCCCCGGCAAGAATCTGTACGGCTTCCTGTGGATACTGCCGGTATAATTGCTCATACAAATCCAGAGCAGCCAGATACTGCTGATTTATGGCCAGCTCCTTCGCCCGCAAAAGTCCTTCTTGCAGGGAAATCCCCTCACAAATAGCCTTCTTGCGCAGTACGCAAAACCGAGGATTCGACGGCAGCACGATCATATTTTTTCACCTTTTGTTATGGCATTCCATCAACAGAACAAATTCTTTTTCCATCGGCTACTTCTGATTTAGCCATCCCCCGTGCTTCCCTATATCCGCCCTGGGGCTTCCGGACAACCCTGACCAGAGCGGCATTCATCACACAGGTCGTGCCGCCGGACATCGCAATCAGAAGATTTCCAGACATTTTTCGACCCCGTCAAAAAACAGGCATCTCCAAACCCTCACCGGCCGGCATAGGCGCCGAGCGCTTTCAATCCCTCCCGAATCTGCCGCAGTTTTTCCGCCACTTCCTGCCGTTCGGCGGCAATGACCAGACAGATGTCCTGATAAAGCCCCTGAATCTTCTTCTTCTGTCCGGCATAGCAGGGACGCTCCAAAATCTTCTGTCGGGCAATCTGTGCGGAGATCGGCTGGGATTCCTCCGCCAGTCGAACCGCCCCATCCAGGTCATACTTGCGCAGTTTCTCCAGCTGCCGCTCCAGCAGGTCGGTCAAATAAGCCAGCATCTGTTCGTCCTGTCCTGCCGGCTCCTCTGTTCGGGCCGGTGCACATCCCATCGCCTTGGTCATACTTCGTTCCTGCCTTTCTGTAGGGCCTTGTGTTCCAGTTCCTCCAGCAGCTGGCGGGCATCCTGATGCCCCGGCTCCAGCGCCAGAATATCCTTCAGCAGGTCCTGCGCCTGCCGAATCTGACCTTCCTTGGCGTACAAAGCCGCCAGACAAAACATCACCGATGTATCCGCCGGATGCATCTGCAGATACACCTGCAGATAATGAATCACCTGCCGGAAGGTCCCCATCTGACAAGACACCTGAAAGAGACCCAGAAGGGCCGTCAGATGATTGTTGTCCAGTTCCAGACTTTTCAGATAATAATCAAAGGCCTGCTGCAGCCGTCCGCACTGCTGTGCAATCATGGCCAGCCCCGCCCAGGCCCGGCTGTTGCATCCGTCCAGCCGCAGCGCTACCCGAAAGGCCAGTTCCGCATCCTCCAGCCGTCCCTGCTGCAGCTCGATGACGCCGGTGCCCACATACGGCCCCGCCTCATCCGGTTCCAGCCAGGAGGCCTGCTCATAGCATCGGCGGGCATTTTCATATTCGCCCACGGAGGCATAGCAGTCCCCCAGTTCCTTAACAATCTCATACCGCTGCATCCATCCCTGATCGGGATTGTGCAATGCACCCGCTAAGTCCATACTCGGCTCTCCTCAGTTGACATCTCCGGCTCGTCTGCCGCCGGTTTGACTGCCTTTCGTCGAATCGGAGGAATCCACCTCCTCTGCACCTCCGTTCCCTCGACAACCCTTCGGGCCTGCTCATAAAACTCAATCGCCCGACGGTAGTTTTTCTGCTTCTGATAGATGCGGGCCGCAAGCATCAGGCCGGACACGGTCGGCCGAACGGACAGCACCGGCTCCAGCACCTGCAGGGCCTCTCCGCAGCGTCCCGCCTGAATCAGCGCGTGAGCCTGACGCGTCCGCATCCACAACCCGTTGCCGAAATGCTCCGCCAGATACGCATAAATCTGGGCGGCATATCCCCAATCTCCCTCCTGCTGAACCTGTTCAGCCGCCGCCAGAAAATGGTCAAATCGAAACGGATATTCTTCAAACTTCGGCTTTCGAACAGAAAAACCCCCCGCCTGCAAAGACGCCCGAAGCGGCAGATGTCCATACTGCCGGCGCACCCGCCGAAGTTCCTCCGTTCGGAAAACCGCTCCCCAGCACGTTTCCGTCGCTTCGACCAGCTCAAAGGCCTGATAGGGCTGCCGGCACTCCAGCAGCGGACAAAGCGACCGCTCCAGCCAGGCCGCCTCATCCATCTCCGCCGCCAGCCCCGTCGGCACCAGCGCGGTATAGGCCCCTTCACAGACCGCCAGCATTCGGTCCACACGCTTTTCAAGGGAAGAAGCCGGCTCCGCCGGCACCACAACCACATTCGGCACCGCCGGCCGCCATCCGGACGCCTGTTCCGGACTGAGCGCCACATAAATCTGCTGCGGATAAAAGGTATGGGACCACAAATCCCGCAGTGTTTGTTCCAGCAAGGCATCCGCACGTTCAGCCAGAACCAAAACCGACAAATCCTCCACACACGGCCAGGGTTTGGGCGGACGAGTCGTGCGGATAGTCAGCACATTCCGCAAATAGTCCTGGACATTCTTTCGGCGCTGAACGGAAATCCGGTCGCACTCCCCAACCGGCCCGTAATATTCCCCCGTAATCTGGGGTACGTGCAGAAAATCCGTATAAAAACACAGTTTGCGATTCAAATCCCAGTCAATCAGCACATTCAGGTTTTCGTTGTATCCTCCCGCCCGCTCCAGCAGGTCTTTGCGATGCATCACACTCACATGCAGGACGTGATTAAACTGAAGCATCAGCATCCGGTCGAAGTCCCGCGAGATTTCCAGATTTTTTGCCAGCGCAATCCTCCGACCGTCCGGTTTGACCCGGCAGTGCACCTTATACAAATCGCTGTAAACGGCGCCGCAGCGGTCCTGGCTTTCGATCGCTTCGACCAGCCGCTGGACATGATGCGGATAAAACTTGTCATCATCCCCCAAATAACAAATGTACTCGCCGCGGGCATGAGCCAGGGCCTCATTAAACGAATAGGGAAGTCCCCGATTTTCCGCACGATTGATAAAAGTCAGCCGCCGGTCATCAAATCGACGCACCACCTCCTCGACATCCGCCCCGCCGTCTCGAACCAGCACTACCTGCAGATGCGGCCAGGTCTGCCTGAAAATACTTTCGAGCGCCTCGGCCAGGTATTGCGGCCGGTTGTATGTACTGATCAGGATACTGACCAGCGGACCATGTTGGGAACGTCGAAATGTCATCCTCTCATGAATCCGACTTCTCTGTGGTCTTCGGGGTTGCCCAGGAAATAGGCAATCGTTCAACGGCTTCCAAAACGTCCTCCGGCTTGACCGGACAGACAGAAACAACACCGGCTCCTTTTTTCATCGGCCAGCAGTCCCACGAATTCCTGCCCAGATAGACCACCGGCAGCTGAATGGCAGCTGCCAGGGCCGCAATTTCCTCATCCTCACTGATAAGCAAATCACACTGCCGAAGAACTGTCGCGATTTCCCGTGCCGTCAGCTTCCCGCGAAGGTCTTTGGCCTCCGGAGCCGCTGCACTGCCGCTGCCCCCTACATACAGAAGCCCCCCGCCCCATTTCTCCCTCAGCAGGCGGCCCAGTTCCGCCGACTGAACGGACAGCCAGCTGGAGGTATCCGTCGACATCGGCGCCAGGGCAATTCGGGGATGAGCCAGTTTTGACAGACCGAACCGCTGCGTGCGGACAAAGTCAAAGCTGTTTAAGATAATTTGAGGTGTCTGCTGCTGTTCCAGGCGAACTCCCAGTTGTCCCGCCGCATCAAACATCCAGTCCATACCGGCTCCTTTCTGCGGAGCTCCCCGCAGGTAAATCACTTTGTCAAAGGATTCCTTCAGCTCCCCGGCATCTCCATAAGCCAACCCGTGCACGCCGGGATGCCCAATGTATAAATCTGCATATTCATGACAGATTGTAATCTCCTGTTCCGATGCGGCAGCTTGTGCATAAATCCGAACAGCCGGTTCCGCCCACAGCGCCGGCAGCAAACCGGCCGGCGGAACAAGCAAAACCTTCATCCGTTTGGTTCCGGTGCCGTCCGACAAAATCGGCTGAGTCGGCTCACCGGACAACGGAGCGGAATCCTCCGTCAAAAAGGGACGGCGGACGGACTCCTTCCCGAACAAGAACAAACCGTTCCTGCTTCCGCCGGTCCCGCTGCTGTTCCTGAAATGGCTGAGAGCCGTTGAGCCGCCTCGAGGGCCTTCCTGGCCAGCTCCTCAATGGACTCCGGCGTCGAAACAGTGGTGGATTCGGCAGGCGCCGGCTCCTGCGGGCTCGGGTCGAAAGAAGCCGCCGAGGAAACAGAACTGCTGATGACAGAAGGACTTTGAACACTTGCCGCCGGTTCAACAGACGGCTGAGATTCATACGGAACCCCGCCGGAACGAAGCGAAATCTGATGTTCTATCTCCGAAAGGACTCGAACCAGCGGCAGATAAACCTGAACCGGACAGCACCGATTGACGACCCATTCCCGGTATCGCCGCGGCTCATACGCCCCTTCGAGAATCTGTCGGCAGAAATCCTCCGCCAGCACAAACACAAACTCCTTTTCCACAAACTCGCAGGCGCCCGGGAACTGATGCACGACCGGACGAAGCCCCGCCGCCATTCCCTGCAGAACCCCCGGCATCGCCCGCCCGTCCACCGCCGTGGAAAGAATATAGTGCTTGTCCTTCAGCCACCGTGCCCAGCTGCGGGGAACCCCATCCAGAATCACCGCATTGTCCAGCCCCATCGTTTCAATCATCGATTCCACATAGGCACGAATCGTCTCATCTTCAAACTCGCCGGCCAGATAAAGCCGCATATCGGCATCCAGATAATGCAGCTTCTGCATACATTGCAGCAGAAACATCGGATTCTGATGCGCCGTCCAGGGTCCAATGGCCGCCAGCCGCTTGCCCTTTCGCCGCTCTGTAAAACCAATCGTTTCGGGATCCACGCTCGGCCCCATGGACAAAACCTGCATAGACGAAGGAAGGGTTCCCAAACGCAGGCGAATCTGTTCTGCCGCCGCCTGGGAAGGAACAAACAAGGCCCGGATTCCCATCCAGTCAATCTGTTCCAGAGCGGGATGATTCAGGTCTTCATAGTCCAGGAAAAGAATGGCAGGAACATGCGGATTGCGCCCTTCCAGCAGGGCTCGGCTGATGCCCACAAAAATCGGAATGCTCCGCGCATAAACTTCATCCGGCACCGCCGGCGGCTGTCCACCCACAATCAAACGGAGCGGATAGCGCAGTCCAAGATAGTCCTTGAGCCCCTCCAGACGGCGTTCCTGCTCTGCATAGAGAAAAACCGTCGTCCGTTTGCTGCGGATAATCTCAATCATCGGACGCAGGATTTCCTGATTCGGCGCCAGCCGCAGCGAATACAGCAACATTTCAATCGCCGGCCCAAACGCATGCTTTTCCACAAAACAATTGGCGATTCGATTCAGCGTATCTACATTCAGGATTTCCCGGTCCGCCATTTCGTCCAGCAGTCCGACCGCCTGTTCCGGCTGACGCTCCGCCAGATACGCCTCGCAAAGGTTAAAAAGAACCTGGGTGAGCATCTCGCCCTGGCTGTGTAAACGGGCCTTCTGGAAATGCTCAATGGCCTCACGCCCCCGATGAAGACAGTACAAAATTGTACCGGCATCATTCAGGGCCTCAGGGTCATTGGGGTTCTCTCTCAAATACCCCTCCAAAAGCCCTAAGGCCTGTTCATATCGCCCCCCTTCCGCCAATTCCGTCGCCTGCATCAGCACCTTTCTATCCATTCCCGCCATGGTTCAACTCCCTAAATTGATTTGTGGGTCCGCAATGTTCCTCCTTTTCTTGTGCAAATTCTATGCCTTAAAGTCAAAATCGCATTTTTGAGAGAGAAAAGACCAAATCATGCAGCGTAAATTCAAGAAATGTCAAAAGTTCAAACATTCCCCGTCAGACGCAGACAGCGGAAGCTCCCGTCTGCTCCGCCGCTACCTTGAACGGCTGATTCTCAAAGGAAGCCAGAAGCTCATCTACAAGCCGCAGAGTACGGATTAAAGGATATCGCCTCTCCACAAACTCCCGATAAGCATTCGGTTCATATACGTCCGATAACATCTGCCCGCAAAACTCCTCCGCTGTTCGGAAGAGAAATTGGCTGTCATAAATCTCATCGGCCCCCGGAAAATGATGAATGACCGGCTTTAGTCCTGACGCCATTGCCTCGAGTATCCCCATTCCCTGGCTTTCAATAACACTGGCAGACACTAAATAATGCTTATCTGCAAGCCAGGAATCTATATCTTCCACCCAGCCGTGAACATGAACGACCTTCTCAAGCCCCAGAATCCGGACTTGATGCTCCAGATACTGCTTCAAAAGCAAATCATCCAACTTGCCGGCAATGTGGAGATGATATTCCGGATCAATCTGGTGCAATTCATACATACATTGGAGCAAAAACATCGGATTTTTCACCAAGCGAAGATTGGCAATAAAAGCAATGTTTTTCCCTTTTTCCCGCCGAACAAAGGGAATTGCATCCACATCTACCCCGTTTGGAATCCGGATAATTGCCGTCTGTTTTCGAATGTCAGGGACCCAATGTTCCAAGGCCCGGAGGACATAAGAATTGCCTACCGTTACGAGCACATCCACATTCGGCCAATGAATCTGCTTCGGCCAGGGCAAATAGGCCTCATACCGATGCAGCCGAACGATAATGCGGCAGGTCTTCGGAAGGTTTGTGCCGATCTGGGCCAGATTGCTCGCCCACTCAAACCAGGAAATATCGCTCCAGTCCATCAGCGAGCGGATTTCCTCTGCGCGGCTGCCGCTGAACACACGAATCGGGTAGCGCTGCTGCAGGTAGGACAAAATCGGCTTCAAAAACGTATCTCCATCGGCCCCGCAGAAAAAAGCGATTTTAGGGCGATGAACCTTCAGCTGTTCAATCGGCTCATCATAAACAGAAGGAGTTTTCGAAACCGCCCGCCCCATCTGAAAGGCCTCCATCGCGGAGGCTGGCTCCTGTCGGCGAAGGAAACAGCCGGCCGCTTCCAGCACCAGCGAGTCATTCCAGCAACCCTCATTCCGCATCATCCGAAAAAGCCGGACGGCCTCATCAGGACGGTTCAGCTTCAGCCAAACCGAAGCCAAATCCGCCGGAGTTTCCTTGGGTCCATCCAGAAGAGAAAGGCATCGCTGAAAGCACTGAACGGCCTGCCGAAAGTCTCCCTGCTGCATCGCCAGCCGTCCCGCCAGATGCCAGCCGGGCCCGTAGGTCGGACGGGCTTTCAAAAACTCTTCAATCTGACGCCGCGCCGAATCGATTCGGCCTTCTCCGGCTGACCGAACGGCCTGCTGATACAACTGTGTCGGCGAAATCATTCCCGTCATCCCAAACCCTTTTTATTGAAGGAAATCCAGCAGGGAGGTTGAAAAAATCTTTGACGCCGCCGTCAGCGACATCTCATAAAGCAGCTGATGGCGTGCCAAATCAATAGACAATTGCGTGATATCCGCATCCAGCAGACGGCTGACCTCGTCTTCTGAATTGACTTTCATATCCTCCATACTGTCTTTCAGATTGCTGAGCGTTTCAATGCGTCCTCCGATAATCGGAAACGACCGCACCAGTTTCTGTTCAACCTCCTGCATCGATGCCAGAGTTGCGCCCATCAGACTGTCCAGCGTTTTGTCATCCAGAGTCTGCGTATTGTTCAGCAAATCTCTGGCATAAATCAAAATATTAAAAATATCATACGTTCCGGGAACACGAATCGGCTCCGTGCCGGTCTGCTTAATTCCGGTGGCATCCACATAAAGGACTTCCCCTGTCTCCGAATGGACGACGGCCGCATTGGTTTCCGTCCCGTCCACCGTCACCCAGCTGGCTCCACCGTCAATCGACAATTGGTAATTGCCCGGACTGCCGGCCACAGTCAAATAAACGTCTCCCCGGACACTCGAGGTGCCCGTACCGGCGGCGGCACCGGTTGACCCGTAAAAAATCGGAGTCTGGCGGGTATCATCCCGAAACAGCCGATCCCCAACCAAAAGAGCCGAAATCTCCATCCCCTCAATAATCTCGACATTCTGCTCCTGCTGACTGCCCTGATAGGTCACGCGGACAATCTGCCCATTGCCGTCCCGCTCCACCTGATAGGGCGCCTGTTCCGACTTGGCTCCGGCAAACAAATACTGACCGAGCCGCTCCGAATTGGCAAACGAAACAATCTGTTCCAGCGCATTATTCAGTTCTGTCGCCAACGTACGCCGCACCTGCGTGCTCGTTGTGCCGGACATCGTAGATGCCATCGAAGCCCGGGCATTCGCCAATTCATTCATAATGCTCTGAACAACAGATGAACTCAGATCCAAAATGCTGATAGCCTCCTCCATCGTTTTTAAATAAACCTCTTTTTCTCGCTTATCCGTCTGAAAACCAAGGATCTGGTTTCCGCGGCTCGGATCATCCGAAACCCGGTTAAGATCCTGTCCCGTGGCCGCCTTCTGCTGAAGAACACTCAGGGCCCCCGAGTGGCGACTGATAGCCCAGTAGGTGGCCTTAAATATAGATTCCAAGGAATAACTCATCGCTTATCCTCGCTTGATTCCTTCATAAAATTCGCTTCGAATCGCACCTCTGAACCGAAGGCGTTTTCAGGACAAAATAGTCATAATCGTGTCAATGGAATCGTTCACGGAATTCAGATATTTGGCCATGGCCTGAAACATCCGTTCATAGATCACCATCAACCCGGCCTGTTCATTGACATCCACGCTGCTGATATTGTCGCGCTGCTCCTCCAGACTTCGCAGAATTTCCTGTGTATTGCTTTGCTGCATATCCAGAACGGAAATCTTCTGTCCGACATCCACCGCCAGCTGCCGATAATATTCCTTGGTTGTCATTCCGTTCAGTGCCGTCAGGGTTTGGTCTCCCAGACCTGCCATGGCCAGACAGTTCCGGTTGTCCGTACCTTCTACACCGGTCGAAACAGCAATGCGAGAGGCGTCAGAACGAATGTCATCCGCCACATCAATGGACGAAGCGTCCCGCCCGCTGAAGAAACAGTTGATGCCCACGGCCGCCAGAAAACCCGATGTATCCGAATTGGCCAGGGCTTCAATGGTAATGACGTCACCGTCGTTTAAATACCCCGGGCTGGACCCGTTTGTTCCCAGCGTAATGGAAATTCCCTGCTCCAGCGGAATGGCCGTCCCGGGAACATATTCCTGCCCCAGCTGAACCGTCGCTACGACACTGCCTGAGCCGTCCCGAACTTCCAGCGACATTGTTCCGTTTCCAATCGCCAGCGTCTGGCCGGGCGGATTGGTGTGAACGGTACAGGTGTACGTCTGATTGACGGTACCGGTATATTGGCCGGAAATGGCAATGGTCGGCGGTTTCTGGTCGTCACCCGGGCCGGCGCCCGCCAAAACAGGAGGAACTGTGGATGTCGGCGACGTCAAAACCCCCGGGAGAAAATCAAATTTATAGCCGGTGTTGGCCACAATTTGAAGACGCCCTGCATACAAACCCGTTGCCTCATCCAGTCCCGGAATCGACGCCAGCTCCGCCGCCACACTTTCCAGTGTGCTGGTCTCGTCCACCGTAACTGTATAGCGCGTTGAAACGCCGTCCGGATCAATCACCCGAACATAAATTGTCCCCGATGTCACCGGCGGCACAAATTCCGCGACACTGCTTTCCGTCATCGTCCAGCCCGTCAGACTCGTAAATGAGCCGCTGGAACCGATGCCCTGTACATGCAGGCGGTTGATTTCCGAAATCAGCGTCACCGCCAGCGTATCCAGTTTCCCCATAAAATCCGCCAGCGTTTCATTCCGCAGCTCGAAAATGGCTCCCAAGGTCCCCGATTGCAGAACGGTCTCGTACCGCTCCGTGCCCGCTGCTGCAATTCCCAGCAGGGTCTGTCCCCCCTCCTCCACCAAACCAAGCCGAATCGCGCAGACATTCGAACCGATGACGATCGGAGTGTCCGCCACCGCCACATCCACCACCCCATAATCACGTGTGGTGGTTCGAACCGTCACATATTCTCCCATCTGTCCAATCAGCAGGTCCCGCTGGTCCATCAGGTTCCCGCACTCCTGCCCTTGAACCTGAAGAGAAAAAATCTCCTGATTCATCTGAGCAATCTGCACGGCCAGCTGATTGATTTTCGAGACGACCTCCTGCCCCTCTGTATAAAGAGAATCCTGAAGACTGTTGACAATAGAGGCGAGGTTTCGGAACTGACTGGTCAGGGTTTCCGCCGATGCCAGCACGGAAGTCTGATAGTTGACATCCTGAGGCCGAAGAGACAGATTATAAAGAGAGGCATAAAAATTATCCAAACTTTCACTGATGCTGCTCAGCGACAGTTCTCCCATCGCACTTTCGACCACCCTCAGACCATCCAGTTTGCGGGACAGAGAAGACAAAGAGGAGTTGTACTGAAGCAGCTGCGCCTCCAGAAATTCATCCATTTTCCGCCGGATACCGGCAAAATCCACCCCCTGACCGGTCATCACACCGTTCATATAGGAATCCCGGGCTGGCCGCAAATCCACCTGCTGGCGGTGATAGCCCGGCGTGGCGGCGTTCGCCAGATTGTTGCCGATGACATTCAGCGCCTTTTGCGCCGCGCTGATTCCGCTCATCCCTATATCATAACCGGCCATCGTCTGCGTTCCTTCCCGCTGTCTTTCTCTATCCTTTCACACTGACCAGCCCGGATGAGTTCATCCCCCCGGAACGTCCGTGCGCATCGTACAGGCAGCTCCCGCCCGGCTGCCCCGTAAGAACTTCCAGCAGCCGACGATTCAGCCGCGCACATTCACGAACCAGCAGCTCCGTCGCCAGATGCTGCTGACGAAGACGAGCCGTCAGTGCCTTCAGGCGTTCCTGCCGCTCCCGCAGCGGCACCTGCTGCATGGGCTCACATCGCCGGCAAATCTCCGACAGACACACCCGTTCAACCCGGCAGCCCATCGCTGCGGCGAACTGTTCCATCAAATGCCGACGGCGGGCTTCCATTTCAGAACCAATCCGTCCTTCCTCTTCCAACTGCTCCCGCATCCGCTCGAGGGCCCCGGTGTCCCGCCGAATCAGAGCCCGCCGAAACTCATCCAGAAAGGTCAAGACTCGCTCCAGTGCCAATGCCTGGCAGTCCAGATACACCAGAAGTTCATCAACCTGCTGTCGGCTGATCGGCTTCATAATCGCTCATCCAATCCGGCCGGACCTGCCGAGTCGGCCGCATCCCTGAAAGATTCTTCTTTCATCCATTGCTGAACCATTTCTTTCCACAGCCCTACTCCGCCTTCCCGCGAAACCTGCTCTCCCAGAAACATCCAGAACATACTTTGAATTTGTTCACCGAATCCGGTCTCCTCCCCTTCCTCTTCGTCATTGACTTCCAGGGATTCCGTGGCCTCCTTCATCTGTTTAAAAACCTGCTGGAGGAGTATCCCCTCAAACTGTTTGGCCGTTTCCTCCAGCTCTTTGGTTCGACCGGCCGACTTCTGCCGTGCCCCCAGACGTTCTGCAGCCGTCAAAGAGGGCGAAGATACAGAGGGAATCAGAAAATCAGAAGGAAGTTCCATCGGCATTACATCATCTCCAGTCTGGCCTGCAGAGCTCCGGCTCGGTTTAAGGCGTCAAAGATGGATATCAAATCCCGCGGCGAAGCCCCGATGGCATTCAAAGCCCGAGCCAGCTCCTCCACTGTCACCGTTCGGGGAACCGAAATGAGATGCCCCTGCCGTTCTTCTACCGAGAGTGAGGTGTCGTCAATGACGGCAGTCGTAGCCGACTCCGTAAACGGCGTCGTCGGCTGGGATACATACTGCTGCTCCTTAATTTTGACCACCAGGTCGCCCTGCGCAACGGCTGTCTCTGAAATACTCACCGTCCCGCCGACCACAATCGTTCCCGTCCGTTCATTAATCACCACAATCCCCGGCAAATCCACCTCCACTTCCAACTGCAGCAGCGAATCTACAAATTTCAGGACATCAGCATCCGCCACCGCGTCCGGGATCCGCACCCGTATCGTTCCCGGGTCCTCCGCAAAAGCAGACTCCGGATACAGCCGGTCAATCGCCGCCCGAATCCGCTCCGCCGTCGTAAAGTTATGATGCCGCAGCGACAGCGTGATATACCGCTGATTGCCGATCAATTGAACAAATCGGGATGTCTCCGCCCGCTCCACATAGGCACCGTTCGGAATCCGCCCGACTGTAGGATGATTTTTGGCGACCTTGCTGCCGGTCTTGCCTTCCACGGTCCACGAACTGGTCGAGACCGACGCCACCCGCGCTACGGCATAGACTTCACCGTCCAGCCCTTTCAGTTCCGTCGCCAGCAGTGTTCCGCCCTGCAGACTCTTGGCGGCCCCCAGAGCGGAGATGTTAATATCAATGAGAGACCCTTCCCGGTCCCAGGGTCCCAGTTCCGCCGTAACCATCACAAGGGCAATGTTCTCTGACCGAAGCATCTCCGGAGATAAACTCACCTGCCCTTCCCGCTGCAGAAGACTGGTAAGCATCTGAGCACTGGGCAGCGACCCGTCACCGGTTCCGTTCAGACCCACAACCAGCCCCGTTCCGAACAGCGGGTTTCCCCGAATCCCGTGCACCTGCACAATGTCAGCGACGCGGGCCGCAAAACCGACGGTCGTCCATCCTGCCAGGCAAAGGAGGGCAGCGGCCGATTTCTGTATTCTGCTGACGGTCTTCATCTTCATTATCCTCAGAACGGCCAGATTTTATCGAGAAATTTCCCCAGCCAGCCGGGCTTGGTAAAATCCTTCGTGACCCCATCATTGACGGCAATCATCTGGAAATTCGCCACCTGCTCGCTGCGAATTGTATTGTCAAAACTGATATCCCGCGGACGAACGATTCCGCTCACCTGAATCGTCTGGGTATCGCCGTTTAATTCCCGCGTCCGTGTGCCCATCACCACCAGATTGCCGTTCGGGTGGATATCCATCACGACGACCGTAATTCGGTCTTCTATTTTCCGCTCGTCTTTATAGTCGGATTTTCCGCTCAGACTTTTGCTCGAATCGACATCCACCTTGACCTTGCTGACGCTCGGAAGCACATGTCCGATTGAGATATCATCTCCGCCCACTTCAAAATTCCGATCGCTGGTACGGCTCAAATCCTGCTTGACCTTGTTGTCCACCTTGTGAATTTCGCTGATAATAATCGTCAGGACATCTCCAATCTGATTGGCCTTGTCATCCGCGTACATCGGCTTGGCGGCAGCCGTCCGTTTTGCCCAAATCGAACCTGCCTGAAGCGAGCCGGAAGACAAGAGCAGCACCATCAGGACGAATCCGCAGTGCCGGGCATTTTCAAACCAGTCTCTCTTCATTTGTTCTCCTTTTCCCATAAAGGCTGAACCGTGCCGTCTGCCATTACGCGGCCCAGCACAATCCGTTCATCCGGACGCTGTCCGCGCTTGACCCGGATTATCTGGCCTTCCGCGCCTTCATCGAGGGCCTCGCCGGCGGCGGTAATCTGCATCAGACCCGTATCAATTTTCAGCACAACCTTTTGGCGGCGCTGAACAAGAAGCGGCGGTGCGGGCTTCTGAAGCCACTGGGGACGAATCACTGTTCCGGCTGAAATGGCCCGTCGGGCCGTCATCCCAACCACCTCGGCCAATTCCACTGTCTGCGGCTCCGGGGTCTCCGCCGTTTCCAAACGAACCGCCTGCGAAGAAATCACTTGTCCGACCGCAATATCCGACGCGGCAATGACCTGACGGCTGCGAAAGCGAACCTCAAATGGAATCAGAACACGGCTGATTTCCTGCCCATTTTCGCGAAAAGACAAAATCACGGTCCGCCGCCCCGGCGTCCGATCGCTTCCCAAGAGCGGCACCACCTCGCAGGATTTGCCGGCCTCCAACACACGGCCGGACGGCACCGTCGCTGCTTCCCCAATCACGGCATCCTGTCCGGCCAGCTGCGACTGAAGATACGCCCGGGCTGTTTCCAACAGTGAGGCACCGCTCAGTTCCTGACCCTTTCGGCTCACCACAACCCGTTCCGCCCCCATCAGGCGAACCTTCTCCGGAGAAATCCCGCCTGCCGCCAGACAGCTGCGAATGGTCTGCTGGTCCAGTGTAATCTGCTGACCCGGCATCGAAAAACGTCCCAGCGAAATCCCTCGAACAGCAGCCGCCAGGTCCTGTGAACCCTGCAGCAGACCGATTTGCCCCAATTCAATCACCTCTGTTTCAACCTGGGCGGTTCGAGGCAGATAAATCTCCAAACCGGCATCCTGAGAAACCGCCGTCCACAGCAACATCCCGTTGAAAAGCATCCAAAGCTTCATTCATTCACCCGTTTTGACTACCGTATCAACTGACTCAACTGCTGAAGCATATTATCCCCCGTGCGAATGCATCGGGAGTTAATCTCATACCCGCGCTGTGCCGTAATCAGATTCACCAGCTCCTGCACCATTTCCACGTTTGATTTTTCCAGATACATCGAAAGAATTGTTCCATAGCCGTTCTGACCGGCCTGACCGGCTACCGCCGCTCCGCTGGCCTCCGTTTCCCGGTACAGGTTGTCTCCTTCCGCACTCAGGCCGGCGGGGTTCGGAAACCGGTACAATTCAATCATCCCGACCACCTGCACCCCGGAGGGCGTCTGCACGGTCACCGTTCCGTCCGTGCCGATATCCACCGCCATTGCATCCGCCGGAATGGTAATGCCCGGACTGAGCTGATACCCGTTGGCCGTCACCAGATAGCCGTTGGCATCCTTCTGAAAGGCCCCGTCCCGCGTGTACCGCAGCTCTCCGTTCGGCAGCGTCACCTGGAAAAATCCCTCTCCCTGAATCGCCATATCCAGCTCATTGCCCGTATTCTCCAGCGAACCGGGGGTAAAAACACGGCTGGTGGAGGCAATCTTGACGCCGCTGCCGACCTCCAGACCGCTCGGGGCGGTCACACCGGAAGTCACTTCCCGGTCGGCCTGCCGCATCTTCAGATACAGCAAATCCTGAAAATTGACACACGACCGCTTGAATCCGTTCGTATTGACGTTGGCCAGGTTATGAGCAATAATGTCCACCATCGTCTGCTGAGCATCCATTCCCGTGGCCGCCGTTGAAAAAGCACGCAGCATAAAAATCTCCTTTCACGTATTAACCGCCGACAAAACGGCCTGCGAGGCTTCCCGCTGCTGACGCAGCACATTCATATTCGCCTCATACAGCCGTGACAGCGTCATCATGCTGACCATTTCCTGAATCATCTGAACATTCGAGCCCTCCTGATAGCCCTGCCGAACCTTGACCCCCGCCGCAGGCACCGGCTGAACATCCGCCGGAGCGGCAAAGACCCCGAATCCCGAAGGAATCAGCCGATGTTCATTCTCCCCGAAATCGGCCAAGCGGAGCTGTCCGACCTGAACAGTCCCGACCTGTACCACGCCATCCTGCGAAATCTGAATCTCCCCCCCCAGTGCATCCGCCGGCAGATTAATCGGACCATTCTGTCCGGCTACAATCCGCCCCTGACTGTCCGTCAGCTGCCCCAAAGCATTAACCTGAAGGCAGCCGTTGCGCGTATACATCGGCCCATCCGGCGTCTGCACCGTCAGGAAGCCCCGCCCCTCCAGCGCTATATCCAGCGGACGGTCCGTCTGAATCAAGCGTCCCTGCGAAAAATCTATTTCCTGGCGAGTCTGAATGGGATTGCTCCGGAGCGAACGATTCCCTGACAAGGCCTCCAAAGACTTCTGATACTCCTGTTCAAACGTCAGCACACGCCGCTTGAAGCCGGCCGTTTGGGCATTGGCAGCGTTATGCGCCACCACCTCCAGCTGCCGAACCAGCCCGTTCAGACCTGATGCGATTCGCTCCGCTCCGTCCGGCATTTAAACGTGAACCTCCGCTTCCGTTTCTTCCCAGGATTCTTCCGATTCCGCTTCCAGGCCCTGTTCAATCGCCGCCTGATTGGTCAGCCGAATCATTTCATCTTCACTGCGGGCATCCAGCCCGATCAGTTCCGCCACACAAAACGGCCCTGTTCCGGAACGTCCGACCCGCTGAATCTCAGCGATGTCCTGCACCACACGCCCCGGCTCTATCTCAAAAATAACCAGAACCCGCTCCCGCCGGCTCACATCGAGAGCGCCTCGAATCCGCAATGTCGGCCCTGAAAACTCCACCACCTCCGCCTGCTGAAAAACCGGCATAGCGGGCTTGTCCGTCTGGACAAAAACCGGAAACTTCGCCACCCAGATCGGCTGATGAAGCGGAACCCTCACAAACCGCCGCCGGTTGATATACCGCGCATGGTCCACATGGCAGACCTTTAAATGCGCCCCTTCACAGCTGATGACAACGACATCAAATCCCCACAGAACCGACCCGAGCATATACTGCAAGGTACAGGCATCCCCCGCCTTCAGCGGAAACGGAGCGGTTCCTTCCAGTGAAATCCCCGTCACCTCATTGGATACCACTTTGCCCCGGTAGTCTCGACTTTCCATTGGAAAATTCGGCACAACACCCACCTCTGCATCCGTCGGAATCTGACGGCTGGTTAAATATTGACTCCGGCGATACCGTCCTTTAGAGGACGCACCGGTTTTTACAAACCCGATTTTGTACTTAATGGATTCAATCACCGTAATCTGACGTTTTCGCTGCTCCTCATCCGCCGCATCAGCCAGCGTCCGGCGCAGCAGCCGCCTCATCCCCGTCTCAAATTCCTGCGGGCGGAAATAAATATTGACCAGCTGTTTCATCCGGGCCTGACGGGCGATGGATAAAAGAACCTGACGCTCCTCCGGCGTCAGCCCGAAGAGATTGGCCTTCTCTTCAAACAGACGAAGCTGTTTCTGACGATTCCGCTCCCGCTGCTGCTGACGAATCGCCGCCAGAATCAGCAGCAGAACCGCAATCATCGACCATCCCAGAATAATGAACCACTTATTGGTCAGCAGAGCCGTCAGACCCGACTGGCTGCCGCGGTCCATCTGGCGCATCGCTTCAAACCGCTCATACGGCGACAGCCCCGCCAGAAACAGCACTATCGGTTGAAGTCGGCTCAAAAAAACCATTCCGTTCGTTCCCTTTTTACCGAATCAGATTGGTCAGTTCACGCAGCACATCGTTGGCAACCCGAATCGTTCGGGCATTGGCCTGATAGCCGTTCTGGGCCTGCATCAGCGTCACAAACTCCGTCGCAATATCCACATTGGACTGCTCCAGACTCTGGCCGGTAATCTTGCCCGCTCCGCCGCTGGCTGCCATCGTGGCAATGGGCTCTCCCGAGTTGGCCGTCGGCAGAAAATACCCGTTGCCGATCGATTCCAGACCGCCCGGGTTCTGGAAAATCCCGATTTGCAGGGCCGCAATATTGACTTTCACGCCGTTGGTAAAGGTCCCCACAATCATTCCCGTCTGGTCAATCGTAATGTTCGAAAGCGACCCGGCTGCGTAGCCATCCTGGGTCAAAGCCGCCGCACTCGACTGCTGCGAGGCAAACTGCGTCAGCCCTGTAAACTCTCCCGGTGTCCCCAGTACCAGTTCAATCGTCTGAATCGCAGAAGGATTGCTCTCAAACTGTACTCCTATCACCGCCTCCTCACCGGGAACGGAAATCCCTTTGAAAGAACCGTCCGGATTAAACTCAATTCCGGAGATGCGCCGGTTCAGGGCACTTGAATTATGAATATCGTAACTGTCCCATGAGCCCGCCACCTCTCCCGTAATGGAATCAATCACCAAATCCCAGGTATTGGTCGTGTCAGTCTTGACAAACGTGCCGCTGAGGACATGCTGTTCGCCCATGTTGTCATAGACCGTAATCTTGAAGTTCTTGGTATCATTGCCGCCGATTGTCACATAGTCAAAAAAGGTCGGCACGGTCATCTCGTCCGTTCCGGCCGGCACATACGTCATATTGGTAATCATCGCCAGATTATAGCCGGCCTGATTGGCAGTAACGACAATCTTTCCGTCTGAATTCAGGGTCGCCGTCGAATCCGTAAACAAGGCGGTAATCTGATCCAGCAAATCCTGGACCGTCGGTCCTTCACCAGGGTCAGCTCCAAGCCATGTAATCGGCTGGTCCGTAAACGCCGTTCCGTCCTCCCGATATCCGGAAACAAGAATCGTTCCGGTCGCACCTTCCGCCAGGGGCGTGACCCATTGGTCCAAATCAGACAGAAATGTATTCGCCGTCGCCACACGTTCCCCGTTGCCGGTGGTAAAGGCCAGATTGGACATAATCTTATGCACCGTCGCCGCTGTGCTTTCCGCCGAAGCCCGAAGGTTGCCGTTCAGCGTAATCTCCGTCGTGGCCCGGGCGGGCATCGAAGCATCCCAGGGAATATGAATGCTCGTATCGCCGGCCGTCTGAAACCCTTCACTTTCACCGTAGTTTCCGATTCGCTGAACTCGGTAGCCGGTCGCCGGGTCCACAAGGGTATTGCTCGCATCCACCGCAAAAGAACCGATTCGCGTATAAACATTCTGAGAGCCGTTATTCAGCACAAAATAGCCCGAACCGTCAATCGCCACATCCAAATCCTGACCGGTAGAAACAATATTTCCCTGCGTTGTATTTACCCGAATCGAGGCAATCCCCACACCGCTGCCCATCTGCTGCGGGTTGACTCCGCCCAGATTACTCGATGGACCGCTGGCACGCTTGAGGGTCTGGCTGAGCAGCTCAGCAAATGTTACAGAGCTGCCTTTAAAGCCGACCGTGTTGACATTCGCCAGGTTATTGCCCGCCACATCCAGCATCGCCTGATGGGCCTTCAGGCCCGATACACCCGCAGATAGTGCTGAACCCATATGCTCACTCCCTTTTGATTATTGAATGCTGTTGATTTCATCCAGAGAAACAGTAAGCGTTTCCAGAGCGGAACCATTCGAGGGATTCTTGGCCTCCACCTGCAATACCGGCTCGCCGTCGACAAACCGAATCCCTTTGACGCTTCCTTCCAGCGTCTGCTGATAGGTCTCATTATAAAAAGAAACCGTGTGCCCCAGCAGGGAACGGGCATACTCAATCTCCGCCATCAGCATCGCCCCGGTAAATCCAAGATTCATCTTGCTGATCGTCTCGTTGATTGTCTCCAGATTGCTGTTCATCTTTTCCGACAGTTCCAGCTGGGTAAACTGGGCAAGTTGTGATGCCATCTGCTGATTATCCAACGGCTCCAGCGGATTCTGATACTGAAGTTCCGTTACCATCAGCTTCATAAAATCCATTTTCTGTTCTGTAGCAGACTTCACAGTCGCCATCTTGTTCCCTTCCATCAAAGGCACATCATTGCACTGTTCAGACCTTTCCAAAAAGGATTTCCCTGCAACATCTATGCCAGCTCTCAGGATAAATCCGACGTGCAGAAACTCTAACCTCTTAAGAAAAAACCAGTTAAATGTTTTCTCCAAAACTTCTTGAATCCCGTTCTCTTTTCCAAACCGAGGTCAAAAATTTCGCACCTGTCGGAAAATTATTCCTTCAGCTCCTTCCGGGACATGCATTCCACCGGCCGGCCGAGAACCAGATAAGTCCGATAATTCTCTGCTCCCCGATTCATCACACTTCCTCCTCATTTCGACCTTCTTTTCGAACGTCTTCGGAATTATTGGACCGTCCCATAATTTATTAAAGTTTCCTATTTCCGCCTGCCGATGGTAGCAGTACACCGATTTGAACGAACTGAGGATGATTTGTTCCGTGAGTAACTGCATATGACTTTGGAAAAGATTCTGGTCGTCGGCAGACAGCCGAACACGCAGCAGGCAGCCAGACCTTTTGCAAAGAAACTTTATGCCGCCGATGAAGTCGAAGACGTGTGGGAACTCCTGGAGGCCGTCGATCCAAACCTGGTAATTTTCGGTCAGGACGTGGACCGCACCGATATCCTCCAAACCCTGCAATCCCTCCGGAAACACAACCTGGAGCGGCCCGTTCTGGTGCTGGGTCCGCTCAATCATCCCCCGCTGGAAACGTACTTGGCCGAATACAAATCCGCCGAGTGCGTTCTTAATATTGAAAACAATGATCAACTCGCCGATGCCGTCCGACGGCTCTCACAAAGCGAAGAGCTGCCGGCTTCCGACAACCGCTTTTTTATGGAAGACTGCCCCTCCTCGGTTTCCATTGTCGGAAAAAGCCGGGCCATGATGCAGACGCTGCGAATGATTCGGCTGGTTGCTCAGAGCAACTGCAACCCTGTTTTGATTGTCGGGGAAACAGGCACCGGCAAAGAACTGGCCGCCCGTGCGGTCCACATCCTCCGCAACGGCAGTCAGCAGCGGTTTGTCGCTATCAACTGTGCCGCCCTGACCGCCAACCTGCTCGAAAGTGAACTCTTCGGTCACACCAAAGGGTCGTTTACCAGCGCTGACCGCGAAAAAATCGGCCTCCTGGAACTGGCCGGCAACGGTACCGTCTTCCTCGATGAAATCAGTGAAATGCCTCTCGACCTGCAGGCCAAACTCCTGCGGGTCCTTCAGGAACGAAAATTCCGCAAAGTCGGCGGGCTGGAGGAAATCGAATGCAAGGCAACCATCATCGCCTCCAGCAACCGAAATCTGTTCCAGGAAGTCGAGGCCGGCCGGTTTCGAAGAGACCTCTATTACCGGCTGTGTGTCTGCCCCATCCCTCTGGCTCCTCTGCGGGCCGAATCCCGAAGGGAAGACATTCTCCTGCTGGCCGAGTATTTTATCCAGACCTCCACGATCTGCCCGGAAAAGAGAGGAAAAATCAAAGGGCTGACCTCGATGGCCGCTGAAATGCTCACACGCTATCACTGGCCCGGCAATGTTCGGGAGCTGAAAAATGTGATTGAACGGGCCATCCTCCTCGAATCCTCAGACCGAATCGGAACCAGCAACCTATTGCTGAATCCCGCCTTCTCCTTTGAGACCGACCAGCCGCAGGAGACCGCTCAAACCATTTCCATCAAGGATTTCTCCCTCGAGAAAGCAGAACGGGAACTGGTCAAAAAGGCCCTCGAAGAAGCCGGCTGGCAGAAAAGCCGTGCCGCTTCTCTGCTCGGTATCACACGGGCCACCCTCTATGCAAAAGTCAAACAGTACAACATTCAGGAACCCGAAAAAAAGCCCCAGCCCGTTTCCTGACCCCCTCCTCTTCCGGCAAAATCTCCTGTACTGTCAAAATAGATAAAGTTCAGTTCCCCTTTATTACGGACCACTGAATATCCGTTGCCCTGCTGTGGACAATCCCTTGTAAAGCATATTTCGCTATTCCAAAAGGAATCTCCTTATCACAGCGAAGCCGAACAATTTTCTTGGAAGAACCGTTCTTTCGGGCTGCCTGCCGGTCAATCAAATCGGCTATCACCGAGGAAACTTCTTTCACTTCTGAGACTTCTGCTGATACCCCATCCACCCTGAAAAACACCTTCCCCCCCCTATCCCTGCCGACTGTAACCGTTGCCAGAACATCCTCCTCCGCCGGCTGGGCCGAACGAATGGACTCCGGCACCTGTACATCCGCTTTTTCCGCTGTAATAAACTGAAAAACCAGCATAAAAAAGATAATCAGCAGAAAAACCACGTCAATAATCGGCGTCATATCAAACGAACCTGTCGGTTCAAAGGGGAGATTCAAAAAACCTTCTCTCATTCATCTGCCTCAAATTCAAGTTCAAGAGGTTCATCATCCTCTTCGTCCGCACTTTCCATTTCCTCCGCTATTGGAGTTCCCGTTGGTTCCTCGTGGATATTCGACGGACCTTTGCGGAAACATCCCATCTCCGCAAGCCGCTCCAGGAGGGCCTCCATTTCGAAAGCTGCCTGACCCATCAGAGACTCAATCCGCATCCGGAAAAATCCATGCAGAACCAGTGCCGGAATTGCCACCAGCAATCCCCAAAACGTTGTCACCAAAGCAACGGAGATGGACTGAGCCAACTGGTCCGGACGGGGCTGTCCTCCCGAAGCCCCCAACACAATAAACGCCTGAATCATCCCGAAAACCGTTCCGAAAAGTCCGACCATCGGAGCCACGGTGCCAATCAGATGACATCCCTCCGCCCGCCGCATCAAGTCCAGTCCCTGTTCCCGCAGACTGTCCGCCGCTGCCTCCTGTACCAGCCCGAAGTCAAACCCCTTCTTTCTGTTCCGGGACAAAGCCCACAGAATTGCTCGGCCCAAAAAGTCCGGACTGCCCTTGAGCCGTGCCTCTAACCCGAACAATCCATATTGGCCCGCCAGGGCGGCTATCTGGCCCGCACGACCGTTCGGCAGCAAAACCTTCCGGCGGAGACGAAAGCCCAAATCCAACCCTAAAGCAAGCATTGCGGCCGACATCGGCAGCAATACAAACCAGACTATCGGTCCGCCGGCCAGAAAAAACCGGTCAAACCACGACGGTGCTTCCATCACTCCCAACCCTGTCGTCATTTCAAATCCTCAATCCGATTTTCCGGCTCATAATCCACACAAGTAAAACTGCCTCCGCTTCGCTGGGCTATCATCTCCAAAACCTGACGGTCCATCGGAGATGCCCAGAAAGCAAACGTATGAATCACCGCCTGCGGAGCCAGTTTTCTCCTCAACTCCTCTGCCTGCTCCGCAAGGCCGGCGGTTCCTTCCTTATCCAAATCAAAACCGTCCGTCAGAAAATAAATTAAATCCGGACCTCGCCCATCCGATGTCCGCAGCGACATAGCTCTGACCAAGGCCGACAAGGCATCCGTTTGACCTTCCGGCCGAACAGACTCCGCCAGCTGAATCGCATCTTGTTTGGCTGCCGGCACTGCACGCAGCAGCTCACCGCCGCCGAGCTCCAAAATCCTCCCATTTCCTCCAAAAAAAAGGACGGAAAAGAACTGGTCCGGAGTCAGACGCGACACAGCTTCCGCAAGCTGCCTGCGCACCAGCCCCATCCTTCCAAACATACTTCCGGAACAGTCCACAACAAAACAGATGCGTCCGGCTGCACTGCGATTCCCGAAAAAGTTGACCGAAGGCCGAACCAAATCTTCTGAAAGATGAGACGGAATGGAAAAAGAAGACTTCTGCGCGGGTTCGGGGCGAACTTCAGGAATGGGCTTCCGTTCTGCAGACAGAGATAAACGCCGCTCGGATGTCAGCGGTTTGACCTGAGGTTTCGGCGCCGTCAGCTCTCTCACCCGCACATGGGCAGCCGTTTCAATCGATGAAAAAGCCCCGCTACCGGGTCTATCCGAGGTCCCTCCGGATGGAAAACGAACAAAAGCCAGTGCCCCCAGACATACAGCATGCACCCCGGCTGAAAGAATCCAGCATCCCAATCCTCCAAACCACCGGCTCATCCGATTGGTCATCCCGTCTACCTCATCCGTCCAGACAACCTCAATCCTCCACACGCACCAGGGATTGGCCTGCAAACAGAAGATTGTACACCTCAATCACATCCCCGTTAAACAGGCGGATGCATCCCCGGGAAGATTGTGTTCCGATGGTCTCCGGTTCTTTGGTACCGTGGATAGCAAAGCCGGTTCTCCCTTTGGCCTGGCCTTCCAGCCCTTCCAGACCAATCCAGCGCGACCCAAGCGGATAATCCGGGTCGGTGGCCACATATCGCCGGCCGGTATCCGGGTCTGTCCACGGCGGCTGAATCAGTTTATCATTCGGCTTAACCCGCCAAAGTCCCGTGGGGGTTTCCCGCCCCGGCATCCCAAGCCCGACTTTGTAGGTTTTGACATATTGATTCTGAAGGTACAAATCCATCGTAAACCGCTTGCGGCTGATTACCGCATGAAACGGACCTCGAATCACTTTAATCTTCTGTCCCGCCTGAAGCCCTTCCGCCTTTCGAATCCCGTTAATCTCCATCAGAATTTCATACGGAACCTTATACGTATTGGCTATCTTGACCAGCAAATCGCCCGTCTGAACCTGATACCACTCCGTCAGCGTATCCCCATCCAGCACCTCTCGACTGAACAGCCACCGCCCGGACAACAAGGCCAGCTGCCGCTTGATTTCATCCCGAAGCACCTCGCTCATCGGCATCTTCAGGGCTTCGTTAAGAGAATCCCTCGCCGCAATAATGTTTCCGGCCTTTCTGGCCTCCACGGCCTTTTCAATCAGAGTCCGAACTTCAGGACTGGCAGCGGCCTGCGCTTCCGCCGCGGCCTGTTCCGCTGTTCCTGTCGTCCCCGTCCCCGTTGCCGAAACCGGTTCCGGAGACTTTGCCTGCGGAGAAGCATCAGACACTGCAGGTCCCGGCGCCGGAGCCGCAGCCGATGCCGGGTTTGAGGGCCCGGGCATTTCCAGGGCCGGTTCATCGGCCGCTTCCGCAGGAACCGGCTTTATTTCCGACAAAGAAACCGCCGGAATCTCCTCCGTCGTCGGAACGACCGCCGCTTTCTTCTTCCGCACTTGAATCAAAACCACCATTCCGGCAATCACAACCATCAGCGCAATGGCAATCAGACGATTCCGACGAGCGGCATCTCCGCCTGAACCATAGGGTCGATATTTTCCTTTGGCCAAATTACTGCCCTCCCGATTGGGTTCGTTTTCTGCACAGAAGAATTCCTGTTTCCGTCACAACTGCATCCACCGGCTCATCCTCAGGGCCGACGGGAACTTCTTCGACTACCTGAAACGAAAAAGCCAGGGCCCAGCGAGCCGCTGACAGCCCCGGATTCTTAAAAAAACGGTCATAATACGCCCCGCCCCGACCCAGCCGATTCCCCTGAACATCAAAGGCCAAACCCGGTGTTAATACCAAGTCAATCTCTTCAAGCGGAACCGGCACGCCGCCGGTCGGATTGCGAAGCCCTTTTTTCCCCGTCTCCAATCCGCTTTCCAAAGACTGAATCTCCACCGGAATCATATGCCGCTGCTCCCAGGAGATTTTCGGGACGGCAATTGTTTTTCCCTGCCGCCACGACTGAAGAATAAGCGGCGTTGTATCTACTTCATACGGCATTGACAAAAAAGCCATCACAACCGTCGCCTGCCGAAAAACATCCGACTCCATTACCCATCGGCAGATTTGACGGCTTTTCTCCAACCGTTCCTCCGCCGGAAGGGCTGCCAGCCGCGAACGAATCAGCGTTCGAAGCTCCGTTTTATTCATCTTGCGCCTGCCCGTTCTTTTCAGTCCCCTTCTTTTTACCTTCTCTTTCGAAATGGGCAACCTGTTTTTTCAGTTTTTCCAGATACTCCTTTATGGTTTTCTCCCGCCCGATATCCTTGGGAACATAATACGGTTTCTCCAGCGGCTGTCCCAGATAATCCTGCTTGATATATCCCAGCGGACTTTCATGCGGATAGCGGTACCCGATGCCGAAGCCGAGCTTCTTGGCCCCTTCATAGTGCGAATCCCGAAGATGAGGAGGAACAGGAATCGTCCGGCCAGACTGGACATCGGATACCGCCGACCAAATTGCCTTCGCACAGGCATTCGATTTCGGGGCACAGGCAATATAAATCGCCGCCTGAGCCAAAGCCAGCTGGGCCTCCGGCATCCCGACAAACTCCGCTATCTGCAGTGCCGACGCCGCCAGAACCGTGGCCAGCGGGTCCGCATTCCCCACATCTTCCGCCGCACAAACCGCAATCCGGCGGGCGATAAATCGCGGGTCTTCTCCTCCCGCTATCATCCGAGCCAGCCAGTACACCGTCGCATCGGGGTCCGAACCCCGCATTGACTTCTGCAAAGCGCTGGCCAAATCATAGTGGGTATCCCCCGTCCCGTCATAAACAATTGACTTGCGCTGGATTGATTCCCGAGCTGTTTCCAAGTCAATGCAAATCCGTTCTTTACCGCTCTTTTTCTGCTGAGATAAAACCGCCACCTCCAGGGCCGTCAGGGCCTTGCGGGCATCTCCATCGCTCATCACAGCCAAAAACTCCATTGCCTCCGGTTCTACATCCAGCGGCAAATTCCCATAGCCCCTTTGCGGGTCTTTCAGGGCTCGCGTTAAGATAGTAAAAATATCTTCCTTTTTCAGCGGCTCAAAGGTAAAGATTGTACTCCGACTGATTAAAGGAGAGTTTACAGAAAAAAAGGGATTCTCAGTAGTAGCCCCTATCAGCGTTAAAACCCCATTTTCAACATCATCCAGCAGCACATCCTGCTGAGCCCGGTTAAACCGGTGAATTTCATCAATAAACAGAAGGGTTTTTTGACACTTTTCAATCAGCCGATCTTTGGCCTTTTCAATAATCTCCCGGATATCTTTTACCGATGCGGCCGGAGCGCTGAGATAATGGAATGCCGCCTCAATCTGCCCGGCAATAATCTGGGCCAGCGTTGTCTTGCCGCAGCCCGGCGGACCATAAAAAATCAAACTCGTTATCGTTCCCCCCTCCAGCATCCGGCGAAGAAGCTTGCCCGGCCCCACAAAATGCTCTTGCCCCACAAACTCATCCAGGGTTCTCGGCCGCATTCGAACCGCAAGCGGTGCATTCGCACTCAGGGCGTCTTTCTCCGCACCGGAAAAGAGAGATTCCGCTTGTCCCTTTCTCATATCTTCTGATTATACCAGAGATTGAGAAAAAGTCTATTCTCTTTCCGGAATCGATACGATGAGGAAACAAAAAAGAAAAGATGGAGAAGATGGGGTATTTAGGTTGCTGCGGCGGAAGCAAAAACCTTGACGCGTCCCTTCCCGGCCTGTTTGGCTGCATACAGGGCCTGGTCTGTGGCCTTTGTCACATCGCTGATGCAGCTGTCCGGTGAATATTGCCCAACTCCTACGCTGATGGAAAGTTCTATCCGATGCCCCTCCCACACCATCGGCGTACTTTTCACCATCTCTACCATTCGTTCAGCCACAACCACGGCATCTTCCAGAGATGTATTCGGCAAAATCACGGCAAACTCATCTCCTCCATACCGGGCCGCAATATCAATCTGACGAATGCAGGCACTGATCCGGCGGGCAATCTGCTTAATCGCCATATCCCCTGCCTTGTGTCCGTAATTGTCATTAATCGGCTTCAGATTATCCACATCCGCCATAATGATAGACAGATTTGTGGTATAGCGCTGGGCGCGGCGAAGTTCAATTTCAAGCTGCTCATAAAATGTGCGGTGATTGAGCATCCCCGTCAGACCATCCGTCTTGGCCTGCCGCTGTGTTTTTTCAAACAAATGAATATTGCCTATGGAAGCGCCTATCAGATGACGAAACAGCTCCACAATGGCGATATCATCCGAGGTAAAACTGCCGCCCCCGATTTTTTCACTGAAATTCAAAACCCCGACAACCCGGCCGTGGCAAACCAGCGGCGCAATAATACAGCTGCGCGTTTTATAGTTCCCCGAAAACTGCCGAAGTGTTCGGTTGATTTGAGGACCGCGAAGCGATTCATCCCCCTCCACCACCAACAACTCTTTGCTTCGAATTGCCGCCACCATCGGTGAAGGCGGATTCTGATTCAGCGATACGATATTGTTAATCAGGAACGGATGATTATTTTTTTCCAAATGAAGAATATCACTGGTTTCATCCAGAATATACAAAGAAGCCAATTTGGCTCCGATTAACTGCGGAATTTCCGTAACACACAAATCCGCAATTCGTTTGACATCCAGACAATTAATCTGTTTCGCCAGGGGGGTAATCGTGACCAAACGACATTCACCGGCCGAACACAACCGTTCTGAGGGTCTGTTTTGCTCTTTTTCTTTTGACATAATCCTTTTTCTTGCCTTCTCCGAAAAAGCTTGCTCCATTCCAAAGATGTCGTTTCTATATCGGTACTCCGGAGCGGCAAGTTAACCCTTCAAGTGTCTAAAAAACCTTAAAAAGAATATCTGTCCGGAACCTGGAAAAACAAAACAACAACATTATTATCGGACCCGCCCACACAAAACAGCCCTCTTCTCTTGGCTCTTTTCAAACTTTCCCAATTTCTCTATAACCCCTCCCCCGAAAATACGACCGGGAAAAATCTCAACTTTCCTTTTGCGTAAATTCCCGTGTTCCTTCAACTTGCCATTTTCCTGCAAAAAAATTTTAAAAAATTTCAATTTTTTTCTCGACATTTAAAAAATGTATTTTACATTTTGTAAAACGTAAAATATATTTCGAACATCCGGACGCTCACCGCAAAGTCCCGACGGGGGCGAAGAGGGCGTGTCCGAAAGATGCGGATTCTTCTATAAAAGTTTAAAAGGAACCCAAACACAACTCGATAAACAGCTGGATATGAACAAACAGCAGCGGCGAACATTTGACGTACCGGCCAAACTTTTCAGGATCGGTGAAATCGTCCGATACACCCCCTTCACACGACAAACCATTCATAATTACACCATTATGGGACTCATCCGGGAGTCCGGCTGGACCGAGGGCGGCCACCGGCTCTACGATGAATCGGTATTTGAACGCCTTCAAAAAATTGCGGAACTTCGAAAAACAAAAACCCTGACAGAAATCCGAAAACTGCTCAGCGAGGAATCAGCACCGGAGGTGCAAAACTGACAGGCCGCTGCGAGCCCTTAGGAAAAGGAAGGATATGGACATCACAACCGCAAAGACTGAAAACCTCACTGAGCTGCTGATGCAAATCCTCGATTTTACGGAACAGCGAAAGGAAATTCTCTTTCGCAATATCTTTGAGCGCAGCAATCCCGGGTTCGTCCCTCAAGACCTGCCGGCAGCGGAGTTTGCTCACTGTATGACTCGGGCGCTTTGCGAACACCTTTGCCGAAATCGTCTGCTCTTCTGCGACAGTTCTCATATACGATTTGAAACAAACGGAAATCTGAAGGTGGAGCCCCTGACGGACTCTGAAGCCCACCTCCTGCTGAGGAACAATCCGCCGCTTTATCTTCAGATGCAGATACAGAAATTATCCGAAAACCTTTTGAACAATCGAATTGCGGCTGAATTGCTCTCGCATATAAAGAGCAAAACGGCCGCCGCCAGATAAGACCGCCCCACGAGCCGCCGGCTCGATTGAAGAAGCGTTGGGGGACACCGGCTGGTGTCCCGGAAAAACGGATGGGAGCGGAGCGGCCCGGTTTGTCTTTAAACCGTGCCCCGCTGCACACCACGATTCAGGACAACGTCGAAGGCAGGGCAGAATGACACAGATTAGGAACGAGGAGAACAGCCGAGCCGCTGTGATGGCTGTAGCCAGCGGCAAAGGCGGAGTGGGAAAAACCAATATTTCATTGAATTTGGCCATTTGCCTGGCCGCCGCCGGTCAGCGCATCGTTCTGATCGATGCCGACCTCGGGTTGGGAAATTTGGACGTCATAATGAACCTCAACAGTCGCTACAACTTGTCGCATGTGATTGACGGCCGAAAAACCCTCGACCAGATTACCCAGATCGGGCCGGCCGGGATTGAGGTCATCTGCGGCGGTTCCGGCCTGGAAAATATGGCCAATTTATCCCCTTTTCAGCATCATCGCCTTATCAGCCAATTCAACCGACTCCAAAACAGAACGGATATGATTGTCATCGACACCGGCGCCGGCATCGGCCAAAATGTCATCGGTTTTTGTATGGCCGCTGATCATACCCTTGTCGTTACAACCCCTGAACCTACGGCGATTACCGATGCTTATGCCGTCATTAAAATCCTTGCCGGCAAAAAATATCCGGGACGAATCAGTCTTCTGGTCAATATGGCCTCTTCCATTGAAGAAGGCAAAAAAATATCTCGGCAGATTGCCCAGGTGGCCGCCCGATTTCTGGCCACCCCCATCTATGAAGCAGGGATTCTCTGCCGCGACGAATGTCTTCAGGCCGCCGTCTGCATGCAGAAACCGGTCGTTTTGGCGTTCCCCAAGTCCCCTTTTTCAAGAGGAATCCGGACGCTCAGCCATCGACTGACCAATACAAGTCCCATGCAGACCTCCGGCGAAGGGTTCTTTCGAAAAGTAGTGAACTGGTTTTTCTAAAGATGCAGGGCCTTTTTGCCGATAACTAAACGCTCTGTCAAGATACCTGCGCGCAGAGCAGAAAAAAAATAAGGGATTTACCAGCAAGGTTATCGGACGCGGCCATGCAAAGTGCGGAAATGAATGTGTCAAACATGGAGGTTTAAGGCATGAAAACCGCCCGTATCCAAAATGTGGAGCAGGTTTGGGAAGAGTTTTTCAGAACGCGCTCCAATGAAGCCCGCAATCAGCTCCTTGAGCATTATCTGCCCTTAGCCAAATACACTGCAGAACGAATCTGGGCAAAACTCCCCGACAAAGTAGATATCGATGACCTGATTAGTGCCGGTATCTTCGGACTGAAAGATGCCATCGACGCCTTTGACCCCAAACGGGGCGTCAAGTTTGAAACCTACTGCACACCGCGAATTCGCGGAAGCATTTTGGATGAACTTCGCAGTATGGACTGGGTCCCCCGGCTGGTCCGAGCTCGTGCTCATCAGCTCGACAGAGCCATGCAGACGCTCGAGGCCCATTTGGGACGGCTGCCGACCGAAGAGGAGCTGGCCGAGGAGATGGAACTGGAAAAGCACGAATTTTACCGGCTCCAGCGGGATGCCAATGCCGTCGGCCTGGTTTCCCTCAACACCAAATTCAGCGAGTCAGACGGCGATAAGGACATCCGGGAGATTGACATCATTGAAGACCAGCGGAGCAAAAATCCCGTCATCGAAGCCCAGAAACGCGACCTCAAAAATCTTTTAACCAAAGGACTTACGCGGGCGGAAAAACTGATTATTATCCTCTATTATTATGAAGAAATGACGATGAAGGAAATCGGCGCCACGCTCGACCTTTCTGAATCCCGCGTCTCGCAGATGCATTCCTCCATCATCGCTCGCCTCAAAGCCCAGCTCAACAGTCGCAAAAAGGAATTCGCCGTGTCCGCAGACTGATGAAATTCTCCTCTTCAAACCTCCCGGGCGTGCTGTTCGGCACGCTTTTTTTATGCGCTGAAGGCCGACTTTTCTCATTGCTCCAGCAGATTGTCATCATACCGACTGTGGTTGGTCTTCCACCAGCGCATCGCCTGATTGTAGCTGCTGAACTCCTGATTCAGCAGCAGGCGAAGAACCGACTTAACCTCCTCACGAAACTCCGGATTGGGGTCTTTCAGACCGTTGAACATCACCTCCACCGCCGCTTTATCCCCCCGCAGCTCCAGCAGCGAAAGGACCTCCGATTTTACCTCATCCGACGCCAACCCTATCGCCCGACTGAGCGAAAGAATCTGGATATCCGGGGACTGTCCGCGAATGACATCCAAAGCACGTCCCCGCACGGTATCCGACGGGTCGCTCAGGGCCATTACCGCCAGTTCCGCACATCTCGGGTCTTCAATCTCCTCCAAAGGTCCGAGGACGCTCAAACGTACCTCTTCATCTCTCGAGCGCAGGGCCTTTTCTATCAGCGGCAGCACGGCAGGATTTCGATAGGGCTCCAGCATCTGAGCTGCCGTGCGAACAACCTCAGGGTCTGGGTCCTCCAATGCTTTCTCAAGCAATCCAAGCAGTTCCGGCTCCTGCTCCATTGCCAGTTCCTGCGTCGATTCGAGAGCCGCCAGCCGTTCCGAAGATGCCGTTTCCTTCTGAAAAAGTGCATAGGCATCTTTGATTGTCTGGTTCCCCGATTCTCCAACCGCATAAACCTCTACAGGAGCGGAGGTCGGTTTTTGCCCCTCGACAGCCGGCACGGGCAGACGCAAAGCTTTCAAAGTCTGCACTTGGCCGGCAAGTCGGCTGTTTTCCTCTTTCAGCCGTTGTATCTCCTCCGTTAACTCCTTTATTTTCGACAAAAGCACCTCTGCCCCGCCGGAAGTCTGGATCAATGCCGCCGCGGAAGGTTCAGCCGAAGAAGTATTACCCTGCCCCCCGCCTCGATAATGTCGCAGCATTTCCGCCAGTTCGAGAGAGGTCTGCCTTTCGGCCTCCAATTCTTTTTGAACGGATTCCAGTTCAGACCGAAGAGTTTGAATCTGTTTCTGGAGAAGTGCCGTTTGGACTTCTTTCTCATCGGAAGCCGCTTTCCCTTTCTTGGCACATCCAGAAAAAACGATCCCTAATAAGACAATGGAAAGCCCCGCTCTTATAAAAACTTTTTTTTGTAATTTACCCATTTTTCCTCTCTATCTCCGATAGTTGATAATTTCAGATAGGCGAATCTACCCCCTTATTTCGTCAATATGAAAGGCTCGCTTCATTCGAAAATTGCCATATTAAGGTATATATGGCTCCTTTATATCTTTTTAATTCAGTCCTATAACTTCTTGCTTTATTGGAAGCAATTCATTAAGATAGGTAGCGGCTGTCTTAGGGTACGGCAAAATTGATTTGGAATATTTTTGGAGCAGGGTGATGAAAACAAGGGGTATTTTTTTTCTGATTCTCTCGCTATTTCTTCTCAGCAACTCTTTATTTGGAAAAATCTTATACGTCGCCGACAATGGGAATAACACGGACGGGTTAACGTGGGAAACTGCATTTCGAACCATTCAGACCGCCGTGAATGCCGCCTCTGCCGAAATGGGGGCCGTGACCATCCTCGTCGGCTCCGCTGGAACCGGACATGGCACCGGCGTTTATAACGAAAATCTAATCATTTCTCCGGCACTTTCGGCAATTCTTACAATCGAATCGGAAAGCGGACCTCTTCAGACCACGATTCAAGCCAATTCAGGCGCTGCTCATGCTGTTTCGATTATGGGCAGCTATGTTACCCTTCGAGGTTTCAGCATTTGCAAAACCAACTCAACTGCCGCTGCTGTCGCCTTAGTCAATGCCAGCAACTGCACAATCGAAAACAACCGATGCGGCTGGGACAGCCAAAATCGAAACGGCAGAGGAATCTACCTGAACAATGCCTCCAACAACATTATCCAGAATAATACTTGTTCTTCCAATATTGGAGCCGGGATATCCATTTCGGCCAGCAGCGGAAACCTTTTGCTCGGCAATACCCTCCAGGCCAACGGCGGTGCCGCAATCGAATTAATCAATTCCAACCAGAACACCATTCAGCAAAACCACTGCACGGCTCATCAAAACTCCGCGGCAATCAGTTTGAGCGCCTCCCTGTACAATGTAGTCACTCAAAACTTTTGTTCCGGAAATTACACCGGGCTGGCACTTCTCAGCGGGGGAGCTCTTTATAACAGCATCACGGAAAATCTTTTTGAGAACAGCACGAACTACGGCATTCAACTCCAAAGCAACAGCAATCAGCTGCTCCGCAATACGGTCCGACAGAACTATTACGGCTTTTACTGCTTTGAATCCCAGCACAATCTCCTCTCCAATAATCTTTTCCAGGCGAACACGACTTCCTTTGTTTATTACCGTGTTTCTGAAGGGGACTATTGGAACAGTCCAATCCCGTTTACCTATCGCTACGCAGATGCCATCTTCTCCAGCAAAATGGGCAACTACTACAGCTCCTATTCCGGCACAGACCTGAATAACAATGGGATTGGAGAAACGCCGTACTCGCTGTATGGAACCTTCTCACAAGATTATTTCCCCCTGACCGAGCTGCCGACAAATTACCTCCTTCAGACCTGGTATTTGAAAGGAGGAGCAGCAATGTCAATGGAACCCAACAGCCCCGGTCAATGGCAAACAATACCGGCAGGAAGCTCGCTCTTATGGCTTTCCGAGACGTCAGCCCTCGGGCCCATCAACTTTAATGTCCTTTCCGCACAGGACGGCTGGAGCGGTCAAATCCTATTCAGTACAGCGGTAAACGGGAGCGCATTTGCAATCGAAATTGGTTATGCCGATCCGGCCGATGGACTTTTCATCAGCGGCGGGACATCCGCAGTTTTGAGCGGAACAAAAAATCTTTTCCAATTTAAGACCTCTCCGCAGTCTTTCACGCTTCCTGCGGGCAAAGCCCTCGCCGTTCGGATTACCAACAACAGCGTCTCCCCACGTTCTATCTTCACCGGCGGCGGCTGGACCTGCATCACTCCGCCGGCGGGTACCTCAGAGGTCTGGCCGGGCACCCCGCCGCCCCCTCCCAACCCCGGCGATCTCAATCAGGACGGCTGGGTGAACATTCAGGACTTTGCCTATCTTTCCACCCGCTGGGAGATGGAGGGCTGCACGGACCTGAATAACTATTGTGATTTTGCAGATATCAACAAATCCGGAAAGGTCGACCTGGCAGACATCCAACTTCTGGCCGTTTTCTGGCTGATGGGTCCCGATGACCTCCTGGCCGGCGACTGGAACGAAGACTTCAAAGTCAACATGGACGACATCGCTCTGCTCTCCAGCCAGTGGACCGGCGATTTGAATCAGTTAATCGAACTGTGCGAAAACTGGCTCAAAGGTGCCTTTTAATTTAGGCAAAACCGCCCGCGTGCGGACAAGACTGGTTTGGGCAGGAGGAACAACCCGATTGACCAGAAGGATTGGATTCCTTTACTTGAGCTGAAAAAGTAGAAAACTGCTTTTGGGTCTTTTTCGACCCGCAATATTCACAAACGGGATTTTCAGCTTTCGATGTCTTGAAGAGAACTTCCGTTATTTTTCCGCAGTCCAAACATTTATATTCAAAAATCGGCATTAAGATTCCTTTCTTTGGGATAACACTTTTACTCTATCCTTTCTCAGAAAGTTCGTCAAGAAACTCCCCGCCCTATTTCCCGGCATCTGGATTCTTCCTGCCTGGATTTTACCATTTTTGTGATGCAGAGCGGATTATTTCCCGAGCTTGTTGTGAAAAACTTTGGATTTATTGATACAAAGTGATTGACGAATCGTTCTTTTTACGCTATATTGCGGCTTGTGTTTGTGAATGTGAGCACAAATAAAATGTCGTAGGGAAAATGAAGTACCGCAGAATACCCGATGAAACTATACAGCGATTGCCGATGTATCTGCGAGGGTTCTCTTTGCTTGAGGATGAAAAAGAAGAAACTGTGTCCAGCAGACGTCTGGCTGTTCGGCTCGGATTAAATCCTCATCAGATTCGAAAGGATTTGTCCTATTTCGGCAGTTTTGGACGACGCGGAGTCGGATATCCGGTTCGAGCCACCGCCCAGCGTATCCGGCGGATTCTGAAACTGGATAAAACACAAAAAGCCGCTCTGATTGGAGCCGGACGGCTTGGTACGGCCCTGGTAGCGTATCCCGGTTTTTCTTCTTTCAATCTTGAAATCGCGGCAATCTTTGACAAAGACCCGCAGAAAATCGGGAAGAAAATCGGGCATCTTCGCGTCGAAAGCATCGAACGGCTGTCCGGGCTCAGGAAACGAAAAATTCAATTGGCCATTCTCGCTGTCCCGGCTGAAGCGGCTCAGTCCGTCACAGAAAAACTGGTCAAAGCCGGCGTAAAAGGTTTGCTGAATTTTTCCCCCGGCCATTTGAAAGTCCCGGCCTCCGTCAAAAAAATCGACATCGATCTGGCTTCGCAGCTGAGTATATTGCCTTACTATTTGTAAACAGGAACGTGCAGAACAACAGGAACCCAAAACCATGAGCGTACTCAAATTCACCCCCAAGCAGTTCGATGACTTCGTTTCGGCCATGCTCAAAACCGGTCGGCCTGTCATGGCTCCTCAGGCCAAAAACGGCCGCTTTGCCTTCGGACCTCTCGCCTCCCCTGCCGACCTGCGGCTTGATTACGACGTGACCATCCTTCCCCCGAAAAAATATGTTCTCCCGCAGGTGGAAACACTCCTTGAATTTGAAGTCTGCGGCCCGTGCCGCTCCGTCCAGGAAGGTCAGCCGATGATTCTCCTCGGCGTACACCCCTATGATCTGACCGCCATCCTCCAGATGGATGAATTGTTCCGTCAGGGTCAATATGACAAACATTATATGGACCGACGCTGCCAGATTACCATTATCGCCCTCGATGTCGTCACCCCCAGCGCCAACGTCTTTGCCTCTTCGATGGGAACCGCCACCGTCCGCAGCGGCTACGATATCCTTCTGACTGTCCTCAAAGACGGTTCGATTCTGGCCGATGTCGCCACCGCCAAAGGACAGGAACTTATCCGTCTGGCCGGCTCAGTCGTCCCCGCCTCCGAGGCGGACCTGAAAGCCCGAAAAGATGTTTGGGAGCACAACAACGCTGCACTGAACAAACATATTCTGCTGTGCAAACCCTCCCTGCTGCCCAAAATCCTCGAACAAAACTACAATCATCCCGTCTGGGAGGAAAAAGCACGGCTGTGTTATTCCTGCGGCTCCTGCAATCAGGTCTGCCCGACGTGCTACTGCTTTGACGTGCAGGACCGCGTCAACTGGGACCTGAAAACCGGTCACCGATTCCGCTGCTGGGACGGCTGCCTGCTGGAAAACTTCGCTACCGTCGCGGGCAATCACAACTTCCGCAAAGACCGGGCCGCACGCTATCGCCACCGGCTCTATCGAAAAGGCAAATATGTACCCGAAAAAATCGGCGGGCAAATCGCCTGTGTCGGCTGCGGCCGATGCATCTCCGCCTGTACGGCCAAAATCGCCAACCCCGTCGAAGTATACAATCGTCTTCTGCAGGATACAAAACTCGGCTGAACGTGCCGAATGCTGAATCGTTAAGGAGAATCAGATATGTGTGAATGCTGCAGCGGCCATCCGGACATCTACCTGCCCCAGATGGCCACCATTACCAAACGCCGGATGCTCAACGGAACCGAACTATTCCTGCATCTGGAAATGGATTCCGGACAGGACCTTCGGTACAAACCCGGACAATTCGTCGAGGTCTCTCTGGCCGGCATCGGAGAGGCCCCTATTTCCATTTCCTCTTCACCGACGCAGAAAGGACTCGAACTGGTCGTCCGAAACGTCGGCAGTCTCACCAAAGCCATCCATAAACTCCAGGTGGGCGACAAACTGGGCATCCGAGGCCCCTACGGAACGACCTATCCCATCGAAGAAGCCAAAGGCAAAGACCTGGTCTTTATCTGCGGCGGCATCGGACTGGTTCCCCAGCGTTCTTTCATCCGCTACGCCCTCGACCACCGAAACGACTACGGAAAAATCATCGTTTTGATCGGCACCAAGTGCTACTCCATGCGGCTGTTCCGTGAGGAAATCGCCCTCTGGCAGGAACGCAAAGATATGACCGTGCTGGAAACCATCGATGAGGCCCACGACTGCTGGGACGGCAACGTCGGCGTCGTCACCACCCTGATCCCAAAGATTGAAAACGAACTGCCCGGCAGTCTCGTCCTGATCTGCGGACCGCCGATTATGTACAAATTCGTCCTGATTTCCCTGGCCGAAGCGCAAGTCCCCGAGGAGAACATCTACGTCAACCTCGAACGCCGGATGAAATGCGGGGTTGGCAAATGCGGCCATTGTCAAATTAACGATAAATACGTCTGTCAGGATGGGCCGGTGTTCCGCTACAGCGACCTGGCCCTCGTACCGGAGGCCATCTAATGAGCAAACCGCGCGTAGCCATTTTCGATTTCGCCTGCTGTGAAGGCTGCCAATTGCAGATTGTCAACCTCGAAGAAGAAATCCTGGATTTGATTCACGTCGTTGACGTCGTGGAATGGCGGGAAGCCATGAGCGAACAAAGCCACGATTACGACATCGCCATTGTGGAGGGCTCCATCACCCGGCACGAAGATGAACTCCGCCTGGAGGTCATCCGCAGCCGCTGTAAAATTCTCATTGCTCTCGGTGCCTGTGCCACCATCGGCGGCGTCAACAAAATGAAAAACAATTTCGACCTCAACGACGTCAAGGAATGCGTGTACGGCAAAGACGCCAAAATGCCGCACTTGAATACCGACATGACCAAAGCCGTCGATGAGGTGGTCCCCGTCGATGCCTACATCCACGGCTGCCCCATCGACCGCAAAGAGTTCGGCACCGTCATCCGCGCCCTGCTGCTGGGCAAGCGGCCGCCCGTTCCGGATTATCCCGTCTGTGTCGAATGCAAGGCCAAGGAAAACGTCTGCCGCTATGAGTACAACGAAATCTGTCTGGGGCCGATTATCCGGGCCGGCTGCGGAGCCCGCTGTCCGTCAAGCAATTTCCGCTGCTTCGGCTGCCGCGGTTATGTGGACCATCCCAATGTCGAAGCCGCCAAAGAAGTTATGGACAAATACGGTCTGACCGTCGAAGACCTCAAACAAAAAATGATTCTCTTCGGAAGCAAACAAGGACATACACTATGAGCGCCAATATCCAGATTAACGTGCATCACGTTACCCGCCTCGAAGGACACGGCAACATCGTCGTCAACATCCGAAACGGCACCATCGAAAAATGCCAGTGGCAGGTTCCGGAGGCCCCGCGATTCTTCGAAGCCATGGTCCGCGGACGGCGATGGGACGACATCCAGACCATCGTCAGCCGTATCTGCGGCATCTGCTCCATCACCCACTCCCTGGCCTCCACCAAGGCCGTCGAAGACGCCCTCGGCCTGCAGGTCACCGAGCAGACCGACATGCTCCGCATCCTGATGCACTACTCCGAACAGCTCCAGAGCCACACGCTTCATGTCGGCTATCTGGTAGCCCCCGACCTCTTCGGCGAAAAATCCGTCGTCCCGCTGGTCGCCAAGGCCCCCGATGCCGTCAAAAAGATTATCAAGGCCCACCGCATCGCCAACCAGTGGTCCGACCTGCTGGCCGGCCGAACCACCCACCCGGTCACGCTTACCCCCGGGGGGATGACCAAAATCCCGACCGCTCAGGAGCTCAAAGACCTCCAGAAAACCCTCAAAGAGATCGTGCCCGATCTGGTGGCCATCTGCGAAGTGGTTCACAGCGTCGCCGACCGCATGCCCGCCTTCGAGCGGCCCACGGAATACATCTCACTCCGGCAGGACAACCCGCCGACCTATACGTTCTATCACGGCGGCATCGTCTCCAGCGACGGCTACGGTCCTGTTCACATTCGCGACTGGGAAAGCGTCGCCAACGAATACGTCAGCCCCCAGTCCACGGCCAAATGGTGCCGCTGGCACCGCGATTCCTACGCCGTCGGCGCCCTGGCACGCTTCAACAACAACGGCCATCTGCTCAGTCCGCTGGGCAAGAAAGTCGCTGACATGTTCGGCCTCAAAAAAGGCTGCTGCAATCCATTTATGAACAACGTTGCCCAGCTGGCCGAGGCCGCCCACGTCGTCGAGGTGAGCATCGAACTGATTGACAAGCTCCTGACCAAGGGTCTCAAAGACGAAAAGGTGAAAGTCACCCCGCGGGCCGGACGCGGCAGCGGCTGCGTTGAAGCCCCGCGCGGCATCCTCTTCCACACCTACGAGTTCAACAAAAAAGGCGAATGCATTGCGGCCAATATCTGCATCCCGACCAACCAGAACCACGCGAACATCCAGAAGGATTTCGAAAAATTCGTGCCCGAATATATGCATCTGGGCGAAGACGGCCTTCGGCACGGGATGGAAATGCTTGTCCGCTCCTATGACCCCTGCATCTCCTGCTCAACCCATATGCTCAATGTCACCTTCGTCAAATAACCGTTTTGGACAATCTGGAAAAAAGAGCCCCGCCCCCGGGGCTTTTTTATTGCGCATCTTCATTTTTTGAGTCTATAATCTGTGAAATCTGTGTAATCTGTGGTTAAACAATGGCAAAAGAAACCATCGTCATCGGGCTGGGCAATCCGCTGATGGCCGACGAAGGCATCGGGGTCGTCCTGATTGAGCGGCTGGAAATTCTCGCCCGCGAAGGAAAAATCCCCAACGCCGACCGCATCCGGTTTTACGACGGCGGCACCGGCGGGATGAATCTGCTTCATGTTCTGGCAGGCCGCCGAAAAGCCGTCCTTATCGACTGTGCCCGAATGGGAACCGAGCCCGGCACCATCCGACGCTTCACACCCGACCAGGTTCAAACCATAAAACAGCTGGCGCACCTGTCCCTTCACGAAGTCGATATCCTGAAGGTTCTCGACATCTCCCGGCAATTAGGCGAATGTCCTGAGGAAGTCGTCTTTTTCGGCATTGAACCGCTGGAAATCCGCCAGCGAATGTCCCTGTCCCCCCTTCTGCATGCTCAAATCCCGCATTATCTTCAAACCCTTCTGAAGGAACTTTCCTTGTCGTCTAATTTGGATTCTTAACCGGGAAAAGCGTTGCACAGCCATATACCAAAACTGCCCCCTTTTTATCGCATTTGGATTGCGATTTTCCCAAAATTGTCTTATAGTAACCGCCGGTTTTATCAAGATTCATCCGGAGTGCATCGATGGCTGTCCAGGCGTTTGTAGCAGAACTGAATAACCGAAAAGACTATCAGCGGGTGATTGACCCGATGTTCACCTGCGGGATGAAGGCCGGAAGGGTTTGGCTGGAGCCCGGGGCTGACTGCGGGGTCCATTCCACGGAGGACCGCGAGGAGGCGCTGATTTTTCTGACCGGCCGGGGGACAGCCCGTATCGCAGGAAAGGATTTCGCTGTCGGTGAGGGCAGGGTTTGCTATATTCCGCCTCATACGGAACACAATATTATCAATACCGGTCGGGAGCCGCTGGTTTATATCTTTTGCGTCGCGCCGGTTCTCGAAAAAAAGAAAGGAGAATAAGATGAAAGGAAAAGGAATCACAATCGTTACCGCTGCGGTACTTTTGTGCCTGTGCGGCTGCGCCCGCCATCAGACCGCCCCTGTCCTTAAAGAAAAGCAGGAACAATGGACTTCCCTGTTCAATGGGCAGAATCTGGAAGGATGGATGCCGAAGTTTGCCGGCCGTCCCCTGGGGGAGAACTACAAAAACACGTTTCGTGTGGAAAACGGCATTTTGAAGGTATCGTATGACCAGTATGAACAGTTTGAAGGACGGTTCGGGCATCTCTTTTATGCGGTGCCGTTTTCACACTATCGGCTTCGCCTGGAATACCGGTTTGTCGGGGAGCAGGCGAAGGGCGGACCGTCGTGGGCTTTCCGCAACAGCGGGATTATGATTCACTGTCAAAAGCCGGAAACGATGGGACTGGAGCAGAACTTTCCGGTCTGTCTGGAAGTGCAGCTGCTGGGAGGCGATGGACAAAATGAGCGGACGACCGGCAACCTGTGCACGCCGGGCACGCACGTAGTTATCCAGGACCGCCGGCGGACGGAGCACTGTATCTCGTCCTCTTCGCCGACCTTTCATGGCGACCAGTGGGTGACGGCGGAGGTGGAGGTGCACGGCGATCGGCTGATTCGGCATTTGATTAACGGGCAGGTTGTTTTGGAATATTCGCGTCCGGAACTGGATGATGGCGATGGGGATGCCCGGAAACTGATTGAGGCCGGGGCTTCTCGCCGGGTGGCGGGCGGCTATATCAGTCTGCAGGCGGAAAGCCATCCGGTGGAGTTTCGCAACATCGAACTGCTCGTTTTGGAAGAGTAAACCAAAGTTATAATTGCCCTGCGAAATGGGCCTCTACCCAGTCGCAGAGGATATGGTAAGCCAACTGGTGGATTTCCTGTACGGAGGCGGTGGGACCTTCGAGGCACAGACATACATCGGAAAGGGTTTCGAGGGGGGAGTGCTTGCGTCCGGTAAAGCTTAAAACGAGTGCACCTTTGGCTTTGGCGGTTTGCACGGCCTTGAGGATATTGGGAGACTTTCCGCTGGTGGAAAAGGCCCAGAGGATATCACCTTTTCTGACAAGGGCTTCGACCTGGCGGCTGAAAACCTCTTCAAACCCGTAATCGTTGCCGACGGAGGTGAGAATAGAGGTATCGGCGGTCAGGGCGACGGCGGGAAGACCCTTCCGATTGCGCCGAAAACGCCCTACTATCTCGGCGGCGACATGCTGAGCATCGGCAGCCGAACCCCCGTTGCCGCAGGTGAAAATGCAGCCGCCGGCTTCCAGACAGTCAATCAGCATTTGTCCGGCCTTTTCGAGAGGGCCGGCGCATTCCTGTTCGAAAGCCGTCAGCAATTGTTTGTGAACGGCGGCGGCTTCCGCAAATACACGGCCAAACTCATTGTTCTTGGATAACTGACTCATTGTTTCCAAATCCTATCGATTCCGGTGCCCAAGAGCAATCACTTTTCTTCCGAGCGGCCGGTGCCCTTGGGGCGGGAGTGCCTCCGGCGGCGGTTCGACTGCCGTTTTTTGTGCTCGGGGTGGGTCTGCTGAAAAGATTTGGATTTGGACGATTTGATACTCAGGTCCGGTTCCGGGCCGAGCCAGACGGGCTGGATGCGGTTGACCCGAATCAGGGTTCGAAGTTTTCGAAGGTCCTGCGGGGTGTAAAACGTCAGGGCCACGCCCTGCCGTCCCATCCGAGCGGTGCGTCCGGTTCGGTGCGTGTAGGATTCCGGATGAGTCGGAAAATCATAGTTAATCACGTGGGTGGTATGGCTGAAATCCAGGCCGCGGCTGGCAATGTCCGTGGCAATCATATACCGGATATCCAGCCGCTTGAATCGGCGAAACAGACTGGTCCGGCGTGCCTGTTCAAGACCGCCGTGGATGATTTCGACAGAGTCCAGCTCTTTTTTGAGATGATTGTACAGCTGTTCGCTGCTGCGGCGACTGTTGCAGAAAAGAATGGCCTGACGGGGGTTTTCGGTTTTCAGATAGTCCAGCAGGGCCTGAAGCCGATGATGCGGGCGGACCTGATAGAAGGTATGGGTGAGTGATTCGGGGGCGACCTTTTCTACATTCAGTTCAATGATGACCGGGTTTTTTAAATACCGCTGGGCAAGCGTTTTGATTTCCGGCGGCATTGTGGCACTGAACAGGAGCGTCTGGTGTTCGTGAACCAGACAGGAAAAGACAAACTCCACATCCGGCAGGAAGCCCATGTCGAGCATCTCATCGGCTTCATCGAGCACGAGGGTGCGGACATGAGAGAGGGTCAGCGGACTGTTGTAAAGCAGGTCAATGAGCCGCCCGGGTGTGGCCACAAGGACGTGGACGCCGTGGGCGAGCTTGCCTTTTTGGATGTCCATTGAAAAGCCGCCGTAAACGGCAAAGGCCTGGATGGTGGTAAACTGGGCAATTTTGCTGATTTCCTCAACGTACTGAAGGGCCAGCTCCCGGGTGGGCACGAGAATGAGGGCCTGGACTTCCTTCAGGTGAGGGTCGATTTTTTCGAGGATGGGAATGGCGCAGGCGGCGGTCTTGCCGGAGCCGGTCTCGGCCTTGGCAATCAGGTCGCGTCCGGCCAGAATCGGCTCGAGCGTCTGCTGCTGAATGGGCGTAAGTTCTTCGTATCCGACTTTCTGAAGGCCTTTGATGATTGCCGGCTGTAAATTCAGTTCGCTGCACTTCATAGGCTCTTTTTCCTATAACCAGATAAGGTTGGTCCTGATATTGCAGTTTTTTGTTATTTTCATTGACTTTTATCCATTTAGGATGTATTTTATAAAAAGGAAACAGGCGAATGTCGGCTCCATGCCGTGTGTTTCAGGAGCAAACCTGAAACCTAGCCTGTTTCTTTGCAAATCCTTTTCAAATCCAAGGGGTTCTGGTCTGTATAATATTCACCATAAGGTTTGTTCCTTTTATCATCCAGATCAATAATCAATCGATAATTGGATTTCAGCAAGTGAAAAAAACGGTCCTCCTCTCGTTCATAGAGACGCTGCAAGGCCCACAAATAGTAGTCGATGATTTGCAGTCCCGCGTGCTCATGCGAGTGGAAGATTTTGATTTCTACGTCTTTGTCAGATTTTATACCGTATTTGTGAGTGAAATTTCTTTTGGCCTTCTCAACTGCTTTTTTCAGAGCATCCAGACGGTCATGACGGCCGCGTCGTGAAATGAATATTCTGTTTTTATCGGATTTATGGAGCAGATTTCGAAAGAGCCGTTTAATAAGGTCATCATAGATGTCATTCGACGATATTTTTATGCCAAATTTCTCGAAAAGCTTTTTGGCTTCTTCTGCAAGCACTCTTTTCCTTCGAACAACGACCTGCACCTTGGCTTCAATTTGCGATGCAAGCAATCGAAAAACCTCTCTTCGCACCTCAGGCAGGTCTTTGCTGGCGTGGAACAGCAAGGCTGTTTTTCTTGCGTCCGGATGCATAGATGGTACGCCTGAGAAATAAGGGTCCTGGAGTAATTGTTCTCGCAATGCAGACAGTTTTTGGTTGGCTTCTTGCGGATTCGGCAGATATGCGACACCTACCAGAAAAAAACGAGAGACCCCTTCCGAGCCGATGATAATTTGTCCTTTGCTGTTGAAGAATGTCAGATCTCCTGCTTCGTCAACAAAGTAATCTTTGCTGTTGGCAAAAACAGAAGCCATTTTGCTCCTTTGGTTCTGGTTGATGCGTATTCCCTCGCCGATTCCTACAGCGGGCGAATCCAGATGTTGCGGAAGCGGACGGGGTTGCCGTGATCCTGCAGGGACAGCGGGAGTTTGTCGGCGTGGGGAGAATACGGAGGACGCTGCTTCCAGGCGGTCGGACCGGTCAGAATCCAACGGTCCTGGACGAGGACACCGTTGTGAAAGACCGTAACATCCGCGGGGCGAACGAGCTTGCCGTCCTCGAATTTGGGAGCATGGAAGATGATGTCGTAGGTCTGCCACTGTCCGGGAGCCCGGCAGGCATTAACCAAAGGCGGGTTCTGGCTGTACACGGCGGCAGCCATCCCGTCGGCGTAAGTGAGATTGTCATAGGAATCGAGGACCTGGATTTCGTAAAGCCCCATCAGAAAGATGCCGCTGTTGCCGCGGCCTTGGCTGTCGCCTTTGACGACTTCCGGGCTGGCCCATTCGATATGGAGCTGACAGGAGCCGAAACTGTCTTTGGTGACGATGTCGCCGGAGCCCGGAACCACCTCAAAATAGCCGTTTTCCACTTTCCAGGGGGCGGGCTTGTCAGGATTCTTGGCACTCTTCCAAGCCGATAAGTCCTTGCCGTCAAAGAGAATAACAGCATCGGAGGGGGGCAGGTGATTTTCGGCACCGGGTTTGATAACCGGCGGAAGCGGACGCTGCGGGTCGTGTACAGGCCAGGTGTAGTTGGCATCTGGATTTTCAAAGTTTATCGTGTGTGTGGCCGTGCAGCCGGCCCACAGAACTGCCAAAACAGATGAGATTGTCCAGAATGTTTTCATTGCTTATCTCCTGAAAATGCTTGGTTTTTTATATCTTCTACATTGTATTTGGTTTTCTTATTTTTGGAAGAAGGATATTTCGCAGAAGCAAAAAACAAAACAAGACAGGAATACAGGGTAGACGGCACATCAGTTATCAGTTATCAGTAAGCAGTAAACAGTGATTAATGTTCCTCTTTCCGCACCTGCAACCGAGGTTAAGAAACTGCAAGAAACAACAGAAAAAAACGGCGAAGGTTGGTCAGAAGACGATGGCGGCATAGCCGACGGAATCTTCGCTGTGCTGGCGGAACTTTTGCAGCATCACATCGCGGCTATTGGTGTGAGCCAGGAGCACCCCCTTTGAAGCACCTCTGGCCTTTGCGGCGGCAACCAGTGCAGCGGCGGCCGCAGGTCCGCAGGCGTTCTGATTTTCACAGGCGTTCGGAACAATTTGGTCGGCCTTCATCCGAACAGCCAAGTCAATAAACTGTCTGTCATTAACCTGATGGGCCCATTCGATTGCCTCCGAATCGATACCCTGCGGGCAAAAGCCGTACCGCGGGCCGTAGTGCGTCAGGTCCGTAGAGGCAATGCAGACGGTTTTTTTGTCCCGAATCGAATCCAAAAGGCGTCCAACCTCTTGTCCGAACTGGACTTCAGAACCGGACAGAGGCATCAAAATCGGAACGATTTGAGCATTCGGAAACAGATACTGGATAAAAGGAATCTGGACTTCAATGCTGTGCTCGCCCAAATGTGCGGCGGGTTTGGCGGAACCGCCGAGAGCAAGGATTTTTGCAGCCAGGTCTTCATCGATATGGGCCAGTCCCAAAGGGGTTTCCCAAGCACCTTTGTCATAGACAGCGGGCAGTCCGCTGCCGAATCGATGGGAGGCACCAAAGAGGACAAAGGTATCTACGGAACCGTTAACCTGTTGAACGGCCTGAAAGACCATGGCGGCCAAATCGCCGCTGAAAACCCAGCCGGCATGCGGAACGATACCGGCCACGATGGGCTTGGGCAGTTCGACGGAAAAAGACGTTTTGGGGAGACATTCTTCTATTTCGCTCAGACAGCCGGAGCGACTGGCAGAATAGAATTGTCCGGCAACGGCGGGTTTTCGAATCATTTTGGGATTCTCCGCTTGTGTTTTTTGTATTTCCGCCTTATTATCCTATCTGTTCGGTTTGAAAAATCAATTCGGTTTCTTTTCACAAAATGAGGAGCACATGGCCGGCCCAAAGAAAACATCTCCTGTGGCGATTGTGATGGGGTCAGACAGCGATTTGGAGGTAATGCAGTCCTGCATCGACCAGCTGAAAGAATTTGGGATTGAACCGACCGTCCGGATTTTGTCGGCACATCGGACGCCGGATGCGGCAGGCGACTTTGCCCGGAAGGCGGCGGAAAACGGCATTCAGGTGATTATTGCGGCGGCAGGGATGGCGGCACATCTGGCGGGGGTTTTAGCAGGCCAAACCCCCCTGCCGATTGTGGGGGTACCGCTGGCGGCCAAGGAGGGACTGCTGGGATTGGATGCCCTGCTGAGTATGGTGCAGATGCCGCCGGGAGTGCCGGTTGCGACGATGGCCATCGGGCGGGCGGGGGCGAAGAATGCCGCGATTTTTGCGGTTCAGATTCTGGCACTCAAGGACAACAAACTGTCGGAAAGACTGGCGGCCTTTCGAAAAAGCCAGACGGAAAAAGTGCTGGCCAAAGATGCCCAACTCAATTGCTAACAGGACAAAAGAAAGTGGGTGTTCTATGGAGAAGCCCCGCAGATTTTTTCAGTTTCGTGCGTTTGTGTCGCTTTTGACGGCAATCTGCTTTGCAATGGCGGTCATCAGCGGTGCGGTGCTGTTTCTTGCCCCTTCCGGACGCGGCGCCGGGCGGGCCTGGGCCTTTTGGGGGCTGAGCCGTCGTCAATGGGAGGAACAGCATGTCTGGTTTTGCCTGATTTTTACCATTGTAGGGCTTATCCATCTAATCCTGAATATTCGCCCGATTTTGTACTATTTAAAAATTGTCGGGATAAAAACCTACTGGTTTCGGTTGGAATGGCTGGCAGCACTGGCGGTCAGTGCTGTGGTTTTTGCAGGAACCTATTATCGATGGAAGCCGTTCGCCGCCTTTTTGGAACTGCCCAGAAGAATGACGGAGCCCGGCCGACAGGCGGGAGGAACAGATATGGTTGCTCGCGGCGGCGGTCAGGAAAATCGGCCAGGAATCGGACAGATGACGCTGGCTGAATATTGCCGGCAGGAGGGGCTGGAGCCGGCCAAAGCGGTTGAGATTCTCCGGAATCGCGGGCTGACGGTCCAGACGGACATGACAATGCGGCAGATTGCGGACTTGGCGGGGGTTCATCCGAGCCAGCTGAGGGACATGCTGAGAAATCCGTAAACCGGGCGTTTCCAGACCAAAGCCACATGCATTGCACAAGACAAGTCCTTGCTGTAGAGGAAGTTAAAAAAAGTCTGGTCCTCTGTCTTTTTTCTTGACAATCCGAAATCAAGCGGTATCCTGTAAAAACACCTTGACGACAAGCCCATCTAAAGCCAATCGGAGGCGCACTTTACTATCATCAATAATTTTTCAGGGGAGAAAGGAGAGGGGACATGAACCGTCTTGGTTTTTTGGTGTTTGCATGGAGTCTGTATGCACCTCTGTCTAACCTGTATGCTTTCAGCGGAGGCACCGGAACATCAACAGACCCCTATCTTGTTTCAACGGCCGAAGAGCTGAACACAATCGGAACTTCGAGTGCTTATTGGGCCAGTTATTTTAAGCTGACTGCGAATATCAACATGTCCGGCTACACGGGCACCTCGTATCACATCATCGGCAATATCACAACCCGTTTTACCGGCGGATTTGACGGCAACGGCTATGTAATCAGCAACCTGACTTATACAGGCACAAACGTCAGTTATGTCGGTTTGTTCGGATATACGCAAAACGCTGTGATTCAGAATGTCCAATTAGTCAATGTTGCTATCTCCTCAACCAACGGTCAAAATGTAGGCAGCCTGATCGGCTGTCAGCTGTATGGTACGACGGCAAACTGTTCGGTATCAGGAACTGTTTCCGGCGGATATCACACCGGAGGGTTGGCAGGAAGTGTTTTGCAGGGTACACTCAATTCCTGTTCGTCGGCGGCTGCGGTGAGCGGAGGGGACCATGTCGGCTGTCTGGCAGGCAACATTTATCAAAGCACGGTCAGCCAATGTTCTGCAACAGGGAATGTCAATGGAGCCAACGCCATCGGCGGATTGCTCGGATACAGTGATACGGGTACCGTCAGCAACTGTTATGCCCGGGGAGCCGCCGTCGGAACCGGCGGGTATATCGGCGGTCTGATTGGGTACATTCAATACGGCACGGTCAGCAGCTGCTACTCAACAGGAGCCGTCAGTGCCGGCTACGGCGGCTGGAAAGGCGGACTGGCAGGGTACAGCTGGGAATTTGAGAGTCCCTGCGTCTTTACGGCCTGCTTCTGGGATACGCAAACCAGCGGAACCAATGACGGGCTGGGCAACATCAACCCGGATCCTGCCGGCATTACAGGTCTTACGACGGCGCAAATGAAGACGCAATCGACCTTTACCGATGCCGGATGGGATTTTACGACGGTGTGGGTGCGGCTGTATGGCGGATACCCCCATCTGCAATGGGAGCCGAAGTATTCCGGCGGAAAAGGAACCATCTCCGATCCTTATCGAATCAGCCGACTTTCCGATTTCTATAACATGACCGTCTATCCGGCGGATTGGAATAAGCATTTTTCTCTGACGACAAATGTCGATTTATCGACACTGACCTTCAGCGGTGCACCGATTGCCCCGGATACAGACAATGCCGTCAGCGGTTTCCAGGGAACCCGTTTTACAGGTTCCTTCAGCGGCAATGGTCATGTCCTGCAAAATCTGACGCTCTCAGCTCCGACAGCGGACTTTGTAGGGCTATTCGGATGGGTCTATTACGGGGCGCAGGTCTCGAATCTGGGGCTTACCAATGTCTCCGTCAGCGGGCGGACGTATGCGGGCGGACTGGCAGGGGTCAATTCCGGCACCCTGACGAATTGCTATACGACAGGCACGGTCAACAGCGACGGCAATTATGCCGGAGGCCTGGCAGGGTTCAATGCCGGCGGGACACTGACCCGCTGCACGTCAAGCGCCGGCGTCAGCGGTTCTTATTACGCCGGCGGTCTGAGCGGACACAATAACGCTTCGGGAACAATCAGCCGCTCGTCTGCAGCTGGCCCCGTGAACGGTGCGTCGTATATCGGCGGCCTGATTGGAGAGAACATAGGTCCGGTAAGTCTGTCGTACGCGGTCGGCTCTGCCGACGGGTCTTCTTATGTCGGAGGACTCATCGGGTCTAATTCCGGTTCGGTCAGCGGCTGCTATGCATCCGGTGCGGCAGCCGGACATGTTCTTTGGGTTCCTCCTTCGACCTATTATCACAGTTATTACGTCGGCGGCCTGATGGGATACAACTCCGGAACGGTAACAAATTGTTATGCACGAGGGTCAGCCACTCGTCAGGGATCCGGGGGCAATCTTTATGATGTCGGCGGGCTCATCGGATGGAATGCCGGTTTCGCTGCGGCCTGCTATTCCTCCGGTTTGGTCAGCGGCAATGTCAATGTCGGTGGTCTGATTGGGTACAACACGGGTACTGCAGCAAGCAGTTTCTGGGATACGGAAACTTCCAACCAGCCGAGCAGCGCCGGCGGAACCCCCAAAACCACACTCGAGATGAAAACCGAAAGTACCTTTACATCAGGCGGATGGGATTTTTCCTGGGTTGACGGGGATGCAGCCGACTGGGTGCTCTGGATGGAGGGACAGCAGTATCCCGAACTGACCTGGCAGCCGCCGCGGTTTGCCGGGGGCAGCGGAACATCAGAAAATCCGTGGAAAATTGCCCGTGCTCAACACTTGCTCTATCTGGCTTATAACGAATCCCTTTACGGCTCGCATTTCCTGATGACCGCCGATATCAATATGTCGGCTTATACAGGAATGCAGTACAAATGCATCGGAAACAGCGAAAAGCCATTTACCGGAACCTTTGACGGGGGTGGACACACTGTCAGCCATCTGAACTATTTTGCGAAAGCGGCTGTAACCAACGTCGGGATGTTTGGTTATACCTCCGAGGCCGTTATCCGCAATCTGGGTCTGGAAGGAGTGTCTATCTATACGGAGGGCGATTCCGTCGGCGGCTTAATCGGAACCCAGTATCGGGGTATCGTTTCCGGATGTTTTACGACCGGTACTGTGGAAGGCATACACACCGTAGGTGGACTGGTGGGAGATGAATACGGCTCCATCGAAGATTCGTACAGTCTGGCTGCGGTGTACGGGCATGGAAGTGCTGCCGGGGGGCTGGCGGGCGCAATCACCGGGTATATGACCGACGGCGTTCGAAGATGCTACAGTGCCGGTTCTGTAAAAGGTGTTGATTATGTCGGCGGCCTGATCGGACATTCCAACGAGGGGCTGGTGCTGAATTCGGTCTGGGACATGCAGACAAGCAACCAGGAAACCAGCGCCGGCGGAATCGGCCTCCTCACGGAAGAGATGAAGATGCGAAGTTCTTTTATTGGTATAGGGTGGGATTTTCTCGACGAGACAGCCAACGGCACCAACGACTGCTGGCGAATGTGCGTGAACGGCGTGTCGTATCCCCTTCTGACCTGGAGTTTTTCCGCCCTCGGCGATTTTGCCTGTCCGGACGGCGTTGCGCTGGCTGATTTTGCCTATCTGGCCCGACACTGGCTCCAAAGCAGCTGTACCCAATCGAACCAATACTGCGGCTGGGCGGACATGAGCATCTCCGGGACTGTGGAGGTGTCGGACCTTGCGGTCTTCGTCGAAAACTGGCTGAGAGAATAAATAACCTCCGGCCGGATATGTTTTTATGAAATAATTCGTTCGCTGTGTTTTTTTGGAAGCCCTTACGACTCTTGAAATCCGGAACCTGGGTGCAGATTGTCGTAGCAGGATTTTCGGTGCAGGCGGTCGCAAAGGCGGGCGTAAACGGAAGAATGAATCTGGCAGACTCGGGATTCGGAGATACCGAGGGCTATACCGATTTCTTTCATCGTCAATCCTTCCAGATAATACATGCTCAAAATCGCTCCTTCCAGCCCGGAAAAACCGTTTTTCAGGTATTCGCGGAGGTCGCGAATCTGTGCCTGCAGGACCGGATCGGGACTTTTTGTGTCGGTGATGCCGCTTAATTCGGAAAAGTCTGACTGTCCGTCGGAACCGGCAAATTCGCGACTGAGGGAAAGGAGATGAACCGTATTAACTTCCTTTAAATAGTCATAAAACTCACTCAGATTCATCTTTAACTCTGCGGCCAATTCTTCATCCGTCGGCGGTCTGCCTAATACGGCCTCTAATTTTTGCAGCGCGTTGTGGTAGCGTCGGGCCTTTCGGCGAGTCAGACGCCCAAAGAAATCACTTTTGCGGATCATATCGAGCATCGCCCCTTGAATGCGAAAGGCGCAGTAGGTTTCAAACTTGATATTGCGGCTGGGGTCAAACCGCTCAATGGCTTTAATCAGCCCGACGGCACCGGCACCGAGCAAATCCTCCATTTGGACGCAGCGCGGCAGACGGGCCGCCAGCCGCTCGGCCGCATAACGAATTTCGGGCAGATAATGCATAAAGATTTGATTCCGGATGTGAACGTCGCCTGTCTGAAAATACTGCTGCCAGAGCTGGCTGAGTTTATCCCCGCCGGATTCCATTTGTTACCTCCGTGCAACAAAAGGCCGTCTTCGATCGGTTCAAATGAGCATTCTCCGAAAATGGACTTTATCGAACGCAGGGGAAAAAATCTTCAGAATTTTTTTGTGTTTTGCAATTTTTTTTCACGCATCAAACAAAAATGCCAAAGGCCGGCTTCCCGCCCTTCTCCTACGCTTAAAACATGAGAATACAAGACGAGGAAGAACAAAAGAAAACGCAAGAGGGCGAAGGGAGGCGGGGGAAGAACTAATGGATTCCCGCCTTCCTCCTTCGCTGAAGCTTCGGAGAACAAGTCGCGGGAATGACAAGGAAAAGTGGGAAAGACATGGAGAAGCGGGAAAGACAAGGAGAGGCAGGAAGGACAAGAAAAGGCGGGCAGGATAACGGGTTTCGTCAGACAACCTCGGATGGTTCTCAGAGACGCGCGGGTTGTTCAGCGAAGGCCGAGCATTTCGAGCACGATGGCGGCGGTTTGGGCGGATGCTTTGCGTGCGGCAAAAGGGCGCATCAGCTCCACAAGGGCGGTGCTGGTCTGTATGAGAAGCAGTTTGTTATCGAGCATCGCACAGGTGCGTGCGGCCATCGCGGAAATGCGGGGCAGATACGGCATATATTCCGGAACCAGCTCTTTGCGGGCCAGGATATTGACCAGCGACAGAAAACGTGTCCGGATCAGCCAGCGGCCCAGCAGGTGCCACAGGAGCGGATTGGACTGATACATCACAATCATCGGGCAGCCGGCGGCGGCAACCTGAAGCGTGGCGGAACCGGAGGCCACGAGGGCTAAATCCGCCCGACGGGCCAGCGAAAAAACCTCACCGAGCTGGTACTGAATCGACAGATTCGGGAGCTGATGGGCCTTCAGCCAGGCGAGTTTGTCTTCATCGGAAGCGGCGGCAAACAACTGCAGATTCGGATGATGCTCCGCCGCCGAAACGGCGATTTTCTGCATCGGCAGCCAGAGGGACTGAATTTCGGCGTTTCGAGAGCCGGGCAGCAGAGCGATTTTGGGGGCGGCCGGGTCATAATCCGCATAGGATTTATAACACTGGTCGGGATTGAACAGGAGGTCATCCAAAAGCGGATTGCCGACAAAGTCGGTTGGGACCCCCCTGCGGCTGAACCATTCCTTTTCAAAAGGCAGAATGCAGGCCAGCCGGTCGCAGCAGCGGCGGAGTTTGCGGATTCGCCACGGGGCCCAGGCCCACAGCTGCGGGGCCACATAAAACAGAACCGGGATGCCAAGCCGTTTGGCGGCCTTGGCCAGGTGGAAATGAAAGGCCGGCGAATCGCACACCACAAGCAAATCAATCGGATTGCTTTTCAGATAATCCACAGCGGTTTTCAGAAGATTGCGGTAATACCCGAGCTGGCCCAAGACATTGTAGAGCATGGCCGCCCTGCCGACTGGGTTTTCGAGGACACGACAGCCGGCGGCGGCCGTTTTCGGCCCGCCCAGCCCGACCCATTGGACAGCGGGCTTTTCAGGCAAGGGGATATGTCGGCTGTCGGCACCGGGCCAGTCGGAGGAGGGGCCTGCTGTCAGTTCGGATACGGCCCGAATCAGATGGGCGCAATGGGCATCGGCACTGGGCTCCAGTGCACTGATAAACACCTGTTTGGGCTGCGGGGCTCCCATGGAAATCCTTTCCTGTCCATATCCTAACACTAATGGCACAATACTATACCCGGAAAAGCACAACCGGAAAAGAGGGTTGCTTGCGTGATGCTGCATTGAGAAACGGCCGGCGGATTTATCAGAATATCCAGATAAAAAAGTGGGGATTACTCCTGATTGCTCCACAATGGCTCGAATTTCATTGACAGATACGGGAGGGGGAAGGTAATTTTGAAACAGCATCAAAGGGCATCCATCAGGGCCGTCGGTGAAAGAATACAATTAGGCAGGAGAAAATCAGGGCAAGGCAGACGGATAAGGAGTCCTTCGCGTAAGAGTCATCCCATCCCTTGCAGCCGACGGGGACGGAGTCTATCCAAAAAGTCTTCGGCTATGCATGCAGAGTATGGCGCAAGAGGGGATGATGTAAGGAGATTGTGCTTTTTTGTCTTCATGCCAGGATGACCGGTCAGTCCGGCAACGAACACTCAATAGCATACACTGTATGAGTATGGGAGGTTTTCAATGAGGAATCGTTTTTTCTGCTTGCAATGGATATGCTCGGCAGTCTTTTTCCTTTTTTCTTGGGGAATGTCGGAGGGAGCACGGATTATCAGCTGGGGCGGGGACTTATTGGGTACAATCGGCGATCTTCCCAAAGACAATGATTTTGTCAACGTCGAGGCAGGCGGCACATTCGGTATAGCGCTGAAATCAGATGGCCGGATTGCCGTGTGGGGGCATAACGATGCAAATGAAGTATCCGGAGCCCCTGCCGGCGGCGGTTTTGTAAAAATCGCAGCAGGGGTCAGCCATGGACTTGCCTTGAAATCCGACGGCCGGATTGCCGCATGGGGCTATGACGAGTATAGACAAGTGTCCGATACCCCTAAAGAAGCCGGCTTTACGGCGGTTGCCGCAGGCCTCTATCATAGTTTGGCTCTGAAATCAGATGGGAGTTTACGTTCCTGGGGACGGGATCACTGCAGGCAGGTCTCTCAGACTCCCCCCGGGAACAACTTTATCGCAATCGCAGCGGGATACAATCACAGTCTGGCGCTGCGTTCTGACGGAACGATTGTCTCCTGGGGTGACGATACCTATGGTCAGGTGTCGAAAACTCCCACAGGAAATAACTTTATTGCAATAGCCGCCGGCGCTCGTCACAGTCTGGCTCTCAAGGCAGACGGCACTCTTGTTTCCTGGGGATGGGACCAGGATGGGCAGGTCTCTCAGACTCCTTCCGCAAACAATTTTGTGTCTATCCTGGATGGAGGGGAGCATTGCAGTATGGTGCTGACTCGAGATGGGAAAATCGTCGGCTGGGGAAAGGATTACTGGGGCACACTCAGCAAATTGTCAAAGTTGAATAATCAATATATCTTCATCGATGTCTCTGTAGGGGCCGGCGTGGCGTATGCGCTGGTTCAGTAGAAACAAAATCCATTTGCAGAGAGGTTTTTTATGTTTTCAAAACGGCTCTCTTGGGGACCGGCGAGTTTTGTTCTTTGTGTCATTTCAGGGCAAATTTGTTTGGCAGGCCGAATTATTGCCTGGGGAAATAATGAATACGGACAGGTTTCCGGAATTCCGGCCGGCAGCAATTATACACAGATTCAAGCGGGAGAAAACCACGCCATCGCCCTGAACACACAAGGGAAGATTTTTTGCTGGGGTGATGACCGTCAGCATCAAGTTTCAGGGGCTCCGAAGACGGATGGGTTCGTCGCTGTAGCGGCCGGCGGAAATACCAGCATGGCCTTACATTCGAGAGGGGAAATAGTAGTGTGGGGAGCGGATAACAAAAAACAGGTTACCGATGCCCCGTCGGAGCCGAACTTCGTTGCCATCGCCTGCGGATACCAGCATTGTCTGGCGCTCACACGAAACGGGGAGATTGTCTCCTGGGGAGACGACCGATACGGACAAGTAAGCCAGACCCCCAAAGGCAGCGATTTTATAAAAATCGCTGCAGGAAAGTTTCATAGTCTGGCTCTGACCAAAACCGGAAATATTGTCTGCTGGGGGAATGATTTCGGAAATGCGGTTGCGAACACACCGAGTTCCGGGGCTTTTGTGGCCGTCGCAGGCGGCAATTCGTTCAGCGCGGCCTTGAGAAGCGATGGAAAGATCATCCCCTGGGGATTTGACGGCAGTCAGCAAATCAGCGATGTTCCCTTGGAAACAAATTTTACGGAACAAATTGCCTGCGGAGAAAAAACGGCGATGGCTGTCACAACGGCCGGCAAGATTGTCGGTTGGGGACAGAATACCTCTGATATTTTGAGTGTGCTGTCGGTTCTGAATAACGCCGAACGATTTACAAAGATCACCCTCGGCTCTAAAACGGCCTATGCCCTTGCTGAATAAACCGTTCGGAAAGATAGATAAAATGTACTGGGATTTTCAGACGGTGTTTGAGCGGTATCCGGACGATCGGGGGGCGTTGTATGCGGCGATGCGGCTGGGGGAGATGAACCTGGCTCGCGGTCGGCCGGCGACGGCGTGTGTGTATTTCAACTGGCTTCTGGACCGGGCGGAGGATGCCAATGCCGGTATGGTATGGGCAATCGGCCGGCTGCTGGAGGGAAAGGAGGTTTGCCGATGAAAAGACAAAGGAGCAATACAGGACATAACGGATTTCTGCTGTCGGCAACGATGCTTCTGTTTACCGATTTTCTGCTTGCTTGTCCCCCGCCGCCCTGCCCGCCGTGTTATAGCAATTGGCCTTCTTGTGATCGGTTCTGCTGGGGTATTCAAGGTTATACTTGTTGCCCCGATTTCTGCTGTCTTGGGGACTGCTGTTCAGGCAATATATGCTGTTCGAGCCGAATCTGCTGCGACGGGAAATGCTGTCCATATGGTGCCTGCTGTAACAAGAAATGCTGTTATAATGGGCCACATTGCTGCGGGGAAACCTGCTGCCCTCGTGCGGAAGACTGCTGCCAGGGCCGCTGTTGCTTTAACAACGAGGAATGCTGTGGAGGCAAAGAATGCTGCGTGAGAGAAAAATGCTGCAATAAACAATGTTGCGGGGACGAAGAGAAGTGCTGTGACGGCCTGACCTGTTATAAACCCCATACGCCTTATAGAGAACAATGCTGCGGGGATGGTTCCGGCACTGTTTGTCCCGAAAATACAAAATGCTGTCTTGACGGCATTTGCGCAACAAAATGTGAACCCCAAACGGATATCACAACATGTTATGCCGAATCAAAGATGTGTCCATCATGCGGGTTTGTTTGCGAAGAACATTATGCAATATCATATACAAGAAACCCCATTTACAATTGCAAAGGCGGTTGTCCTGGGGACTGCCAAGACGACGGTGAGGTCGTCTGCAGTACAAAAACTCGTTGTACTTGGTATCTGATAGGCGATTATTACTGTGATACGATCCTCTTAAAGGACTGTCTCCCTGCAAACTGGACATCCGCCTGCATACGCTGCCAAAAGGACCCATTGTATCAGCCCGAAGAAATAACAGTAACAAGTAAGAAGTGCGCACCTTGAAAAATCGCTAAGATAAAAAATAAAAAAAGGAGACGGATATGGAAATTTTAATAATCAATCTTATGGATCTTGTACATATTTTTCTAATGTGCAGCTTAGCAGCCGAGCCCAATCAGACTTTTCAGCTTGTTGAAACTGAGAGAATTCCGGGCATTCTTAGAATTGTATCGAACCAATCGAAACAAAATTTCGAGAAAATAAGGAGTTGGCAAGGTGAATTAGAGGCCTCAAGGTTCTTTATTGATAAAGGAGAACAGGCCAAGGAGACCTTTAAGACGATGACAGACGCTGTTGGTCCCTGCCCAAGCGAAGTTGTCGAGATAATGATTAGTAAGATCATTTTTAAGTGCGATTTGGAAAAAGGTTTATTCTATTCTAAAGTTACCCGGCAGGAACCGACTCGCTACGTTGACCCGGCTGACAACAGAGATCTTGGGACAAAGTCTCGGGGCCGCTCCAGCAGCATCATTGTAAACAAGGACTATCAGATTCATACAGAGCCGGTGCGATACAGGGAAGGGAAAGTTATAGAAAGTAAGGCAATTATAGACAAGGCAATTATAGACACGGATGGTCTTTCGTGTAAGGGGGCTCAACCCGCTTATCTTCCAAAGTATCTATTTGATATCGACTCTCAGGCATGGAATATCTATCATTCTATCGCGGAAACTATGGAAAAAGAAGGAGAATATGGAGTTGATGGGTTAGTTATGAGAGTTGAGCAGTGTACCCTTCCTGGTGATTTGCTATACCGCATACATCGTCCATACAGATTAAATGCTCTCGGTATCAAAAATATATGGATGGTACAAACTTTCTCTGCCAATGCAGGTTATAACATAATCTCTTGTAAGATGATTACTGCTGATGGCGGGAAGCTGATACAACAGGAGAGCATAGAGTATGAGAATATAAATGATGTGTACGTGCCGATTAGAAGTACGAAAGAGAACTACAATCCCAAGGACTTTACGCTGCAAAGTACTGAGGAAAAAGTATTCAAGAATATTCGTATAAATGAAGATATCTCTGCGGAAACCTTCACCTATAAAAACCTCGGCTTGGCAGATGGTGATAAGATTGAGGACAGAATCACAAACAAAGAGTTTATTTACCAAAAAGGTAATCTTATAGAAGTTACTAAGGATGAGCAATAGTATTTCAGCAAGGCAGGAGTGAAGAACGAAACGGGAGGATAGAGGAATGGAAGAAATCTATCCTGTATATTAACTTGAGAAGAAGAAATTGGTGCCCTGAATCACTCATTGTTTCTGCGGGAGATACGATGATAAGGAAAACACAAAATATTCAAACAAGGGAATTCAACTCCCAGAAAGTTGGTAAACTATGATGCTTTCTTCATCTGAGTGAAAGTTGCCTTCATTGTACCACCGGCTGCTGGAGGGGAAGGAGGTTTGCCGATGAAGAGACAAGGGAGCAATACAGGACATAACGGATTTCTGCTGTCGGCAACGGTGCTTCTGTTTACCGATTTTCTGCTTGCCTATCCCCCGCCGCCCTGCCCGCCGTGTTATGTCTGGGTTTCGCCGAACTGTGTGTATCAATGCAAGGGATGTGAGTCCTGCAAGAATAATGTGTGCGTGGAGTGCGGCGGGGTTGCAGGGCTTGCCTGTTGTGACAACAAAGGATGTTATTCGACTTCTCAACAGGTATGCTGCGGGTACGGCGATGGAACTGCCTGCAATAAGCAAACAGAATGCTGTCTAGACGGCGGCTGCAGACCGCGAAATTGCGGAGGAAATTGCTGCCGTGCCAATCAATTTTGCTGCGGGGATCTTCAGGAAGGCGTCTGTTGTAACGCTGGCGAGGAGTGCTGTTTTTATCTCGCCTATCCTTATTCTCATTATTGTGTGCAGCCCTGTCGTGACGAAATTACAGACACCGAAAGCTGCAGCGAAATGAAAGATGAAAACGAAAGGTGCCCCGGGTGTACTCCTCCATTTTTCAGCCCTCAATGCTGGGAGTTTCACTGGGTCGATTATACCGGGTTAAAGATCAAAGAATGTTATGAAGGATGTCCTCAGAGAGATTGGAATATCCGCAGCGAAATTTGTTATCAGCGGAAATTTTGCACCGGAACTTTTCAGGAAAATCAACTGTGTATGCTTTGCCAGGATGAATTGTTCTGTGTGCCCCTTCTGAATTCCGGCCCATCCGGTTGTGATTTCAGCATCGGGAATTGTCTTCTTACAGTCGCTTGTAATCTTCTTACCGGCTGCGTGAAATGTGAGCCAAGCAGCGAAGTGATTGACACGTACTATCGTGAAACATGTGATTGCAAATAAAATAGGAGCAGGAGATATACCATGAAAAAGATTAAAGGGATATTTGTTGTATCTGTTATTGTTCTCACACAACCCTTGATAGGATTTTCTGTTTCTTCTTTCGCATCTGAGCCGGAGAACAATGAGCGGGAAATTTCAAACTCATCCGATATGACAGCCGTCTTAAATTTGCTTGGGACCCGTATGCAGGAAAATTACAACCAGATCAAAACCTGGAAAGGGAAGGCCGATGTAGAAATCCATTATCTCCATACGGGAAAAAATGCTGAAGAGATCTTTCATTCGTTTACAGAGGGGAAAGGCCGGTGTCCGGATGAGGTCTTTCAGATCATCCAGGAGCGGTTTGAGTTTGCCGTGGATGTTCCAAAACAATTTGTTTATACAGACTCGTTCCGGTCCGAACCCAGCCGTTACCTGGACGCTGCTACCGGGCAGGATCTTGGAAATAAAGGAGCGAATCCTTATCGCTTGACCTGCCTGGCAACTCCGGATTATCTTCTTCGGGCAGAGCCCCAAAGCATCAATCCCCAAGAGAAAAAAATAGCGGGAAGCCGTGCAGAGAGAATCCCCTCTAAAAAGGACCCTCTAACAGGTTTTTATAAAGATTCAAATGACCCCAGATTTTTGTTTACACCCGGCGGAACTTACCCTTGGAAGAGTTTCGAATTTATTCTGGATAAAATTCAGCGAGAGGGAAAGATCGAATTCGACGGCTATTCGTATAAGATCTATGAAGGAAAAAGAGACAATCAAGAGTATTTCAAAATTGTCCATCCAGCAGTGGTCAATCTTGAACGAAACAAGCCTGACCATTATGTGGTAACAACGAAACTCTGCTCGAAAGAATGCGGTTATAATTTCACCAAATGGGAAATTACTCGGGGCGATGGGGTGCTGCTTACAGAATACATCTGGCAATATGAGCGATTGGAAGGGGTTTTTCTGCCGAAGGTCTATATCGAAAAACAATATGATGCTGCCGGCAGACTCATCCGGGAAAAGAAAATGACATTCGTTCAAAATCTTGTGAATCAGCCGATTCCTCCGGAGCAATTTAGTTATAAAAATTTGCACCTGAAGGATAGGGATCTTTTAATGGATAAAATTGAGAAACGAATATTTCAATATAAGGAATCCGATTCTGCGTTTAAAGAGGTGCAGAATGTCTCTGCTGTTTGGGAAAAATAAGCAAGGACCGCAAAATACCTGATTCCAAGACAAGAGACAGGATGGAATCAAGACAGAATAGATCCATCAGATAGCTTCGACCCTGCAGGATATTTCGAATGTATGTTCTCTGTATGGAATATCTATTCAAGCCATGCAGATTCCGCCGGAGAAGGCTTCTGATGTGAAACTGCCGTTTGTGCAGTATCGTCTGCCGCCGAAAGAGGGCATGCTGGGACACTTTGTGCTGTGTATTCCGCAGCAGGAGCACGTGCTGATTCTGGACGGGCCGAAGGAGCCGAGATTAATCTCTTGCACAATGCTCCGTCAAGAACAGGAGGGAATCTGGGACGGGACGCTGCTGCTGATTCAGACCCAGCGGCAGGAGTATCTGGAAAGATTGCTGACGGAGCAAATTTCCTGGCAGGCCGCCATCCATGCAGCGTATGCATGGTTCGTGAAAGAGGATGCAGATGTCTCCAAGGAGATAGAGAAAATCTCCGCGTACTATGCAGAATTGTCCCAAAAACAGATGCAAAATATCAAAGGAGGGTGTCCTTTGGGAAGTATATGCGCACCAAATAAACAAGTATGCAAAAATATTCCGACGTGCAAAACTGCGGAAGAATGTGATCTGGCTGACAGATATTGTGCGGACGAAACCATCGGCAAAAGTTGTCAACCCGGCAATCACTGGTGGCAGCTCTGCATAAATCTTAATGCCCATAACTGCGATCCCCAGCAGCATCTGACCGGTGCTTGTGAAAATGGGGTATGCACTGTATATCAATCCTCAGGCGGCACGTGGGACTGTGGAAGCCAGGTATCAAGATGTATTGGAGCTAGTGGAGGGAACTAGTGGAGATAGTGAGGAAACTCCCTTATAAGAAAATAAGGAGAAAACAGGTTATGTGCAAGAATCAAAAAACCGCAACCGTCGTCATTCCGCTTCTCATTTTCTCAGAACTTGCCTTTTCGCAGAATGAGCTTTCCGCCGTTCAGCTCATTCGTTTAATGGAGGCTTCGAAGGCACGGTATGTTCATATGTCAGCGACAGTCACCTGCCGAGCCTATCTAATCGGCCAAGAGCAGGAAAAAAAAGAACTGCGAACGGAAAGGACGTTTATCTGGAAACAGGCACCAAACGGGTGTTTTGCAGATGTCCGCAGTACCCTTGCAAGCGGCAGAAAAAACGATCAAAGAATTCAGTATTTTTTTGGTATAGACTATGAAAAACAGATTGTCCAGGAAGCCAATGACATTTACGGCTTGATTGTACAAAAAGGCCAGATTCAGGCCCCTCTTTTTTATTCTGTCTATCAGGCCATATGGGGGATGGCATCCTATAGTTGGGAGCGGCTTTGGGAGCGAGTCGATACGGCTTCGGTTTTCTATGATGCGTCCGCGAAGTGCTATGTATACGAATTCCAGATCCATGGCGGCACCAAATCTCCATGGCTGCGAATCTGGATTGACCCTGCTAAAGACTATGTTCCTGTTCAATACGAAATCCTTTTCCCTGATAAAAAAATGTTCGCTCGTGAACAAAGTTTCAATTGGCGCAAGGTTCAGGGACTCTGGGTGCCTATGATATATACATCACTGATACCGAATTCCAGTTATACGGAATACAGGGTCGAACAAATTGAAGTGAATATTCCGTTCGATGCCAAGTCATTAGATATTGAATTTCCGGAAGGGCTTTGGGTTGAAGACCGGATTCGCCGAGTCGAATATCGGGTTCCTTCCAAAAAGAGCCCATTGGAATCTTCGGAACAGAAAACAACAGGAGAATGTCAAAAAGTGTGTTTGCCGCCGGCGGCGACGGACGAGCAGCTGGCCGAGGCCGCCCTAAAGGCACAGCAGCTCCTGGCGCAGCAGACCCAGACCGTCGAAAAACAATCACCCGTCATTTCCCCCGAATATGTCTGGATTGAGCCGGGGCGAAAAGAGTATGTTCTGACGGTGGAGATGGACAACGCAGCATCCGGACCGGTTCTGGGCGGCCATCAGTTTGATGGGGGCGGGCTGGTGCTCCATCAGCTCAGGGAGCAAATCGCCGACAAGGGGCAGATTCAGCTTACAATAGAACGGCCGGCGGACATGACCGGCTACGGGGAAGGAACCCTCGTTCTCGACCTTGCCGGACAGAAAAAAACCATCTATCTGATCGCCCCGCCGCTGCAGCAATGACAACCCCCGGCTTGACAGAACTTCACCCAAAAAGCAATTACGGCAGGACATAGTACCGGGGATCGCTGGTTTTCCAAAAACCAGCCAGGATTTTCAAATCCCCCAAATCGATGAAGTCATCGGCCAGCAAGTCGAGCCGACTGCATCCGTCAAAGGGAATCCCACATGGGTTCTGAAGCCAGGATTGCAGAAGGATTTCCAAATCGGCCTTATCCACAACAGCATCGAGGTTCAAATCCGCCGTCAGGGGTTCGAGGATTTCGTAAGCCACCGCATATTCGGCTGTTTCCGTCGAAGACTGATTGCGGATGCGGATGCGGTACAGCCCCGTCTGAGGAATCAGCAGGTCGGCTTTCTTGAGGTTGTCGAGCGTGCCTGTATCCGAAAAAACGGTCCGGCCGGCGGAGTCTTCAATCAGCAACTCGAGGTTGGCCAGATAACCGGTCAATTCCCCATTATCAATGAGATTGTTGCGGGGCGGTTTATCCTGCCAGCGCACACGCCGATTCCACGTGAGGGTCAGGACCAGCCGGCTGCCAATGGGGATGGACGTGAGCGTGTAGATATGGGTCTGGCCGGGCGAAAGGGACTGAAAAGCCCAGCCGCGCGGCTGAGAAATCTCCTGGCCGATTGTGATTTTTGGGCTGCTCAGAATCGAAAAGGCGCGGGCAGCATCCAGCCGACCATAACCGCGATGCGGATGCCATAGCTGTCCGGTGGTTTCCAGGCCGGTTTTGTCCTGAATATTCGGAAAGGCGGAATTGACCAAGACGGCCTTGAGGACGACGCTGCGGCCGTCATCCGGTTCGGGTGTGGTATCCGCATACTCCAGCAGAACAGCGGCGGCACCGGCGGTATGGGGGGCCGCCCAGCTGGTTTGGCCGCGTTCTGTACCCTCACTCCCCCAGGCGGTATCACTGCCGTCAGTCGGGACCATTAGGTTTTGTGCAGGGGCGGCGACTTCGGGTTTGCGCCGGCCGTCCAGCGTCGGGCCGGGATTGCTTGCCGAGCCGATGCGCCGATAGACATCCGGTTCGGTCGTAATCAGGCCCGCCGTTGTCACACCATTGAAAGCGGTACCGAAGATGGTGACAGAACCGTTGTCGTTGCCGGCGGCATTGGCAAAAAAGATACCGTGGGTGTATGTGTAATAATCGTACAGCAAGGTGAACGGAAATAATTGGTCATAATCCGCCCCCAGCTGAATACCGGTGACGACGATTCGGCATTGGCTGGAGCGGAAATAATCCAGCGATTTCTGAAACCACTGAAAATTTGTGGTTCGGTTGGGGTCGGTTTCGGAAACACGGCGGGTGACTTTGGCACTGTAGATTTCGGCATCGGGGGCCATCCCGCGATGCTGCGGAAATTCTTTGCCCCCGCGTGAAGCAATGATGCCCGCCAAAGAAGTGTCGTGCCAGTAAGGTTCATAGGGCTGGACTGTATCCGAGGTCGGATCATACCAATAGACATGTGAATTGCCGATAGGGTTGCCCTGCAGGTCTTTGTCAAAAAAGGCCTCGTGGGTCGTACGGCAGTGCATCTGGGAAAGCACGCCGACACGCACTCCTTTGCCCGTATAGCCCATTTGGTGAAGGACTTTGACATTGATGCCGTTCGGGTCGGCGGATTCGGCCAAAGGATAAGCGGTTCGGCAGGCGAACAGGTAAAAAAAGACACAAACTCCCGTCAAACTCCTTACTGTGTGCATTCCGCTCATTCTCCTCCGCCACTCCATTTATTCAGACAGGGGGATTATAGCAGAAAAAGCGGAAAAAATCAACGCTGTTCACGAGACCGGCCAGCCGGCATAAAGAATCAGAATGCCGAGCAGGACCGCCGCCACAGCCCAGAGACGGTAAAACCAAAGAGGACGGCTTCGGCACCATTGGAACCAGGCATGGATTCTGGTAATCGGCATAGCGGCGAAAAGGACGCTGCCGACGACGGTAAGGATGCCGAGAACAATAATCACAGACGGGATACGGCACTGGCGGGCATAAAGAAGAAAAAGAACCCCGACAACGATTTTCAAAACCACGGCTGCATAGGCCCGACGCCCCCGTGCGAAGAAGCCGATAAGCGTCTTGTGCCAGAGCGGCTGAATCACAACAACAAGACCCCAGACCGCCGTCAGAAGACCGATGATACTAATGCTGTATTCCATCGAGCACCTCCGTTTCAGAAGGTCAAAAGGAAACACCGGAACCAGTTTACTCGATTCGTTCAACCATATCCATATCAATTTCGACACTGGCGGCCTGGCCGAGCATTTGGACCTGAAGAACCAGTTTGGCCTTTCTGGGCGTCTGGACGATAAGCCCTTCAATGCCCATAAGGGGGCCGGCAACGACACGGCATCGCTGCCCTACCCGAAGAAACTCGTGAGGTACAACAGTCCGGCCGCTCCGCAAAACCTTTTCAATCGGCAGCAGTTCCTGAACCAGCTGAGACTGGTTGCGAACAGTCAGAATGCCGGCGGTGCGGTTCGTCTTGAGAACCTCTAGCCGGTCCCGTTCGGTGCCGCAGAAGAACAGATAACCGGGGAAGACAGGCATCAGGGAGCGCAAGGTTCGACTGCTTTTGCGGCTGATTTTCCAGGACATCGGCAGAAAGTAGCAAACCTCTTTTTGAACCAGCTGCCAGGCAAGGGCCTTCTCATTGCGGCTTTTGGTGTGAGCTACCCACCAGGTTCCCTCGAAGGAATCTATCGAGCGTCCCTCAGGCCAGATGATCGGGGGATTTTCGCTTTCTTTCAGCATCGATGGTTTCTCCCTCTCTGTTTTTTTCACACAGAAGCCGTCAGATACTCCGTTTCCTCCTGAAAGAGCACAAACCCTTCGACGCCGGCGGGAATTAAAATCGTATCTCCTTTTTGGAAAGCAATCGGGTCAAAATGAGGGCCCTGAATGAGCCCGGCACCGGTCAAAAAGAGGACGGCTTTGGGAGCGGGAGATTCGAGCAGGAGTTCGCCCTTGGGCATTTGATGCCCTTTATCAAGTTTGAATTCAGGGGCATCGACCAGGCGGCCGACCGTAGTCACAGGAAGCTCGTCAGCGGATACCCCAAAATGAATGCTTTCGAGGGCCTGTTGAATATGCAAGGCCCTGGGTTTGCCTGTGGAGGGGTCGAGGCGGTTCCAGTCAAAAACGCGATAGGTGGTATCGGAGGGCTGCTGGATTTCAGCGATGACCAGACCGGCGCCGATGGCGTGTGGGGTTCCGCTGGGCAGGAAATGGCACTGGCCGGGTTTCACCGGGACAGCCACCAGATACTCCGCACAAGTCCCCTCCGCAACAGCCCGAGCGAACTGCTCTCGGGTCGTGCCGGGCTTGAGACCCTTGTAAATAATCCCGTCCGATGGTGCATCCAGAATATACCAGCATTCCGTTTTGGGCTGCCCTGTCCCCATACGACGGCAGGTTGGCTCATCCGGATGGACCTGAACACTGAGCACTTCCCTCGCATCCAGCAGTTTTATCAGCAGCGGAAACGGACCGGGACGTCCTGTCTCGAGGGCCCGCCCAAATAAATGAATTGCCCGGTCAACGGTCTGTCCAGCCAGCGGACCGTTGGCAATCACGGACTTATCCTCCGGCAAATCAGCCAGTTCCCAGCTTTCCCCAATGGGCTTTCCGGCAGGCAGGTCTTTGCCGAATAAGGTCCGCAGACGCTGGCCGCCCCAGATACGCTCTTTAAAAATCGGTTTTAATTTTAATGGATAGGGATTCATAAGAATTACTGTACGCAAAACGAGCTGTCTTGTCCAGTCCGATTCAGAGGACCGCAATGGAAAGCACGAAGCAGTAACAGACTTTTCTATTTTTTCCGGCTTCGCACCGACTCTTTAATACGCTGAATATGTCCGCGTCCCAAGGCCTTGACTTCACAGCCGAGTTCAAAATACCGGCGGATTTTGTCATCCTCAAGGATTCCAAAACAGTCAATGACGGCCAGAGGGGCCCCGGCCCATTGAACGATTTGGTCGGGGTCCAGGTTCAAATACGGCTCGTGCGGAACAGCCAGAATCATAGCTTCGGCACCCTGAAGAGCGGCGGGCAGGTCGTGCTGAACCCTCAGTTCGGTCAAATGCTCCTGATTGCGGAAAAATCTCGCCCAAGAATGACCGGGGGCGGGGTAAGTATCCTGATTTTCGAGCTCGTACCAGTGTTCGACATACGGGTCGTGGACACGCATATCAGCCCCCATCTCCGTCAGACGGCGGACAACAATTTCGGAGCCGCTGTATCGCGTGTCGGCAACATCCTGGCGATAGCTGGCCCCGCAGAGCAGGACTTGGGCTCCGGCAATGTAGCGGCCCATATTGCGGAGAGCGTCGCGGGTGAGCGTGGCCGCCCGGAGACCGCGGGTATCGTTGATGTCGATGGCCAATGTCGTAATCTTGAAGATATCGTCATCAAAGCCCAGCAGATGTTTGTAAGCCCAATAGCCCAGCCCCCCGTCCTTGGGCAGACAATATCCGCCGACACCCGGACCGGGAAAGATAATATTGCTGTGGGTCGGCCGCATTTTGATGGCTTTGATGACCTTGATAAGGTCCACGCCGTTGCGTTCGGCAAAGACTGACCACTCATCGAGAAAAGCGAGAATGGTGGCGCGGTAGGAATTCTCGATTATTTTGGTGGTCTCGGATTCGATAGGCCGATCCATAACCGTCAGCGGAAACTGCTCCGTATGGATCACTTCGCGGAGAAATTTTTCCACACGGGCCCGGGCCGGAGCATTGCAGCCGGAACAGACACGCCAGAAATCACGAATGGAGGAGACATATTGACGTCCGGGCATGACCCGCTCGAAACTGTGAGCTAAGAGCGGCTCAGAGTCGATCCCGCGGGCCCTGAAGGCCTTCTTAAGAATAGGCCAGGCGACAAATTCGGTCGTGCCGGGTGCGACAGTAGTCTCAATGAGGACCAGACAGTCGGGCTTGATTTTTCTGCCGATGGTTTTCATTGTGGCCTCCAGCGCCGCCATGTCGGCTGAACCGGTGCGGAGGTTGCCCAGCTCGCGTTTGGTATAATCACACTGGACATCTACAATGACGCAGTCGGCCAGAGACAGACAATCGGAATTATAGGTGGCGGTCAGCGTCTTTTTCTGAAGGACACAACGGGCAATCATCGGGTCCACTTCGGGGTCTTCTGCCTTCACAGGCGAAACGCCTCGGTTAAGCAGCGGAATTTTCCAATAACTGCGGGGACTGGGCCGCTGGCAGCCGATAACAAATTTGGACGGTTTGCCGGTGGTTTTATCGACGGTATCAGCGACGATGGCGGCCATAACGGCCCCGACGAAGCCGACGCCCATCACGACAACAATTTCTTTGCCCTCTTTGCGGGCAGCCTCGGCAAGCTGTTCCAGCCGCTGCATTTCGGCGGCATACTCTTCCTTTTGCGGAATGGGAAACTTTTCCCCGGCAGGGCTAACGGAATACTCACTCACGTTCCATCCTCCTATTCAGGTTCTATTCCCGGTTTACGAAAAAAAGAATTATATCAAACCGACTTCAAAAAGAAAAGCAGAACTTGTTTTGTAGAGCAACTTGAAGTTGAGGAAGAAACCAACATTCGGCTCAGTAATCCTTCACACTTAGGACAAGCCGAAGAGAAGCTCATGATTAAAGAGCTTCGAGAATGGCCTGAGCTATTGCAGAGGCAAGGCGATTTTGGAAATTTCCATCATAAAGGTTTGCGGCTTCGGAGGGATTGGACAGATACCCGCATTCAATCAAGACAGCCGGTCCGTTGGTGCGAACCAGTACGCGGTAATCATTGGTTCGCAGACCGTTGCTCGAAAGGCCTGTCTGTGCCAGATACCGTTCAATGAGCCGCCCTGCTCGTCGGGAGGCCTCTGAGGCATTCGGGGCAATATAAACGGTATAGCCGTGATGAGAACGGCTGCGATTGGAATTGTGATGAATACTGACAAACAAATCCGCGTTAACACGGTTGGCAATTTCAGGGCGCTCGTTCAGCTCGATAAAGGTATCATTATTCCGTGTCATAATCACATTGACGCCCTGTTTTTTGAGAAGCCAGGCAATTTTCTGGGCAAGTTTGAGATTGACTTCCTTTTCATAATACCCCAGATAGCTGGTTGCCCCCGGGTCTTTCCCGCCGTGTCCGGGGTCAATAACGACGGTTTGTCCGCCGGAAGGCCGCGAGGGGGACGGAGTATATCGGGGCGAAGGCGTGATGGGGGCTGCCGTTTTCAGAGAGGCGCGAATCCGAGGCAGCAATAGTTGAGAAACATAAACAGTCGAGCCCTCCATAATAACGGTACCGGTCTGACCAATATTTTCTCCATTGACATAGACGCTGCCGCCGGGATGAGTGAAGATAACAACACGATTGGCTGAGTTGGTCAATTCTACATAGCGGCCGTTTGTAAAGGACACGTGCAGACCGAGCCGAACGGCCAGCTGATCCACAGAAATCATATAGGATGGCGCCGAAGGAGCCGTTGTTTTAGGTGCAGTTTGACAGCCCGAGAGGGCCATTAAAAGCAGCAGAAGCGCAAGCAGCCATCTGTTTATTCTCGGCATACTAAATCCGGAAATTACTTTTTGACTCTTGTTATCTATGCGGTAAAAGTCGGACTATCGAGTCGCAATTCTTTAGCAGTTTGGGCGATATTTAGCGAACGAAGAAGAAAAAATCAAGCAAAAACAAAAATACCCTACGAATAATGGCGTACCCGACAGTCTGCACAAATCCCCTCAAGACGAGTTTGGCGATGCAGCACGAGAAAGCCGGCAGGGAGATTTTGGACGTCAGGGACAATGGCCTGATAGAGACAGACCGTTCGGCCGCAATCCCGACAGGTGAAATGCGGATGGCAACGGTCTGGTTTGCAGTGATGGGCGAGTTCAAAATGCCGGATGCGGTTTCGCAGATAGGCATTGTGAACAATATCATGCTTGAGCAAAAGCAGCAAAGTCCGATAGACCGTGGCCTTATCCACAGAGCCCGCCGTCACCCGCTCAAAAACCTGTTCACCGGTCAGAGGACTGTCCGCTTCCAAAAGAACACAGAGAATCTCCAGACGGGGTCGGGTTTTCCGCAACCCGTTTTCATCCAGCAGCTGTGCAGCTTTTTGGAGGTGTTCGTCCGTCATTAATGTGTCCGTTCGGCTGAATCGGAAGGAGTCGGATTTTCCTTCCGGCCGCAAAGAATACACTGATGACCGAGATGAGCCCCATCGGCACGGACAAACAGAAGCGGAAAGACGATGTCGCTGATGCAGCAGGGAAGCCAGACGGCAATAAAGAGGGCCAAAAACATTCCAACCAGCAGTGTAATACTCCAGTCAGCGTGTGTGTTCATCAGCATATGACTGGAAGATGCCCACGTGCTGACCAGGACATGAAGAGCATGCGGGTACTTGGTCTTGGGGACAAAATAGGCGATGATAATTCCCAGAATTGCGGCGGGATTGACGAGCCACCATTCTTCGATAAAGCCCAGATGCAGCTGGGGTTTATGGTCATGCTCCTGCGGAGATTGAGCCGAGGCATGGTCGTGTCCATGCTCCGTGGGGACGGCGGCACCGAGAATCGTCTCGCCGAAGAAGGGAATAACGCTGTCGCTGATTGTAGCGATTCCCACAGAGCCGACATAGCCAATGACAAGAATCAGGAGAAAATTTCCGGCTTTTCGGTGGAGCTGGAAGAGGGCTGCGGTCACCATTGCACTGAGAACAACATGAAGGGGATGGAATATGGAAAAAAGGATATGGCCGCCCGTCACTCCGAGTCGTCGGAAAAGGAGCATAAAAACAATGCCGGTAAGGGCCCCAAAGACAGTAAAGGGAGAATGTTCTTTTAACTGACGGGCAATCAAACGCAACTTTTCATACGCCATAAGAACCTTCTCCTAAACTGTTTGAAATTCATCTTTAATCCGATGTGTTTTCATTTTATAAAAACCATAATCTATTTGCAAATGATTTGCAAGAAGTAAAATAGATGATATACTCGGTCTATAAATGCTGACAATTAAATCTCCTTGTTTTAAGAAAAAACAGGTCTACAATAAAGGCACTATTGAGGAGAGCTATAATGCGGACAAGAATAATCTTCTTTGGGTTATTTTGTTTTTGGATGGCTGGGTGTGGAACCGTCAGACAAATGCGGTCGCAAATAGAAGCCAGTTCACAGGCCGTTTCCGAAAATATTCAGGCCGTCGAAGCCAGCACAGCCGCCATCACGGCCAATCAGAAGGCGATCCGGGAAATTACGACATCCCTTGAGGATGCGGCTGAAGCTATGAGGAAAACAACGGAATCGCTCGAGGCCAGTTCACGAGCTGTAACAGCCGCCACCGAATCGATACAGGCCAATCAAAAGGCAGTAGAAGAAAGCACGCGTGCAATTGAGGCCAATCAGAAAGCCATTGAGCAAAGCACAAAAGCCATCGAACGTACAATGGAAAAACTAAAGCCCGTTCTGCTGCTGACGGAACAGGGGCACTTTCCATGGAAAATCCTTGCGGCAGTCGGCGCATTTCTGCTGACTGTGCTGGTAATGCCGAACATTTTGCTGCTGCTTCTGGTGATGAGGACAGTAAAGAGAACAAAGGAAACCATTTCAGAGAATAAGACAAAACCTGCCTTACACCCGGGGCACGGACAGACAAAATAACCGGAAGCCAGTAAAAAAGGCGGACACAATGAAAACCTGTCCGCCTTTTGTTTCTACTACGCCAATGGATTAAGCAGCGCCGCCGCCCTGCTCGCGAATGACAAACCCCTGCGGGGCCAGTCCGGTTGAGGAGGGAGTGCCGGCGATGCGAGCCAGATAAGTATTGCCCATCTTCTTGATGTGCTGGTCCACATTGTCAAAGTAGTTGAAATGGGACTGCTCTTCCTCGATGATGGTCTCGAAGAGCTTTTGGCTGACGGAGTCGCCGTTCTCACGGCAGACCGCAGCGAACTGGTTGTACACATCGATGGTATGGTCTTCAAGGTCGGCGTCAAAGGGGAAGATTTTTTCGACCTGTTGGCCCTTGACGGTCTTGGCGGCCGGCTCGGCGGTGGGTTCGCCGCCGAGTTCTTTAATGCGTTCCGCGAAGGATTCGGCATGACGCATTTCATCAATGGCAATCAGTTTCATATTGGCGGCCAGCTCGCCGAAATCCATATCATCCAGGCCGTAATGCTGATTCATATACTGGGAGATGGCCTGCAGTTCCATCGCCCGGGCTTTGTTGAGGACCTCAATCACCTTTGCTTTTTTGTCCTTTGCGATTTTGGCCATATGAATTCTCCTTGCTGTCAGCTGGTTGATGAGGACATTTTTTCAAACACAGGAACCAGTCCAGACACACGTAATCCTGACCGGCTTTTTCCACTCGGTCTTTGGCCGACCCGCAGGAACCGGGCGGAGGAACAATCACATCTTCGCCGGGCTGCCAGTTGGCGGGGGTGGCTATCTTGTACTGCTCGGAATGCTGCATCGCAATCAAAAGCCGCTTGATTTCATCCATATTGCGGCCGTTTTCCATCGGATAAAACAGAATCGCCCGAATAACAGCTTTGGGGTCAATGATGAATACAGCCCGAACGGCCTGGGTATTGCTGGCTCCGGGCTGGAGCATCCCAAACTTGCGGGACACCTCCATGGTCAGATCGCTGATGACGGGGAATGTCACCTCAACGTTTTTCATTCCCTTATAGACAATCTTCTCTTTGATGGTGCGCAGCCAGGCAATATGGCTGAAGGTACTGTCAATCGACAGCCCGAGCAGTTCCGTATTGAGCTTTTTGAATTCCGTCTGCATCGAGGCAAAGGTCATAAATTCCGTCGTGCAGACCGGCGTAAAATCGGCCGGATGCGAAAAAAAGATCACCCATTTGCCTTTGTAATCCTCCGGAAAATGGATGATACCCTGGGTCGATTCCGCCGTAAAAGAAGGGGCTTTTTCACCGATCAGAGGCAGAGAATAGGCTTTCTCTTCCATACGTTTTTCCTTTCAGACTCATTTTGATTATAATCCGTTTTGACAAACTTACAACTGTTTTCTTTTGTGCTCCTTTCACAGGTTCTTTTCAGGAAGTAATCCGAAAACGGTCCGGCTTACCGCATAAAAGAAGCAACAAAAGGTGAGCTTTCTTTTCTGCGAAGGCCTTTTCCGCCGGCCAACCTAATTTATCCGCAGAATGGGGTAGCAATAAAAGGTTCTCAATTCGACGGCGGCGTTTCAGACCAGCAGCTTGACCAGACGATTAACATCAATTCCTGTCTTTTCCGCCATAGTTCTTGCAGCATGAGCTATACTCGTTTTCTTTCAAAAAAGTGTTAAATAAGATATTTTCCTATATAGGAATTATTCTTATTTTAATGGCAAAAAAAATTTCAGCGGCTTAGGCACTCCTCACAGAGCCCTTCGAACACCACTTTGACCCCAGTAATTCTGCATTTCCGCTGTAAAACATCCGGTACTTTCAACCGGCTGAACTCCGGGCTTTCAAAATCAACAATCCGGCTGCACTTTAAACATCGAAAATGATGATGCGGCTGCGTATCCGGGTCATATCGGCGTACCTCCCCGTACCCCCCGACAATCCGAATCAGACCAATGTGAGCAAACGTGTTCAGCGTCCGATACACCGTATCAATCGACAGCTCCGGAAAATTCGAAACCAGACGGCGGAATATTTCCTCAGCGCTCGGATGATTTTTCGAACCGGAAAGAGCTTCATAAACAGCGATGCGCTGGGGGGTTACGTTCAGACCGTGCTCTCGGCAAATCTTCCGAAACTCTTCAAACCGTTCTTTTTTATGCTGTTTGTGCATTTGTGACTTCTTTTTTAAGAATAATTCTTATACAGGATATATTCTTAAGTGTTCAGAAGTTTTTTCTAAAAAACTGTGGATTGTTTAAGTCCCGTGTGATAATCCGCTTTTCAAACACTCCGGACGAGGGTAAAATCCTCCGAATATCCAGAATCACTGAGGACGAAAGAAGTTATGTTTTTTCTGCTGCATCGATATTTGATGAAAGAGCTGCTGCGGGTGTTCTTTTTAGCCACCGTGGCGCTGACGCTGATGCTCAGCGCGGGGCTTTTGGTCCCGATGATTAAGGAATACGGGGTCAGTCCGCGTCAGATGCTCAGTTTAATCGGGGACTTTTGCCCGATTACCCTGACGTTTGTGATTCCGATGGGTGCCCTGTTTTCGGCGGCGATTACCTACGGGCGGTTTGCGGCGGACCGAGAATTGGATGCCTGCCGGGCCAGCGGGATTGCCTTTCGGACGCTGATTCAGCCGGGATTCTCGCTGGCGCTGGCGGCGGCACTGGCGAACCTGCTGCTGAGTTTCCACATTACCCCGGCCTTTGTGCACCGCAGCGAGTATCGGGTTCGGGCGGATGCCAAGCAGATTCTGTTCCGCAATATCCAGCGGAAGGGCTATTGGGACATTCCGGGAGGGCGGTACAAAATCTACGCAGAACAGGCCGTTCCTGCAGACAATCTGCTTTTGGATGTGGTTATTTTGGACATTCAAAAGAATAAACCGCCGCGGATGATTACGGCTCGTCAGGCAATCGTGGATATTGAAACACGGCGGGAGCATCATTCCGTCACGGTGATTACGGAGGATACGATTCGTTTCGATGAAAACCAGCCGGTTCGTGTGGGTACGATTGGGGTCAGCCGGCGTGTGCCCCCCCTGCTGGCGGATAAAATCAAGTTTCAGAAAATCGAGCAGCTCAAACAGATTCAGGCGGACAAACTTCAGTTCGGCCCGATATATGATTTGGCCCTGACGGTACGCGCTCAGACCATCCTTGAGCGTCTGGCGGAAGAAGGCCGTCAGACGCTGAAAAAACCGCAGGAATACATTCGGTTTCGCAGCGCCGACGGAGGACGGGAATACCTTCTGCGGGCGGGAGGTTTGGAAGTGAATCAGGAGCGGCGGATTGACCTGACCGGCCCCGTGCGGCTGCTGGAAATCCTTCCGTATCGCAACAATGAGGTTTATTGCCGGTACGAAAGCGACCGGGGACAGATTACCCTCGAAGATGACCGAATTGACCGGGGACTGGAACTGATTCTGGAAACCCCGCAATGGCAGCTGGGAGGCGGCGTGAAGGGAACCGCGCTTCAGAAAGCGATTCCGGAACTGCCGATACCGGAAGCGATTCTGGAAGGACTCCAGCGGGAGAAGCTTCTTGGGACCCTGACGAAAACGGATTCTTCCGGAACAGGGCTCGGCGTTTCCAAACCGAGCAGGATTCTGCAAGCTTTGCAAACTCAGCTCCGGGAGCAGCTGGTTCAGGTGGACAATCAGTTAACCAGTGAGATTCATTCCCGGCTTGTTTTGGGCTTGGGGTGCATTCCGCTGATTGTGACGGGGATTTGTCTGGGGATTCTGTTTCGGGGGGGGCATATTCTCAGCGCCTTCGGGGCCAGCACAATTCCGGGGGCCCTGCTGATTGTATTTATTCTCTCGGGCAAGCAGCTGACCAAGAATCCTGCCGCCGGCCCGGAGGTTGGGATCGCCGTGATGTGGGGCGGGCTGGTTTTGCTGACAATGCTGGCGTGGATTTTATATCGGAAAATCAGTCGGGTTTGAAAGCGGACAGAGATATGCGGCTGCTGGATCGATATATCGCAAAAAACTTTCTGGTGGGTTATTTCATTTCCTTCTTCGTCCTGATCGGAATGTGCATCACCTTGGATTTGTTTGTGAATATTGATGAGTTTGTTGAGCAATCCGGTCAGAGCAAGGGCATGATGCTGCGGCATATTCTTTTGTACTACGGGCCGCAGACAGCGCTGTGGTTTCGGCATCTGGCCGGAATGATTACCGTGATTGCGGCGGTTTTTTCGCTGGCCCGGATGACAAAAAACAACGAACTGATTGCCGTAATGGCCTCCGGAATCAGTCTCAAACGCATATTGGCACCGATTCTGTTTCTGGCAGTGCTGCTGATGGGACTTCAAATTGCCGATGAGGAATTTTTGATTCCGCGGCTGGCAAACGACCTGACAAGAGGTCGAGACGAAATCAGCCAGCCGCGTCGGTTTTCGTTTTGGTTTATCAGCTCTCCGGAAGGGCATTTGTTCTGCGGTCGGGAATACAATGAATCCACTCGGACAATGAAAGATGCCTTTGTGATTCTCCGGCGGCAAGAACCGTCCAGCCAGCGATGGACAGTGATCGGACAGGTTGAGGCCGAGCGAGCGGTGTACGATGCGCATCGCAAGGGCTGGGTGCTCGAGAACGGACGGCGGATGAATGTTCTCCCGGAAGAAGAAGGGCAGGCCTCACTGACCTCCGTAGAAAAGATTGATTTTCTGGCCAGCGGGTTGATGCCGGAGGACATCGGCCTCCGCCGCCAGGAAGGATACAAATCGCTCCTGAGCCTGGGGCAGATAGAAGAACTGCTGCACTATCCGGGCACACGAAAAACCGACCTGGCAGAGCTGATTCTGCAAAAGCATTCCCGCGTTGTCGACCCGATTATGAACCTGATTATGCTGATGACAGCCCTGCCGGTTCTGATTCGACGGGACCCCCGGGAGATTAAATCTGCAATTGTAATCAGTTTCACGACAACGCTGGGATGTTTTCTGACTGTCTTTCTCTGCAAGTTGTTCGCAACAGAAAGCTTTGGCGGACGGGTCTGGCCGGAAGTCTGGGTCTGGGCACCGGTTTTTCTCTTTTTACCCGTCGCCCTGCTGCAAATTGATTCAATGAAAAGCTAAAACACCCCTTTTACGTCCGATAAAATCTTTCGGATAATCAAACCAGCGTGAGCTAATTTAAAAAAACAGATGTTTCCTATTTTTTCTATATTCTCCATTTTAACTTTGACGATAATAGAGTGTGCAGTGATTTTATGACTTTTATGGAGAAAAGACTATGGACAGCACACTCGTCGAACAGCGTAAGGAAGTGCGTACGGAATTGAGTTGGCCTGTGAGCGTCTGGCTGCCGGGCGCCAATCGCTTTTTCAACGGCCGAAGCGTAAATGTGAGCAAGGGTGGGGCCTATTTGACAATCCCGCTGACCGCCCCTGTACGTCCGGGACAAGAAGTGGAGCTGAATTTTCCGCGAACCTCACAGCTGGCTCATCAAAAGGGGCAATACGCCCGCATTAAGGCCGGAAAGGTGGTTCGGGTGGACCGCTCCCGGATGATGAGCGAGGGCGTGCTGGGACTGGCGGTTCAATTCTTACAGGATTAAAGGGACTGCCGCGCCGCTGATAAACCTCTGCAGAACGGCTCAGAGTTTTACAGGACGGCAAAGGTGGTTTTTGTCGGCGGCGGTGCGTCCGCACAGTTTACAGATATACTGGGGGTTTTCGACCAGTTTTTTGTACTGCTCCCAGTTGGTGTGATGATAATGGAGGTTGATGAGATAACACAAATGTTTGTTATGCCCCGGATGGGGCATGGAGGGCTGATGCATCGGGACCCCTTTCCTTTTCTTACGGTTCTTCCTGCGTCAGTTGTTCAATAAAACGGTTTGCCTCGGAAATCGAGGCTTCCATTTCACGAATCAAGGCAGCAACTTCTGATTCCATTGTGTTTAATTCCTGCCGAAGGGAAGCCACCGCCCTGGCATTCAAATTGTGTTTGAGGAAGAGAACCTGATCCCGGAAGGCGGCCAGAACGGGGTCCATTTTGTCGCGTGCCCGCTCCATAGCAGCCATCATTGTTTCGTAATACCGGCGGGTTTGGTCCAGTTTGCGGCGGCTGCTTTCGCGAAGACGGTCGCTGGAATACTGGGTCAATTCTTTTTCCCATTCCCGGAAAAGTGCTTCGGAAACCTCCTTCACCCGTTCAATCCGAGAAGAAACAGCGGAAGCCTTCGAGCGGCTCTTTTCGTATTCACTGGAGAGGATTTTGTACTTTTTCTCCAAATCACCCCCTTCAAAACGGAGCTCGGTGCTGAACTGCTCGAGGGCGGAGGCCACCTGCTCTTTGGCCTCATTCTGAGCATCCCGGGCCTTGGCAACTTCCGTGACCATCTGACTGCGCTTGGGAACACCGAATTTTTCCTTAAGGCCGATTTCCATGCTGCGGCAGCCGAAAAGAAAAAACGACAAAGACAGAATCATCAGCCGTATTGCCTCAGCCTTCTGTTTGCTGATTTTCATAGCGGGTCCTTTCCTCAGCCGCCTTTGGCCTTGATAATCCGCTGGGCTCGTTTATCCGCCAGGTGTTCATGGACAACCAGAATGGCATGAACCACACCGGGAATCCACCCGAGCAGGGTCAGCAGGATATTCAGCAGAAACTGAATGGGTTTGCCGCACAAAAGGACAGCCAGCGGCGGCAGAACAATCGCGAAAAAGTATCTCACGGTTTATCTCCTTTCACGGACCCTTTCAGTATAAAAGGTTTCTCCAAAAGAGCCAAGAAAAAACTGTTTGCGGACAAGACACCCGGGGCTACAATACATTCAGCATTTTTTATTTTTGGGAGAATTCATAGAACTGATGGAAAAGGAAGCCGGTCATTTGCCGCTGACGCGGATACAAAAGTTAATCGGACGAACCATGCTGGAGGCCAAACAGACAAAGGCCTTCGGATATTTTTCGGTCTGGGCGGATGTGACGGACATGGTGTCGATGCGCAAGGAATACAGTCGTCAGACCGGCGTTCGACTGACCACCAATGACCTGATTTTGTGTGCAATGGCCCGTGCCGCCGCCGCATATCCCCAGGTATGCGCCAAGCCGAACCTGGAAACCGAAGAATGGGAGGTTCCGGAACGCCTCGGTCTTGGATTTGCAGTCGCAGCCCCTCAGGGACTGGTCGTTCCGGTGATTCAGGATGCCGGGCGGATGACCCTGACAGAGATTGCTCAGGCATCCGATGCCCTTCTTCGCCGGGCCAGAGCCAATCAGCTGACCCCGGATGATTTTGACGGAGCAACCCTCGTTTTAAGCGGCCTGGGGATGTACGGGATTGAGTGGTTCTATGCCATTGCACCGCCTTCGGCCAACGGGATTGTCTCCATCGGATACATCGCGGACGAGGTTGTGCCGGACGAAGGAACGCCGGCAATACGAAAACAGCTGAATGTATCGCTGGCCGTTGACCAGTGTGCAGCCGATGAAGCAGCCGCAGCGGCCTTTTTGCGAAAGATTGCAGATTTTCTGGAAGACCCTTGGACCCTGACAAAGGCAAATTGACCGGTCAACCCTCTCCTGCTCAAAAAAGAGAAACTTTTTTCCAGGAAAGCGAAAAAAAGATTGACAGAACACAACCGCCTTTCATAATGGACTTTAGAAAATCTGCGAATCGTTTTGGATTCGCTTTTGGAAGACCGCTTTCCTTCTCATCCACAAAGCGGTCTTTTTTTACGCCTTGTCCCGTGCTTTTTCCCCCGCATCGGTTTGTTCGCAAGCAGGTGTGTCTCCCAGAGAAACGGGCTGCGGCTCGGCCGATATTTGTCCAAAAAGGTACTGTGCAACGGCCCGGTAGTCATCGGCCCCATGACAGGACGGTTCATATTCGAAGATGGTTTTGCCGTAACTGGGGGCTTCCGCCAGTTTGATGTTGCGGCGAATTTGAACGGGCACCACAGAAGCCCCGGACCAGGGCGTGCGGTTCTGACGGGCGGATTCGAGGAACTTTTCAATATCATTTTTAACTTCGACGGAAAGACTGGCCCGGCTGTCATACATACACATCAGGATGGCCTTAACCCGCAGCGCCGGGTTGATTCGCTGATTGACCAGCCGAATCGTCTGAAGAAGCCGACCGAACCCCTGCAAAGCCAAAAAATGGGGCTGGATAGGGATCAGGACTTCATCGGCAGCAGCCAGCGCATTGAGTGTAAGCAAACCCAGAGAAGGCGGACAATCGATGAAAATGTAATCAAACCGTTCCCGGATGTGCTGGAGGGCATTGCGGAGGATGGTTTCCCGTCCGACTTCATTGACCAGCTCGGTTTCGGCGCCCACCAAATCAATGCCGGAACTCAGGAGCCAGAGGTTTGGGCGGCTTTGTACCAAAACTTCCTCGAGGGATTGTGCACCGGTCAAGACGGCATAAGAACCGGAGGGAGGGGTCTCTGCATCGGCTCCCAGATGAATCGTCAGGTGGGCCTGGGGGTCCAGGTCAATCACGAGAGTACGTTTGGCAGACTGAGCCAGAACGGCGGAGAGGTTGGCTACGGTGGTAGTTTTTCCAACACCGCCCTTCTGGTTGAGAACGGCCAGAATACGGCAGGATGAAGGGGTGCTGATGGATTCTTCACTGCTGGACATGGGAAACCGTTCCTGATTCCTTTTTCCGTCTGTATACAGCATCCAGGACGCCGTTGACAAACCGGGGAGACTGAACACCGCCGTATTTTTTGGCCAGTTCGATGGCCTCGTTGATGGCGACTTTTTCAGGGATGTCCGGACAGAAGAGCAATTGATAAACCCCTAATCGAAGAATATTTCGGTCCACCATGGACAGGCGGCTTACGTTCCATTTTTCCGCAGCGGCGGCGATTTCCTCCTCACACTGACGCCAGTGGGTCCAGGTTCCCTGCGTCCATTGTTCCGCCAGCTGAATGACAAGCTCATCCTCGCTGTTTTCACGGAAAAAACGCGGCAGGAGGGGCAGGACCTGTTCGCCCTGCACATCCAACTGACAGATGGCCTGTACGGCTAACTCCCTGGCTTTGGTTCTCCGATCCACCGCTCATCCCTGACAAGTATTTGAAAAGAACGTTCCCCCCTTACACAGCATATCCTCGCCGCTTAAATGCGGCTGAGAAGGTCGGCCATCTCCATTGCAGCCATGGCGGCAGCGGCTCCCGCATTGCCCTGCTTGGTGCCGGCCCGTTCAATGGCCTGCTCGAGAGTTTCACAAGTGAGAACACCGAAGATAGCCGGGGTTTTGCACTCGAAATTGATTTGCCCGACCCCGCGGCTGATTTGCTGGCAAACCAGGTCATAGTGGGTGGTCTGTCCGCGTATGACGGCTCCCAGGCAGAGAATCGCGGCGTATTTGCCGCTGTCGGCCAATCTGCGGGCAACCGGTGTGATTTCGACGGTTCCGGGGACCCAGACAACCGTAATTTGCTCGTCTTTGGCCCCATGCCGCTGGAGGCAGTCAATCGCCCCGCCAAGCAGGCGGGAGGTAATGAACTCATTAAACCGGCTGACAACAATGGCATACTTGCCGCTGCCGGCTGTTAATTGACCTTTGATTTCCTGAATCATACGCTCTGCTCCAACCCAAAGACACGGTCCCATCTTTCCGAGGCGGTCTGAAGCCGATTTTTTATCGGACAATCCTCTCAAACGGAGAAAACCTCTCCAAAAACAACTCCGCCTGCCTCGTTTCTTAACTTATGCGATTATAAGGGCTTATCCGGACCAAAGCCAGAAAAAAGTTTTGCATCCTCGAAAAAGAATCGAAAAGAACATCCGGAGAAAAACCCCCCTGCCCTGCAAGCCGATACAACAGCAGCAGGCAGCCAACGGCTGTCTGTCCGGTTTCGATAAACAGCAAGGCCTTCAGGAGAAAGCACTTATGATAAACGAAGAGTCGTTTCGCGACCCGGATGAACACCCGTGGGACCAGGCCGATGTGATTGCCTGTGAGGCCTTTGAACTCTACGAAAAAGGGCAGATGCAGGAGGCCCTCGAAAAACTCACGGAGGCAATTTACCTGAACCCCTCCTATGGGGCGTGGTATTTCAACAAAGGACTGACGCTGGATGCGCTGGAGCGGTATGAGGAGGCGATTGAGTGCTATCTTCGGGCAATGGAACTGTGCGGGGAAGACGTAGAGATTCTGAATTCGCTGGCAGTGGATTACACGCGAACATGCCAATATGACCTGGCTTTGGAGATTTTTGAGAAGATTGAGGCAATGGAGCCGGGCTACGAACCGTGCTACTGCAACCGCATCATTACCTATACGGAACTGGAACAGTATGACAAGGCGGAGGAGATGTTTTATCTGGCCCAGCAGATTGAACCGGATTGCCCGATTTGCTTTTACAATATCGGGAACGCCTTGTTCAGCCAGGGAAAGTACGAGCGGGCAATCTGGTGCTGGCAGAGAACCGCCCAATTGGACGAGAATCATCCGCAGATTTATTACCGAATTGCTCAGGCATACTGGGCAGCCGGACAGTATGAAGAAGCCCGCCGCTATTTCCTGAAGGAAATCCGACGGGAACCCGGCAATCTGGAGGTAATCCTGGATTTTGGGATTTTTCTGCTTCAGCAGGGGGACGTTGAAGCCGCCCGGGAAAAATTCAATCGGCTGCTTGAATTAGAGCCGGACTACGCCCCGGCCTGGTTTTACAAAGGGGAAATAGCGTTAAACGTAGGCCGACGAGAAGAGGCGATCGACTGCTACCATCGAGCCCTGGAGGCAGACCGCAAAATCAAGGGGCCGCGTTTTCGACTGGCTCAGCTGTATGCCGAGAAGGAACCGGAAAAGGCGGTGTATTATCTTCATCAGGAGATGAGTACGGATTTGGATGAGCCGGATGTCCTGCTGGCAATGGGATGGCTGAGCGCTCAGCTGGGGCAATCGGATACGGCCTGCCGGTGTTTTCTGCGTGTGCTGGACCAGAACCGGATTGAACCGCTGGCGTTTTACGGGCTGGCGCTGTGCCTGGCGCTGCGGCGGGAATATGATGCTGCGGAACAATGCCTCAAACAGGCCATCTCCCTGAAACCCGACCAGCCGGCGTTTCATCTGGCAATGGCATGGCTGAGCATTCAGCAGCACCAATGGGACCAGGCCCTGCGGCAGGCGGAGTTGGCCCTCGAAATCGAGCCGGAAAACAGGGCTTTGCAGAAATCCTGCCGGCAGATTCGACGAACCGTGTGGATGGAAAAATACAGGTCGAAAATTGCCCGTTGGCTGGCAAACGTTCCACGTATTTCGTGTTTAAAATGAGTTCAAAAACCTCCAGACGGCCTTCTGGCCCTTGAAAGTACAATCCCGCCCAGAGCCAGCAGGCATACCGTTGTCGGTTCAGGAATAACCGTGAACTTGATATTGCTGAGCACGGGCGAATAGCCGTTTTGATTGAGCAGTTGAATGCGGAAGGTATCCCACAGGCCGTCGTGATTGTTGTCTGCATTCCACGTGCCCGTCACCAGCGTCGAAGTGGCAACATAATCCCGACAAACAATCTCAATATGCGGACCCACCCAATCCCTCCCCACCCAGCCGACATACTGAAAACTGCGGATATAATCAATTCGCCCGCCTCTAAAAATCGCTTCTGCATTGTCGTAAATTCGGAAGCTGCCCAATTCTCCATTATAAAAATTCAATGCGCCGTTGTCGTTTAGAAGTAAAATTCCTATGCCTCCTACATCAAGCTGCAAGGGTCCGGTGCTTTTTACTTCAATATAACTATTATCATATGCATCAATTTGATCCGCCCCCCCTCCCGTTACCAAGAGAGATTCATTATTATGAAGCAAAACTCCGTACTCATAGCCATTTGAAATGGTATAGGTAAAAGCCCCCCACGATACACATGAGCAAAGACCCAAAAAAACAAATTGTAGTAATACCCTTTTCATTCTTAAGCCCCTTTCTGCAACAGATATTATTGTGTCTTTTTTGTCAGTTAAATCAAGGCCTTCTATTAATTTGCAGTCATTCAACCTGAACGTTTTGGGTCTGCAATTCAAAGAGACCTTTATAAACTGCTTTCATAAATTCCTGCCAGTCTTCTGGATTTATTTCTTCTTGAATATTTGGTTCGCCGAGCCAAATTTTTTCCAAGAAATCTATCGCTTCTTCCATTTTCAGAATCTGCTGTTCAATGGATTTTTTAGTTTGTTCTGTTGCCGACAGATTCTCCGCCGGAAAGACAAATTCCCGCATAGACATCATCGATTCTCTGCCACCGATCATGGGATAAAGTGTGGTTTGTATGAAATTCATCCGGCTCTGCTCCCAGCAGGCCCGCCACAGCCACACCTGAGGATTATCTTCACAGAATACAGCCAGATCCCCCAAATCAATTTTGTGTTCACTGTTGCCGGTTTTGTCCAGATTGCACACAGGATTCCAGTTATTGGGATCACCTGGGAAATTGGGTTCGCAGCTCAGCCATGCCCTCGAAAACTCCCCGAACTGAATATTGTTAATAACCCCGTCCGAATCCCAGTCCAGCGGATGCCGGATGTCATCCTCGCTTAAGTCCTCGTCACAGGAGCAAATCTCATCCGCCCCGATGTCCACCCGATTATCAACAATGCGTTCTTCGCCATCCATATCAGACAAGCCGACATCGTTTATTGTATGATACGGATTGCCCCTGTCTTTACAGGGTGAATTATATGCTAGATGTAAATTATTCGGATCACTATAGGCAAATCCTGGATTGCCGCTGAAATTGTTTCTGGCGTTTAGGGTATAATCTGTTCCGTTCGGATCCGCAGGATTGTAGATGCAGCAGTACTGAGGCAGCGTATTGGCATCAAATCCGGCCGCTTGCATCCCGCCGCTATTGTTATACCACAGAATGCAGTTCTGAATATCCGGCCAGTTCTTATCATTCGGATCGATAGTTGTTCCATTGTCCGTAAAGGAGACCCCCTCTTTTCTGTTATAAACGATCGTATTATTATACATCACCGGTTCATAAGATGGATTAACTATAAGAACACCAAACGTGCTTTCACCAACCGATCCATTTTCTGATATGATAGTGTTTTGTAGTATGGGCGTAGTATTTACAGCAAAAATTCCGTGACCTATATTTTTATGAATCCTACAATTTTGTGTTATATTCATATATTCTTTGCCAGTATGGTAAATGCCATGCACGCCATTATTTCCAACTTCACACCATTTAATTGACACATCTCCGTTTTGCGCAAAGATCCCGTATTGTTGATTGTCAACAACCCGGCAGTTCTCCACCACAAAGTCGGCCACATTTCCGTAAATCCCATAGGACGCCGCCTCCGTTATAGTAACCCCATCCAGCAGGGTTTCATCCCCCATAGTCACACGGCCTTATTCCGCATCGGCGGACGTACCGGGTCCGGCCGATGATATCCGCTCAGAATCGTTTCATGCCGTCTCGGATTTCGCCGGTCCGGCTCGACCAACCCGCCCCGGAATCCGCCACAAACCTTCACCCCATCCGGGATCGCAAACGTATCGCTCTCCTGCAATCCCGAAGCGTATGTCCCCTGTGCCACGCGGATCTCAACCGTCTGCCCGCAGGCCGACTCCTTTGCCCGATTCAGCGCATCCTGCAAATCTGTATACGCATCCGCCCAGTTCGTCCCGTTCTTTAACCCGCCGGCAGAGGCGTCCACATAAATCACATTCGGTTCCGTCGCATCCCAGCAACAAACCGGTGTATCCAGCGCCGCGTAAGCAACCCGCATATCCCCCGTCCGAAAGACAGCCAGATTGTGCAGCGTCATCCCCGGCTCGGCAGATTCGTTGACCGTTACAGTCAGGGTTCGAAAGCCGCTTTCATACGGCCCGATATCCCCCAGATACCACGTATAGGAATAGGAGACTGCATGAAAGCTCGGGTCGAGTGTGAAAAAGGGGCCCTGATTTGGGTCAAACGTCCAGCTTCCCTGCGGAACCGTCACAGCCCGCGGCAACACATCCGTCAGCGTCACATCCCTCAGCGTTTCTCCGCTCTGATTGGTCCAGGTAATTGTATAAGTTAATTCCTCTCCCGGTGATACACAATCCCCCGGCTCCACATCATCCGATTTGCTAAGCGTCACCGGAGCCGGCTCCTCATAGAACCGCACATACATAAATGCTACGGTTATCTTGGCCGTCTCATTCGGCCCCAGCGTCCCCAGAGCCCAGCCCATTGCTCCGCCCACCTCATCCAGATAAACGGCGGTCTTGCCGTTCAACCTACGGTTCTCAATATTCATATGCGTCCCCGCTGCGGGCTTGTAGGTCTCATTAACCAAGTGCCCGCCCCGATACACATCGGTATCCACCCACGTCGGCTCCACCGCACTGCTGAATCCAACGAAATCCACGTGGTCAGCCCGACCGGACGGGTCCATACGGGCATGGGGATAGGTATTCCATTGTGTGATATCGTACCGGAAATTCCCTGCCGTATTGCTTCCCGGGGCACAATGGACCGGATTATACGGTACATACGATTCCAGGGGATCCGGATAATACGCAGAACAATAGGTGGAATTCACGCAAGCCCCGTATTCATCCGCTCCATGACTGTGCAGAAACTGATAAAACTCCAGATTCGTCAGCGTCCGGCCGGATCGGTTAAAAATCGTGTAGGTCTGGAGGATGCAGTATCGGTCGCTGGGTAAATACCGCACCAATCCGGTCAGCGGGTCAAGAAACGTCATCGGGCTGTTTTCGCTGTATTGGTTTGGATCAATTCCGGCAAGATCAACCAGTTCATAATTGATCGTAATGCTCACCTCATCATTCACAATCACCGACCGCCCTGTATCTCGCCCACTGGAGGAAGCCGCCGGATTGGCCGGGTTGTTCCATGCCTCGCAGATAATCGGCTCGGTCGGATGAAACAAACTGTTTGTCCACCAGTCCGGAAAAACAAATTGCTTCGTCAGCCACATGGCCTTTCGTCCCCGGTCCGGCTCAGAGGGTTCAATCAGACCGGTATCAATCCCATCATAATAAATTGCGGCAGCCCATTCACCACTGAGCATTTCATGATAGGGTTCATACTCATGAAGCAGCGAGGGTCCATAATTGATTTCATCCGAATATCCCGCTGCATCAAAATACGATTCCAGATAGGGAGCTACAGGTTCCGGCGGATTTCCGAAACGACCCTGAAGTCCGATGTTGAGTTCATATCCGTCAAAATACCCCCACGAGGCAACCCCCATTATCCCCACGAGAATCACTCCCCAACCTGCCCGGCGGCTCTCCATCTGCTTTCTCCCTTCCTCCTTTTTATCTATATTGCCTATCTTATCAAGAACACCCAATCTTGTCAACAAAAAGACCACTATCAAGACAAGAAATGTCTTCTATGTTCCTTCCTTTTAGGCCTCTCTCTAAAAAAAGTCGTTTCTGCCCGCTTTGCGATTGATAGAAAAAATCAGATATTTGGAAAATTTTGATATTTTTATCTGAACACAGAGTCGCTTCACGGATTTTGCCGTTCAACAAATATCAAAACTGTTCGAGCGGAGGCATATTCCTTGCAAAAAGTTCCTGTTTTTCTATAATGCAACGGCCAAAAAAGAGAACCGAAAAGGTAGGGAATTCGTAGGAAAAGGCCGAGTGGCGGAAAGGCAGACGCTGGGGACTTAAAATCCCCTGCCCGTTTTGGGCGTATGGGTTCGACTCCCATCTCGGCCACTGCGGCCGTCAAAAGTCTGCTCAAACGGCCTTGTAGCGTAAACGGGAACCCCTGAATCCATCGGGAGAAATGAACATGGCAGGACACAGCAAAAGTCAATTGCAGGATGTAGAGCGGCCGAACCTCTACCGGGAATTCTTCCCTTATACGGAGTTTCCGAAGCTGGAATTCGAAGAAGCCACTGTCCCGATGGAAATTCCGGAAGATTTCTGGATTACGGACACAACCTTCCGGGACGGCCAGCAGGCCCGTGCCCCCTATTCAGCAGAGCAGGTAGCCCGGATTTATGAATATTTTCACCAAATCAACGGGGACACAGGGCTGATTCGACAGTGTGAGTTTTTTCTGTACTCAGACCGGGACCGCAAGGCGGTCCAGCTCTGTCAGGAAAAGGGATATCGGTATCCGGAGGTAACCGGCTGGATTCGGGCTACAGCAGCAGACTTCAAGTATGTCACTCAGCTGGGGCTTAAAGAAACCGGGATTTTAACCAGTGCCAGCGATTATCACATCTTTCTGAAGCTGAAGATGACGCGTTCGCAGGCGATGCAGGCCTATCTGGATATTGTGAAGGCGGCACTGGATAACGGGATTCTGCCGAGGTGCCATTTCGAGGACATTACCCGGGCGGATTATGACGGGTTTGTCCTGCCGTTTGCGGCGGAACTGCTGAAACTTTCGCAGCAGTACAACTGCCCGGTAAAGATGCGTCTGTGCGACACGCTGGGGTTTGCGGTGCCGTATCCGAATGCAAAGCTGCCGCGTTCGCTGCCGAAACTGGTGGCGGGGCTGCGCCGGCTGGGGGTGCCGTCGGCCTGGCTCGAATGGCACGGACACAACGACTTCCACAAGGTGGAGATTAATGCGGCGACGGCCTGGTTGTATGGGTGCAGCGCCGCCAACTGTGCCATTTTCGGCGTGGGCGAACGGACCGGCAATCCGCCGCTGGAGGCGCTGGTGATTGAACATGCGCAGCTGGCGGGCACAAATCCGAAAATCAACTATGCCGCCATCACCGAACTGGCCCAGTACGCCCAAAAAGAGCTCGGATTCCACCTGCCGGCCAATTACCCGCTGGTGGGACGGGATTTCAACGTAACGCGGGCGGGCATCCATGCGGACGGCCTTTTGAAGAATGAGGAAATCTACAACTGCTTTGATACGCTTAAACTGCTCAAACGTCCGGTGGGCGTGGCGATTACGGACAAATCGGGTGCCGCGGGCATCAAGCACTGGATTGAGTCGCGGTATCAGATTGACATCCCCAAGCATGACCCGCGCGTGACGGCGATTAAGAACAAAATCGACGAAGAATACAGTGCGGACCGGATGTCTGCAATTTCGGATGAAGAGATGGAGGCGTGGGTTCGTCAGGTATTCGGCAATCAGCTGCCGCCGGAGAGGTGAGGGGTTTGGCGGGACGGACGGTTCAGGCGGTTTTGTTTGATTTGGGCGAGACGCTGCTGCTGTTCGGGCGTCTGAAGGCAGGCAAACTTTTCAAGCAGGCAGCCCGTTTTTCGTATGACTACCTCAAACAGCGGGGCCAGCCGGTCGGCCGTTTCGGAGTCTATCGGCTCTGGAACCTCCTGGGTATCCGTCTGCATTTGCTGTATTCGTTTCTGACCGGAACCGACTTTGACTCCCTCTCCCTTTTGAAAGAGTATGGACGGAAAAAGGGGTTTACGCTTTCTGAGGCGGAATGGGAGGAGCTGAACTGGCAATGGTATCGGCCTTTGGCCGAAAAAGGACGCATCGAGCCGCAGACACACTCGACCCTTCAGAAACTGCGGGAAATGGGGCTGCAGCTTGGGATATTGTCCAATACCTTCGTGCACGGCAGCACACTGGACCGCCATTTGCAGCAGGTCGGGCTGCTGGAGTTTTTCGACCTGCGTCTGTATTCCTATCAATTTTCCTTCCGCAAACCGGACCCGAGGATTTTCCTGGAAGCCGCCCGACGGATGCAGACGGAACCGCAAAAGGTTGTTTTTGTGGGGGACCGGATGGATAAGGATGTTCGCGGAGCCCTGCGGGCGGGAATGATTCCGGTTCTCAAAGAGGCCTATACAAACCAAAAAAAAAGAGTGCCGGACGGCGTTTTTCGGATACAATATCTGTCGGAACTGCCGGAGTTAATCAAACAACTCAATGAGGATGTAAACCGTGAAGGAAGCCCAAGCGTATCAGAAATGCATTAATCCCCGCTGCGGGGCGGAATTTGACCGGATGGAAATTTTGTTCGAATGTCCGCGGTGCGGCGACCTGCTGGACGTGTGCTATCGATGGGACAAATTGCCGGTACCGAAAAAACTGAGCGATTTTTCAAAAAAGTGGGCTGATCGGCAGAATCCGCTGAACTTCTCGGGGGTGTGGCGGTTCGGGGAGCTGCTGCCGTTTTGTGAGGAAAAATATCGGGTAACAATCGGCGAAGGGCAGACGGTGCTCCAGCCGTGCTGCGGACTGGCAGCAGAGCTAGGAATGCGGCCGAATGTTCTGTATCTGCAGTATGAAGGGCTCAACCCGTCCGGCTCGTTTAAGGACAACGGAATGGCGGCGGCCTACAGCCATGCCCGGATGGTCGGGGCGACGGCCAGTGCGTGCGCTTCGACGGGCAATACCTCGGCCTCGATGGCCCTGTATTCCCACAGCTGCGGACTGAAGGCGACGGTGTTTATCGGCGAAGGAAAGATTGCATTCGGCAAACTCAGCCAGGCGATGGATTACGGGGCTTATACCCTCCAGATTGCCGGAGATTTTGACGACTGCATGCGGCAGGTGCAGGAGGTCTGCCGGCAGCTGAAGATTTATCTGGTCAATTCGCTCAATCCGTTCCGACTGGAGGGCCAGAAGACCATTATGTATCGGATTCTGGAGCAGATGGGCTGGGAGGTGCCTGACTGGATTGTGGTGCCCGGGGGCAATCTGGGCAACTCAAGCTCCTTCGGAAAGGCGTTTGCCGAGCTGAAGGAATTGGGGCTGATTGAGCGGATTCCGCGGCTGGCGGTGATTAATGCATCCGGGGCCGACACCCTCAGCGAGCTGTATAATGAGCGCGGGCTTCGATGGAACGGCGGCCACGTGGATCAGGAACTGATTGCAGATTATTATTCGGAACTGGATGCCAAACATTACCGGCCGAATACCATTGCTTCGGCCATCGAAATCTCTCGTCCGGTGAATCTGAAAAAGTGCGTTCGGGCCCTGGACGTGTGCAATGGGGTCGTGCGGACGGTTTCGGATGAGGAGATTCTGGATGCCAAGGCCCAAATCGGCAAATACGGGCTGGGATGCGAGCCGGCATCCGCGGCGACGGTGGCGGGCCTGAAACATCTTTTGGCTGACGGCACCATCGGACGGGATGAACGGGTGGTGTGCGTACTGACGGGGCATCTGCTCAAGGACCCGAATGCGACGGTGAACTATCACAGCCAGATGAAACGGCCGTTCAGCAACCCGCCGGTTCAGGTACCTAACGATTTGGAGAAGATTATCGCGCTGATGAAGGCGTAGTGTTCCCCATTTCTCCGAGCGGCGGGGCAATAAAAAGGGGGAAAAGTGAAAAAAGATGCCCAGAAGCGTTCTGTGCTAAAGTGAACCGGAGAAAGCAGTTAGATTCATTCCGAAACAAAGCGGCGGTGTATTTGAGGAAATATTTTTCTTTTTTTCATTATTTCTTTGGTCCGATGGGCCGATATTTCGTATAATGTGGTAATGAAAGTACAATGTAAAGGGCAGTATTCTTAACCATCTCTCTGGAATATTTCCCCCTCCAATTGAATGTTAGAGAGATATTGCAGGGTTTCGTTGTAAACCCGGGAGTAAAAAAATGAGTACAGGTACAGTGAAATGGTTCAATGACAGCAAGGGTTACGGTTTCATCACCCCCTCGGACGGCGGCAAGGATTTGTTCGTCCATCATTCCGAGGTCAAAACCGGCGGCTACGCCTCTCTGCATGAGGGCCAGTCGGTGCAGTTTGAAGTCGGCCAGGGCAAAAAAGGCCCCTGTGCGATGAACGTAAAACCTTGTTAGTTTGCGTTTTCGACGACCTGCAAAAGCCCCGCGACCTGCGGGGCTTTTTTTATGCGCTCCCCTTCAATGCCTCTTTGCAACTGGATACTTGCCGGCTGAGTTTTTTATCCTCCATTCGACTTTTTTAGACTAAAATAGACTTCTGATTCGTCGTATTTCCGGAAGCGGTTCCTGTGGAGCGAAGAGGGAATCATGATGCTGGACGAAAAGATACTGGTTTGGCAATTCAATCGAGGCAGCACCAATGCTCTTTGCAAAATTTATCAACGGTACAAAAACGAACTTTTCGGGCTGGCCTTGTCGCTGCTGCATGATCGATCTTCGGCTGAGGATGCGGTTCATGATGTGTTTGTCCGCTTTGCTCAAACGGCCGGCCGCTTCCGACTTCGCTGCTCTCTGAAAGGGTACCTGTGCGTCTGTACGGCCAACCGGGCCCGTGATATACTCCGCAGCAAAGCACGGTCGGGGGTACCCCTTGATGAACAGGCCGCCAGCCCGGATGAAACAGTTCATCCGGAAAAACGTCTGATCCAAACCGAAGAGTCCAGACGGCTACAGGAAGCCCTTGAGAAACTCCCTTATGAGCAGCGGGAGGTGATTCTTTTCCACCTCCATCAGGAACTGAGTTTTCGCGAAATTGCATGCATCCAGAATGTGTCCGTAAACACCATTCAGAGCCGCTACCGGTACGGAATTGAAAAGATGAGAACGTTTCTGACGGAAGGCATTGACCATGAACTCAGCAGAAAACATTGAACAGCAAATCAAAAAGCATAAGCCGAATGCGGAGCTGAGCCCGACGATGGACCGTCGAATCCTGACGGATTCTATCGCGGCCATGCAGTCCGCCCGGCTGCCCAGCGAGGAAAAACATCCTCATTCAATCAGAAAAACACTTATGTACAGCAGAATAGGAAAATTCGCCGCCGCAGCCGTTGTGCCGGTCGCCATCGGGCTTTTCTTTGTTTTTTTTAACAAAACCATTCAACCGGTCAACGCTGCTGAACTGCTTGGACAAGCCATACAAACCGTAACAGACATCCGTTCGATTCACATTCAAGCCCGAATGCGAACGTATCCTCATGATAACTTTTCGCAAGTGGATTTAAAAACAGATTTTGTCCCCATTGAAATGTGGGCCAGATTTGAGAATAACAATTTCCTGCAAATGCGAATTGACAAGCCCCAGCGAGTCCTTTCTGTTGATAACGGGAAAGCCACTATGATTATTCAAAACGAGTTTGTCTCCCAAGGCAATTGTGCTTCGTATGCCTGTTACGACAGCGAATGGCTCAGTCGCCTGATGGCGGTCAATCGTTTACTGGAAAATGAACTTCTGGCCGCCATCCAAAATAAAGAGGACAGCATCTCTGTCTATCACAGAGAAATCGAAGGGGAAAAACATCTTATTCTGGAGCGTTTCAGCCCGGCCCATGTTCATCGAGAGGACTATCTGCACAATAAATTCATTCAAGACTCAGACCGTACCCTAATCTACCGTTTTGAGCCGCAAACCAAGCGGCTTGAAGAGTTTCAGATTTTCGTCCATACCGACAATGAAGATATCCTCGTCTTCGAAACTACAGATATTCAATATAATCCCTTCCTCCAAGAAGACCTCTTCTCGTTGAAGTTGCCTCAACAACCAGTAGAGTTTCTCACTCCACAAGTTCTGCCCGATAACGAATCCTATGAAAATATGACCCCTGAGCAGGCCGCAGAAGGATTTTTCACTGCCTGTGCCCGGGAAAACTGGGAGGAGGTTCTTCGTTATTTGCCAATGACCACGCTCCCTCAGAACATAAAAGATTATTTAGGCGGCCTGGAAATTCTCTCGCTGGGAAAGTCTTTCTTGTCTGAAGGTTCGTCAGCCCGATTTGTTCCTTATGAAATCCGTCTGAAAAACGGAACAATTAAAAAACACAATCTCGCGCTGAAAAGAATACCTCCTGCCAATCGCTGGATCGTCGACGGGGGCATTTAAAAAGCCAAACTTCCAAAGTCGAAGAGCGTCCCAACGGTCTTTTTTCGACAGCCGTAGAAACAGCAGACCCGAGCCGAACAACACGAATGTCCCCGGCAGGGAAACGGGCTGCTGCGGATTCCCGGATTTCCGTAGTCCCAACGAGATGTCGAACCCCTCCCTCGTCCGGTTTTTTTCGCTCTCGACTAAAAAGAAAAAATTCAGCCAACTTTTGTAGGGATCGGAACGATTCCGCATTGCTTCAAAAGGGATTGAACCCGCTCCATCGGCAAACCAACAACGTTGGAAAAGGAGCCGTCGATGCGTTCGACAAAGGCGTCGTTGATTTCCTGGATGCCGTAGGCGCCGGCCTTGCCCTGCCAGTCGCCGGAGGCCAGATAGGCCGCCAACTGCTCCTCCGTGATTTTTTTCGGGTATACCCAGGTAATGCAGGATTCGCAGAGCTCCAAATTTCGGGACTTCCGGACCAGCGCGATTCCTGTAATAACTCGGTGCGGCTTGCGGAAGAGCCGACGGAGAATCGCTTCGGCCTCGGCAACGTCGGCAGGTTTGCCGATGAGGGTGCCGTCGGAATCAACCACCGTGTCGGCGGCCAGCACGAGACAATCAGGATACGAGGCGGCCACATCCTGCGCCTTGGCCAGAGCCAGACGAGCGGCCGCCTGCTCACACGTCAACCCGCAGATGTCCACGTTGGATTCATCCACCCGCGAGGGAATAACCTCAAAGCGGTATCCGGCCCGCTGGAGAAGAAGTTTCCGCCGCGGAGAGGCGGAGGCAAGAATGAAGGTGCCGTCCGGTTTCATGGGGAATACTGGAGTCGAATCGGATACGTGATTTTTTCGCAAAAGGCCCGATATTCCTTTTCGATTTTCTTCAGGTCAGAATCGATATACAGGGAAAACAGCCGCGGAGAAACCCGCTGATTCCAGGCGACAGTCAGCGGCAGATTGCGGTCAGAGGCAATGCGGGCCTCCAGCTCGTCGAGCGGCCAGTTTCCGCGAAGGGCGGCGGCCATCAGAGTATGATATTTGCGAAGGTAATAGCCGTAAAACTCCTCCCGCAGAAACCGCACGAGAGCATACGTCTGGGCATAAAAGGCCGTGACCCGTTCATCAGGCCCGCCGTTGTCGCCGAGAACCTGCCCAGGATTGAGTACCAGCAGCTCCTCAATCGGAATCATCCGTCCGGTCAGCAGCGTTTCCTTGAGGGCTCCGAGACGATAAAGGTTCCGCTGGGGCTCAAAGACAAATCGGCCCTGACGGTACTGACAGGTTTCAAAAAGCGTCGCCACCCCTTCGTCGAGCCAGCTGGGCAGCCGGTACGCAAAAAAGCGGCTGTTGAACTGATGCCAGCCCTCATGGCCGATGACAGAAAACGTCTGGGAGCGTCCGATGTGATAGGCCGCGCAGACATCGTTCACGGCATAGGCCCCCTTCCGAATGCGCAGATAGACATCTGCGTTGGGACCGGTGAAGTCCCGGGTAAACTGCTCCCACTGGGAACGCTGGGCGAACAAATAAATAACAAACCGGCGGTCGGTGCTGACGGGGTCCGGCAGCTGGGCCTGATATTCCGCATAAACACTTTCGACAAAGGAAGGAACCTGTCGAAGCATCAGAGGGTCATCGAGTGTGGTATAGATTTCGTAATGACGCGTCAGGATTTGAAGGCCCGGGCCGTAAGGATTCTCCCAGATTTGCACCTGCTGAACGGCCGGCAAATCCCGGAGGTATTCCGCAAGCCCTTCGGGTGAAGATAAGGAATTCTGCCCAGCGGGGACAGAGGAGGACGAACTGCAGCCCGCACAGAGCCAGATGCCCGGTATCAGCAGAAAAGAAAGAAACCATCTTCGGCAGGCCATCTGACTCAATCCTCAATCTGGGTCCAATCGGCCCCGAAGACCTCGGCGGTAAACAGATAAACACGAACGGAAAGGTCTTTCTGCCAGGCCCGCGGAGGAAGGCCCGCCTTGTGTGTGCAGCAGAAATCCAGAAACTCTTCTTTGGACCAGCCGGTCTCCGTCGCCACCTGCGGCAGGAAGCAGCCGGAGCGAAAACCATCCGTAATATAGATGCCGTGAACACCCAGTTCGAGTTTGAGGGGGTCATTGGTCAAAACCATCGGCGACAGGACGGAAATCTCGATATGCAGTTGCGGCAGTTCGGCAGGGGTAATCCGATCCCCTGCAAAACGAGGGTCGTGCCTGGCGGAGGAAACGGCCATCCGGCTGACCATCTCGATGAGGGGACGGTCGGCTTCAAACTGCCCGATGCAGCCGCGAAGGTCTTCGCCGTTTTTGAGCGTCACGAAACATCCGCGCGGCTCCATCAATTCAGGGTCATCCACTTTCGGCAGCGGCGGTTTGGGCAGACCTTTCACAGCCGCCCGTACGGCATCCTTGGCCACTTTCAGCAGCAGATTGCGCTGGGTTTGATTCATAAAGTCCTATCCTACTGCATCCGGCTCATTTCAGCAAGCTTCCGTCCGGACAAAACCGTCCGCTGCAGGGCTTATTTCATACGGATTTTGACCACAATCTTTTTGACCGGTTCCGGCTTATCAGCCGCCTGACGGCCGGGCATGTGGGGTTCCTGCGGGAAGAAGACGGCAAACATCCCGGTTTCGAGAACCAGCCGGCTGACCGGTCTGTTCGAGCTGTAAAAGGCGATATCTTTGGACTCCGAATAGGGTTCCAGTTCATCAAGACCTTCGAGGGGGGCATAGCCGATGCATTCGCGTCCGGAGGTGATGAATTGGATATCCAGATACTTCTGGTGAATCTCAAGACGCCCCTGCTCGAACGGCGATGTTGCGTATTCCTGAACAATAAAAAACAAATCTTCTCCCTGCACTTCATAGCGGCCTTCAGCAGCTGTGCGGACATATTCTTCATTCAGCAAAGCCAATCCAGCGGCAATTCGGGAGTCAATTGTTTCGTACCGAAAGGCGTGCTCAAGCGAATCCGTTATCATCCGTGCTTTCCTTTCCTTTTCAGCAGAGGGTTTTAAAAATACAATATCTTCAAAAGAGGGAAAGGCAAGGACATTGAAAAGGTTTGAGCTGTTACCGGCGGAAGCGGGAAAAGACGGCGGCTCCGAGCGTCAGCAAAAGCAGACCAGACGGCTCAGGAATGCAAACGGTATCAAAACTGAAAGCGTCGATATACGGAGCATCCGACAAATACGGATAACTTGGATAATGGGTAAACAGCAAATAGAAGGTTTCCCATTGGGGACTGGGCTCCATTGTAAACTCGTAAACCTCCGTAAGCCAGTTGTCCTGCCGGATGCTTAGGAGCGGCTGGGGGGCCATCACCGCATTGTTATAAGCGGGAATCACGCCCTCATCGGTCATTCCAGTAACTCGAAAGCCCGCAAAAGAAGCAAATGTATCCTCGTAGGTGATTACAAAACGAACAAGTGTATATTTTTCTCCCGCAATAAAATTCGGCAAGGTGATATAAAGACCGTTTGTGTTCAGCTTGAGGACGCTCTGTCGGCCGCTGTATTCACCGAGGACTTGTGCCGGCTCGCCAAGATAATACCCTTCCTGGAAGGCCTGTACGGCAATTGCCTTTTTGGTCCCCTCTCCAAACCCCGTCAAATCCGGGGGGAAAAGCATATCGCCCGAAACAAGGGTACGATTGTTCCAGCTGTCCCACTCTGCAAAGACGGATTTATCACTGCCCCGCCAGACCGGCTCAAATACACTCGCGAAAGAGGAAACCCCCACTGCCAAGAAAACAAACAGTGCAAAGAAAGAGACAATTTTTATCTTCAATAATGGCATCTGCAAAAACTTTTCAAAAAAAGCTCAGTCAATCTTGCGTGCTAACTGTCTCTTCCTCCGCCCCAATTTCGGATAAGATGAGTTTATCATCTCAGAAAGGAAGAATCAAGAAGAAAAACTTCTAAAAAACCTCCATCCCTTTTAATTCATTTATATCTATTTGCAAAATAAGGACTTACCTTACTGTTAAAATAGAGAAAATAAAAAATCTTTCTTTTAAGAGTTTAGATAGAAGGAGCGAATAAAGGAAAGTTTCCTATTTTTAAGTACCGGGAAGCGTAATAGTGACTGTGGTGCCCTTCCCGACTCTGGAGGTAATCATCATAGAGCCGTCGTTGACCTGAAGAAGCCGCTGGGCTCGGGCCAGTCCCATTCCCCGACGGCGTCCTGCAGGACGAGCCGAAAAGAAGGGTTTGGAGGCATTGGCCAATGTTTTGGGGTCCATTCCGCATCCCTGGTCGGAAATGCTGAATGCCGCCCCGCTCGGGGGCTGCAAAGGGGTTCTGGAAATGCGAATCGGACCGTTTTCTCCGGGGTAGGATTGGAGACTGTTCAGAAGGATATGGGTCAAAACCTCTACAATTTGCTCAAAATCGACATACACATCCGCCAAAGAATCAAGTCCTTCGAGGCGAACGGCCATTTGCGGCAGATTGTGAATCTTACACGTTCTCCGTATCGCCTCATTCACCAAATCCAGAACGGAATGGATATGTTTTTCGGGCTGCGCCGGACGGGCATAGGACATCAAATCTTTGAGGATCTGCGCCATTTCCTCCGTTCGCTCCTGAATAATGCGAAGTTCCTGCTGCCGCTGCGGGTCTGTTTCGGAGGAAGCCAACAACTGAGCATGGCCCGAAATCACCGAAAGGGGATTATTTAATTCATGAGCGGCACCGGCAGCCATTTCGGCAACACTGTGGATGGCCTCCATCTGGGCTATTTGACGGCGCGCCATCTTAAGATTGCCGAGGACTTCGGCCAGACGTTCAGACAATTCGAGATTTCGCCGCGCTACATCCGCCGTCTGAAGAACAGAAGCGGCGGCCTGACAAAGCGGGCCGATTGTCTCTGCTGTCATTTCAAGACGGTCCGCCTGAGCCAACTCGAAGATGACTCTGCCGAGCCGAAACCCCGGGACGGCCAGAGGGGCCGAATAGGAAATGGCGGGATTGAGTCGAGCAGAAAACTTATCAAAAAACCAGTCAAGCTCTGCATCGATAATCCGAACGGAAAACTCCTCCTTTTCCTGACGAGCGGCGACCGTTTTCCCCGCGGGCAGCTGAAGCAGGGCCGAATACTGTTTTCCCTGCCGGTCCACCGTAAAGCAGCAAACAGATGGTTCCCCGAGGTCCGTCTGGAGAAGGACACAAACAGCCCCCTGTACAGCATCAGACAAAACATAGGCCAAATGAAAGGCGAGCGACTCGAGGGTATCCTGAGGTTTGACGCGTCCGAGGAATTGGTCAAGCAGCTCCACTTGTCGGCTTTTGATTTGGAACTGACGGCTGGTCTGAGACAAATCAAGATTCAGTCTGGCCAATTCCGCGGCGGTCTGGTGGATAGCCCCGTAGTAATGGCGGGCTGCGGCCGGCGTATGGAGCCCCAGCCGGCGGCTTAGATTCTGAACCCGCTCGGGCAGTTCGCTGAATACGCGGTCAAGCAAGTCTGAACTTAAACGAACCCGTGCCGCGGTTAAGAGAGCTTCTTCAACGGTGTCATAGGAGCCGGAAACGCCGATTTCGGCTTTGCGAGCCAAACAATCCGCCAGATGAACAAGGGAAGCCACTTCAATAAAGGGAATATGAGCCGCCATGGCTTCTGTATCGCTGTGATGAAGCCAGACGGCGGTTTGAATCGGCCTTGGAAGATTCCACTTCTCCGCCAGACGCTTTCCGATGGTGGTATGGTCAAGACCGAGGTGATGCTGTTCAATGCCAATCAGAGAAACCCCCTCGGACTGGGCATGTCTGACCATTTGCAAAAAACTTTTCGGCATTACCTCCAGAAGAGCCAGTTTCCCGAGGTCATGAAGAAGTCCGGCGGAAAAGGCGATGCTCCGCAGAGGAGCAGGCAAGGCCTCCTGGGCCAGTTGGTCGGCGGCACAGGCGGTTGCCAAAGCATGAAGAGCCAGCTGATGACGAAAATCGTACTCCTCCTGCTCTGCAGCGGGTATTTCAAAGGCCTGAAAAACCCGCACCGAAAGAACAGCATCCCGAATCTGCTCGCTGCCGAGAACCTCAACGGCCTGCTCAATGGAAAGGGGCTGCTCTGCCGCCGGTCCTATCTGTTGCGAAGCAGTCGAAAGAATTCTGGCCGAAAGAGCCGGGTCTGCCTTGAGCATTTCGACAAACTCGGAGTTTTCCGGGGGCCATTCCGCAGTCAGAAGACGGAGGGCGTTCCCCGCAACCTGCGGAAAAGTAGACAGGGTCTCCAGCTGACGCACGATCATCTCGACCTGACGGGCTGCAGCAAGTTTATTGGCGGAGGAAGGCATCGCGGGACAGTTCTCCTAAGCGCGTTAGGTTCGAGCCAGCCGTGCGATTTTTTCGGTAATTTCAGCGATATTGAACGGTTTTGCGATAAACTCCGAAGCCCCGGCGGCCAGCAAATCATCAATTTCTTCGCGATTGACTACGCCGCTGACAATAATGATGTGAATATGGGAAAAGTTCGGGTTGTTCTTGATGGTGCGACAGACAATATTTCCATTGACATCCGGAAGCATGTAGTCCAGCAGGATGACATCCGGAAGAAACTGCTGGGTCTGGATTCCGGCATCGTAGCCGCTGGAAGCGGTTCGAATCTCAAACCGACCATCCCGGCTGAGAACATCCACCATCAACTCAACGATTTCATCATCATCATCGACAATCAACACCTTGATTTTGCCGTCACCAAGCAGATTATCCAGAGGGATATTGTTGTCTTTCATAAACTTAATAAGGGATTCCCGCGGGATTCTTCTGAACCGGGACCCTGGAACACGAAAACCCTCCAGACGGCCGGAATCAAAACATCGGATAATCGTCTGCTGGCTTACTTTGCAAATGTCTGCTGCTTCCCCCGTTGTAAACAGTTCCTTCATTTTCTCCATTTTTGTTCCCTCATCAAAAAAGGCCTTCCTTGGTTTAACCAACTTCGGCAGATTGCCTAAATTATCCATCGGTAAATCCGTGTGTCAAGGATTAAAAAAATAAATAAAAAACCTCTGAATTAATACTAAAAGCGGTGTTTTTTCAGGACTCGTAAACCCACAGAACAGGACAATGCAGATATTGATATGCTATAATGGCTTGGGCAATCTTTGTCGAAGGTTTTCAGAAACCCGACGATAAAGAGCTGCACGGGGGGAATTACTTTTCTTTCTTCCCTTTTCTATCGTCAGATTCAGATTGAGCGTGATTTAGATTCTGATTTTGAGATGCTGTGCCTTTTTGCAGAGATTGAGCTGCCTCCGAGGTCAAGCTGTCGGCCTGCCTGCGAAGATGTTCGGTCTGTTCATTTAATGCTTTGATTCGCCGGGAAAGGTACTTTTCGAGAATTTGGGCCAGCTCTTCGGCCTTGACCGGTTTGGACAGGTAATCATCGCAACCGGCTGCCAGACACTTCTCCCGGTCTCCCTGAAGGGCATTGGCCGTTAACGCAATAATTGGGGTTTTGATTTGCTGTTTCCGGAGGATACCGGTTGCCTGATACCCGTTCATAACAGGCATTTCCATATCCATGAAAATCAAATCATACTCTTTCCGCATAGCCATTCGGACGGTTTCCTTGCCGTTGGCGGTCAACGTCACTTCGAACCCGTAGCGTTCGAGCAGTTTTTTCATAAAAATCTGGTTGGCTCGACTGTCCTCAGCTACAAGGACACATGCGGGCTGTTCAGAATCTTCATTCTGGCAGGCCCAAAGCTGATCGCTGCGGATTCCGGCGGAGTATTCCGGTCTGCGGGTATCGGTGCTGAAATCCAGTTCTCCCTGGAACGGAGCGTTGGTCAGACTGACCGGCAGAGAAATCGTAAAAATGGACCCCTGACCGGGCTGACTGTGCAGGAACAGTTCTCCGCCCATCAAATGAATTAATTTTTGTGTGATAGACAGCCCCAGACCTGTTCCGCCGAATCTGCGAGTCGTGGAGGCATCGGCCTGCGTAAAAGACTCGAAAATCAGCTTCTGCTTTTCCTTGGGGATTCCGATTCCGGTGTCCTCAATATCGATACACAGGCGTCCATCTTCGCCCGGGCGGTCTTCCCAGGAAACTGTGACGTGAACATAGCCGGTTTCGGTAAACTTGACAGCATTTCCAATCAGATTAATCAGACACTGATTCAGCCGAACCGGGTCGGTTTCGACGATTTCCGGCAGATTGTCGCCTTTAAAGAATTCAAAATCGAGGCCTTTTTTGGCGGCGATGGGTTTCATCATCTGTTCGATGTGCCGAAGGAACGGTTCGAGGGCAAACTGGACCTTTTCAATGGTGAGTTTGCCGGCTTCGATTTTGGTAAAATCGAGGATATCATTGATAATCTGCAGGAGGTTGCGGCCGCTGTTGGCAATAACATTCACGTAATCCTTCTGCTCCTCATCCAGCGCGGTGGCCGCCAGGAGCTCACAGAACCCCAAAATCGCATTCATCGGCGTTCGGATTTCGTGGCTCATATTCGCCAAAAACTGGCTTTTGGTTTTATTCGCACTTTCGGCCAATTCCTTGGCTTTGACCAGTTCGGTGATATCAATGAGATTGGCCAGCACTCCGGCATAAACCCCATTATCACAATAAATCGGCTGAATTCGCATTTCGACGATTCGGTCGAAAAGTTCCCGGCGAATCATGACCGGTTCACTGCGAGGATTTTCGCGAAACGTGCGAATCATTTGTTTGAGTCTGGCCTGAATCTGCAGCGGGTGAACATCCGCCAGCTTTTTTCCGAGCAGGTCTTCACGGGCTTTCCCGACCATTTTGAGGAAATACGGATTGACTTCTACGATGGTATCCTCGGCATCGGCAAACACAACGCCTTCCTGCATTCCGGCAATCATAGAAGACAGTTTGGCCGATTCCCGCCGAACAGTCTCCTGGGCCTTTTCCATTTCTGTAATGTCAATAAAGGCCTCGATCAGCATTTCTTCGCCTTCGAGGGTAACGGGGAAGGCATTCTTCAGAATCGTAATCGGTCTGCCTTGGGGTCCCTGAATGGAAACACGTTCCCCCTCGAAAGTGCGTCCTTCATGCAAAACCGGACAAGCAGGCTCATTCTGGCCGCAGAGAAGGCCGCAGCAGGTTTTTCCGATGACGTCTTCGGCCTTTTTGCCAATAATCTGAAGAGCAGCACTGTTCGCCCGATGGATTATGCGTTTTTTGTCCACGACAAACAGGCCAAATGGGGTTCGCTGAAGGAGTTTTTCAACGGTATGCAAAGCCGTCTGAAGCGCCTCTTCATGCTGTTTGGCCTGGGTAATATCCTGGAGGGTCTGGATGGCACCAATCAAATTGCCTTTCATGTCCCGAAGGGGGGCCGCCGTAAAAGCCAGCCATTTGCCGGCCGACCCCAGATGCGGGAAAAACCGCTGGGCTTCAAAAGAACCCTTGAGGAGGCCGCTCGGTTTGAAAGATGAGCCGTAAACAGTCCGGATTTCTTCTTCGGGAGTCTGTCGGAGAATCCAATCAGCCAGGGTCCATCCCTTTTCATCTCCGAGATACTGACCGTGGCGCTGGGTTCCGAGAATTCTGCCGGCCCAGAGACCGGTCAATTTTTCGCAGGCCCGGTTCCAATGAGTAACAACATGGTCCTGATTGATGACAAACATCGGGACCGACAAGCCGTCAATGATTCGAGCCAGCATATCCTGTTCAGCCGGAAGAAGAAGCCGGCGTTTTCTCCGACGGAGACGATAAATCACGCTGACCGCAAGCAGCCAGAAAAAAACAACCCCGACGGCATCAGCCAGGACCAACAAAGACAGCAAAGGACTGGAGAGCAATTCTGTCAAAGTCAGGGCCGGATAAAAAGAAAGTCCCCAATACCAAACGGCCGCTGAACCAGCCGCTATTCCGAGCACGGCCAGCAGCCCGAAGAGAAATACCGCCGCTGCTTCTCGGCAAAAGCGGCTTCTTTTCCACCTTGATTTCAATCCTTTTCCTGTCATGGCCAAACCGTATCTGTGATTTGTTTTTCGACCGGAAAACGGGGGAATTCAAAGGAAAAATGACAACAAGAAAAACGTCCAATAAAAAAGGCCTTTTCGATTCGAAAAGGCCTTGTCGCATTTAAGAACTGGGCCTAAAAGCCCCTTTATAGGACCTGAAAAAAGGGTATTCAGTTTAAGAGACTTTTGGCCAAATCAACGGCAGAGGCGGCATCGGGTGCATAGCCGTCGGCGCCGATTTTATCGGCAAAGTTTTGGGTAACGGGCGCTCCGCCGACCATCACTTTGCAGGACAAACCGGCTTCGCGTATGGCCTGAATGGTTTTGTCCATCGCTGTCATAGTTGTCGTCAGAAGCGCACTGAGACCGACAATCTGAGCATTGGTACTTTTGGCTTTTTCTACAAAGGTTTCGGGGTCCACATCGACACCGAGGTCCTCCACCTTAAATCCGGCTCCCTTGAGCATCATGGCTACCAAATTCTTGCCGATGTCGTGCAGATCACCCTGGACCGTGCCAATCACGGCCTTGCCGATGGGGTCCACCCCCGCGGCAGCCAGTTTCGGTTCGAGCAGTTCCATCGCCATTTTCATCGCGCGTCCGGCAATCACCACCTGAGGAATATAGACCTCGTTGGCTTTGAAGCGAATTCCGACTACATCCATTCCGGCAATCAATCCTTCATCGAGGATGGTTTTGGGCGGGATGCCCTGCTCAAGGGCCTCTCGTGTCAGCCGAACGGCCTCGGTCGGGTTGCCGTCAATAACAGCCTGTGCCAGTGCTTTTAAATCAGCCATAGCAAACTCCCAAAAGAAGTTTTCATAAAAAGTGAATTATATCGATTGAAAGTCCCCTTTTCAATGTTTCATTTTCGGTTTTTTGACGGGTTATATCGCCAGTAGCGGGCTGTTTCCATAAAAGCAAGAAGATTCTCCAAAGGAACCGCCGGCGGCAAATCGCAGCCGGTGCTCAGGATAAAATTCGGATAATCCTGCATCTGTTCGAGCAGCTCCAGACAAGCCGAACGAACCTGCTCCGGGGTTCCCTCCTGCATCACGGCCACCGGATTGATATTGCCGATAACGAGCACGTCCGGGCCGGCTTTCTGCGCCGCCAGCGGAAGATTGACGCCGATTTGGGGTGAATCCAAACTGAGGGCGGATACGCCGGAGCGGGCCATGGCTTCAATCAGGTGCATGGAATTGCCGCAGATATGGTAAATCGTGTCCGCACCGGTATGACGGACAGAATCAATGATTTGCCGGACATAGGCGGCACTGAACCGCTCGAATTCAGCGGGGCCGATAATCGCCGCCGTCGGTTCAAGAATGCACAGCAGGCCCGCCCCGGCATGAACCAGCGCTCTGGCGTAGGGCTGGATGACACCGGTTGAAAACCGACAAAGGGTTTCCACCTTCTCGGGGTCCAGAATGGTATCCGCGGCAATCTGTTCGGCCCCGGCCAGCAACCCCGACAGCGTAAAGGGGCCAATGACATAAGCCCCAACCAAAACCTCCTCCGGCAGACCCGTCCGAAGCATCTCCACAGTCTTGACATAGGAACAGATGCGGGAATCCTGCAGGATGTTAATTTGGCGGAAGGGGCGGAGGTCTTCAAGTGTTTGAACCGGGTGATATTCGACGGTGCTCGAATCGTGAACGGGAAATCGAACCGGAAGGCCGAGGGCGTTGGCCTCTACGGACAGGTCCATCATCATAAAGGCGGCATCAGGACGGAGTTTCTCAACCATCGCAGCGATGCATTTGTAATGGATGCCGTAATTCTGCTGGGCTACTTTGATGGACACGCCCATCCAGCTGCAGGCCGGAAATCCCACCAGCGGTGCAGCCAGCCGACGGCCCTGCCGGTAGGCCTGCCGGACAAGCTGGTGCAGCTTCCCTTCCGCCGAAGGGGCCCTTTGTGGTTCCTTTAATAAAGCAGATGTCCTCATCGAACCTCCAAAACACTGACAATCGCCTTCTGTCTAAAACGTTTCTGTATTGAATCAAATCGAGAGATATGATGCTTTGCTTATTTTCTTATTTATTTGTACAATATTGCTGTTCTTTTTTCAGAAATATCACATTATAATGCACTAAAATATTGCTTTTTGCTTTTTTATTATATTATATTGCTATGGCCAAAAACAAGACAAACAATGTCTGCAAAATATCTTCCTTCCTCCAACGAGACCTGTTTGATTCCATTCACGAACGGTTTCGGAGGCATTACGGCCTCGGAATCGAAACAATCGGCACAGACGGCAGGCGAATCCATGGATTGTGTTCGGACTCCTGCGAGCCGACTTTTTGCTCCTATATCCGGAAAAATCCCGCAGCACGGAAACGCTGTCTGCAGGAGCGGCTTCGCAGTCTGCATATGGCTTTTGAAACAGGGCAGCCCTATACAACGCTGTGCCATGCCGGCATTTTATTCAGCTGCATTCCGATTATGCATCGAGAGACCCCATTGGGCGGGATGCTGACAGGCAAATGCCTTTCAGAACCGTTCAATGAAACCATCGGACAGGATATGCTCAAACGGCTGGCCGGACTTCGCTTTCCCGCCGAGCGGCTCTTTGATGAGGCCCGCTCTCTGCCGATTACCAGCGGACGGCTCCTGCATGAGGCGGTCGAGTTTCTTTTTATCCTCGTCTATGAAACGGCGAAACTGGACCCGCATGTGATCGAATGGAAACGGCGGCAGACCGCTCAGCAGGCCCATATCGGGGAACTCATTCAGGAACATAAACAGGCCGGCCTGGAACAGGGGTACCCTTTTGAGCTGGAAAAACGGCTGATTGCCAAGGTTCAACTTGCCGACAAATCCGCCGCCGACGACCTGCTGAATACGCTTTTGGCGGGCATACTCTACCACTATCCCGGGCAGGTCAATATTCTGAAGATTCGTCTGACGGAGCTATTGGGGATTCTGAGCCGGGCGGCGGCGGAGGCCGGAGCAGACCCGGAAACGCTGCTGGAAAAGAACGCTTCCTATATCAGCAAAGTCATCGCTCTGCAAAGCCAGGAGGAAATCTGTCTTTGGCTCAGCGTGGCGGTTCGGGAGCTGATTGACTGCGTTTCGACTGCCGGAAAACCGAGCCGGCTGGAACGGCTGCAGCCGGCCCTGGAGTTCCTCCGTCAGCACTTTCGCGAACGAATCACGCTGGAGCAGATTGCCCGCTCGGCCCATTTGAGCGTATCCCGGCTGTGCCATCTGTTTCAGGAACGGATGCAGACAACCGCCGTTGCCTATCTGAACGAACTTCGCATCCGCTGGGCCAAACGGCTGCTTTCCACGACAGAGAAAACCTGTCTGGAGATTTGTTATGAATCGGGGTTTGAGAATCTGAGTTACTTTAACCGAACCTTTAAAAAACTGACTGGGCTTACGCCCAGCCAGTTTCGCAAACAACATCGCCCCGTAAAATCAGTGCCGCAGGGATAAAGTGCCGTCTAATCAATCTCCGCCGGCGTCATGAAGTCGTAGCACTCGAACGGGATATTCAGCTCTTCCGCCAGGGCCTTCAAGTCCGCCAGATAATCGCCGAAAACGGTCATCGGATGGTTCGTGTTGACCTTCCATTCAATCCGCCCGCACAGTTTGAGATACCACTGCGGCCAGTCGCGGCTGCACCGCTCGGTGCGGCGCAGCCATTCTTCCTCCGACGGAACATCCGTCTTGCCGCGTCCGGCGCACAGATACAGCTGATGATTGCGATAGCTGAAGCGGGCCCAGGTGACGACGCCGGGCTTGCGGACTACGACGGAACAGGTGCCGCCGCCGGCCTTGAAGTACATCGGTGTCTGGCGCTCCGACCAGGCGCCTTCGAGCGAATCGTCGCGTCCGTAGGCAAAATAGGGAGCCAGGGCGCCGGAGTTGACAAACCAGTAAAGCATTGTGTCGGGCTGCCAGTACCGCAGGTCGTTGAAGCCGACGGGTTTTCCGCCGGTGAGCAGTTTGAGCACCTGCATCGTCAGGGCCGCCCCGTCATCGGCCTCGGTGGCGGCGACGAAGGTCGAGCCGTCCCCCTCCGGACGAAGGCGGTTGTTCAGGATGCCCAGCGTCAAATCGGTGGCCGGATAATGCTCTATCCAGTCCAGCTGGTCCTGCACGCCGACAAAATCCAGTCCAAACTGCTTTTTGAGCTCCAGCAAGGCACAGTACACCTTCATCTGGAACAGAACCATCTCTTTGGTCAATTCGGTTTCCGGATTGGTGCCGAGGACAAAACGCATTTTATTCTGAACGAGAAAATCGAAGGCCTGCTGCGCCCGCTCATCGGGGATGCGTTCGGCCATCTTCAGCAGACGCAGGCCGTCAAAGCCGAGTTTGGCCATGCCGAAATAGCGGAGGAAATCGGCCTCGGATATCTTGTTCCACATCTCCATCGAGCGGGGACCGACGGTTCCGTACACCATACCGGACAGCTGTTTTTTGACTTTCTGGGCCTTTTTGCGGTTGGCATCGGAGACCTTGATTTCAATAGGTTTGGGATATTTGGGGGCATAGCGGCCCTTGGTCAGGAAGATTTCGAGGGCCTCTCGATAGGTATCGTATTCCTCAAACTTCTCCACAAACAGCCGGCTGGTTTTGATGCCGACATGCTCCGTGCCGCCGGCAGCCGCCAAAAGTCCCACGGCTCCGGGAAAATCCGGAATGGCACTGCCCAAAAGGAGCTTGGGTGTGTCTTTGGGCAGCTGCCACATCGGACTGACGGAGAAATCCGGATAGGCCCAGCCGGCCATAAAATTGATAAACCGGCTACCCTTGGCCTTTCGTATCACCCGCAGACCTTCGGCCACACTCGAAACCGGCTTGTCAGGATTGAGGACATTCGGCTGCCAGCCCAGACTGCGAATCACCTTTTTCAGATGCTCCAGCTGAGGTTTGGCAACCGCCATGACGACTTCGTTGGGTTTTTCCCGTGCATCCAGAGGAATGTAGATATCCACTACCTTTTTCATCGCCGCTTCCTTTCTGCTGTCTTTTCCAGGATTCCTTTAATTTTCTTTTCCGAGCCATTCACCGCCTTGGTCAATATTTTCCGGCGTAAAGACCCGCGAGTCCAGTATTATTTCCTTCGGAACAGACTGTCCGGAAAGAATCTTGACGGCGGTTTCGACGGCTTCACGGCCGCCTGTCGGATACTCAAAACTGGCCGCGAGGATGCCTTGTTTGACATAGGCCTGTCCTTCCTGAGGAAGTGCATCAATTCCCACAAAGAGGATATCCTTTTCCCGTCCGGCGGCCTTGGCGGCCAGATAAGCACCGTGGGCTCCCGGGTCATTGTGGGCATAGACCAAATCAATCTGCGGGAAGCGGGCCAGAGCGGATTCCATTTCCTTTCGGGCATTGGGTTCAAGCCATTTCATATCGGCTTCAAAGATAATTTCCAGTTGGGTCCCTTCGATCCCTTCTCGGAAACCGGCATGTCGGTCCTGGCCAGGCGTAGAGGTCATCAGTCCTTTGAGTTCGACGATTTTGCCTTTTCCGCCGAGCTTGGAGGCAATCCATTTGCCGGCCGCACGACCGATTTTCCGATTGTCCGCCCCAATAAAGCAGGTGTACTGGTCGCCGAGAACCCGCCTGTCCAGAACGATGACGGGGATCCCCTTGGCATAGGCCTGTGCCACAACGGGAGTCAGCGGAGCGGCTTCTTTGGGAGAAATAATGATTAAATCCACACCGGCACTGATGAACTCTTCGACCTGGGCCTGCTGCTTGAGGGTGTCGTTTTGGGCATCCTTGAAAATAACCCGGAGATTGCCCTTTTCCTGAGCGGCCTGGCGAATATCGGCATTCATCTGAACACGCCAGGGCTCCCCAAGATTGCACTGACTCATCCCAATCGTCCACTGAGCTTTCTCCTGTGTGGGCTGTGCAGGAGATTCTTTCTTTGTGCAGCCCCAGACGGCAAGCAGTCCCAGTCCAACTCCAATGATTCGAGCAGCAACTTTATTCATCTTCTCTGTCCTTTCCGTTTGGTTGACATCCGGATATGTTCTGAATCAAATGCGTTTGCTTTTCTGCAAGAGAACGGCCGCCACAATGATCAAACCGGTGAGCATCAGCCGTTTGTCTTCTCCGACGGCGTTGATGCTGAGGATTTTCTCCAGATAGCCGATGGTTAGAATGCCGATCAGGGTCAGCCAGATACTGCCACGCCCGCCCTGCAGGGTTGTCCCGCCGATTACCACCATGGCTATGGCGGACAGCTCATACCCGCCTCCGGCCTCGGGGTCTCCCTGAAGCTCCTGAGCGGCCTGACAGATTCCGGCAACTGCAGAAAACAGGCCTGCCAGACCGTAAGCCAGGATTTTCACGGCATTGACCGGTACGCCGGACAATCGAGCGGCCTGCTCATTTCCGCCGACAGCATAAAGATAACGTCCGTAGCGAAGTTTTTTGAGCAGAATCCAGGTCATTATAATGCAGCCGAGCATAATCAGGGTCACGACGGTCAGGTTTCCGCCGAAGATTTTGGCACTGAGCATCTGAAAAATCTCCGGCACCGGCACATACTGATAGGTTCCGTCGGGCTGCTGGACGGCGGTGGAAATCTTCTGTCCGCCGGAAACCCACTTGGCCATTCCGCGGGCGAAGACCATCATCGCCAGAGTTGCAATAAAGGGCTGAATCCGCAGCGGGCCGATAAGCCAGCCGGACAGGACTCCGCAGCCGATGCCGGCCAAAAGGCACAAAGAAACTGCTGACATCCAGGACCATTGCCAATGGATGGTCATCATCGCAAAAAGCACGGCAACGAGAGCCAGGACGCTGCCGACTGACAAATCAATCCCGGCGGTAATAATGACCACCGTCATCCCGCAGGCCAGAATGCCGTATACGGAAACCGCCCGGAGCATATCCCGGTGCGTGTGCCACTTGTAAAAAGCACCGTCTGCGTGCAAAAGAAGACCCAGCCCAAAAACCACCAGCAAAGCCGCCAGTGCCCGAACCGTCGGGGAGGCCAGCCAAGAACCCAGAGAGACTGAAGAACGTGTCTGCATCATGAAATAGTCCTTTCGAGCAAGGTCTGCCCGAGCGCCGCCTGGAGGATTTTTTCCTGCGTGGCCTGCTGACGAGTCAGATGCGCCGTAATACAGCCGCGGTGCATCACGAGGATGCGGTCGCTCATCGCCAGCAGTTCGGGCATTTCCGATGTAATTAAAACAATGGCAATACCGGCCTTTGTCCACTCATTCATCCATTGATAAATCTCATGCTTGGCGCCGACATCCACGCCGCGGGTCGGTTCATCAAGCAGGAGAACTTTCGGGTCGGTCTGAATCCACTTGGCCAGAACAACCTTCTGCTGATTTCCGCCGGAGAGGGCTTCCACGGGCAGCGTCAGACGGTCGGCTTTCAACCGAAGCCGCTGAAGGGTTCGGCTGACCGTTTCAGTCTCGAGACGAGGCCGCATCCAGCCGCCCGGGGAAAACCGCCGCAGAGAGGCCAGGGAGGCATTTTCGATAATATCTCTTCCGAGAATCAGTCCGGTCGTTTTCCGGTCGTTGGTCAAAAGAGCCAAACCGGAGCGGATGGATTGCGCCGGATTAATCACAGGCATAACCTGTCCGTCAATTCGAACCGTGCCGCTGACGCGGCGTCCGTAGGAACCGAAAAGACCGTGAAGCAGATGAGAATTGCCGGAGCCCTGAAGGCCCGCCAATCCGACGATTTCTCCGGCATGAACCGTAAAGGAGACGCGGTTGACCCAGGGAATCGGGCCGCCCGCCGGTTCAGGGACCGTAAAATCGGACACCTCCAGCCGAACCGGGCCCGGCTGAGACTGATGTCGGGGAAAATGCTGCTGAATCTCCCGCCCGACCATCCATTGGACAAGCCGGTCGGAGGAAAGTTTTGCGGCCTCCTCTGTGCCGATGTACCGTCCGTCGCGAAGCACGGTGATGCGGTCGGCGATTTGATAGATTTCCTCCATTTTGTGGGTGATATAAATAATGCCGCAGCCCTTCTGCTTAAGACGGGCAATTATGTCAAACAATTTGCGGACCTCCGGTTCCGTCAACGCACTGGTGGGTTCATCCATCACAAGGATATCGGCGTTATAGGACAGGGCTTTGGCGATTTCGACCATCTGCTGCTGGCCGATGGGCAGGCGGTCCACCGGTTCATCAACCCGGATGGAAAGGCCCAATTCCTCCAGCAGCGACCGGGCGGAAGAACGCATGCGGACATGACAGACCCAACCCTTTCGATGCACTTCCCGTCCCAGAAAGATATTTTCATAAACACTCATCGAACCGACAAGAGACAATTCTTGGTGAATCACCGCAATGCCGGCTGCGGCGGCGTCAAGCACAGAACGGAAACGGACAGGTCTGCCCTTGACCTCGATGGTACCGGTGTAGTCCGGATAGACCCCGCCTACTATTTTCATCAATGTGCTCTTGCCGGCGCCGTTTTCACCGGCGAGGATATGGACTTCGCCCGGCCGCAGGTCAAAACAAACGTCTTTCAGCACCTCGACCGGTCCGAACGACTTGCTGATATTCTTCATTCCCAGCAGTATTTCCATCCGCAGTTCCTGTTTCTGAGGAGGCCTATTATTTGAGACGATTTATCCTACCGCACTTTTTCCTCGAAAATCAAGCCCATCTTTTCCCCCTGCATCAAACCTCACCTTTCCTGTCCGGTGCCGCCGTCCAGCCGTAGGACAGATATTGATGGCGGAAGGTTCCGTCTTCGTAGAGGTCAAAGACACCGTATCCTTCATCACATTCGTAATAATCCCCCTTCCACCAGGAGGCGCAGACAGCTCCGTCGCAGATATACACGACGCCGTTGTATTCGACGCGATCCACCAGATGAAGATGGCCGCTGATGCAGAGCCTGACATTGGGATACTGCTTAAAAAGGTCTTTCAGGCGGCAGGCGTCCAAATGCATCCACTCCTTGGGCAGCGACCAATGGCCGTCTTTGGCGTTATCTCCATCCAGAAAAACCGCCGCAGAAAGAATCGGGATATGCGAAACAATTACAATATACTGATGACGATGGGTCTGCAGCTGGTTTTGGAGCCATTGGAACTGCTCTTCGTCCAAACGGGCTTCATAGTTGTCCGTGGAAGGATGCGTACTGTCCAGAATAATAAAATGCCAGCAGCCTTCGGAAAAAGCATAATAGCGGCCGGGCAGACCGAATTCGTGAATCGGCCGGTCTTTCCCCCAATAGGGTTCCTGTCCGGTGGTTTGGCTGTATTCCTTGTTCCACCCCCAGACATCGTGATTGCCGATGCAGTATCGAACCGGAACGGCGCAATGCTCCCGCATCACGGTGCGGAACGTTTCATACTGAACAGCCACCCAGTCGGGCTTGGCGGCAAAGGCATCCATTACATGGTCTCCGCCGGTGATAAGCAGAGAAGGCCGGTCCTCGAGCGACTGCATATGGCGGAGGGCCTTGGCCAGTCCTTCGGGGGCCTTTCGTTTGGGCTCCATATGAATATCCGTAAAATGGGCGAAACGAAGGACCCGTCCGGATTTCTTTTCCTGGGAGGCGGATTTCGAAAGTGCGCAGCCGCCCGCCCCCAGCAAAGCCGGGACAGCGGCGGTCAGAAAATCACGGCGTCTGATTCTCATCATCTTGTTCCTTTCTTATCGATCCTGTTGGGGTGTTCGCTCATAAATCCCGCCGAATGTAATGCGTCCAAAAGGGTCTGAGGAGTGATCCGCAATTCGAATTTTGACGGATTTGCCTGCAAACAAGCGGCAGTCCGCAAGAATCGGTTCAAGAAGGTCCTGTCCCTTTGGCGTCAGACGGAGATATTCTTGACCGTTTTGAGCATCCAAAAAGACCAGATAAAGCCGCTGCGGGTCCTGTCCGCCGGACAGCCAAACGATGCATTCCGGGCTTTCGAGCGTAAACGGCGGGCTTTCAATGTCAGCCGTCCGGGCATCATCCGGAGCAGAGCCGACTTTCTCCGCCGTGCTGATATAATATCGGGTTTTCGGATAAAGACCATACCGTCGGCTGTCGGTGAAAACGGAATCGAGATCGCCGTCCAGCAGCGTCCAGAGTCGGCGGTGCTGGGGATTGTCAAAATCAAAAACCGGCTTCCCGAAACTTTTCCAATAGAGACGGGCTATGCGGATGCCGTCCAGATTCGGATTGAGTGCGGCGATATAATACCGTCCCTGATGAAAAACAATTTCGGGGGCACAGATATTCAGACGAGCCCTGAAGCCGGCATCATTGTCAATGCCGAACAGGAGGGGATTTTGCGACTCATACACCGTGGTTTGTGCACCCGGGCCGTAATACTGCGTGCGGAAAAGAAAATAACGGCCGGGAAGAATTTCCACCACGTGGGGGCACTCACAAGAATAGGGGCCGCTGCCGGCCGTGCCGCCGAAACTGACGATGACCGGAGCTGACCACTGAAGCAGATTGTCTGAGGTTCGGCAGTACACATACCCCCGCTCATCCGGAAACGCTGTGTAATAACAGTGCCATTTGCCTCGGGTAAACAGCAGCATCGGGTCGCGGTTGTTGACCCGAGGACCTTCTGTAAAGAGGATTCGGCCCTTATCGTATCGTTTGAAGTCCTTGCCGTTGCGGCTGACGGCCATCCGAATATTGTCCCAGTCCCCGTATATCATCCAGTATTTGCCTTTGTATCGGACCACATGCGGGGCCTGCAGACCGCCGAGGGGTTCTCCGAGTTCGGGCTCGGCCGTCATAGCAATTCCCATCGGAGCCCAGTTTGAGTCGGTCAAATGCTTTCCTTCCCAGCGGTAAAAAAGACGGGTATGGCCGCCCAGTTTCGTAAACCGAATACAGGACCACAGCTGCCAGGTTCCATCCGCGGCCTGCCAAAGAGCAAAATCTACGGGCTGCTGCTTTTCGTCCGTGTATTCGCCCAGGTCGGGATTGCCCGCAATTTGACGCCAGGGCTCTTCAATCACGGGAATCCAAAACTCCTCCGCCGCAGCCGGCAGAGTCCAGACAGCCCCCAGCAGCAAGACCAGTCGTTTCAAAAAAGCGGAATTTCTGCCCTGCCTGTCAGCCGCTTTGCAGTGTCCATCGAACCAGAATGGGGTAAATCGGCTCTTCATTTTCCCTGTCTCTGCTGAGGCCGCTCGCTCATTGGTCCCAACTCGAGGGCCTGCAGAATAGCCCCCTGTTCATCCTCTCCTTTGAGCCGAACCTCAATGATTCCGTTTTGGGGTTCAATATCCGTGAACGTTTTATCCACTGCAAGAAATAAACCGCCTGCCGCTTTCTCGATGTTAAGACCGCTAAGAACCTGGTTTCCGTTCAGCCAGGCGGAAATGGTGTGAGAAATGCGCTGGTTGTTCTGAGTGCGTTCCAGAAACCAATGAAGCGGGGTTTCTGCAAATTTCAAGGTGACATAATAGGTTCCGGGACCAACGGTGAGGTTCACCCAGAATTCCTGTCCGTGAGCACCGTAACGGTACAATTCCGGGTCGTCTGTATTTCCGATATACATACTGCGCCGCCGGGTCCACCATGCCTCTTTGACAGTATCCCTGCCGTAGCCGCTCCGAATAACCCATTCCGTAGCCGGCCGCCAAGTCCGGCCTCGGGAATCCACATAATCCTGCCGGTGAGGATAACCGAAAATCATTCGCTGGGCACCGGTTGGACCGCCTCCGCTTCCGAAATCAGGCTCGGCAGAAGCATTCGAAAACTGAATGCTGTCCAAAGCAATTTCCGTGCCTTTGGAAATCAGATTGCCCTTGCCTTTCAGAACCACTCGAATTTCGTGCTCGCTGTTCGGCAGACCGCTTGCTGAATACAGCTGTTGGCGATACCGCACTGCGGGATTCCAGCTGTCAATCAGCGTCATTTGCTTCCGGCCATCCAGATAAACGTCCGCCTGCCCTCCTGTCGGTCCGACCTTTCCAAGCAGACGAATTTGGTTGCCCCTGAAGGCAAAGGTCATCTCCGCCCCCTTCCGGGAAGCAACTCGAAGCGTTCCGCCAAAGGCATTCGAATCGGAAACCTCCTTCCATCCGCCGGGAAAAGTCAGTTCCTTGTCGTCAACCTGTTCCTGCGGGTCATCCATACCGATGACCGCCACCGAACGCGCCCGATCATGACGAATCTGAACAAGAAAATCGCCGTCGGGCAGAGGCCGGACCGTATAGCCGTTCTGATTCAGAGAAAAGACATGCGGCAGCGGTTTTCCGTCAGCAAGAATCGCGGAAGGCGGGAAACTCAGACGGAGCACATCCATAGTCTTCTCCGGCGCATCAAATGTTGTATACTCAATCCGATTTTTCTCATAAATAACCGAATTGACAACGGACGTGCTCCGCATGATATGATTTTCGCGTTTGGGACCGAAGAGCTCAGGCGTCCACGCCATCGCCTCTAAGGTCTGACAGAGGGGCCAGGGATGCGCCAGATTGGACCATTCCTTGGTTGCAACCTGCTGGCCGAAGAGACCGTCGTACACCACGCCGTTTTCCCGACTGTCATACGTTGCCATAATGAGCATCCGTCGGCCTATCTCCAAAATCCGGTCATCATCCGCCAACACCCCAAACCGCAAAAGGGTCGGAGCGGCGGTATATTGATTATAGGACAGGGAAGTCCCGCAGCAGGTGGAGGATTCAGGAAAGGCCCAGGCCCCATGATAGACATCTCCGCAGGAGGAGGGATCTGTGCCGTTGCGATGAAAAATCAGCGTAAGGATATTTCGGAGGTCCGTCCGCCAACCGGGAAAGTCCTGCGGATTCTTCATAATATAGTCGCCGCACATCGATACAATTCCGCACAGAACCGGATTGTCCCAGTCCCAGTAATTGCGACCCCAGGTGTCGTTCTCCAGCCAACGAGTCTCCAGCAGGGTTCGTACATACCGGCTTCCTGCGTCGCGTGCCTGGACAATTCGGCGATTTTCACCGGTATACCCCATCGCAATCAGTTCATCAAGAAATTCGAGAATCAGGGTGGTGCTGCCGGTCAGTTCATCCGACCAGCCGACTCCTTCCGGATGGGTATAGCGGTTCCAGGGAGGCATGGACGGATCCAAATTGCACTTCCGGGCAAACAAATCGCCCCAGCGACGTGCCGCCTCAAGATATCGTTCCTTTCCGGTCAATTTATAAGCCCGAAGGATTTCCGTTCCGATCACAGCGCATAAATCCAATTGATTACGGGCTTCTTGAATACATTTGCCGTAGGCCTTACCGCTGGTCGGTGTGGCAATGGGAAACCGGGGCCAGTCGTGTTCTTCACTGGTTTGTGCATAATCGAGGATATAATCAGCCGTCAAGGGAATATAAACAAATGCAATCGGATCGCCGCTGTACTGATAGTAAGCAGTCAGGCCCTTGATGATGCTCCAAGCCCGCTGACTGAGATCCCCGCACATCCAGTCATTGGTCGGCGGAATGAGAATCGTGCCGTCCTCCTGGATGCTCCAGTGGGAATTATAGATAAAATCAGGGGCGGCCATCACCGCTTTTCCTGAATCTACCCAGGGATACCGTTTGAGAACTTCGACAGCAATGCGGATTCGCGTATCCAAAGGTCCGTTCTGAGTTTGGCTCCACGGGGCAATCACCCCGGTTTGATCCGTACGAACAGAATGAGCATAATAGGCATCCCGAACCTGAGCAGCCAAAGACACTCTGTGCAGCATGAATAGAAAAACGGCCGCAGCCAAAACGATTTGACCTCCCGATTTTCCATAAAATCCCCATAAACAAAGAAGCGGCCCGCCGGGTGCTGAGGTCAATCCTTCGAACGAAAAACGATCGACATAAGAAGGAGTATCCCCTCTTTTATTTGCCGTGTTTTTCTGATGTTTTAAGTTCGTACTCATCATTTTCTTCTGCATCCAATTTCAACGAACCGCCCGCTTGGCTTTCTGCCGGGCCGCTGCGGAATCCTCGGATTCTCCCCGGCAAAAAAACAACCGTCGCCGGAAAGACCTATCTTTTAGCACAAACTTTTGCGTAATGCAAATATTTTCTTCTTTCGGGATTGCCATTGAAGGGCCGATGGATTATAATTTCTTAAAAAAATGGACAGCGGGACACAGAAGAAATCTCTCTTCCTTTGTATAAAGGCAAGAAAAACTAACGATTTCCTGTCTATAATTTTGTAAAAATCGTAGAAAGTGAGGCAAAAAGATGAAGCAATGTAAGGATTTTGGAATCTTCTTTCTTCTTTTCTTTCTTGGGGCACAATGGGGACAAGCTCAAACCGAATACAGGTATGCAGACCTGGTGAACCGACTGACGGACTTAGAGGGGCTGGCCCGTCTGCCGGAAGAAGGGCTCGTGTGCCGGCAATGGTCCAGTTATGACCGCTCAAGCCGGTATGATGAAAAAACAGGCAAATACGTAAAATGGGATGCCAACGATGACGGCTTCGGCGGACGGGGATGGATTCGTGTCGAAAACGACAAGCTGGTGCTGGCCGAAATGGAAGGACCGGGATGCATTTGGCGAATCTGGTCGGCCACCCCGCAGCGAGGCCATGTCCGAATCTATCTGGACGGAGCCGAACAGCCGGCGGTCGATTTGCCCTTTGCAGATTACTTCAGCGGAAAGGTTGCACCGTTTAATCGTCCTGCTCTTGTGCATATCGTCGCCAACGGGAAAAACAACTATACGCCGATTCCGTTCCAGAAATCCTGCAGGATTATTGCCGATAGAGATTATGGGGAATTTCACCATTTCACCTACACACTCTTTCCGAAAGGCACGCGTGTGCCGACCTTTTCGATGCAGATGAGTGAGGAAGACAACGCCGCCCTGGACCGTGTGAATGACCTTTTGCTGCATGTCGGCCCCGGTTCTTTCCGAAGTCATCCGGAACAGATTACGCAAACCTACACGATAAACCTGCAGCCGGGAAAGAAGGAACAGATTGTCCTGGAAGGCAAAAGAGCCATCGCCTCCATCAAGGTTCGTCCTGACCTTCCGAACGATACGGAAGAAAGGCGAAAAGCCCTTCGCGAGATGACAATTCAGATTTTCTGGGACCATCAATCCAATCCGAGTGTCTGGAGCCCGCTGGGCGATTTCTTCGGAACGGGCCCCGGACTGAACCCCTACCGCTCCCTGCCGATGGGGATGAATGAGCAGGAGTTTTACTCGAACTGGTATATGCCGTTTGAACAGAGCGCTGCGATCGAACTGCTCAACGAAGGCGAACAGGTTCGGCGTCTCACGGTTGAAATCACGCATGCCCCTCATTCGATGCCGGCGGGTTCATACGGATATTTTCACGCCAAGTGGCATCGAGATGCTTTCCTGCCGACGGAAAAAGAGCGGCAAATCGACTGGCCGATGCTGAAAACCGACGGACGGGGACGGTTTGTGGGAGTCGCTTTAATGGTGTGGAACCCGCGAGGGGGCTGGTGGGGTGAAGGGGATGAGAAGTTTTTTGTGGACGGAGAAAAATTCCCTTCTTTGTACGGCACCGGTTCCGAAGATTACTTCGGCTACGCCTGGAGCGACCCGACCCTGTTTGAGCACGCCTTCCACAACCAGCCCCTCAGTGAAGGCAACAAGGGACATGTGAGCGTCAACCGCTGGCACATCGCCGACCAGGTTCCGTTTCAGCGTTCCTTCGAGGGATGCATCGAAAAATACTTTTCCAATACGCGTCCGACTCAGTATGCCTGCACTGCCTATTGGTATCTGTCTGCAGAGGGGCGTGACCCATACGGTCCCCTTCCGCCTCAGGAACGTGTTGACTATTATACCCGCTTAACCTATCCGATGGACATTGCGGGCATTTATGTCCTTGAAAAGCCGGTCGGTCAGCTCGAAGAACAGCACATGGGGGCTTTTCCCAAGGACAAATGGCAAAATGATACCCAGCTGTGGTGGGTCGGACAGCCGGGCGCCCAACTGAAAATCGGCATCCAAATTCCCCGCAAAGGACGGTATCAGCTGACGACACGCCTGACCAAAGCGGCGGATTACGGGATTGTCCAGTTCTATCTGGACGGCAAAAAAATCGGCAAGCCGATAGACCTGTTTTACCCCGACGGCGTGATAGCAACCGAACCCATTGTCCTGGGCCGGTTTACGCTGGGCAGAGGGCTGCATGTCCTCACGGCGGAAATTGCCGGCAGCAACCCGGCGGCGATTCAGCGGTACATGTTCGGGATGGACTATCTGGATGTCAAAAAAGTCTGGTTCTAAAGGGAGAATTCTGTATGCGCCCGATCTTCTTTATGACAACCGCCGGTCTTGTTCTGCTGAGTGCCTGTTCGGTCTCGTCCGCAGAAGGACAGGTCCAATGCGGCCCCTTTGTGAAAATCTATGACCCGAGCGTCGGGGAACCCGTCCCATGGTATATCAACGATCACTGTTTCATTCGCGGACAAGACGGCACCTGGCACCTGTACGGGATTACCCATGCAGAACCCTTAGGGCCTCTGGATGAGCATAACTTTGCCCATGCGACCGCCGACAAACTGACGCAGAAACCGTGGCGCAAACAGCCGTTTGCCCTGACGGTCGATGCAAGCTGGAACGAAGTGCATCTGTGGGCGCCCCACGTCATCGAACACAACGGCTTGTATTATATGTTTTACTGTGCCGGCGATGTGGACAATTCGAAATACAAAATTCATCTGGCGACATCCAAAGACCTTGTCCACTGGCAGCGTCATCCGGCCAATCCGTTGGTCGTGGACGGATACGATGCCCGCGACCCGTTCATTCTGCGGCTGGGCGATGAATGGGTGATGTATTACACCGCCACCTCCGACCCGAAAGGCGGCAGCCACATTGTCGCCGCCCGCACGAGCAAGGACCTGATTCACTGGGGACCCCGCAGGGTTGTTTTTACCGACCCTTCGAAAGGCACCTGGGGGGGACCTACGGAATCGCCGACAGTGATTCGCCGCGGAAACGTGTACTATCTGTTTATCGGGCCGCGGGACGATTATCGGGGCACCTGCGTGTATCGCAGCCAAGATCCGTTCCATTGGGACATCCGCGATTTGGCAGGCCGCCTGAATTCCCACGCCGCCGAGGTGATTCGAGATGCACAGGGCAAATGGTACGTGAGCCATTGCGGCTGGGGACAGGGCGGGGTTTATTTGGCGGAACTGTATTGGAATGACGGTCTGGACGATGCGGAGACATCGTTGGCGGCGGCCAACGGGATTTCCCTCCCGGAAACCGAAAAGCCGAGAGAGTATATCCGCATCCCGATGCTCACTTATCGGGACAAGATGACGGCGGGCTGGCTGGGACAGATGGTCGGCGTCAGCTGGGGGTTTCCAGTCGAGTTCAAATATCTTAACAAGAGAATCCCGGACGAGGCCGTACCCGTCTGGAAACCGGAAATGATTCAGCAGGCCTTTGAGCAGGATGACCTTTACGTAGAGATGACGTTCCTGCGAACCCTGCAAAACGAAGGGTTCGATGTATCCGTTCGTCGGGCGGGGCTTGATTTTGCAAACACCCAATATCCGCTCTGGCACGCCAATGACGCCGGACGAACAAATCTGCGGCAGGGAATTGCTCCGCCGGACAGCGGGCATCCGCAGCACAATATGCATGCGGATGATATTGACTATCAAATTGAGGCGGATTTTGCAGGTCTGATCAGCCCCGCCCTGCCCAATCACGCCGTGTATCTGGGAAATGTTTTTGGGCGAATCATGAACTACGGTGACGGGCTCTACGGCGGACAATTTGTTTCGGCAATGTATTCGCTGGCCTTTGTCGAACGCGACATTGAGAAGCTGATTGAGTCGGCTCTGGCCTATATTCCTGCAGAAAGTCAGTATGCCGAAGCGGTTCGGGATGTCCTTCAGTGGCACCGGGAAAAGCCGGAAGACTGGCAAGCCGCATGGAACCGCATTCAGGAAAAGTATCAGAAGAATCCGGCCTATCGCCTCTTCAGCTGCGACAAAGGCGATTTTAACATCGATGCAAAAATCAACGGGGCCTACGTGGTGCTCGGTCTTTTGTACGGGCGGGGTGACATTGAAAAAACGATTCGGATTGCTATGCAGTGCGGGCAGGATTCCGACTGCAATGCCTCTACAGCGGCGGGCATTCTGTTTACCATCAAGGGCCTGCTGAATATCCCCGAACCCTACAAACAGATTGACCGGGAACGGAAGTTTCTGCATACCCCCTACGACCTGCCGAATCTGTTTGACACGTGTGAAAAACTGGCTCGGCTGGCTGTGTATCGATGGGGCGGCTGGACGGAATCAGACAGCTATGGAAACGAGGTGCTGGTGATTCCTGTTCTGCCGGCTTCTCCCAATCCTCTGGAACGGTCCAATCAGCCGGGGCCGACAGCCCAGAGCCGCTACACCTTTGCGGAACTGAGCCGGCTGCGGGCGGAGGCACGCATCAGCGGAGACCCCGTCGCCCCCGGCTGGACGGTGGAAAACTGCGGCCCGGCCATGTCCCCCGGCTACCGCAAAGAGGCAAATGGACGCAAAGATGTTTTGGTGACTCATCCCCTCAACCAAAACACGGGCTGTTCAATCTGGAAAGAGGTGGAAATCCCCAAAGACGGAAAACTGCGGCTGGTTCTTTCCGTCGGGCGTCATTCGATGGGCGACTGGACCCTGCTGGTGCGATTTGACGGAGAAGTTCTTTTCCGCCGGGAAGTCGATGCAAAAAACGCCCCGGACGGCTGGATGGATGCAGAGGTGGATTTAAGTCCGCTGGCCGGCCGAAAAGGAAAACTGGAAGTGGTCAATCAGCCGAACGGATGGGCCTGGGAGGGTGCCTTCTGGGATACCATCGAATTGCGAAGCTGAAAACTCCGATTCAGGAACTCGTCTTCAAACAAAAACGAGATTTGGTTTTCTGTGAGGAGGGAAGGAATGAAAAAAGACCGTCGTCAACATGATGGAGTTTTTCGCTACACCCGGTTGCGGTTTTTTATCCTTGTCTGCTGCTGGATGACGGTGCATCCGGTGTTCGGCGGTCAAGAATGCATCGGCATCAACTTTTTTGACCCGGTCCAATCCTACCTCCAGACGTTTACCTGCTGGGACGGCAACAAATCGTATGTGTATTTGGGAAGTCCGGCCACTTTCGTCCATTGCCAAAATGCCGTTCCGGTCAATATGTCCATCGGCAGCGGCTCTCTGGTACTCGAGAGCACTCTGCCGGGCGGATGGTGGAACATCCAGTTCAAACTGGACTGGGGCCACTCGGTCAATCTGCTTCGGACCGCACCGAATCCGTTTCTGCATCTGCGAGTGAAATGGGGACAGGTCGCACCAGGGGCTGATTTGCGAATCCGTCTCACAGATGATCAGCAGATTCTGAATCTTTATCGAACCTACGCAGGCCAAAGCAGCATCTATTCAAGTCAGACGGCATCTGTTTTGCTTTCAAGTTATGTTCAGCCGTCCACCGCTCAATGGCAGGATGTATATATCCCGATGTCCGATTTTCTGGCGGTTAATCCCAATCTGGACCTGACTCGCCTGAGTATCCTGACTCTCGAGGGGGCCGGCCGGTACAGTCAAACCAACACGCTCTATATTGAAAAGATGCGATTCGTGCCCGGCATCGATTGTGTTTATTCGGACATGGTGAAAGTCAATCAGCTTGGATATCGGCCCGACCAGAGGAAGCTGGCCGTGGTCAGCTATGAAGCCGGAGCGGTTTCTTCGCCTCCTTCTTATTTCCAAGTCGTTGATGCAGCCGCTCAGCGCCCTGTTTATCAGGGTCCCCTTCTGCTGCAGAATGCCTGCGAAAGCAGCTGGAACCTGAGCGGGGATATTGTATATCACGCAGATTTTACGGAATTGAATACACCGGGACGGTACTGGATTGAGGTGCCGGAAATCGGTCAGCGTTCACCGGTTTTTACGATTCACCCCAAAACATTCAATCGGGCGTTCCGCGATGCCCTGCGTTTTTTCTACTATGCCCGAAGCGGCTATGAGATTGCCGAACCTTTTGCCGAAGGACACAGCCGCCCCGCTATTTATGCCAACAATGAGACCTGCCGCTATGATTATGATGACAATAATCCTGCAAAAATGTACGACTACGATCCCCTGAACATCGGAATTGAAACGCGGGATGTCCGAGGCGGCTGGTTTGATGCAGGCGATCTGCATCTGGATGTCCACAACAATTTGGGTGCTCTGTGGTTTCTGCTGGAAACGCTCCGAAGCTTCGGACAGAAAACAGGGCCGGGTGTGCTTCATCTTCCCGAATCCGACGGCTTAACCAATGACTTGATTCTGCTGATTCAGTATCAGCTCGAATGGTTCAAAAAGATGCAGAATCCGGACGGCAGCGTGCACTTTATTGTCATCACCAATGACGGAAATCTTCAGCGGCAAACCGTTTCAGATGTTTCCAGCGGAGCGGCTTGTGTCTTGGCGGCCGTTTTCGCCAAAGCCTACAGCATTTTGGGAACCATCGAAGGAATGGAACCCTACGCCCAGGAACTGCTCAGCCGGGCCGAATTGTCGTGGGGGTGGCTGACCGCCCACCCGAACACGTACAACCCGACCGGACCGAGCGGCAGCACCTGGTCCTACGGCATAACCAATGACCTGCCCTACCGGGGACTGGCGGCGGTGGAGTTGTACATCGCCACCGGCAACTCAACTTATCGGACTTACTTTGAGAGTCGATACAACTCGGCCTCCAATCCCAAGCCCCTGAACGCATTCGGAGGAAACTCCTACTACGGTTATATCGGACTGCTCGGGTCCAGCGCTATCAGCAAGGCCTATATGGACTACATCCGCACAGACCGTCCGGTCTCGAGCACAATCAAAAACGCCCTCATTCAATCGTTTCTGACGGAGGCCGACGCTCTGGTCAACCGAAGGGACTGCAATCCTTACAATATCCCGATGCTGATGTACAACGACCTGTACTGGGGCTCAAGCGGAATGCTGTGCGGCAATGCCTATGTGCTGCTGTGGGCCTATGAGAGAACCGGCAGCCGAGCGTACCTGGACGCCGCTCTGGATGTGCTCGATTGGATCGGCGGACGCAATCCTGTTTCGCGGGTCTTTATCACCGGCTTCGGAGACTATCTGCACGGGACAGATCTGTACTCCTTTTACTGGTTTGACCACCTCAATCCGGTCCCCGGATATCTGTGCGGAAACATCAATCACCATCTGAGTTTTCTCCAATCCTTCATCCGATACCCCTGGAAATGTTATATGAATCTCCAGAATGCAGGGCTGCTCGAGCCCTGTCTCCCTTGGCAGGCCCAGATGTGCTATCTGCTCGGCTATTTTGCCTCAGATCTGACCCGTTCGGCAGACCTGAATGATGATGGGCAAATTGAACAGACTGACTGGTCTATTTTTACCCAATCCTGGCTGAGCGAGGACGGAGAATCCAACTGGAACCCCTTCTGCGACCTGAATGTCCCGCCGGACCAGCAGGTTGATATCAAAGACCTTGCGGTCTTCGTCAGCCAATGGCTGAATCCCTAAAAATCCGTCTTCTTTGTTGTTTTCAGCAATGTAAGCACAAAGATTTGTGCTTTTTCATTGACAAGTCCTTTCCCTGCACGCTATACTGCCGAAAAACCCGAAACAATCGAGGAACAAAAGAAGAATGGTGCATACTTTTGTCTGGTATCTGGGGGCGCTTGGAGCCGTGTTTTCAGGCCAATGGTACATTCAGACAGAAAATGTCGAAATTCCCTCTTCTTTTGAAGATTCCTGGTCGCTGGTGATTTTGCCGGATGTGCAGTACTACAATGACACCTATCCCGGACTTTTTGAACTCCAGACCCAGTGGATCCGCAATCAGGCCCAGAAACTCCAAATCCAATACGTTCTGCTTCCGGGCGACATTACAAACACCAACAGTGATAAAGAATGGGAAAATGCCTCCTGTGCACTGGAAATACTGGATGGGACAATTCCGTATGCAATGTGCACCGGCAATCACGACTGCGGTCCCGGCGGCAACGCCGCCGAGCGAAGCACAGGGTTGGACCGATACTTTCCTTATGAACGGCTTGCCGGCTGGTCCGGGCTGACAGGTGTGAAAACCGCCGGTCAAACGGCGAATTCCTATCACCTTTTTGAAGCGCCGGGCTCCAGCCGGTGGCTGATTCTGACGCTTGAATGGGCTCCGACGGATGAAACGCTGCAATGGGCCTCCGAGATTCTCACAAAATACGCAGACCGAAATGCTATCCTCATCCTTCACGCGTATTTGTACTACGACGACAGCCGGTATGACTGGAAAACCAAAGGAGACAAACAGGAGTGGAATCCGCACTCCTATCCGACCCGGCCGACAGGCAATGACGGTCAGGAAATCTGGGACAAACTTGTCCGAAAACACGACAATGTTTTTCTGGTTGTCAGCGGGCACGTGATTGGAGACGGGACAGGGCTTTTGATTTCCCCGACCGACAACGGAGCATCCGTAATTCAGATGCTGGTCAATTATCAATCCCCGATTCGAGAAATCGGCGGCCAGGCATGGCTTCGCGTGATGACATTCCGCAAGGATTTGAAGAAAATTACGTGCTGGTCGTACAGTCCCCTGCTGAAACAAACAAGGTCGGAAGCAGACCATCTGTTCGAATTGAGGAGGGAGTAAGGAGCGGAAAAAAGACTATGTCGGTTACACTCAAAGAAATTGCCTATTATGCAGGGGTAGATGTATCGGTCGTGTCGCGCGTGCTGAACAACAAGGCCGACCAGTACCGTATCAGCCGCCGCTGTCAGGAAAAAGTCAAAAAAATCGCTCTTGAACTGGGATATATCCCGAACGCCTATGCCGTCGGTGTCAAAACGGGACAATTTAACTGTGTGGCTCTGCTCCACGGCGATTTTACAAACAAAAGTTATCTGCCTGAAAAACTGGTCTGCGAAATTCACCTGAATCTGGAAAAACAGGGCAAGCACCTGCTGCTGGCACGGATTCCGAAAGAAAGTGTCAAGGAACAGGAACTGCCGATGATATTCCGTTCGCTGATGGCGGAAGGCCTGATTATCAACTTCTTTCAGGATATGCCGCCTAAGGTCCGGCAGGCCATTTATGACACCCAGATGCCGAAAATCTGGCTCAATGACAAACTGGAATACGACGCGGTGTACCCGGATAGTTTTGCGGCCGCCAAGCGGGCTACAGAATATCTGATTGAGCTGGGGCATCGAAAAATCTGTTATTGTGACATTTATTCATACAACCAAAAACCCAACGCCCACTACAGTGCCGCCGACCGTCGAGGCGGGTATCAGCAGGCCATGCAGAATGCGGGCCTGCCCCCCTATGATATTACCCCCCCCGCGGAACTGAAATTGGAGGAATCCATCGATAAACAGGCGGATTTTTTCTATTCGGTCCTCAAAAAACCTGAACGTCCGACGGCGATGCTGTTTTACTGGGGGTATTCCATTCCGGCGATTTTTGCGGTAGCAGCCCGGCTGAATCTTCAAATCCCCCGTGATTTGTCGGTGATTACGTTCGCCGGCGAAACAGACCAGCGTGTCGGCTTGTGTTCGACGGCGATTATTGAACCGGAAACCCAGATGGCACGCGAGGCGGTGGCAATGCTTCGGAAAAAGATTAAACACAAAGACACCCCTCTTCCTTCGAAACGGTTAGACTATCACTTTCTTGATATGAAAACCTGTGCGAAACCGAATGAATCAATAAGCGAAAAATCTTTGTGAATCCGGTCTTTTATATCGTCTTATAATTTTGCGGATTGGGGGTGCAGGGAGGGCTTTTTTTCGGACGAACGGGCATAAAAATCCGGCCGAGAACCCCCCATCGTTTTCGGCAAACAAATCTTCCGGATTTTATCCGACATTCGAGGGGAAAACGAGGAGTGATATTTTTTTGGACAATTGCTGCACAAAAGTTTGTGCAAAAAAGATATTGACTGAAAATATTTGCAATGATATAATTCAGGCAAAGTACGGTGCTGACGGAAGCGCCTGTACAAAACCTTTCAAGACGGGGAATGGAAAGATGCGGAAAGCCACAAAAGGGTTTACGCTGATCGAGTTGCTGGTTGTCATCTCCATTATCGCTCTTCTGATGGGAATCATCGTTCCCGCCCTGTCCCGTGTAAAACTGTCCGCTCAAACGCTGATTTGCTCGACCAATCTGAAGAACTACGGAACCGCTCTGCAGGGGTATGCCCAGGACAACAATCACAAAGCACCGTTTGCAGTCTATTGGCTTTACTCACGGCGGACTCTCAACAACGGGGCCTGTGCTTCGGGGTGTCGATGGCATTACACCAAGGACTGGCCGGACGGTTCTTTCTGGCCGTATGTGGCGGACAAAAATGTGCATATGTGCCCGACGTTCAAGACATATGCCCTGCGGGAGGGCTGCTCCCAGTGCGGTGCACCGGAGACAACCACGGTACCATTCAACCCGATGTACAGCTACTCGATGAATTATTTTCTGGGCTTTGACTGGGAAACGGGTTTGCGAATCACTTTTTCAACAGCTTACGAAAAAGAGGTTTCGCTGAAACTGACCCGCGTGACTCGGCCCGCTCAGTGCTTTGCTTTCTCCGAAGAAAATTTGTGGACCTTGAACATAGACAACGGCTACCGTGAAAACTACAGCCGGGCCATTTTGAATGACAACGCCCTGTGGATGGCTCCAAATCCCGGCCGCAGTACGGACAATATCGCCACGTATCACAACGTGAATCTCACGCAGAAAAATGAAGGCAAGGCCAACCTGGTTTTCGTGGACGGCCATGTAGAAACCATGCGCGGCCTGCCGGAAGAGAAGGCCTATCTTCAATATGCCAAACCGTATCAGGGCCATGAAAATCTAAATCCAATCTGGTAAAAACCGTTTTCAGTCAAAACCGTGGTGAAACCGTTAACCCATAGTGAATCAGGAGATTTGGAATGATGAAAAGAGCGTTGGGGGTTCTGGTCTTTCTCGTGCTCGCCGCTTCCGTAAGAGCTGAGCTGGCCGCCTACTGGCCGCTGAATGAGGGAAGCGGAACAACCGCTCTCGATGCGAGCGGAAAAGGATTGAACGCCTCCCTTCGGGCCGTGGACGGTATTCACAAGCCGCAATGGACGGCCGGTCCGGGAGGCACCGGAACAGCTCTGCTGTTCAATCCCGTTCTGAACGACCCCAATCAAATCAATTTCCTTTATGTGGACCCGAATGACGCCCACAGCGACCCGAATGTCTTTGACCTCGGGAATGCCTTCACAATTTCAATGTGGGTCCGGCGGGACAATGCTCCTGGAACAGACTGGGGGTATCTGATGTACACCGATGCCTATGATGTAGAACTGGCCCGAAATCCCAACGGCACCGGCGATGACCTTCTGGACTACCTGTGGTCGGAGTCCTATTCGGCCTGGCATCAGAACATCGGAACAGAAACCGCAGAGCAGCGGACGTTAGGCAGCTGGTACCATCTGGCAATCACGTACGACAAACTGGTCCTTCGAAAATACATAAACGGAACGCTTCGGTTTACCTCCCGCTATATTGCCCCGAAGGTTCCCGCCGCCAAAACTCCCTTATACATTGCGTCTCGAGCCGGCCTGTCCGGAGCATTTTCCGGCGCTTTGGATGAAATCGCCGTCTGGTGCGGTTCGTATCTGCCCGCCGGTGAAGTGGCCAAACTGGCGAACAAAACAGCCACTCCTCTGACAGTGTCCTCTGTTCAGCCGCTGCCGGACAGTTATTTCACCCGTGAAACGCGGCTGGCCTGGAACTCCAGCGGCTGGCGGCTGCTGTACGGCCCCTCCTTCTCGTCCTTTGACTACTGGCCGGGTGAAAATATCAACATCAGCAGCAACAACACGGCTTCCGTGTGGTACATCAAAGACGCAGAGCTGCCGGGCTGGCCGAATGCAGTCATGATTCCGGGCGGACACTACGCCCTTTGGAGCGACGGCCAACAGTGGTACCGGTTTGTGAATATTCAGCCCGGAGAGACTTACTACACCAAGGCCGCCCGAGATGTCCAAAAATTCGGAATGGCGTGGATTGACCCGTCTTGGAGCGGGCGTGAACCGCAAACGGCTGTGTTTGCCCCCTATATTACATCGGGCATCGCAATCTGCATTCCGAGCAACGGAGGGTATCAGGAATTTGTCAGTCCTACGCACGGCTGGCTGTCCAAAAACTTTTTCAAGACTTATGCACGCGTGGCCGCCGTCAACGGAAGCGGAGCCAGCCTGCTGGTCCGGTCTTACAGTTATACGGACGGCACCGACCCGATGAACCCTGCCAATCTGACCTATCTGGGTGAGGTTCGTCTGCCGCTGACAAAACCGGATTACGTATGGCAGGAATTGAAATTCGCCTACCCGAAACCGTATCCGGGTTCTTCAAAGAAAGTCTGGACGGAGATTTCGATTGTCGGCGGTCAGCCCGATACGCGTGTGTATATTGACGAGTTCAACCCGATTTCCGATCAGGCCAATACTTCTCAGCATTACCCGACCTATCTGCCGGGAGACTACGACCGGGATACCATTGTGAACAGCGAAGACCTTATAACGCTGGGAGAAGGGTGGATGGACAGCGCTAACGTTCAGGAACCGCGCAACACCGGCCTGCTGGTGAACGGCGACTTCTTCTATGACCTGTCGCTTCTGGACCCGGCGGCAGTCGAATCGAAACTTTCCGTCAATCCGACCGGCTGGAGTTTTGTCGGCGGCAGCGGCGGGGAGAAGGGAATTTATCTGGTTCATAAACCCGGTGCCACGAACATCGGCGTAATGAACTACAGCCAGCCCGTTCTGGCCCCGCTGGGAGGAACGGTAGCCGCCTATACCAACGACCCGGCGGCCGTTCTCCAGCAGACCGCCGGCACACCCGCAGCCGCCGGACAAACCTACTATGCAATGGCTTATGTGATGGCCAAAGACTGGGACGGCTGGAAAGATACGGTCACACTGACCCTTCAAATCAACGGTCAGACGGTCGCCTCCTTCAAGCGTCCGCTGTCGCGGAATCGGTGGCGTCCGATTTACGGAACGTATACGGCAACAGCGGCGGATGCCGGCAAACCGATTACCGTCCAGCTCTCTTACGAAAACACACATACAGCGGAAATTCAGCAGCCGGGGATTGCCTACATCGGATACGTCTATCTGGGCACTCAGATGCCGACGGACTGGCCGGAAAGCCGGGACAATCTGCTGGCCAACGGCGGATTTGAAGAAATTGAGTGGATGATCGGAACCCCCTACGAAAGTGTCTATAACAGCATTTCGAAATCGGATAACTGGGGTGCTTGGTTTACGGACAACATTCCGGCTCCGCCCGGCTGGCTGTTTGAAGTACCCGCCGGCTTTAACGAAGCCGACCAGGGCGGCATCTGGGCGGCGGGTTATTACGGCAGTCCGCTTCCGAGTCCCGGAATGAATGATGTGTGCATTTACACATCCGAGACCCTGGTGCTCGGACAGGTCGTCGGCCCCCTCCAGAGCGGAACAACGTACTACCTCGATATGGCCTGCGCCGTCAACAGCAGCGAGTACGGTACAGCCGCCTGGCCGAATCCGGCCCCAAAAATGCATCTTGAGCTGTGGCGAATTCCGGCCGGGGTCACAGACGGAGCGGTGATTCACGCAGCAATCCAAAGCGGCAATCCGAACTATGTGAAAATCGCCGAGGCCGCTGCTGATGCCACCGGAAATCTGTCCGGCGGCACCGGCATCCCGGCGTCCAAGTGGCAGCTGATCGGCACAACTTATACCGCCACCAGCGCCGATACAAACGTCTATGTTCGGGTCTATGGAAGCGGTGGAGCCGCCGCAATGCCGGAGTTTGCCTTCAGCGATGTGTATTTGTCCACCCAGAAACGGCTGGTGCCGGGCGGCGGATTGACGTTCAACATCGCATCCGGAATGGAGTACGAGACAGCCGAGCCCTACACATGCACGCATGCGGTGTTGATGGGGCTGCCGGCTCCGGAAGCGGATTTGAACGGAGACTGCTATGTCAACATGAACGACCTGGTACTCTTCGCCGAAAGCTGGCTGCGCAACTGGTTCAATAACATCAGCGGCGTTGCTCCATGGCAATAACAAAAACAAGCTGAAAACGGTCCGGCACAGCAGGAATGCCTTCGTGTGGAGTGTGTGAAAAAGCAGCCGGACGAACCGATAACAAAAACAAGAACGTTTCCGACAGCGGAAATGAGAAAGCAAATGAACCTTATTTGAGTGGAGGAAAGACGATGAAAAAGCAAGTATTGTTTGGATGTGTTCTGGTTTTGGCGGCGGTTTCAGCGACCTTTGCTGCAATCGGCGATGTCTCTCCCGTCGGCCTGACCGGCCTGTGGACATTCCAAGGGGGAGCCAACTGGCAGACGGGGGTTGTCGGACAGCCGCTGGGCGGAACCGTAGGCAACCACAGTGTTGTGGGGCCCTGGATTGAAATCGGAACGCAAGCCAATCCCACTGCTTACAGCGGCAACCTGCAGGTTCAAATCTGGAGCGCTGACAAATACATCACAGTGAATCCCGCCTTCACGGCCAACGGCGGCGGCAGCTATGTCAACCAATATACCATTGCTTTCGATTACCAGCAGACTCAGGCCGGCGGCCTGAACAGTTTGTTCCAGACCGCCTGGGACCCGATTGGAAGTGAAGCGGAACTCTTTTTCAAGGAAGTCAGTGCGGGAGTGTATCAGGTCGGCCATGATGCAGCCGGCTGGTCCACTCAGACTTTCAACGCCACAAACTGGCACCGCGTCGTAATCGCCGCTGACAACGCCAGTTTCTTCCGCGTGTATTTGGACGGAACGCTGTTCCTGGATGCACCCGGTCTGGGCGTTGACGGCCGCTATTCTTTGTACACCGACCGGTTCCACCTCTTTGCCGGTGACTGGAACTGGGGCAACCAGAAATGGGGTTACTGCTCGACCATCGCCACCTGGAATCGCGCGTTGTCCAGCACGGAAATCGCCAATATGGGCGGCTGGATCGGCGGCGCTTCGATGCCGACACCGCTGCGGCTGGTTCCTGAACCGGCCACGATGAGTCTGCTGACGCTCGGCGGACTGCTGGCCCTGCGGCGCAGCCGGAAATAAGGGCTGACCACTCTCAAAAGAAGAACGGACTCTTCTTTTTACGAACACATTGGAAACAGGAAAAGAATCGGATTCTTTTCCTGTTTTTTTATGCCCTCACTTTTTACAATAAAGAATTATGAAACGGTTCTTGCTGATTCTCGCGGTTCTGGCAGGGAATGCAGCCGGAAAGGCCGCAGAAGGTCTTTTGCCGAAAAATCTGCGGCTGGAAGAATTCGCTGTCTCTTCCGATGCCATGATTTTGGAAGGACGTCATCTCTATAACTTCAGCGGGTCTATCAGTATCCAGCCCGATACGAAGCAAATAGGTTTTGGCAATTGTTTTTCTCCCCCTTTTGTCGGCAATCCAATCTGCGGAACCTGGATGCTTCAGGGACACCCTATTCCTGCCGAAACCTATATCTGGTATCCGGCGGCAACCGTTCTAAAAGGGCGAACTGCAGACGGACTGGATATTTCAGGACAGGTTGTCCCTTTGAGCCGGAAACGGGCTTTTGCCTTTCTGCTTTCTCTTGAAAACAAAGCCGGTCGTCCCATTCAAGCCATCCTTTCATTTGAGCTGTCGGGCCAAATCGGATTCAGCCGGGACTGGGGATGGGTCCCTCCCGCCGGCAGGCCGGATACAACGTTATCCGTCTCAGACAGCACCCTGATTTTGAGTGCAGCCGAGGCGGAACTTTCCGCCGTATTCCGCCCTGCTCCAAGCCGGTTTGCAGACAACCGGCCGGTATTTCCTCTGGAAATAGCGCCCGGCGGCTCCTGCCAAATCACCGCAGTCTTTGTCCTCGGGCAGCCGAACACAACCCGACAATCGGCCTGTTCGCTCCTTGACCAAATTGAGAAGGAAATCGAACAGGCATACCAAACCTGGAGCGAGAAAGTCAGCACCCTTCGAAGCCGTCTGCCTGTTTTAATTACGGATAACCAAGCCCTTCAAAAGTTTTATCAGCGATGTCTGCTGACCTTTCTAACCACCCGCTGGGAACTGGAGGATTTTATTCTGAACCCGTGGTATGCGGAGTCCGGTCTCGATGGAGGAGCGGTTTGCAACTATCTATGGGGAGATGCCTATCTGAGCAAATTCTTTGCAACGGCTGACCCGCAAGCACTTCGAGCGCTTTTGCTCGCTTCGCTGAAGGCCGATTACAGTCAGCATTACGCCCTGCATCCCCTGACGGGAGAAGGAATCGGTGTCGGCTACAGTTATAACTATTACAGCATGGCCCTGCTGATGCACGATTATATCGCCCTGACGGGCGATGCGTCCATTCTGCAGGAAACGATTCGGGGCCGCCCCCTGCTGGATGTCTTCCTGGAATATGTGTTCGAAAAAGAAGACTTGACACAGCCGCCGGTGCTGATTGACTACGGGACAAATGAAAACCTGCTGGAACTGCGCCGCACACAGGCCTATCAGCACTATACACCCAGCCCGAACTTTGAACGGATTCTAAACTATCAAATCATGAAACAGATCTATCGATGGGCCGGAAAAGAATCCCCAATTGACTTTTCCGTTCGGACTCAACAGCTCCAGTCCGTAATCCTGGACACCCTTTGGGATAAAACGGATCAGTGGTTTGTTTCGCTGGATTCGAACCGGAAGCCGCAGACCTGCTATTCGATCCAGATTTTCGACCTGCTGCGGGCCGACCTCGTTCGAGGCAGACAGGCCGAGGCAATTGTTCAGCGGCTGAATGAAAACGAATTTTTGTCCCAATGGGGAGTCCATTCGTTATCCAAGATGGATAAGGGGTATGACCCAACGGACATTGATTGGGGCGGCCCCGGTGTGTACGCCGGCGATGCACCGGAACTGGCGGCAGATTTGCTGTCAGCCGGATTTACCCGCAAAGGCATCGACGTTTTACAGAGAATTCTATGGTGGAATGCGTTTCCGTATATCCCGCAGGCCGTTCGGGCCGACAGCCGGGATTATCGACGCGACGGACGGGCAAATGTCATTGCCGCCCTTGCGGGAGCTCAAACCGTCGTCTGGGGGCTTTTCGGAATCCGGATGGAGGGAGATACATTATCCATCTGTCCTGTCAGACATCCGTACACAGCGGGGATGGGAATCGAGAACCTGCGCATCCGAGGACGGGTTTTCCGCATTCAGATTGACCCAGACGGAAAACACTACTGGGTGCAGACGGATGGGGAGCGTGAGCACCTTCCTATTGGAAGAACATACCGATTTTCATTCCCTACGCTTTGCGGCGGACTTCCCGAACCATGTCAAGGGTCTGACGAACGGCCTTTGTAATGCCGGCAAAATCTTTGGCATCAATGAGGGCTTTGGTGATGAGGTTGGACCCAATTCCCACACAGGCGGTTCCGGCATTGAACCAGGCGGACAGACTTTCCCGGGTTGGAGAGACCCCGCCGGTAGGCATCAATTCCGCCCAGGGACAGGGGCCGCGAACGGCCTTGACGAATTCAGGCCCGCCGACCTGCCCGCCCGGGAAGATTTTGCAGATTTCCACACCCAACTGATGGGCCCGGTGAATCTCCGTGACGGAGCCGCAGCCGGGCATATAGGGGATTTTGCGGCTGTTGCACAGTTTGGCCGTATCCTCATCGAGCAGCGGCCCGACAACAAAATCCGCGCCGGCTGCGATATACAGGGCCGCCGTGGGGGCATCTACAACAGAGCCGACACCCAGAATGACCTCCGGTTTCTGCTCATCCCGCCAGCGGGTTAACTCCTCAAAAACCCGCACGGCCCGATCGCCGCGATTGGTAAACTCTATACAGCGAGCCCCGCCTTCCGCACAGGCCTGAGCAACCTGAACCGCGATTTTTGCATCCGCCTGATAAAAAACGGGTACCAAACCGATTTCCTTCATCACACCAAGAACTTCAAGACGCGAATGCCGAGCCATGGACAACCTCTTTATCTGCAACCTCTCTCTTTTGTCTGTACCGATAGGAATATTATACCCGGCAAGTCCATTTTGAAAAGATGTTTTCTTGAAAGACTCGTCCACAGCGGGTACGATGGATTCGTTGCTTTGTCGGGGAAACAGTAATGAGGAGGTTTTTCATGAAAACACTTTTTGTTCTGCTGGCTTGTATCAGCTCAACAGTTTCGGCGGAGGAATTCACACTCTGGTATTCCCAGCCCGCGGAGGAATGGACGGAAGCCCTGCCGGTGGGAAACGGCCGTCTGGGGGCAATGGTCTTCGGCGGCACGGTTGAAGAACGGATTCAGCTCAACGAAGAAACAGTCTGGGCGGGTCCTCCGGTGCCTCAGGCCAAAGAGGGCTTTCGGGAAGCGGTTGAAAAAAGCCGTGCCCTCTGGTTTGAAGGCAAATACGCCGAAGCTCAGCAGACAATTCAAGCCGTAATGGGCCGGCCCATTGAGCCTCGAAGTTATCAGACACTCGGAGACCTCTATCTTCGGATGGAAACTGGAGAGCAGCCGACAGTATCTCCTCTGTCTATTCAGGGCTGGAAGCGCGGACCGGAACTGACCGGGGTTGACACTTCTCAATTGGCGGAAACGTTCGATGACAACGGCTGGCCGTCGGCCCTCTCCCTGGACGTACCGCCTGAAAAAACCGTGGTTTTCCGCACTCGGTTCAACCTGACGGCTCAACAAATCGAAAAAGGGCTGGCTCGTCTGGAATTTCAGCCGATTAATGACAGGGGAATCATCTATCTGAACGGAAAAGAACTGGGACGTACCGCTATCTGGAACAGACCCTATGCATTTAACGCAAGCCGTTTGCTTCGGGAAGGTCCCAATGTTCTGGCTGTGTCCGTCACCAATTATTCCGGTCACGGTCACATGGCCGGGCAAGTGCGGCTGGTTCAGCAGCAGCAAATACCGGTGGAGGACTATCGTCGTCAACTGTGCCTGGACACCGCCATTGCGACAACCCGCTTTGTTTACGAAGGGGTCCATTATACTCGAGAGGTCTTTTCGTCGCCTGCAGACAATATCCTGGTGATTCGAGTAGTCGGCGACAAGCCCGGCAAATTAAACCTGAAAGCCGCCCTCGAAAGGCCTGCCGATTTTACAACCGCCGCCGCAGGGCCGGATGCCATTGAGATGTACGGGCAGGCCCAACACGAAGGCCGACAACAGGGCGTCAAGTGGCATTGTCTGCTGAAAGTACAGACGGAAGGAGGACGCGTCCGTTCGGACAAGAATCAGCTGGTTATCGAAAATGCTGATTCGGCGACATTCTATCTGGCGGCGGCCACAGACTACAATCTGAAAGACCCTGCCAAACCGCTGCCGCGGGACCGCAGGCAGGTCTGTCGGCAGCAGGTTAAGGCCGCCTGCTCAAAACCCTATGAACAGCTCAAGGCCGAGCATATCGCCGAACACCAGCGTCTTTTCCGGCGGTGCCTCCTGGACTTAACCGGTCCGGACTGCTCCGAAAAACCGACGGATGCCCGTCTGCAGGCGGTGAAAGACGGGGCTGATGACCCCGGTTTGACAGCCCTGTATTTTCATTTCGGCCGGTATCTTTTAATCAGCTCGTCGCGGCCGGGCTGTATGCCCGCCAATCTGCAGGGCATCTGGAACGATATGATTGCAGCGCCGTGGGACTGCGATTATCACATCAACATCAACATCCAAATGAATTACTGGCCTGCGGAGGTAACCAATCTTTCCGAATGTCATACTCCCTTTTTGGAATTCGTTGAGCGACTGGTGCCGAACGGGCGTCAAACAGCCCGGCGGCTCTATGGAGCCCGGGGATTCTGTGCGTCTTTTACGACCGATGCATGGCTGTACACAGACCCGTTCGGAAATGTACAGTACGGACTGTGGCCGCACGGGGGCGGCTGGGCCAGTCAGCATTTTATGGAGCATTACCGCTTTACACAGGACAAGGATTTTCTGCGGGAACGTGCCTATCCGCTCCTGAAGGAGGCGGCACTGTTTTATCTGGACTATCTGACGCCGCATCCGCAAACGGGGCTTTTGACGGCCGGGCCGGAAACCTCTCCTGAAAACCTCTACCTGAGCAGCACCAAAGAAAAAATTGCCGTGTCCATGGGGCCGTCGATGGGCCAGCAAATTATTTGGGATGTATTCAGCAATACACTCGAGGCGGCGAAGATTCTCGGCATTCAGGATGAGTTCACCCGGCGTGTGCAGACGGCACTGGAAAAACTGGCTCCGACACAAATCGGGCCGGACGGCCGCCTGATGGAATGGGCACTTCCGTTTGAAGAGGCCGAGCCCGGACATCGGCATATGTCGCATTTGTTTGGGCTGCATCCCGGCCGCCAGTACAACCTTTACGACCATCCGGAAATAACGGAGGCGGTAAAGAAAACGATTGAATACCGGCTGACGCACGGCGGCGGACACACGGGCTGGTCGCGGGCATGGATGATTCTTTTCTGGTCGCGTCTTCACGAGCCGCAAAAGGCCTATGAAAACCTTCAGGCCCTTCTGGCCAAAAGCACCCTGCCGAACCTTTTTGACAACCATCCGCCGTTTCAGATCGACGGCAATTTCGGAGGGACGGCGGCCGTTGCGGAGATGCTGCTCCAGTCTCATATCCGCACGCCGGACAGAAAGGTGCTCATTGAACTGCTGCCGGCGCTGCCCGCTCAATGGCCGCAAGGACGTATTCAAGGGCTGCGGGCACGGGGCGGTTTTGAAATTGACCTTGCCTGGAAAGAGCACCGTCTCGAAAAGGCCGTTGTCCGCGCGGCAGCAGACAATGCCTGCCGAATTCGATACAAAGATAAAATACTTGACAGAACAGTTCAGGCGGGAGCATCGATTGTCCTGACCCCTGAAGACTTTGAATAAAAGAAAATGGAAACCCAAATCTGCATTATCGGAGCCGGACCTGCGGGGCTGACGGCAGCAATTTTTGCGGCCCAGCGGCGGGCTCAGGTTTTGGTGGTCGAGCGCAACACCACAGCGGGACGAAAACTGCTGAAAACCGGACGGGGCCGATGCAATCTGACCCATACGGGAAGCATCGATGATTTTGTCCGAGCGTACGGTTCTTGCGGCCGTTTTCTGAAACCGGCTCTTTATGCCTTCCCGCCGCAGCAGGTTCGGGATTTTTTTCACAGTCGAAATGTGCCGACGCAGGAAGAAAAGGATGGGTGCGTTTTCCCAGTAAGCAATAAGGCCTCTGACGTGTGTAAATGTCTGCTGGACGCCGCCCAGGGACTGGGAGTCGTGTTTTTGTACGGACGACACACAGAACATATAACGGCAAACCAACACAGTTTTGAGATTCGCACAAACAAAGAAACGATTTTCAGCCGGGCTGTCATTTTGGCCACAGGCGGAGCCAGCTGGCCTATGACCGGCTCTACCGGCGATGGATATCGTCTGGCAGCGGACTTCGGCCATTCCATCATTGCCCCCAAACCAGCCCTCTGTCCGCTGGTCACAGAGGAAAAGTGGCCCGGCTGCTTACAGGGGCTGGGAATCCCAAATGTTCGGATTCGGGCCGCTGCTGAAGGACGCCGATGGGAATCAGAAGGGCCTTTGATGTTTACCGCAGACGGAATCGGCGGTCCGGCCGTCTTCGACCTGAGCCGCCATCTGACGGATATCCTTTCACACAACGAAAAACCGGTTCCGGTCCATATAGATTGGCTTCCGGAACTGGACAGTCAGGTCCTCGAAAACCGGCTCTTAGCGGAATTTACCACCCATCCCAAGAAAGAACCGGCGGGTATTCTGTCCGGCTTTCTGCCCCGCCAGATGGCCCAGCAGATGCAGACACTTTTGCTGGGGAACGAAAAGGTTTTGGTGTCCCAAATGAGCCGTCTGCAGCGAAAAAACCTCTTGAATCTGCTTAAAAGCTGCCCCTTGACCATTGTGAGAACGGCCCCTCTTGAGCAGGCCACGATTACGCGGGGCGGGGTGAGCCGAAATGAAATCGACCCAACAACAATGGAATCACGGCTTCAGTCAAATCTTTTTTTCGCCGGCGAAGTCATTGATGCAGACGGCCCCTGCGGCGGATACAATCTTCAAATTGCCTGGTCCACCGGCGCTTTGTCAGGATTATCCGCTGCTAAAAAATAAAAAAAGGCCCAAAACGTCCGATAAAAACATAGGCTTGCGGGCAAATTTTCCGCTCTCTTTTTTTAGATGTTTCATTTTTGAACTTTTGATGAAATTGCCGATAAAAAATAAAAAAGGCGGAATCTGAAATGTCGCCTTTGTTTGTCTTGTATCAATTCAGAAAGCGTTTGACACGCTGTTTCTATCATGTTAAGGTAAAAACACAATACAGGAACAAAAACCTCCGTTTTAGGAGGCAGGAATTGGTTTTGGATGGAGACAAAACATGATCATCGGCACAAATTCAATTGTTTATATCGTCGGGCTTTTGTGGAGTCTGTCGGCGGCCGCAGCAGCAACGGAACCTGCGGCTCAGACCCCGGCCCCGGCTCAAGCCCCCGCCGAAAATCTGGTCGAAAAACTTGCCCAAATGGAATTTCCGCAAATCGCGGAAGTAACGGGCACCGATGTTAATATTCGCTCCGGTCCTGGGACAAGTTATTATCGATGCGGGAAACTGAACGCCGGAGATAAGGTTACCGTTGTGGATATTCTTCATAATGCCTGGGCCAAGATTGTCCCGCCGGAGGGAAGCTATTCGTGGATTTCGAAAACGTATGTCCAACTGAACCCGAATAACCCGAAAGTGGGTGTTCTGACCGGCGATGATGTGCGGGTCTGGGCTGGGTCTGACTTCGTCGAGCCGCTTCACTCCCACTCGCAACAGGTCAAACTGTACAAAGGGGACATTGTGGAGCTGATGGGGCCGCCGGATTTGGATGCAGATTATTACAAAATCAAACCCCCGGCGGATGCCTACTTGTGGGTGAGCATGGAGCATCTGAAACTGCTCGGTCCGGCTTCTGCGGCCAAACCCGCTCAGCCGACACCAGCCGCGGCTCCGTCCGCTCCGGCTGCAGCCCAGCAGCCCTCTGCAGCAGCCCAGCCGGCGGCTCCAACCCCAGCAACTCCCGCCGGCCAGGCGGCGAGTACTCCTGCAACACCCGCTCCGGGTGAACAGCCGGCTTCGACACCACAGAGCGAACAACCCCAGCCGACTCCTCCTCCTGCACCCGCAGCACCTTCCGTAGACACTCTGGCCGTTCAGAAATGCACCCAATTGAGGGCGGATATTGAAGAACAGCTCAAGAAACCGCTGCCCGAACAGAATTACTCCGCCATTAAAGAGGAACTGAATAAAATCCTCCAGACACCGGACATTGACCGGGCAAAAATCTACGCCGAATCGCTCCTGAAGCAGATTGCAAGTTATGAGCTGGCCGTTGAAGTGCACAAGCAGATTCAGCTTCAGGATAAGATGCTGGAGGAAACAAAGGCCAAGATTGCCGCTGCACAGCAGGCCCAGCGGGAACAGGCCGTCCCGGCGGAGGCCAAGTATCTCTTTGTAGGAGTTTTGAAGCCCTCCTACATTTACACCGGACGCGTCGGTCCGCGGCGATTTGTCATTCTGGACCAGAACAAACGCATCCTTTGCTATTTGATTACCAAAGATCCTTCTCAGCAGTCCAAAATGGAATCGCTGACAGACAAAATCGTCGGCGTCAAAGGGAAAATTCTGGATGACCCGAAGGCGATGATCCCGGTTGTAATGACGGACGAGGTCTCCTCTGTCTTCGAACAGTAAATCTTCGGTCGGAAGGAAGCCGCTTTAAAAAGGTCGAGGCAGCAGCGGCAGCGGAATTTGTGCAATGACGGGCTGCGCAAGTGTACCGCTGATTTCGACGCGAGCCAGTGCTGCTCCGAGATTTTCCGCCAGTCCGGTCAGGAGGGTGGGTTCCTGATTTTTCCGCCTTCCGAAAGCGGTCAAAATCATTTGGATGGTCCCGTCTTTTAAGCTGAAACGGCCCTGGCCCTGATAGACATCGTTTTTGCCGGCCAGAAGAATCCGCTCACAATGAATGACGGACCCCTTTAAAGCGGCCTCGGCAAATAATTGGGTGAACAGAAACTCATCCGCCTGACGCAGCTGCATTACCATCAGTGCTTTGCCGAGCAAGGACTCCCGGCCAATCTTTAACTGGTCGGCTTCGAGCGTAATTCGGCCTTCGCTGTCCTCCAGCTGCCCCGCTTTTCCCCGAATGTCGGCAGCCCCCCGAATGCGTCCGCTCGTTTCCAGCTGCCCGTTCCGGAGTTCAGGAGAAGACGAAAACCGGTTCAGAGGAATATCCTCAAAGACTGCGTTAACCTCAAAAGGCAGGAGCGGTTCATCTGTCTTCATCTGCAGATTAGCCAGAAAACGGCCTTCCGGACCGCATCGTGCACGGAGGTCCCGAACGCTCAGAAAACCGGTGTTTGGATCGACAGCCCAGTTTCCCTCCGCCTCCGACAACAAGCAGCTTCGCACATTCGCCGAATCCAGCCGAAAACGTCCCCCGCCCTCCGGCAGAAGCGAGGATTTCGTCCACCGCAAACGGCCTTCGAAAAAGCCCTCTGCACCGGAGACAGCCAGACGATTGAATCCGCTCTGATGAAGCTCAATCCGTCCCTCTGCACGCCGCAAAGGCGGAGAGGAGCGGGGAGTCCATTCGAGAAAATCGAGCTGCACATCTGCCCGCCCAAAGGGCTCCAAAGAGGAAATCATCCGAACGCCCTGTTTCGGTGTCGCAGAAAAAACCTCCCGAATCGGCACATTGGAAATCCGCCAGCCGCTGAATGTAAAAGAATCATCTTCGAGAGAAAAAACCCCGGAAGCCGACCCCGTCCGCCAGCCGCCGCCGGGATGATAAAGCTCCCCTTCCTTCAGACGAACCGTCAAAGAGATTTGACTTTCCTGCAGTGGATGGGTATCGGTAAAAGAACTATCCCGGTCAGGACAATTCAAATAAAATCTTCCTGCTGCGTCAGCAATTCCTTCTGCACGAATTTCCGACAGCACATTCTGATAAAGTCCCGTGTTTTCCATCGCCGTCCAAAAAGCCGGATTCAAGGAAACATCCTCTGCGGTAAACGCGATTTGCATCCCCGGCTGATTGGGTTCTCTGCCGCAATTCCAGAAGCATCCTACCAGCTGTCCGCTTCCGCCGTCGGGTAGAAGAGCCGCCGCCCGCCATTCCGCCCTTCCATTCTCCGCTGAGCCCTGAACCGAAACGCCTTGAAAATCAAGCGGGAACGGCTTCCAGCGCAAACGTTCTGCTTCTGCAGCAAACGAAACGCGAACCGGCAGGGGCTTATCCTCTTCATAAAGTCCCTTCACCTGCACATCCAAATCCACAACGCCGTCCGCCTCAAACTCAGACAAAACCTGACGGATGGATTTTGGAAATGCACTGCGAAGTCTCGCATCGAAAGGGAGTCTTCGGGCAGTAATCTTCAAGTCGCAAGCCGGCGCCTTTCGCAAATTTTTTATTGAACCCTCGATTCGAATTTCCTCTCCCTGTCCCGACTGAGCGGCAACTTGCTGCAGCATCAGAGAATTCGGCTCAATAACGAGAGTTCCTGTTAAACTGGTCAAAGGATAAGGACAGCGGTCATACAGACAATTGACCCCCTGCAAACGGATGATGGATTGATAGAAACGTTCTGCATTTGCGTTTCGAGTAAACTGATAGTCGAAACCGCAGGTTCCGGAAGGGGCAAACTCAAACCATTTTCGCTGCAGAGATTCCGGAAGAGCCCGCTTGATTTCCTCTGTCAGAAACACCTTCTCGGAGGCAACTTGAAGCTGAATCTCGGCATTCGGGCCGAAATTTGTGATTTGCCCGCGGATGGTAAATTGTGAAGCACCGTTCTGTGCCTGCAAATCCTTCAGATGCAGATTCCGGCCCGTGAATTCAATATCGCCGCGGATATGCTCAAGCCGATAAGGAAATTTCCGGTCCAAAACAGCGATATCTCGACAGACAATCTTTCCATCAAGCCGGCTTTGGGCTAAATCTGACAGCGGGCCGTTAATTCGGAGAAACGCATCCGCACTCCCCTCGGGCTGATAACGCCGCAGAAACCGCTCCAGCCCGCTGGTCATCATTCGAAGAACCGGTTCAGAATAAACAATCCGGTCCGGCCGGGAACTCGCAGACAAATACAGATTCTCCAACTCGGTCTCCGCTGACAGCATTTTTTGATCCGGAGAACCTCCGATTTGTCCTCGAAAAACAACCCGCCCATCGCCCAGCCGGCAGGAAAATTGTTCCATCCGGAACTGCTGGCTGTCATAACTGCAGGCAAACCGAATATCATCCAGATTCCAGGCATTCCCCCAGATATAAATCAGCGGCATCCGAATCTGTCCGCTTCCTTCAAAACGTCCTCGGCCGTCTTTGGGCTGCCAGACCCCTTCGAGGCGGCTGCCGGCAAAAATTCCGGTCTGCAAAGCTTCCAGAAGCACCCGATACACCCCTGCATCCTGTTTCATCTGCCCCTGAAAATCAACCGTTGCCAGCGTCTGCCGTTTTCCCCCTTCGATTCTTTGGACAGTCAGCCGGCCTGTTTGGATAATGATGTCAGGAATCCGGACGAGCCGTTTTCCTCTTCCGGCAGGTTTCAGGCAGTTCAGATTCCACCGTTTGGACTCGGCGTCGTACCGCAGTTCCGCCGCGGCTCTTTTAATACGGATCCGTTCAGGCTGAACATCCAGTCGCAGCAGCCGGCTCCAGGACAAGACACAATCCGCCTGTTCCGCCCAGAAAATCAGTGTCTCCTGGGGTCGAGCGGCTTCTTCCGCCAAAACAAGACGGCTGAGCCGAAGCGTCAAAGGGCTTTTCCATCGGACATGTTCAAGAAACACCGCAGCACCGGTGTCGGCTTCCAGAAAACGCCGCAGTTTGGGCCTCAAAATCCAGTCAGAGGCCAGATAAAACAGCAGCAGCATACAGACAAGGAAACCGCCTATCCATATGAATCGCTCTGCAAACGGACTTAGCCGCCGCGGATGAAACCATCGGATATAGGACTTGCCTTTCATCAGGAAACCAACTCCCCTTTTTACCGCAGGGCCTTATCTGCAATGTCCCTCCGATAGTAAGCTCCTTCAAAATGAATCAACGAAACGGCCTCATAGGCGCGTTTTTTTGCGTCGGCGATGGTCGGTCCCATCGCCGTCACCCCCAGCACCCGCCCTCCGGCCGTGACGAGTTGTCCATCGCGTTTGGCCGTGCCTGCCTGGAAGACTTTGACATCTTTCAGCCGAAAGGCCGCCTCCAGACCGGTAATCACCTTGCCTTTTTCGTAGGCATCCGGATATCCCTTGGAGGCCATCACAACACAAACGGCCGGACGCGGGTCCCACTCCACCGTCACCTCCGACAGACGGCCTCGACAGACGGCCTCCATCACCTCCAAAAGGTCGCTTTTCATCCGCATCAGGATGGGCTGGGTTTCCGGGTCGCCGAATCGTGCGTTGAACTCGAGCACACGCGGCCCGCCCGGCGTAATCATCAGCCCCGCATAAAGCACCCCCTTATAGGGCGTTTCGTTGCGGTTCATTCCATCGACGAGAGGCACAAGAATTTCCCGGATAATCTGGTCCATCAGGGCATCCGTGACGATCGGAGCCGGACTGTAGGCCCCCATTCCGCCGGTATTCGGCCCGGTATCCTGTTCCCCGATGGGTTTATGGTCCTGCGCGCTTTCCATCACATAAATCGTCCGCCCGTCCACAAAAGCCAGAATCGAGGCCTCCTGTCCGAGAAGCTTATCTTCCACCACAATGGTATTGCCGGCATCGCCGAAGATTTTATTGACCATAATCTTCTCGGCGGCCAGGATGCCGTCAGCAGGGTCATCGCAGACAAAAACTCCCTTCCCTTTGGCCAAACCCGCCGCCTTGACGACGACGGGTTCATCCCGGCTGGCAATATACATTTTGGCATCTTCAAAATGGGTAAAGATTCTGGCTTCGGCAGTCGGAATGCTGTTGGCCCGCATAATCTGTTTGGCAAAGGCCTTGTCGGCCTCCAGTCGTGCGGCTTCCTGAGTTGGACCAAAAGCCAAAATACCCTCGGCTTCCAGCCGGTTTACAAGCCCGGCGGCCAGCGGGTCCTCCGGTCCAACCACCACCAGGTCTATCCGCTTGTCTTTAGCGAAAGAAACCAAGCCGTCAAGATTGGTGTCGGCAATATCTACATTGATGCCAACTTCCGCCGTACCGGGATTGCCCGGGGCAATATACAACTGCTTGAGTTGTTTGGATTGACTTAACTTCCAGGCAATTGCGTGTTCACGCCCCCCGCCGCCGACCAGCAAAACTTTCATAAAATACCTCTATTCCGGACCTTGTTTTTTCTGTAATCCGCCAGCCGGCAATCTACCAAAAAAGACCTTTTTCGACAAGGTTTTCTAAAATGAACAAATTTTCATATTAATAAAAAAAGAGGTCCCTTGCTGAAAAGGAACCTCTTTCCCAGGCGAATCCCTGCCTGAAACGTTTATTTTTTCCGCCCGACCATCCAAAGCCCCAGCCCAATTAAGCCGAGACTTGCAGGTTCGGGAATCGGGGACACATCAATGTGATACCAATCCGGATTCGAGGGATTCGTCGGAGACCAATAGGGATATTCATCCATATTGGCTCCAACCTGGAATCCGATATTGGTTACATGATGGAGATTCACAGCCCCTACAGCGGAAAAATCGAGGATGACCGTTGTAACTTGATTGGGCAGCAGCTCAACCCAGCCGTTTTGGTAAAAATTATCCGGTTCATTGTAGGGTGGGTCGGTCCAGCCGGTATTCATATACAGATTGACAAACCAGGCGCTGTTGTTGGTATTCAGGAAATTCATCGCATATCCATCATATCCGCTCAAATCCTGCAGCCCTGCCGGCGGCGGCCAACCGTAACCGACTCCCATCGAGGCCCATCCATCTCCTACTCCGTTCCCATATTGAAGCAGACAGGAAAAACGGATTGCCGTGCCGACATTTTGTGCGGTCAGGCCCGATGAAGTTGTGTTTGCCGCATCCCATGTTTTGGTCATCCCCGCGATTGTGGACAGATCAGGACTAAAATACAGTGCCCCTTCCGCCCCCAGCGACCCTAAAAGAATTAGAGCCGCTGACAGACATACAATCCCATTCTTCATTTCCTCACTCCTTTCCAAAAACGAAAACTCTCTGGATATTCACGAGGAGATGATTGGGGAAGATTTTTCCTCACCCTCTCCTCTTTACAAATGTATTAGAAACAAGACTAACCAATCTCTACTGACCATACAATCGTGGAAACTACGGGATTTTCCATAAAAGTCATTAAGCCCCTTTTTTGTCGTTTTTCATTTTTTTAGTGACCGGGCTATGGCCGCCAATTCCACCAGATTATGAGCATTCAGTTTGTGCATAATATGCGCACGATGGTCTTCAATCGTTCTTACGGAGCGGAACATCTCTTTGGCAATCTGTCGGCTGCTTTTGCCCTTCATCACAAGTTCAAGAATCTTCTTCTCTGTCTCTGTAAGAATCTTGGCTGCAGTAATTTCCCTCATAACTCCTTCAATATATCCCTCGTCGGGATGCAGATCTGCTGTTATTTCCACCCAAATAATTTTTCCATCCTCCCGGCGGACCTGAATTTCAAAATCCGTGATTTTTTTCTCTTTCTGCAGACGTTCTAATAAAATTTGTCTTTGCTGCGGCTGGACATAATATTGAACAGAATAGTGCCTCTCTTTGCAGTCTTCTACACTGCCATAGCCCAGTAAATCCGCCAGGGCTTTGTTGCATTCAAGCAGTTTGCCGTCGCTGACCCGTGTTCGATACAGGCCAATTGGGGATTGATTGTACAGTTCTTTGTATTTGTTTTCCTGCTCCGCCAGCTGTTCCTGCAATTTTCGAAATTCTGTAATGTCTCTGCACAAGAGAATCACTGCAAGAACATTCTTTTCAGAATTTCGAACAGGAATCCACTCTGTTTTCAGAGCTTTTCTCTCACCTCCATGCTGCCATTCACAAATGTACTGTGCTCGTCTGCCCCTGCGGAAAACCTGCTGTGTTTTCTGAAGCCAGAAAGAAAACGGCTCCGGCTGGTTCTGAGCACTATCGCAGAGATTCCAGGATCTTCGACACTCTCCAACCTCTCGCAAAAAAGAGACAGCAGCCCGATTGGCATAAATGCAGGAAAAGTGTTCATCAAAAAGAAACAAAGCATCCGAGTGGCTCTCTATGACTTCCATCCACCCCAAAAGAATGGGAAACTGCTTTTGCAACTCCTCTTCCTCAAGCGGATTCAAATGCGGGTTTTCTCCTGAGTGAGGAACTTTTTTGCTGCAGAAACTTCTCCTTCCAGACCCGCAAATGACAAAATTGACATGGGTCGCGCATAGTTTCTCCCTCCCGACCCCTTCGGTTTTATCTTCTGCACAAAAGAACCCTTAAGAGGTGAATTTCTCGCAGGAGCATCCTTCTTTTAGTATTGCAAAAAACCAACCCAAAAACGTCAAGCCCAATCATAATAGGGTAAGAATTTCCTGAGGATGATTTAAAATCCTCGCAGCCCCGGCTTCCTTGAGCCGTTCGACAGAACGAAATCCCCAGCTGACGCCGACCGGCTCGATGCCGGCGGCCTGGGCCGTCAGGATGTCCATATCACTGTCCCCGACAAGAAGGGTCTGCGGCGAAATTAGCGAGAGGGCCTTCAAGGCCGCCAGAGCCATATCCGGGGCGGGTTTGGGACGGAAGCCCTCCGACATCCCGCAGATAAAATCAAAGGCATTCGGGCCGAAATAATACTCGACAATCTTGACCGTTTGCGGATGGTTTTTGTTGGAGATGACCGCCAACCGAACCCCCTGCTGTTTCAACCGAGGCAAAACCTCCTGCAGACCGTCATAGGGGCGGGTCTTCTCCAGACAATGAAGGTGATAATACTCCAGCATCAAGGACTGGAGCCGTTCGGTCAAATGTTCCTGCCCGGCCGGCAAGGCCCTGCGCGCAAATTCGCGGGTACCGTAACCGATCATCTCTCGGCAGGCCTGCGGCGTATGCGTCGGAAGACCGAGCTGCTGAAGCGCCCAATTCATTGCAGCAGTCAAATCCTCGAGCGTATCGACCAGCGTACCGTCCAAATCAAACAGGATTCCTTTGTATTTCATGGCCGCAAATTGAACGGCACTGCCGCCGAAAAGTCAATCTTCCTTTTTCGGCGGAACCTGATTGGGCTCTGCGGTCACAGACTTCTTCAGCTCTTCGATGACAGGGACGGGAAAGTGAATATGGCAATAGCCCGCCGGATTTTTTTCCAGATAGCGCTGGTGTGATTCAGGACCGGGCCAGAATGTGCCGGCCGGAACGATTTCTGTGACAATCGGCCGACGATACCGGCCGCTTTTGTTTAAGTCGGCTATGGCCGTCCGGGCGGCTTTTTCCTGTTCCGGATTATGGGTAAAAATGACCGAGCGATACTGCGTGCCGATGTCGTTGCCCTGCCGATTTTTGAGGGTGGGATTGTGAATTTCAAAAAAGACCGTCAGCAGCTGTGCATAAGAAACCCTGTTGGGATCATAGCACAGCTGGACAACTTCCGCATGGCCGGTATCACCGCGGCAGACCCGCTCATACGTCGGATTTTCGATTCGTCCGCCCATAAACCCAACGGCTGTGGCCGCCACGCCGGGAACCTCACGGAAGGCCTGTTCAACTCCCCAGTAGCAGCCGGCCCCGAAGACTGCCGCCGGCAGCGAAAGAAGCTGATTGGGGTCTTTGATTTTCAAGACTGTTTGTGCGTACTTCGTCAGCGAATAAGGAATCATTGCGGCCTCCCTGCGGGTGTGTGCCGCCGCAGCCGTCGGCAAAACACAACCTAACCATAGAAACCATCGCTTTGTTTTTCCGTTTTTCATAGTATTTTTACGGTTTCTGTCCGGCCGCAGTTCTCTTAAAAAAGCCGTCCGAAGCAGCCGCTGAAAGAACTTGAATTTTTCCGGTTTGCCGGTACCATAAAAATTAAGATGGCCAGGTCAGAAACAGCGATGAATGATCTTCAGGAACTGCTCCGGCTGGTGGAAGGCGGAGTCAGTTGCCTTTCGATTGTCACGTATGAGGAGCATCAGGCCCTTGAGCTCATTCGCAAGGCCGCTCAAAAACTGGACTGGAAGATGCGGATTTGGTCCGCCGGACGCGGCAGCCGAGACGGCCTGCATCCGGTGCTGGGGGGCAAAACGGAAAACCCGTCTCCGGAAGAAGGGCTCAAGGAGTTCTGCAACCTGCCTTCCCGCACGTTCTGCGTTGCACTGGATTTGGGCAGATATCTCCAGTCTCATCTGATCCTGCGGATGCTGCGGGACACCATTCATCGGGTTGAACTCAATCAGAGCGTTCTGATTCTGATTGACGGGGAGGATTGTCTGCCGGAATGCATCCGCAGCTACAGCCGGCGGTTTGAACTGTCGCTGCCGAGTGAGGAAGAGTTGGAGAATATTTTTCGGAACACCCTGCGTCAAATCCACAACAAAACTCCGCTGGAAATCGGTCTAAGCAAAGAAGGGCTAAAAGCCATCATTCGGAATCTGCGGGGGCTTTCGATTCGCCAGGCCCGCCGTGTGGTGGAGGAGGCCGTAGCGGGAGATCACCGGCTGGATGATGAGGATGTCAATCGGATTATTGCAGGCAAACGCCGTCTGCTGGAAGCCGACGCCCTGCTTGAATCCGTCGAGGCCCCCCTGACGCTGGACGAAATCGGCGGGATGAAAAACTTAAAACAATGGCTGACAACCCGTGAAAAGGCCTTCAGCCCCCAGGCAGCCGAATTCGGATTGACTCCGCCGCGAGGGATTCTCATCCTCGGCGTGCAGGGAGCGGGGAAGAGTTTGTGTGCCAAGGCCATCGCGGCGGCCTGGCGTCAGCCGCTCTTTCGGCTCGACTGCGGAACCCTTTACAACAAGTACATCGGCGAATCGGAAAACAACCTGCGAAAGGCGCTGCGTCAGATTGAGGCGATGTCGCCGGCGATTCTTTGGATTGATGAGATTGAAAAGGCGTTTGCCTCCGCCGCCAGCCAAAGCACGGACGGCGGCCTGAGCAAACGGATGTTTGCAACGCTGCTGACCTGGATGCAGGAACACAAGCAGCCGGTGTTTCTGGTGGCTACGGCCAATGATATTGAGGCCCTGCCGCCGGAACTGCTGCGCAAGGGCCGCTTTGATGAAATCTTCTTTGTCGGCCTGCCCGACAAAGAGGTACGGCGGGAGATTTTTGCGATTCATCTGAAAAAACGCAAGCGGAAGCCGGAAGAGTTTGACCTGGAAGCCCTGGCGGACGCGGCCGAAGGATTCAGCGGCTCGGAGATTGAGCAGGCCGTTCTCTCGGCTCTGTACAAGGCCTTTCACCAGAAAAAAGATGTGGATACAGACCTTCTCCTCGAATCGGTGCGCAAGACGGTCCCGCTGTCGGTCACGATGCGGGAGCGGGTGGAAGCCCTTTATCAATGGGCCCAGGGGCGTGTGATTTGGGCGGATTGAGATGGAACCGATTGCCGAACATGTCATTTTTTCGGGACGGGTGCAGGGAGTCGGGTTCCGCTATACGACCCGTCGGATTGCCGAGCGGTACAACCTGACCGGCTGGGTGAGAAATCTGCCCGACGGGACGGTGGAAGCGGTCTTCCAGGGAAGCCCCGAAGCCGTTCAGGGCTGCCTGGATGAAATCAGCGAGCATTTCAGGGGATATCTGCGGGACAAGCAAATCAGCCCGATGGTCTATAACCCGAACTGGAAAGATTTTCGCATCACATACTGAAATCAAAAGAGTCGGCGGCTGTCCAGCAGAATCGTCACCGGTCCATCCTGAACACAGTCGATTTCCATCATGGCCGCAAAAATACCGGTCTGAACCGTCAGGCCTTTCACCCGAAGCAGTTCGATGAATTGTTCATACATTTGTCGGGCCTTCTCCGGGCCTGCGGCGGCGGTAAAATCCGGCCGGCGGCCTTTGCGACAGTCGCCGTATAGCGTAAACTGACTGATCAGAAGGATGCCGCCGCTGACCTGCTGCACATCCAGATTCATCCGTCCGTCGGAGTCTTCAAACACCCGAAGATGTGCAATCTTGTCGGCCAGATAAACCGCATCTGCATCGGCATCCTCCGCCCCGATGCCGACAAAGACCAAAAGCCCCTGCTGAATCTGTCCGGTGATTTGCCCATCCACCCGGCAGACGGCCCGCTGAACACGCTGAACAACCGCACGCATTATCTTCTCCTGAAAAGAACGAACGGACAGATTATCCGCTTGAAAGAAAAGAAACAAGAGGAGAAAACAGCTCAGGACTGCGGCTGCAGACCGCTCAGGAGGACATAAATGCGAAGGGAGGTGTCCTGGTCCTCGTAAATGCCTCGATGCACGCGGGCTCGTCCGAGCAGGGCCGTCAGGACATCGAAGCCATACAGCAGCACATCCGGCAGACCCGGAATATCGGCCATCATCTCCTGTCCGCCAACCATCAGGCAGGCCGCTGCCTGTGTCTGCTTCAGGGAGAATCGGCCGCCGAGCGTGCATTGTTCGAGTGCCTGCCGGACCGCTCGGGAAATGCTGCTTCGGTCGGGCGGTTCAGACAGCCGGCTTTCTCCCATCACCGTCCAGCCGCCCGCCGTCAGGACATCCAGATAATCCATCGAATCAAATGTCAGATAAGGCGTCGGCTGGGCGCTGAGCCGATTGAACAGGGCAAACAGTTCCGCATGGCGGCGAACGAAATCCTCATTCGCCTGTCTGCGTCCGCCGCCGACCTGCGAACCGGCCGCCACCATAGGCCGGATACTCCCGTGAAAATTGCTCCGAAGATGCTGCGATTCGAGCAAAAAAACGCCCGCGGTCCGACCCGGACGTCGAAAACCGAGCAGGCGGGCATAGCTGTTTACCACATCCATCAGGGAACAAACCAAACCGCCCTTTTCCGATTCCTCCTCTGACAGGCACAGCATCAGAAAATCTGCATCTTCCCCAAAGATCTCTTCCATTCTCCCGAATAAATCCCGCCCGATGGTGCGGGGAGATTCCTTCGGACTGCTGAAGCGAAGGCGTTTGGGAAGAGCAGCCGGCCACAGACATTTTTGTCTGTCCGGAAGATTGAGCGTTCTGAGATGCTTTTCATCCGCACTGACGGCAATCGTCTTACGATAACCGAGCCGATAAAACCATTCGGCAAGACGGCAGCCGGCCGCTCCGGCCCCTACCCATCCAAATTGAACGGAGCCGACCGGAAGGCGGACCGGACCGGCCTCCGAAACCGGCGGCTGAAAGTGTTCCAGTTCCAGCTCCGGAATCAGAATCGGCCCTGTTCGAGATGAGCGGCTTACGGCAGCCATATCTGGATTTTCTCTATCCTCAGTTTGTGCGATGCTCCGATAAGGTCTTCGGCATCGAGGTCTTTCTGAATCCATCGGCCAAAAAAGAAGTGCAGATAACCTGTTTTCCTCTCGGCGGAAGTGCTTATAAACACGTGACTTCTAAATGTCCTATAAAAAGCCAAAGACGCAATAAGAAAAAGCAAGCCGGGCCGAGCGAAAAAAGAGTTCATTTGTACAGAAACCCTTTTTCAAAAACCGCAAATATTTGCTTGTTTTTTTATAAAAATGATGGTATAGATGCAAAAAGGGGCGGTTTTCATCGCTCTCTTTTAGGAGAATGAAGATGAAGACATCCGGTCGGGCCTTCACGCTGATTGAACTGCTGGTTGTCATTGCCATCATCGCATTGCTGCTGGGGATTTTACTGCCTTCTCTGAAAAAGATTCAGGACAACGCGGCTATGAAAGTGTGCCAGAACAACGCCCGCCAAATCAGTATTGCCGCGAACAACTACACCAACGACCATGACCAGATTCTGCCGCACGGCTATACCGGCCCCATCAGCAGTTCCCCGTGGGTCTGTTATCCTCTCTATGAAGACCTGACGGCGGAACCTTCTCCATACACTCTGGAGGGACGCATCCGGGGAATCCGAGCCGGAACGTTGTGGCCCTATCTTCAAAATGAGGATGTTTATCATTGCCCCAAGGACAATCGACAGAGTTTTCTGCAAGGGGGCTTCCGAACTTATTCATTCAGTCAAATGGTCAACGGCAGCACTTCCGGCAGCGACCTGCTTTGGTACGGACCGACAGCCAAAAAAATCAGTGAACTGCGTCAGCCGTCCCTTCGGCTGCTGGTGGTAGAGGAGGCCGATCCTCGCGGATTTAACATCGGCACGTGGGTCCTTCTGGGAACCAAACCTTCGGGCCAGCCGGGCGGGGCTACGACACCCAATTTCAGCGACCCGCTTGCGTATTGGCATGCCAACGGCTGTGTGCTCGGCTTTGCAGACTGCCACGCGGAACCGTACTCCTTCAAAGAAATAGACACGATTAAATGGCTCAAATGGAATGAACAGAAGGCCCGCGAGGGAGGCACCGCAATCCTGTGGTACACCAAAACGCCCGGAATTACGATTTTAGATGCTTCCCTGAACCGAGACTGGGTGTTCTTCAAAAAAATCTACTGTTTTTAGGCCCAAAGCTATCGGCGGCTTTGAGTTCGAATCCTATTTTTTCGGCAGAATGACCGGTACACCCTTGCTTTTTAAATACTGTTTTAACTGGGGAATATCGATTATATGAAAATGGAAGACGGAAGCCGCCAGAAGGATGGCGGCGCCGGCCTGAACGGCCTGATAGAAATGCTCCATCGTGCCCGCACCGCCGGAGGCGACGACTTCGGCGGAACAATTCCGTGCAATCGCTTCGATAAGCGGCAAATCATATCCGGTCTTGGCCCCGTCGGCGGCCTTGCTGGTCGGCAGGATAACGGAAACACCAAATCCGTCCACGCGTTTGGCCCATTCGAGGGCATCGGTTCCGGTGGCGGTGCGGCCGCCGTCAATATAGACCTCGTAGCCGGAAGGCAGAGCCGGATTGCGGTCCACATCGATAGCTACGGTGATGCGCTCGGGGCCGAACTCCTTGACCATCTCCCCGATGACAGACGGTTTTCGGAAGGCCGCACTGCTGACGGAGATTTTGTCCGCCCCCGCCTCCAGAACCGCCTCCGCGGAAGCCGTATCCGTAATGCCGCCGCCGACCGTAAAAGGAACCGTCACCGCCTGTGCCGTGCGGCGGACAACCTCCAGCAGTGTCGGGCGGTTTTCCACCGTGGCGGTAATATCGAGCATGGCCAGCTCATCGGCTCCGGCCTCACAGTAGGCCTGTGCACAGGCGACCGGGTCGCCGGCATCGCGAATATTGACAAAATGCACACCTTTGACGACGCGTCCGTTCTGCATGTCCAGACAGGGCATAATTCGAATCGGCTTTTTCATGACCGTTCTCCTGAAACAAGATTCTGTGTGGGCGGCTGCGTTTTTCGCAGCCATGGAAGCCAGAAGCCCCGCCGCAGATTGTAGGTTCCCAGCGCCGAGGCAAAGAAGAAAACTAGCACCCACGTAAATGAAATGGTTCCGCGAAACTGTTCATAGGCCAGCGACGGCCCGACCGCAAGAGCCGCCACCAGATACTCCAACATCACCACTCCAACCAGTCCGGCACCGAGCCGTTCGCGCAGACGAAAAAGACGATGCGCCTGCGCCTCATCAAAATACTCGGACTGATTGAGCGCATTATTCAGCATCCGCACATACAAAAGCACTTCCAGAAAGGCCAGCCCGACCACAATCAGCCGGACCTCTTTCCAGACAAACCGGCTCATCAGAAAGAAATCATAGACTCCATGGAGGAAAGATGCCAGCAGAAAACAGAACAGAACATTGCGCCGGACGGTGCCCGTTCGCCCATAGCGGGCCAAAATGACGCCATACATCACCAAAGAAGTATAAAACATATGCCCCACACAGCAAATCATCGCCCGTGCCTTGACGGCCGTCAGTCCGGAACGGTCAAAATAAAGAATATTCTCCAGAAAGGCAAACCCGAGGGCTGCCAGCGAGGCATAAATGAGATAATCAATCGATTCATTGATTTCTTTTGTAAAGCGCAGGATGACCAGCACCGGCAGCAGTTTCACGGCCTCCTCCGCCAGGCCGATCGCCACGATACAATACAGCAAATCTTTTCCGGCGCTGACATTCAGACGGAGCGAAAAGAAAACGGCAAGCAAATCTCCCAGAGGAAATACAAGCAGCGAGGCGGCCATCCCCATCAGAACGGTCAAAAAAACCCAGCGGAGCTTTTCCGGTTCGAACAAATCCAGACGACGCAGAAAAGCAACCCAGAGGAGCAGGATAAAAAACGCCGCGGCGATACCGGACAGATGAGCCGCCTGCCGAAACGGCCGAAAAACAGCGGCGGCATACACAAGGGGCTGTCCGCTCCGGAGAGCCAGACGGCGGACGGTATAGGCAGGCAGAAAAGCCCGGAGATGCGGATTCTCGCAAAGCTGACGCAAAGACTGTGCATCCTGAGTTTTCTCAAACAGGTCAGCCAGTTCCTTGACGGCCGCCGCCGTGTTTCCTCTGTTCTGAATTTCCGCTTCAAATGCCGCCCGGGCTTGCGAATAGTCTCCCTGTCCGGCCAGCGCCTGCCCCCAAAAAAGCTGCACATACGGCCAATGCGGATTTTCAATCTGCTGCAGAACTGCGGATGCCTGAACGAACTGACCGGTTTTGATATGAATCAGTGCAGAAACCAGCCGTCCGATATCGCGGCGGTTCGGCTCCGAATCCTTCAGCCAGCCGGCATATTCTTCGAAAAGAGCCGAAACAGAAACGGCCTTGCTATCCTCCTGAAAAAACGTCTCCGCATAAAGGATATGGTACGGCAGCGACGCCGGATGTTCGGTGCGCAGGCATTCGGCAGCCGCCCGGACGGCTTTCAAATTGCGCATTCGGACCCCGGCGGAAAGCCGTGCAGTGTCATCCGACGGCTCCGGCACAAAACGATTCACCAGCCAAATCGTCGCCAGAGGCGGCAGAACCACCATCAAAAGAAAGACCGGCGAAACGGAATGTCGGGGCTGTACCGTATTGTCTGTCCGTGCCTCCATTAAATCCGATTCATCCGACAGGAGCAAAATTTCTGACTATAACTTTCGATCCAGTTTCCGATAGCCGACAGCTTCGGCAATATGGGCCGGCTGAATGTTCTGGGCACCCTCCAAATCCGCAATGGTTCGGGCGACCTTGCAGATTTTGTCGTGGGCTCGAGCCGAAAGAGCAAACTCGGTCATTGCCTGACGAAGCATCATCTCGGAGGTCGAATCGAGCGTGCAGAACTGCTCGACCTGCTTATGGCCCATCGCCGCATTGGTCATAAAGGGATGACCGAACCGCTGCCGCTGAATCTGCCGGGCCTGCTGAACCTGAAGGCGGATTTGGGCGGAGCCGTCGCCGCTGCGGCGGGAGCGAAGTTTTCGAAACTCCACCGGCGGCACATCGATATGAATATCCATCCGGTCCATCAGGGGGCCGGAAATTTTCGCCATATACCGTTCAATCTGGGTTGGGGTGCAGCGGCACCGCCGCATCGACGTACCGAAATAGCCGCACGGACAGGGATTCATCGCCGCAATCAGGATAAATCGGGCCGGAAATCGGAGTGTCCCCTTGGCACGCGATACGGTTACCTGCCCTTCTTCGAGGGGCTGGCGAATCATTTCAAGCACGTGACGGGGAAATTCGGCAAACTCATCGAGAAATAAAATGCCGTGATGAGCCAGCGACAGCTCGCCGGGCCGCGGATGGGTGCCGCCGCCCACCAGAGAAGGTCCGGAGGCGGTATGATGAGGAGCCCGCACAGGTCGGGCGGCAATCAGCGCCTTGTCTTTGGGCAGAAGGCCCACCGCTGAATAAATCTGCGTGGTTTCCAGCGACTCCGGCAGAGTCATCGGCGGCAGAATAGTGGCCATTCGCTGGGCCAGCATGGTTTTGCCGGCTCCGGGCGGCCCAATCATCATCAGGTTGTGTCCGCCCGCCGCGGCGATAGTCAGGGCCCGTTTGACCGACTCCTGCCCTTTGACATCGGCAAAATCCGTCTCATAGGTGCCGCATTCTGCAAACAGGGCCTCCAAATCAACGGTTGTCGGCTCAATCGGAAGCTGACCGCTCAGCAGGGCCGCCGTCTGAGCCAGCGAACCGACCGGAAAGACCTCGATATCCTTGACGACAGCGGCCTCGCGGGCATTATCCAGCGGCACAATCATTTTGGAAAAGCCGCCGGCGGCCGCCGTCATCGCCATACTCAACACGCCGGTCACCGGACGGACCCGCCCATCGAGGGCCAGCTCTCCGATGACAACATAGTCGCGCAGCGCTTCGGGCGAAAGGGCTCCGCTACAGGCCAGGATGCCCAGCGCAATCGGCAAATCGAAGGCCGGGCCGACTTTTTTGACATCCGCCGGCGCCAGATTAATCAGAGACTGGGTATCCGGATAGCGAAAACCGGAATTGATGACGGCACTGCGGACCCGTTCGACGCTCTCCTTGACGGCTGTATCGGGAAGCCCCACAATGACCGGCCGCTCAAAACCGCCGCGGGAGACATCCACCTCGACCTCGCAGAGCACCCCTTCAATTCCCTCGACCGTCACCGAATACAAACGTGATAACATAGGCAAACTCCTCTCCAAGCCCCGACTCTTCCCTGGGACGCGAGAGCGAGTATAGCCGCGGGGAAAAAAGAAAGCAAAAACTATTTTGAGGGCTGACCGGGCATCCAGGACAAGTCTATCTTCTCCGGTGCAATGAGGTCTTCATAGGTCTGGCGTCGGCGGATGACGGCGAATCGGCTGCCGTCCACCAGCACTTCGGCACAGAGGGGACGAGCGTTGTAATTGCCGGCCATCGTGAAGCCGTAGGCCCCGGCGGTAAAAATCGCCAGACAGTCCCCCCGCTCCACCGGCGGCAGGAGCCGTTCTTTGGCAAAATAATCCGTGCTTTCGCAGATGGGGCCGACGACATCGACCTTTTCCATTCCGGGCATAGCGGGCTCTTTGACGCGGGCGGGCGGCACCAGGCGTTCCGGCACCGACGTCGGCCAGATAAAATGAAACGCCTCATAAAGACAGGGGCGAATCAGGTCATTCATTCCCGCATCAACAATCACAAAGGTTTTCTGTCCGCCGACCTTTTTGTACAGCACCTTCGTCAGCAGGATGGCCGCATTGGCAATGATGCTCTTGCCCGGTTCGAGAATCAGTTTCAGGCCCGCTTTTTTCAGCAAGGGCACCAGACCGGCGGCATAAGCCGCCGCCGAAGGCACCGTATCGCTTTCATAATCGGCCCCGTAGCCGCCGCCCAAATCGAGGGTGTCAATCCGAAACCCCTCCCTGCGGAGCTGCTCAATCAGCGGCAGTATTTTCTGGACCGCATTCACATACGGGTCGATGGTCTTGCCGCCGGAACCCAAATGAACGTGAATAGCCGACAATTCCACCACCCCATTGCGTCCGTACTCGGCGAAGACCTTTTTGGCCCGTTCAATATCGACACCGAATTTGGTTTCCTTGACACCGGTCGTAATATGCTTATGCGAATCATACTGAATATCGGGGTTCACCCGCAGGGCGCCTTTGGCCTTTTTGCCGTGTTTTTTGCACAGGTCAATCAGGTTCTGCAGTTCCGCTTCCGATTCGATATTAAAATAAGCAATGCCCGCCTCGAGGGCATCCAGAATCTCCCGGTCGGTCTTTCCGACGCCGGCAAAAACGATTTTGGACGGGTCGGCCCCGGCCTGCCGGGCGCGGTACAGTTCCCCGCCGGAGACAATATCAAAGCCGCTGCCGGCCTGAGCCAGCAGGCGGAGGATGTGAATATTTCCGCAGGCCTTGATGGAGTAGCAAATCAGGGTCTCCAGCCCCGCATAGGCCTTCTGAATCTTGGTAAAATGGTCCAGAATTGTTGCTTTGCTGTAGATATAAACCGGCGTGCCGACGGCCTGCGCAACGGCCTCTACGGGCACTTCTTCCGCGAATAAACGACCTTTTCTATATTGAAAACTGTCCATAACCGCCTTTCGAATAATTCTGTTTTCGTCTGAATGAAATTTCGGACGAGGTACTATAGCCCTACGGCTGCTTTTTTTCAAGATGCCGCCGGAGCCAGTCGTACCAGGCGTCTATCCCTTCGCCGGTAGCAGCCGACAGCTGCAGAACCGGCGACTGGGGATTGACGGTATGAATATCCGCCAGGACACGCGAAAGGTCGAAGGGAACATAGGGAAGCAAATCAATCTTGTTCAGGACAATTACGGATGCACCGGCAAATGTTCCGGGGTATTTGGCGGGCTTGTCGTCCCCCTCCGGGACGGACAAAATCACAACCCGGCCGCTTTCGCCCAAATCAAAAGCGGACGGACAGACCAGATTGCCGACATTTTCGATAAAGACAAGGTCCAGCGTTTGGGCGTCAATCATTTTGAGGGCATTATGGACCTGTTCGGCGGACAAATGACAGGCCCCTTTGGTCTCGATTTGAAAGGCCCGGGCACCGGCGGCCTGAATCCGGCGGGCGTCTTTATCCGTCTCAATATCCCCTTCGATGACGCCGATGGCGTACCGCTCTTTCAAATCCCGGATGGTTCTCTCGAGCAGTGCGGTCTTGCCGGCACCCGGAGAAGAAATGACATTCAGACAAAAAACCTTATGTTCGGCAAAAAACTGTCTGTTTTTGGCGGCCGCTTCCTCGTTTCGGCTTAAGATTTTCTGATTCAATGAAACCTTCATTGTTTGTCCTCAAACTCGATTTCCTCCAGCAAAAGCGGGGCATCCGGTTCAATGTCAAAATCCTCGCTGCGGCACTGCGGGCAAAGCGGAGTCATCAGGTTCAGCTCAAAGAGCGTTCGACACGCCCGACAGGACGCCCGAAGCGGAATCTGACGGATTTGCAGGAGCATTCCCTGGCACACTGTGCCCGCCGCCGCTGTTTCGAACGCAAACTTCATCGCCTCTTCATTGAGAGCGTTAAACTGCCCGCAGGACACCACCGCCCGAACCGGTCTGGCCTTCAGTTTTTCGGCATGCTCAAGGATGGTGCGCAGGACATTTTCGGCGACGACCGTTTCGTGCATCAGCAAATCCTCGGCAAATCGCGTCCATAGGGCATCGGCACAATCCTCCGTCCGCCGATGCGGGTACACAGCTCCACCAGCGGAGTATCGTCGGATTTGCTGACTCGGCCGATAAGGGCCGCCCGTTTGCCCAGCGGATGCTTTCGGCAAACCTCGAGGGCCTTGCCGGCCGCTTCTTCGGAAACAACAACCGCCGCCTTGCCCTCATTGGCGATATGGAGGATATCCAGCCCGAGCATTTCCGCGGCGGCGCGGACCGCCGGCTCGACCGGCAGCGCCGCTTCCTCGATTTCTATCGACACCCCGGCGCCGGAGGCGATTTCATTCAGGACAGCCGCCAGCCCGCCGCGCGTCGGGTCGCGCAGAAACTTAATCCCGTCCCCGCAGGCTTCAATCAGTTCTTCAATCAGACCGTTCAGACAGGCACAATCACTCTGAAGACTTCCGTCAAACGGGATATCGCCGCGTTTGGACAGAATCGTCATTCCATGGTCGCCGAGCGTACCGTTAATCAGAATCCGATCGCCCCGGGCTATCCGCTCAAACCCCAGCCGGGCCTTCTCCCAGGGCAGACCGATGCCTGCGGTATTGATGAACAAGCCGTCAGCCGCTCCTTTTTCGACGACTTTGGTATCGCCGGTCACAATGGATACGCCCGCCTGCTGCGCCGCCTGAGCCGCCCCGGCCAGAACGGCCTGCAAATCGGCCACAGGGAGCCCCTCTTCGATAATCAGAGCCAAACTGAGAACCAGCGGGCGTGCCCCGGATACGGCCAAATCATTGACGGTGCCGCAGACGGCCAGTTTGCCGATGTCGCCGCCCGGAAAAAACAGAGGCCGCACGACAAAACTGTCGGTCGTAAAGCAGAGCGGCTGAGTGCCGGCCGACACCCGAGCCGCATCCAGAAGCGGCTTGTTCGGCTGTCCGAAATGGGGCACAATTACCCGCCGGATAAGGTCCTCCATCAGACGACCGCCGCCGCCGTGCGCCAGCAGAATGGTTGAAGTTTCATCCATTCCGGAGATTGTAGCAGAGACAGCCGGACAATTCAATCCGAGAATCTCAGTCGCCGGACAGGTCGAATTCGTCGGCCAGCTCGAACCGCTTGAGGATTTCCTCGAGGGCATCATACGGCCGGGCGCCGACATCAACCGTAAAGCGGTCGTCGGAGTTGTCGGCGGAGCGGACGGCCCCATCCGCATACAGCAGATTGACCGTTTTGCGCAGATGACTGGTCCGGGTAAACACTCCAAAGGCCTCCAGCGACGGATGCACCAGAAACTGCACGTCCATCACCAGGGCACGAATGCGGCGGCCGTTTCGGTTTTTTCCCAGATCGCTGAGCCGGATGTGAAACGTATCCGGCTTGCCGCTCAGGAGCGCAACTGAGGCGTGGCGGTAATAATAATCGCTCTGGGCCTGCCGGCGTCCGACATTGGCCAGCTGCCTGTCAGCCTCGGAGGGTTGGTCAGCCCCCGGACAGAACAGCACCTTGGGCTGTTCGGACAAATACCCGTTCAGCAAAAGCCCCAGCCCGACGGGACGGCCGTCCAGCAGCGACAGAAGACTGGTGACATTGCCGGTGGCCGTATAAAAATTATGCCCCATAATCGGCAGCCCTTCCGGGCCGAAGGGAATCGTGTCATTGTAATCGTGGGCATAGGCCCGTATCGCCAGCCCCACCTGGCGCAGGTTGGACAGACACACCGTTTTTTTGGCTCTCTGACGAGCAGCCCGAAGCGAAGGCAGCAAGATAGAGACCAGCAGAACCACGACCCCGAGTACGGTCAGCAGTTCCAGCAGCGTAAAACCATACCTGCCTCGTTGAAGCCGCTCTTTTTTCATTCAGAATCCTGCTGCAGCCACAGGTCCGCTAAAAGAATCAGGTCATCTGCATCCACAATTCCGTCACCGGTCAAGTCGCTCATCGACCAGGTTTGTTTGAGCCAATCGGCCGACAAAACAGCAAAATCTTCCAGATTCACAAGTCCATCGTTGGTCAGGTCCGGTTGGTGAGGATACTCATAGACCCGCACATTGTCCAAATCCCAATATCCGCCTCCCTGGCCGACGGCCCGCAGTGCAATGCCGACAGCCTTGCCGGCCCAGGGGTCGCTTTCCTGAACCGTCGGCAGATACAGCGTAAATGTCCGCAGATGGTTGCGGACTATCGCAGAGCCGGGAACCAATACCGTATGAAAATCATTGGCATCGGCACCGGCATAGAAGCCGATGCTCAGATAATCCATCGGCTCTTCGGCCCGCGGCGGAAACCGCGTAGAAGGACAGACATCCACCAGCAGCCGATAGGACCGACCGACCTGAAAAACTGAAGCAAGCGTCTGAAGAAACGCATTGCCAGAGGCCGTGTTCAGAAAGGCCAGCTGGGCCCCGTCTGCATTAAAAATATGATCCCCGGCCGGACTGTTCGGTTCGGTATTAAGGAAGGTTCCCGTGTTGGAGCTGTACAGTGGGTCCAAATCCAGTTCCGTCCAAAAAGGAGCTATCGGAATCGCGTAAAAAGGATTCTGCACCGGATCAATTATCGGAATTTCAAACGAATGATTGGCCACAAAAAGAGAAGCCCCCTGGGCAGCAGCTGCCAGCACAACAAGAATCCCCAATCCTGTCAGACAACGAAGCAAAGACATTTCACCATACCTCCTAAATCTGAATCAATCCTTAATTGACATTCTTTTTTGCAGCATTTTGGCGAATGGAATAAACCATCAGCGTGTTGCCCCGCCGCACAAAAAGCCGTCCGTGACTAATAACCGGATGCGCCCAGTGCTGCTTGTCGCCCAACGTAATGGTCATTTCGCTGACGGGCACAAATTCTTTCGAATCGGCCTTAATCAGGCCGATGACGCCGGGTTTTTCCGCATAGGCATAAAAAAGCCCGTCCGCCCAGAGAATCGAGCCCTTGTTGTGCCACCGCTGGGCATACATCAGCTCGCCGGTCTTCCAATCAACACAGGCCCAAAGACCGTCTTCGTTATTTTTCCAGGTCGAGCCGTACACATAACTGTCGTGAAAGACTACGCCTCCGTGATGGCAGTCGAATTCCTGGTTGGTCCATTCGCGCTGGAGCGACCAGCCGTCCTGGGTAAAGGTAAATTTAACAGAGCCCATATCATAACCGCTGACAAACAGGAGCCCCCCTTCATAAAAAATCGGAGTATTGGGATGCACCCCCCAGTTGCGGCCTTTGATATAGTCTTTCATCGGATACTTCCAGAACAGCTGTCCGGTGGCGGCTTCGACGGCAAAGAGATAATTTTCCGTCATTCCGGCCAGGATGGTTCGTCCGGCCCATTGAAAAATCGCCGGGGTGCAGTAGGAAGCCGTATCATTCAAACTTTCCGTTGTCCAGACCACGTGTCCTTTTTGGGCATCGACCGCCGCCATGGTGGTTTTCGGGCCGCCGATGGTCACAAAGACTTTCCCTTCCGCTGCAACCGGGGCCATCGACACCCCCCAGCGAGGCAAAGGCCCCTGAAACTCGGTGTACAGTTCCGCCGCCCACTTTTCCCGGCCGGTCTCAGGAGAAAAACACACAAGCCGACCCTGACCGCTAAGGACATAAAGAAGGCCGTCAGCCGCAACAGGGGCTCCGCGTACACCCGGGAAAGAACCGGTCCACTCCGGACCGTAGTCGGCAGTCCAGAGCCGATTGCCGTCCCAATCCAGACAAGTCAGGACGCCGCGTTTATCTTTCAGCCCTGTAACAAAAATCTTCCGCTCCGCCACACAAACCGACGAGTAACCGTCGCCCAAATCGTCAGCTTTCCAGAGCAGCTGCGGGCCTTCGGCGGGCCATTCCTTCAGCAAGCCGGTCTCCGGGCTTCGATTGTCCCGATTCGGCCCCCGCCAACAGGCCCAATCCGACCCTGCGGACGGTTCGGCCATCTCGGCGGCGGCCAGAATCGGCGGCGAATCCAACAAGGAGGCAGCCGGTTTGCGGCGGACATCGATGCAGACCAGATCGCCTTTGGCATTACGGGCATAAATCAGGCCATTGGACAACACCGGCATTGTCCAGCAGCGGCCCTTGAGAATCGGGGCCGAGGCAATCACGGAGAACTCTTTCGGGGAAGCAGGAGCAATCATCAGGCGGCCGTTTTCGCTCAAAACAATCAGATTGCCCGCCGCTGCCATCAGCGTGCCCTTGCCGACGCTTTTTTCCGTCCACTGCACCTGACCGGTTTTCCAGTCCAGGCACACCAGCTGATTCTCATCAATCCCATACACACAGCCGTCCAGCAGAATCGGCCCGGAAAGCTGCGAGCGGAGGTTTTTGTTTTCCCAGATTTTTTTCGGCCCTTCCGGCGTGACCTTCAGAACCGAAGCCCCCCGATTGTAGCCGGAGGTAATCAGAATCTCATCAGCCCAGACAACCGGATCAGAGGCGTTTACGTCCCAGTCAGTCTTCCACGGATACGCCCACAAAACGCGGCCGTCCTCCGGTGCAACGCTGTATAAATGGTCTTTGCTGAACAAGAGGACTTCAAACCGGTCCTGTCGGGGAAAAATCACGGCGGTGGCATACCCGCAGGGTTCCTTCTCACTTTGCCAAAGGACGGCGCCGGTCTCTTTGTGCAGGGCTACACCCGTTGAACCCGCATTCAAAAAAATGCGATCGCCCGCAATCAGCGGAGAACCCGCATAGCCCCACTCCGGTTTCTTAAGGTCTGCATTCTGCTGCCAAATCACGGCCCCGCTGTTGAGGTCCAGACAGAAAACCTTGCCGGTCTTGCTGATGGTATAGACCTTCCCCTGATGAATGGTCGGAGTCGCATTCGGTCCCCCCTCATACAGGTTGGGGGTCAGGGGTTCGTCATAGGTATGCTTCCAGAGAAGTGTGCCGGTTTGGGCATCGAAACACCAAATGACATCGGTGTTTTTATTTATGTTCCCCATCGTCACAGCTTTGCCTTCCGCCACAGAAACCGCTGAAAAACCTGTGCCTACAGAAGCTGTCCAAAGGGGCTTGGTGGAATCCGACAGAACCATCGGGTCCCAATCCGTCTCCGAAGAGGTGCCGTCGTGATTCGGCCCTCTCCAGCACGGCCAGTCCGCCGCAAGTGTTATTGAAATAAGTCCAAGAAAAAAACTAACCGCTGCAGAAAAACCTTTCCGTTCCATTCGCATCATAAATTGTTACTCCATTGTTTTACCGATTTTTCAGGGCCCATGCACCGGTCGGACAAACCTGCACACACAGACGAGCCGCCTGCCCCGCCGCTTTATCAGGGGCCTCATCCAAAGCGGCGGAAACCTGCATCCCAAACCCCCGGCCGCGGAAGGTCAGGCCTTCCGGAACCTTGTTTCTGTTTAAAACCTGTACACAAAGTCCGCATTGAATACACTTGCCGGATTCAAACACAACCTCCGGGTGGGAGTCAGCACGCGCATATTGTCTCCGTTGGCCCTTATACGTACCGATAGCCAGCTTTAGTTCAGTAGAAAGTTGACGTAATTTGCAGTTTTTCTTTTTCCGGCAGTCACAGTGCAGGCATCGGCGGGCCTCTTTGACCGCTTCCTCCTCCGAAAGACCCGCTTCGGGCTCAGCCGGTTCCACACGGGGTATCAAATCAGCAGAAGAGACAAATTTTCGCCATTCTTCCTCCGTTAATGTCCCTAAACGACTGTGAAACTCCCACGGTTCTCCCGCCGCCCTGCCTTCCGTAAGATACTGGTGGATAGAGAGGGCAGCAAGCTTGCCGTCCGCAGCAGCCCTCACACAGAGACGGCGGCTGCCGATAAGTCCCCCGCCAGCAAAGACCCCCTCCATTGAGGTTTGAAGGGTTGAATGGTCCACTTCTATATGTCCGTCCTTGATTCGAAGCCGGGATGCCAAATGCTCCTCCGCCGCCCCTTGCCCAGCAGCCAGAAAAACCGCATCAAAATCCCGTCGCAGATTCTCCAGGTAAATGTCGCGTCCTAATTTCTGGTTTGGGCGGAAAGAAACCCCCAAATCAAAAATCAGCCCAATTTCCCGCTCCAGTATCTCTTCCGGGAGCTTTTCCTGCAGCTGCCTGCATCGCAACATCCCGCCGGCTTTGTCTTTCTGCTCAAAAATCACGCATGGATGCCCGTGCCGGACCAGATAATACGCCGCGGAAAGCCCGCAGGGACCGGCTCCGACAACGGCAACTTTCTTTCCGCTGGAGGGCCTGCAAATGGGTCGATACGGTGTCGGGGACTGCAAATCTCTGTCGGCGGCAAACCGCTTCAGCAGGCAGATTGAGACGGCCTGGTCCTGACGGGCGCGTCGGCAGACCCTTTCGCACGGAGCCGGACAGATGCGGCCCAACACCGCAGGCAAAGCAAGGTCTCTCTTGACAATCTCTATCGCTTTTGTCCATTCTCCGGCGGCCAGATATCGAATCATCCGCGGGATATCCATCCCCGCCGGACAGCCCGAACGGCACGGCCCCTCGCAATCGCCGATGTGGTCGCTTAAAAGCAATTCGAGCGCAGCGCGGCGAGCCGCCAGAACCTGCGGCGTATTTGTCCGCACCCGCATCCCCTCTTCTGCCATCAGCGCACAGGAAGGCATCAGTCCGCTGAAGCCCTCCACCTCCACCACACACACCATACAGCTGGAAGACGGCTCAAAGTCTTGGCGATAGCAGAGCGCAGGGATAGAAATGCCGAGGGACTGGGCGGCCTGCAAAACCGTCGTTCCCGGCGGCACCTGCACCGTTCGATTGTCAATCACCAGCGTAATCATCATCCCGATTCCACACAAACAGCATCCGCCGGACAAACGGCCTTGCAGGTCCCGCAGCGGATACACCTGTCGCGATTAATCTGATGCTGCTGATAGGGCTGCATGTCGATGGCCCCTGCCGGACAATGCTGGGCACAGCGCGTGCAGCCGATGCAGCGGTCTGTAATGGTATAATGAATCAACGCCCGACACCGCCCGGCCGGACAGCGGCCCTGCAGATGCGCTTCGTATTCATCCCGAAAATAGCGAAGGGTCGAGAGCACCGGATTAGGTGCGGTTGAACCCAGTCCGCACAGACTGCCGGCCTGAATCAAATGCCCCAGCGTTTCCAGCTTGCCCAAGTCGGCCGCTGTTCCCTCGCCGCGGCAAATCCGCTCGAGAATCTCGAGCATCCGTTTGGTTCCCACCCGGCAAAATGTACAGCGGCCGCAGGACTGCCGCTGCGTAAACTCAAGAAAATACCGGGCGATTTCCACCATACAGTCGCTTTCATCGAGCACCACCAGCCCGCCGGAGCCCATCATTGCCCCGGCCTGCGTGAGCGAATCATAGTCGATGGGAATATCCGCCATCGACGCCGGAATACAGCCGCCGGAGGGGCCTCCGATTTGCACGGCCTTGAACGGCTTGCCGGAGGCCGTCCCGCCGCCGATTTCCTCGACAATCCGGCGAATGGTAACCCCCATCGGGACTTCCACCAGTCCGCCTCGTCTGACCTTCCCAGCCAGTGCAAAGACCTTGGTGCCGCGGCTGCCGGCTGTTCCGATGGAGGCCATCGAGGCCGCTCCCTGCCGAACAATCGCCGGCACCAGCGAGAGGGTCTCGGCATTATGAATCAGCGTCGGCTTGCCCCACAGGCCTTTTTCAGACGGGTACGGCGGACGAAGCCGCGGCATCGGCCGCCGTCCTTCAATGCTGGCAATCAGCGCCGTTTCTTCTCCGCAGACGAAAGCCCCGGCGCCGGTGCAAATCTCCAGATGCAGAGAAAAATCCGTGCCGCCGATGCGTTCGCCAAGCCAGCCGTGCTGTGAAAAAATCTTCAGGGCCTCTTTCATCCGCTCCACCGCCAGCGGGTATTCATCCCGGATATACAGATAGCCCTGCGAGGCCCCGACGGTCCAGGCGGCAATCGCCATCCCCTCTAAAATCCGAAACGGATACGATTCCATCAGCATCCGGTCCATGAAAGCGCCCGGGTCGCCTTCGTCGCCGTTGCAGATGATGTATTTGGGCGTTTCGGGATTGGCCCGCACGGCCTGCCACTTGCGAAAGGCCGGATAGCCGCCTCCGCCTCGTCCCCGCAGGCCGCTCTGCTCAATTTCGTTTAAAACCTCCTGCGGGCTCTTTTCGAACAGACACTTTCGCAGGGCCTCCAGACCGCCCTGTTTTTGAAAATCCTCCCAATCCAGCGGACCGGACCGCCCGGCTCCATCAGTTGCCATCGGCACCTGCGGCTTTACATAGCCGCTCAAGTCCTCATCCCGAATCGTCGTTTCAAATCGAACGGGCGGTTCTCCGATCCGGTCTTCAATCAGCGTATCCAGAAAGCGGCGAACCGCCGAGCCGACCCGAGCTGTGAGGGTCTGCGGACGAAAATGCCGATGCAGAATCGCTTCGGCATCCGAGGGCTTCACACATCCGTAGCGATAAACCCGCCTTCCGGCCTCCACCTCCACCAGCGGGGCCAGATAGGAGGCCCCATGACAGGACACGTCACGCAGCCGCACTCCCAGACGGTCCCGCCGAATCACCTGCTCAAACGCCTGATAAACCCGATGACTTCCCACCGCCCGGCAGCTCGTATCCAGACAAATCCGCACTTCTCCGGTTCCGCCGGGAAGTCTTTTCTGTTCGGCCGCGCCTGCGGCTGTCTGCGTCTGGCTCAAAAAATCCCGCAAAACAGACGGCACCTTCTCCGGCGACAGATAGCCGTAAATCACATCATCAATCTGCACGGCCGGCGCCAGCATACAGCAGCCCAGACAAGCCACCTGTTCAACGGTAAACAGCCGCTGGGAATCGGTATCTTCCTCCCGGGGTATCTGCAGATGCCGCCGAAAGGCCTCAAACACCTCTCCGGCTCCCTTGACGTGGCAGGCCGTCCCGACGCAGACCCGAATGCGGTGCCGACCGGCGGGTTTGAATCGAAATTGGTCATAAAAGGTTGCAACTCCCCACAGTTCAGCGGGCGAACGGGCCAGCCGTTCGCTGAGATGCTGCAGGGCTTCAGGGGGCAGATAGCCGTACTGCTTCTGAACGGCCTGAAGCAGCGGCAGCGTCTTATCCGGGGTGCTGCCGATTTGCTCGACACACCGGTCCACAAACTCCCGGACAGAGGATTCCGTCAAAGCATTCATCGCGGATTCTCAATGCAGTACAGATGCCGGCTGCCCCGCAGGTAGATGCGCCCGGGCGCAAAGGCGGGCGAGGCGGTAAAGGATTCCGGCAGCTCATTTTGTCCAATTTGTTCAAACGTGCGGGCGGCCCTGACCAGAATCATCCGCCCTTTGGTGCTCAGCAGATAGAGGGTATCACCAACCAGAACAGGAGAGGCATGGAACATGGCCTGAAGGTCCTGACTGTACAGCCGGCTGCCGTCCTGAACATCGAAACATTCCAGCACGCCTTCCGAATCAAGCGTCCAGACCAGACGGCCGTCGCTGACGGGGCTGCAGATATCCGGAATGCTGCCTTCGGCTTTCCAAAGGAGTTCGGGCTGTGCCTGCTCCGAAGCGGCCTGCGGTGGACGGACGGCAGCCAGATGGGTATAAGGGTAAACCGCAAAGATTCGTCCGGCGGCAGCAATCTGCGTAGGCGCCACATCGCCGCCCAGACAATCCAGCCGCCACAATTCGCGTCCGTCCGCCGCGTCATAGGCAATCAGCCAGGGAGAACCGCTGGTTAAAATCTGCATCTGTCCATTCCATTCCACCACCGTGGGGGATGTCCAGGAATTGGGCACCGGCCGCTCCCGTTCCCAGAGCGTTTTGCCGGTAGCCATATCCAGTGCAATCAGCTTGCTCCGTCCGGGCTCATAATCCTGATCGAACTGAATAATCAGGCGGTTTTCATACACCGTCAGAGAAGAGGCGTATCCGTAGGCGCTGGAAGGCACACCGAGCGAACGAACCCATTGTCTTTGCCCGTCGAAATCAAAACAGGCGGCCTGGCCGTCGGCAAAAATCGCCGCCACAAATGCACCATTTACGGCCGCCGTCGAGGCCGCATAGCCGGTGTCCTCCATAATGGTCATTTCCTCCCGCTGATCCGCCGGCGCCAGGGGCACCTGCCCGGTCCACAGCAGCGCGCCGTCCTCGGCATTGAAACAGTACACCTCCTGCCGGTTTGCATCCGCACCGGTCAGAAATATCCGATTTTCCCAGACAATCGGCGAATTGTGTCCGGGCAGCTCCACCGGCACTTTCCAGCGAATATTTTTCCCCGAGGCCCCGTCCCATTCCGTCGGGATATTGTCAAACCGACAAATGCCGGCTCCCTGCGGACCGCGAAAGACCGGCCAATTTTGGTTCATCTGCTCCCAAGAGGCAAACGCCGGCCGGCTCTCGGAGGACTCTTCCCCACCCGCAGACTTCCGCGGAGGTTGAGACCCCTGAAACGACCAGAAAAGAGCCGCTGCGGCCAAAACAGCCGTTCCGGCGGAAACCGCCCAGCGTGCCCGGCGGGCGGCCTGAATCTGTGCGGCCGTTCGGTCTTCGAGCGGCTCCGGATGCGGGGGCTTCTGATGAAACGACCGCACCCAGAGGATCGTCCCGACAAAAACGGCACCAAACAAAACAAACAACCCGCTGCCCCGATGCAGAAACTGAAGGCGTGCCAGATGGTCGCGACGATAGCGGACATCGAGCTGTCGAATCTCCTCCGCCAGGGCTTCATCCGTCCCGCCGGCCTGATACACATGGCGAAGGGCCTCCAGTTTTTGGCTGCGGCGTTCATCTGTTCCTTTCAAATGATAGAATTGAACGGCCAGCAAAAGACCTGTTATCGTCAAAAAGACCGCCGAGACAATCAGCGAACTGACCGCCGCCTGATACCGCGGATTCTGCGGAAGAAGATATTTGGACTCATCGTGATTGTTCATGATGTCTCTCCGCTGTCGGTCGGCTTGCCGGTTTCCCAAATCCGATGTCTCGGACAGAAGGCAAAACAGCGTCCGCAGGCCAGACAGCCCGCCCGGTCGGCCTCATAATCCGTCCGTTTGAAATGGATGCTCATCTGAATCAGCTTGACACCGGCGACAAATCCGACAAAGACACCCGCCAAAAGTCCCCCCCAGGCAAACCTCCGAAAAACATCGGCTTCCTGGGTCCAGAGACTCTGCAGGGTTCTGCCGGACACGTCAAAGGCGCGCAGGGCATCGGTCGGTTCCGCAATCAGTCCAGCCTGCCGAAGGCGGACCTGCCGGGCCAATTCCGCCGTCGGATGGGCGGCGGCCAGTCCGGCGTGTACGCGGTACCCCAGCCAGCCGCCCAGTGACATCAGCACCAACAGCAGCCCAAACAGAAACACAAGGCGCCGCCGCTCCGCAGGCCGCATCGATTCCGGCCAGGGCGCCGTCGGCGGCTGAATGGCCCCAAAGGGGCAGGCATCCTCACACAAGCGGCACTGAATGCACTCATCCGGCGTAATCCGCACATGCCAAAAAGACAAACGGCCCGCCTGCCGCAGCAGCAGCCCGTACGGACAGACAAAGCGGCAGTACGGCCGGGCGATAAACACCCCGACCCCCAAAAACAAAAGCCCCAAAAGCCACAGCGGGGTATTGAACCCCAGCCGGAAAAACGCAACAAAGGGATCGTATCGGCATATCAGGAGTCCGGCCCCGACTGCCGCAAACAGCACCGCCGCCGCCAGATACAGCCAGGCCCCGAGCCGAAGGGTTGTTTCCAGCCAGGCCGGAACAGACAGCGGACGAAACACCACCCAGTCCTGAATCGCCCCCAGCGGGCAAACCGACCCGCAGAAAACCCGCCCGAAAAACAGCGTAAAGAAAATCGGCAGGAGGAAAAAGGCTGCGGCGGTCAGCGGCAGCACATAAGAAGAATCAAACAAAGACAGCACAACATTGCCCAGCGAACCGACCGAACAAATGCATCCCTGCCGCCAAAAACCGAAATACAGCAGACTGAAAACAGACAAGGCGGCAATCCCGCGCCGGCTTCGCTTTCGCAAAGTCAGCCAGGAAGCCAGCCCGAGGGCCGCGGCGAGCACGCCGACATCGACAAACTCCCACACCGCGGCACGCGGCGGCGGAGTCGTCAGCGTCGGCATCTGATAATCGGTCTCAAACTGCGGCGGAGGAAACCGCTCGGCCGCCTGCACCGCCGCAGCCGACAGAATCAGCCCCATCCAAACTCCAGCCCGTCCCAAACGACTCATGGATTGCGAACCTTCAATAAATAGGGAGCCGAAGCCGGAACCCGAACAATCGCACCGGATGGACAAACCCGCCCGATGGCGCACTCGTTGCAGTTCTGACAGCGGTCATGGCGAATCTGCAGAAACAGCGACCCGTTGCCGAAGGCGGCACAGCCGACTACACACTTGCCGCATCCGATGCAGCGGCTTTCATCAATCGTAAACTCAAAATACGGCTCTTCGATGAACCGCCGCCGAATGGCTCCGGTCGGACACAACTGGTGTTCGGCGCCGGTCTGAAGGGCTTTGGGGTCCGGATGGAAATAGCCCGTGCACAAATCGCAATAGCCGCACATTTCAAACGCATGCACACACTTGACCGCGGATTCGCTCAAGACACAGTGCGTCGCACAGCGGCCGCAGCCGATGCATTTGTAGGGGTCAATCTGCCAGACCCATTCTTTCGCCCGGCTTCGCGAGGCCAAAGCCGCCGCGGCCGCCCCTGCCGCAGCCAGCGAAACCGTCCAGAGACCGTCTTTGAGAAAACGGCGGCGGCTGAGTGTTTCAGAGGGCGGATGATTCATAGGATTTCTCCGAAGAGGATTTTCTTTCCGCGGCTTGCCCAAGCGAACAGGTTTGGAAAGAAGAGCACCGCCGACAATCCGCAATCGCCGGATGAATGCATCCGGCCCACTCGGCCCGGCGGCTTCGAACCCAGAAAGCGGACAGCGCCCCCAAAGCCGCCCACACGCCTGCACGAGCCGCCTGCTTCAAAAAAAGACGCCGCGAAACATCCGCACCGTCGTTAGACAATCGGAAATCGATCATTCGTTTTTCTCGAAAATCAGGATGGTATTTCGAACCTGTTCCAGCACATAAATCCGCCCCTGCCCGTCTGCGGCGACATCCAGTCCCCGACTGCCGCACTCCTCGGGTGTCTCGCAAACCCGAATGGGCCCCTTCCAGCCCAGCTGCTGCGGCCCGGCCACAACCCCGAGCAGACGGCCCTGATCATCATAAACCTTCACACGAACCAGCCCCTTTTCGCCGGTCACAAAGGTTCCGTCCGGCAGCTGCGCCAGGGCTATCGGATTGCAGCAGCCGCTGAAGCCCTCCAGTTTTACGGAAGGGATTCCCCAGTGCCATTCGAGATGTCCATCAAAGGTATAGGCCTCCACACGCTGACGCCCGGGATTTGTTGCCCGCAAAAGGCCGTCTCGACCGATTAAAACATCGAAATAGGGACTGGGGACCACAAACCCTTCAATCCCACGCTGAGAGTCTTTGGCTCCGAGCAGACCGCGAGAATTGCCCTGCTTATCAAAACGATGAATCACCTTGTTGAGGGCATCGGCTGCGAATACATCCTCCGGTCCAACCGCAATGGAAGTAAGCAAGGCCGTTCGCACCGGTGCCCATGCGGATACCCTCTGGCCGGACGAAGAATAGATTTCAATCCGGTCGGTCAGAGCCACATACAAAACCCCATCAGCCGCTTTTACGGCGGTTGGCTTGGAGGACAGGGAAATCTCTGTGTCTTTTCGGCCGTCCGCGGCAAACCGAAGTATCTTCTGGTCCCCTGCGGCCCAAACAGCTCCTTCGGAATCCACGTCCAAAGCGACAGCCGTCTGAAGACCCGTTTCTATAGGCGGTCTGATTTGTCGATAAATCAGTAAAAACGGCTCGATTGCCGTTAATTCCTCCATCGAATACCGAAACGCCTGCGGAACGTCCTGTCTGATAAAACGGCGGTCCACAAACCAATAAGCCAAAAACCCTGCTCCAAAGGCCGTCAAGGCCAAAAGCACGGCGATCAGCCCCCCCTCCACTTTTGCCGCCTGTTTGTATGAACGCTGTCTCATTCAACCTCGCTGGTCTATTCGCAGCTTATTGTACCCCGAAGAACAAATCGGCTCAATCATTCCCGCTTCCGCAAATCCAGACATTTCATCGTTGTAAAATCCCGAACAAGCAAACGTCCTTCGACCAAAGCAGGCGGTGCCCAGCTCTCAGGCCCGTCAAGAACTTTGGCCTTGGCCAGCAAAACAAACTCATCAGGACGGGCCTCGATTAAGGACAAAACCCCTTCATCATTCAGGACAATAATCATTCCGTCTGCTATGATATAGGGGCCCAGGCCGAATTTGTTCTGCGGTCCGCTGGACCAGCGAATTTTACCGTCCAAATCAAGACAAACCAGCTCTTTATTGGGCCTGACTCCATACAAAAAACCCTGATAATAAATCGGGGTCTGCTGGTCAGCCCCAAACACCTCCGGCGGGAGAGCAAACAACACCTCCGGCAAAATTGTGTCCTGTTGTTTGACAAGACGCATCATCATACTGCCTTTATTGTAGCCGGCGGAAAAGAACAATCGGCCGTCACCGAGCCAAACGGGCGTCGGAACATGGATGCGGAGCGTCCATGCATCCGTTTCCCACAGGAGCGTTCCATCATCTGCAGCAATTCCAGCAACTCCCCCTACGGCACAATAGACATACATTCGCCGCCCCTCATAGAAAATCGGAAGAATGGACGAATGCGTCATCTGCCAGCGGCGCGGATTGGGGGTTTTCCAGACGACCTGCCCGCTTTCACAATCCACCGCCATCATCAGGACGTCTTTTCCCGCCGGGGCCAGAACGGCTTTTCCATCTTCAATCCGCGGGCACTGTCCGGCATACCAGAGCGGCTCCTGGGTCCCGTATTCCTTAACCAGGTCTATCGCCCACCGAAATTGTCCTGTTTCCGCTTCCAGGCAAGTTACATCACAGCGGGGTCCAATCGTCACAACGTATCGGTCATCGACCGCCGGAATTGTTCGGCTCATTCCATGATTGCGCTTCACCGCAACCGGATAACTGTACCGCCAGATTTCCCGCCCATCCTCCAGAGAAAAACAGCGAATCGCATCGGCCTGACGGGCCATATCATAATCAATCAGAAAGACGCGTCCGTTTCGTACAGCCGGCCCGGCGTATCCTTCACCCAAAGAAACACGCCACAGTTCCTTCGGACCGCTGGAAGGAAAAGAGCGAATCAGAGGAACCGATTCGGTACTGACGGCATCATAATTGCTACCGCGAAAAGTCGGCCAGGAACCGGAGATTCTCGCAGGAGCTCCGTCAAACGTCTCCAAAGTCCCCTGTTTGGAACGGGCAGAAGATGCATCGAAGGAGAGTGCACTCGGCCGGCCGTCCTCTCCGGGCAGCCGCATCGGAACCGACAGATGATAATAAGAATAAATCCACCCGGCCAGAAGCCCTGCTCCGGCGGCTGTCAGCATCAGGGGTACTGTCCACGGCAGAAGATATTTGCTCATCGGTCGTCGATTCCTGTTCTAACTGACCAACCGTCGGCAGTGCACATCAACAAATTGAAAACCGCCTTTTAAAAGGGGATGCCGCAGCGAATCCCCGTCTTTCCAAAACGAACCGTTTCGGCTACTTGGCGGGAATGCGGATTTTGGCCCCCACCTCCAAGGGCTTATTGGGAGAAAGATGCGGGTTTAACTGGAGAATTTCTTTGTAACGGGTCCCGCTGCCCAACTGGGTGGCTGCAATCTTCCAGAAGCTGTCTCCCTCCTTAATCACATATTCACGGGTACCCGCCGGTCCCGCAGAAGAGGATGAGCCTGGTACCGCCGTGACAGGAGAACCTGCCGCAGGAGCAGAAGCCGGGGCTGCCGTCGGAGAAGAGGCGGAGGCAATGGTTTTGTCCTTTTCCGGAGCAGGCTGGGGAGCCGATCCGGAAGCCGTCGTCTGTTCGAGGGCTGTCTTCATCTGAGCCAAATCTGTTCTGGCCTTGATTAAATCCGTATTAGCCCGCGCCAGGTCATTGCGGGTCCGCATTAACTCGGCCCTCAGTTTGGCGATTTCATCATCCGCCGCCCGCTGTTTTGCCTGGGACTGGGACTCGAGATTCTGCATTTGAATCTTAATCGCTTCCGTTTCTGAACGTGCCGCATTGATTTTAGGCTTAGCCGCCAACAAACCAATCCCAAAACCGACCGCCGCAGACACCAATAACAAGACACCCATTATCGTTAATTGACGCATACGATTTTTCCCTTACAAAAAAAGATTGGATTAATTTACCGTGTCCCTTTCTTCAATGCAAGCAAGATTCCGGGGGGTACGGATTCGGATTGAAGTTGCTGTATTCGCCGGAATCTATTATATATAAGGAAATAAAACATTGCTGAGAAAATGAATTGACAATATCAGGATAAACTCATGGCAATTACAAGTCTGAATCGATGGCTTTTAAAATTATTCGGCTCCCGCAATGAACGTCTGGTACGGGCTTATATGCAAACGGCCAAAGCCGCCGGGGAATATGAACAGGCATTCCAAGCCCTGACGGATGAAGAATTGAAAAACAAAACTGCCGAGTTTAAGCAGCGGCTTCAAAACGGGGCCCGTCCGGAAGAAATTCTGCCGGAGGCCTTTGCTGTGGTGCGGGAGGCCGCCCGACGGACCGTCAAGATGCGGCATTTTGATGTCCAGCTGGTCGGCGGAAATGTCCTTTATGAAGGGAAAATCGCTGAAATGGCTACCGGCGAAGGAAAAACGCTGGTGGCTACGCTGGCGGCCTATCTGGTTCACCTGACCGGAAAACACGTTCACATCGTTACGGTCAACGATTATCTGGCCAAACGGGATGCGGAATGGATGGGACCGATTTACCGGGCCCTGGGTCTGACGGTCGGCGCCATTCAGGCGGATATGGACACCGTCGGCCCCGAACGGCGGAACCAGTATGCCTGCGATATTACCTACGGCACCAACAATGAATTCGGCTTTGACTACCTTCGCGATAATATGAAGCTGTCGCTGGAGCAGATGGTGCAGGGGCCGCTTGAATACGCTGTCATCGACGAGGTTGATTCCATTCTGATTGACGAAGCCCGAACCCCTTTGATTATTTCCGGCCCGGCCTTTGACGATGTATCGCGTTATAAAAAAGCCGACTCGGTCGCCCGCCAGCTGGTCAGCAAACAAAAACAGATTTATTCCTCGATGCTCAGCCGGCTCGGAGACCAGGACTATCTGCGGCAGCGGGCGGCGTCGGCCGGAAAATCCGAAAAAGACCTGGCCGAAATGCTCGCCAAGTTCCGCTATGACCCGTTTGACCTCGACGAAGAAGAAGCGGAACTGCTGGGCATTCCGCAGCTGTTTGTCGTCAAAAAGGATTCCAAATCCGTTCACCTGACCCACGAAGGCATCGGGACGGCGCAGGATTTGGCCGGCGTCGGCTCGTTTTTTACCGGCTCGAATATGGACTGGCCTCATATGCTCGAGCAGGCCCTGCGGGCCCATGTGGTCTTCGAGCGGGAAAAGGACTATGTGGTTCTGGACGGCAAAGTCATCATCGTCGATGAGTTCACCGGGCGTCTGATGCACGGCCGGCAGTGGTCGGACGGGCTTCATCAGGCCGTCGAGGCCAAAGAAAACGTCCAGATTAAGGAAGAAACCCAAACCCTGGCCACCATCACCCTGCAGAACTTTTTCAAGTTGTACGAAAAAATCGCCGGAATGACCGGTACCGCCGCCACGGAAGCGGAGGAATTCCTGAAGATTTACAAACTGGAGGTGGTGGTTATCCCGACCAACCGTCCCTGCATCCGCGAAGACCGCGATGACCTGATTTACAAGACCGAACGCGAGAAATTCAACGCCATCGTAGAGGAGATTTACCGCACAAGCACGGCAGGCCGTCCGGTTCTGGTCGGCACGGTCAGCATTGAAAAAAGCGAAGCCCTTTCGGCGGCCTTGTCCCGACGCCACGGTCTGGAGCACGAGGTTCTGAACGCCAAGCAGCACGCCCGCGAGGCGGCCATCGTCGAAAAGGCCGGTCAGCAGCATACCGCCCCGGACGGCTCCAAACGCGGCAACATCACCATCGCCACCAACATGGCCGGACGCGGCACCGACATCAAACTGGCTCCCGAAGTCCTTTGGGAGGTCCTTCATTCCGAGCCGAGTCCTGAAGAAAAAGGCGTTCAGATTTATACCCTTCGCCAGAACGGAACCGGAAAAACACTCACCGTCAAATCGAACGAGCCGCTGGCGGAGGTCTTCCAGCTGCGCCGCGGCGACCGCTGGGTCGGCGGACTGCATATCATCGGCACCGAACGCCACGAGGCCCGCCGTATCGACAACCAGCTGCGGGGACGTGCCGGACGTCAGGGCGACCCGGGCTCGAGCGTCTTTTTCCTGAGTTTTGATGACGACCTGCTGCGGATTTTTTCGCCGGAATGGGTCATCAAGGCCCTCTCGATGCCGATTATGGGCTGGGAGGAGGGAATGCCGATTCAGCACCGGCGCATCAGCAAAGGCATTGAAAAGGCGCAAAAGAAGGTCGAGGAGCGCAACTTTGAAATCCGCAAAAACCTGCTCGAATACGACGAGGTGATGGATTATCAGCGAAAGATTTTTTATGCCCGGCGCCGCAGTCTGCTCAAAGGTGAAGACCTTCAGGGCATCATCGAGTCAATGCTCGAAGCCGTCATCGACAAGGCGCTGCAGATTATGCTCGACCCGCTGTATCCGTACCGATGCATCGCGGAATGGGCCAAAAATGAATTCTCCGTCGAGCTGGACGCCCGTCAAATCGAAGGGATGGAGGCGGAGGAAATCGAGGAGCGAATCAAAGAAACCGCCTGCAAAAATCTGTCCAGCGAAATCTCCATCGCTCTGGGCGAATATCTCGAAGATTACAACGACCCGACCACCTGGAAACTGGATGCGCTGACTCGCTGGGCCATGAGTGCCTTTAAGGTCAATCTGTCGGGCTCCAAACTGCGGCAGATGTCCGCCGAAGAAATCGAACAAACGCTGATTGACTCGGCCTGCCAGCTGGTTCAAAAGAAAGACGCCGCCCGTTTAGCCGATTTCCTCCGGGAGGATTTTGCCCGGCAGAGCCTGCGCGCCTGGACCCGAAACAAGTTTGACATCGACCTGCCGGCGGAGGGGCTTGAAGAGAAGAAAAAAGAACAAGTCCGCTCCCTGCTTCTTGAAAAGGTGCGGGAAAAATACATCCGCCGCCAAATCGAATACCCGGTGGAGTTTGCTATGAATATGGCATTCGGACCGCAGGGGCCGAATGTGTACGGAATGGAAGCCCTCGTCGAATGGGCCAACCGCCGATACCAAATCGGCCTGACCCTCGAAGAGGTACAAAATACCAAACCGCAGGACCTTTATCGGAAGCTGCTGGCCTGCAGTGAACGGTATCATCGGGGCGGTCTGGAGGAAGACATCGCCCGGATGACGGAACAGGCCGCCTCTCTCGAACAGCTGGCGCAGCAGGCCGCGGAACGGTTCGGAGTCCCCTTTGACCCGAACCAATGGTCCGACAAAAAACAGGCCGAAGCAGACCTCCTGACCGCTGCGCGGGCTTTCCTGCGCCGGGAATTGACCGACCTGGAAAAATACGTCCTCCTGCAGATTCACGATGCGGCATGGAAAGACCATCTGTATGCGATGGACCGGCTGAAAGAAAGCATTATGCTGCGGGCCTATGCGGAGAAAGACCCCAAGATTGAATACAAACACGAAGGGTATCAGATGTTCGAGCAGATGCTCGAATCGATCGATGACAAGGTAACGGATGTCATTTTCCGGGTGCGGCTGGTCGAGCCGACTGCGCAGCGGCGCAGCGTCTGGAACATCAGCCAGGCCCAGCATGACCAGGTCGGCCAGTTCGAGATGGCCCAGCGTCAGCAGGCCGCCGCCCAGGCCCCGCAGGGAGAAGTCAAGGTCAAAACCATCCGTCTCGAACAGCCCAAAGTCGGACGCAACGACCCCTGTCCGTGCGGCAGCGGAAAAAAATACAAAAAATGCTGCGGACAAAACGCGTAAAGCAGGCAATTTACCGGATTTGTTCAAAACAGAGATTGGCGATATTGATGTAGTCGGCGGCGGACAGTTCTTCGGGGCGGCTCTGCCCATCCACAAAGGCCTCTGCAAAAACCTCTGCCCAGTGCCGTACCGCAGCCAGTTCTCCCTCCGCAAAATGGACACAGGCCTTGAGCATTTTGCGTCGGTGGCTCATAAATAAATGCACGACTTGCCGGAAAACATCCATATTGTGAATCTGGGCGGCTTTTTGAGGATTCCGGACGAATCGAACCATGGCGGAGTCCACCTGCGGGCGCGGCCAGAAGACCGTCGGGGGCAAATGCTTGAGATAATGCAGGTCTCCCGTAGCCGTCATCAAAATGCTTAACGGGCCGTATTCTTTGTGTCCGGGAACAGCGGCCATCCGTTCGGCAACTTCTTTCTGGACGGTAACCGTCATCGATTCAGCCGTGAGCGGCCCTGCAATCAGATTGACCATCACACTGGAGGCCACATTGTACGGCAGATTGGAGACCAACAGCAGCCGCCCCCCCGTTTCCTCCAGGGCCTTTTGAAGCGCATCCAGAACCGTATGATTCAGAGTATTTTTGCTTTCCAAAACATCGCCGCACAACAGCGTAAGACTTTCTTCGCGTGCCAGGCGTTTTTGAACAATGCCGAAGAGAACAGGGTCATACTCGACACCGACCACCCGGCCGCTGTGCAGCAGCAGTTCCTCCGTCAGAGAACCGGTGCCGCAGCCGACCTCCAGCACTACATCGCCGGAATGCATACCGGCGGACTGGACAAGAACCCGCATCAGATTCAGGTCAATCAGGAAGTTCTGCCCCAGCCGATGCTTGGGACGGGTGCCTGCCGCCGCCAGCAATTGTTCAATTTCCTGTTTGGTCTGCATGGCCGTTTTTTTGGGCCTTTCGATTTCTCCGAATCGTCGCCATTTCAATCGCCGTGCGAATGGCCTGCTTCATACTGGCTTCGCTGGCAATCCCCTTGCCTGCTATATCAAACGCCGTTCCGTGGGAGGGCGAGGTACGGATAATGGGGATGCCGATGGTTACATTGACCGCCTCCTCAAAGGCAAGCATCTTAACGGGAATCAGACCCTGGTCGTGATACATCGCCACGACGCCGTCAAACTCGCCGCGCGCGGCTTTGACAAAGAGCGTATCCGCCGGAAACGGCCCCTCACAGCGGATGCCGACCTCCTGCGCCAGCAGCATCGCCGGACGAATAATCCGCTGCTCCTCGTCGCCGAACTGGCCGTCTTCGCCCGCGTGGGGATTGAGTCCCGCTACAGCAATCCGCGGATTTTTAATCCCGAAATAATCCTGCAAAGCCGTGTTCAGCAGGTCAATAGGCTCAAAAACACAGCCGATTGTAAACTTATGGCGAATCTCAAAAAGGGCCTCGTGAATCGTCGCCAGAGCCAGTTTCAGAGGACCGGCGACAAACATCATCGCCTTGCGGGGGCTCTTGCACTGATCCGCCAGCATTTCCGTATGACCGGGCCAGGGAGCATCCGCCAGTTTCCAGCTGGTCTTGCTGATGGGGGCGGTCACGACCGCGTCGATAATTCCATCCCGGGCGGCCTGAACTGCATCCAGGCAAAAACGAATAGAGCATTCCCCGCTGATGCGCGTAGGCCGGTGGATATAGGAAGGCAGAGAATATTCGTCGTAGTCGGCTACAACCACCTGACGCGGATAATCACGGCTGATCTTTTCGTGCGGATGGCGTATCCAAAACAGCGGCACTTCCACCAGATCCGCCGCATATTCCAGCTGCTCATCCAGACCGAAAATAATGTATTTGGCCTGCCGGCGCAAGAGCGGGTCCGCCAGGGCTTTCACGATAATCTCCGGCCCGATGCCGCCCGGGTCGCCCATCGTAATCCCAATCGTCAGCGGGTTGGAAGCCGAATTGTCCAGCGTATGCTCAGCCATTGGGTGAATACCCCCACGAACGCAGGACCTCCGGGTCCAGTGCGGCGGATGATCCGGCGGTCTTGTGCAGCAGGTTTCGGACAATCTTGACCAGAATATCCGTTTCAATATTCACCTCATCCCCCGTTTTGGATTCTTTCCAGGTTGTCTGGGCCAGCGTAGCGGGAATCAGGGCCACCGTAAAGCTCTTTTCATCTAAAGAAGCTATTGTCAAACTGATGCCGTCCACGGCGACAGACCCTTTTTCAACCATTTGCTCCAGAAGAGCGGGCGGCGCTTCAATTCGAAACTCGGCAAAGTCCCCGCGCCGGCGGATTTCGGCAATCCTGCCGATGCCGTCCACATGACCCTGCACGAAATGGCCTCCGAAACGCCCATCGGCCCGCATCGCCCGTTCGAGATTGACCTTTTGTCCGCTGCGGAGCGTTTTTAAGGTGCTGCGCCGCAGGGTTTCCGGGCTCACATCAAAGACAGCCGTCGTATTCTGCAGAGCCGTCACGGTCAGGCACACCCCGTTGACGGAAATGCTGTCGCCGGTTCGGGTCCCTTCCGCAAGGGCTCCCAAGTCAATTTCTACCTGAAGTCCGCCGCCGCGGGGACGAGTCCCTCGAACAAGACCTGTCTGTTCTACAATGCCCGTAAACATACGCTTTACATTCCAGCTGTCCTAAGATGCCGTTTATCCTACCTTTAGAAGATGCAAAAAGCAAACGGCATTTCCCTTCTGCGGGCGTGGATCGCCCGGAACGGTTTCAAAAAAAGGTTTCTTTTTCAGCAATGCTGCGATAAAATAATCCTAAACGGGTGGGAATCCAGAACGCACAATACGGGTAGGAGTTTTCGATGAAAAAAGAAATGTTTTATAGACAATTCTTGATTCTCTTCTTTGTCTTTCCGGTTTTTCTGCCGACGGCGGATGTGTTTGGCGCAGCGGCCCGCAGACCTCGGAGCCCCGAACAGATGGGAGGAGCGGTACAAACAGAAGACCCTCGTCGGCAGGCACTTCTGCAGCAGGCCCAGGAGGCCTCCGGACTGCTGGAAAAAGCATTGGATGACTTTTTTACCCAAATCAACGAATACCAAAATCCCGGTGAAATTTACGTAAAATCGGCTTCCGTCCTGCTCGAAGACAGCCGCCGGCATATGATGATGTTTGAGGACCCTGCCAAGGCCCGTTATATGCTCCTGCAGGGCTGGGTAGAGTACTGCACGGGGGCTGTGGAATCAGCCCTTACATCCAGCGCACGGGCCTGCCGGACGGATGCCGCCAACCGGGATGCCTGGATTTCCCAGCAGTTCTTCTCGCTGCTGCTCTCGAAGAGACCAATTCAGCCGCGCCCGCCTCGACCAACCATGCAACGAAATCCGATGGGCGCAGGAACCCCCGGAGGCGAAATGACGCCGGAGCCGGCAGCCGGCCAATCCCTCTACGGAACGACGGGAAAGCTGGACTTTAACCCTGAATCTTTGAGAAATGACCTGATTGGGAAAACTCTTAAGCCGTTTTACGGGTCCTTTCTGGATGGAAAACCTTTCCAATATCAGCAGCCAAGCGAAGCCGTCTTATGTCTTTTCGTTTGGGAGGTTCCGGCGGAAAACTTGATAGAGAAAAAGCCGGAGGAAACCAACCAGCCGCTGCTTTACACCCCGGCTCGGCAAGCGCAGCCGACAGCCGCTGCCGAAGAGACAGCGGTTTTGCCGGAAGGGCAAACCGGTTCGACTCTTGCCGCACAACTGGAGGTTCTGGAAGCCCTCAAAGCCCAGACAGACAAAGCCGGCAAAAAAGACATCCTTTTCCTGAGTGTTATCACCAATAAGCCCGACCAAAAACCTGCTGTGCAGCGATATCTGGATGAAAATCCGCATCCTCTGCCGATTCTCTATGCCGCCGCCAATACGCCGGATTTGGTTCTGGATGCGAAAACTCCCTTTACAGTTGTTGTTGACAAAAACGGTCAGTTCCGATTCGCCGGTTCCGCAGAAGGATTTATGCTTCCGATGCTTCTGCGAAACCTGACCGGCATTGCCTTTACAAAGCCGGCACCGCAGGCCCCTGTCGGTTCCGGAGAAGGACTTACACCCGAGACAGGCCAACCCGCGGACCCCAACCACCCGGTTTTACCCGCTGACCCAAATTCGCGAACGGTTCCTGCACCCTCTCCAGCAGCAGTTCGAGGGCCGACGGAAAACGATGAGTACAATGATATTTGCGGAGCCAACGAGCTGGCGGCCGCACAAGACTTTTTTCTTAAGGCCGCCGGAAAACGATTCATTTCCTATCGAAAAGGCGTTGATTTATGCCGGCAGATTATCCGCAACTGCCCCAACTCAAAAAATGCGGAAGCCGCCCGCGAACTGCTGCGAACCAAAATCCCGGAAGACCAGCGAGAGTCTCTCGGCCTGACCAAAGAGGAACTGGGCCTTTAACCTAAGGAGATTTTCGATGTCATCTTGTTCTTCAGACGGGAATTTGCCGGTCCTGACGGTTTCGGCGGATTGCCTGCCGGAGGCGTGGGAGAAGGCGGTGCTGGCGGTGTGGGATTACGGGCTGACGATTCCGACCCAGTATGACCGCCCGGGCGACCCGCCCAGCAAGGATGCCACCGTGATGATTACCGTAAGCGACCCCTTCCGGGAACCGCGGATTCACAAAAACTTCCCCGGCGGACCGGAGGAACTGGAGGCGTATCGGCAGGAGGTGGTGGACGGCATCCACGACCACTGGATTGACCCGGCGGCGGGCAAGTGGACCTACACTTATCATCAGCGGCTGTTTGCCTACTGTCCGACGGAGGACCTGCGAAATCCCAACAGTCCAAGACCGTTTGCCCCCGTCAACCAAATCGACTCGATGATTGAGGCCCTGGCGGCCTGTCACTATACCCGACGGGCCCAGGCAATCACCTGGATGCCCACGGCGGACCCGAAAACAGCCGACCCGCCCTGCCTGCAGCGCATCTGGTGCCGTCTGACAGAAGACGGACGAGGCGGCTTTGTGCTGAATATGAACACCCACTGGCGGAGCCGGGATTTATACAAGGCCTGGTTTATGAATGCCTATGCCCTGACGGACCTTCAGCGGAGAATCGCCGAGCGACTGGCCGGCAAACTTGGCAAACCGGTCCGCGTCGGCCGTTATGTCGATATCAGCGATTCGCTCCATATTTACGGCTCCTATCTGAAGGATGCGGGCATTGAGGTGGAAAAGATGCGCAGTACGCCCTTTACGCTGCGGGCGTGGGAATCCACCTATCCGGCCTTTGCCTTGATGACCGAAGAAGCCCGCGCGAAACTGGCTCAAGACCCCGATTGGTATGCCCGTGCGAAAGGATAATTCTGCGATGACAATGAACCCTCGAACCCGCTTTTCTGCTTTGACTCTTTCTGTTCTTTGCCTTGCTGCTGCCGGCTGTTCGACCGTCTGGCACTATGTCGCACCGGCGGAAACAGACATCTCCTTCTATCAGCCGCCGACAGACAAAGAAACTTTTTCCAATCCCGTCGGTGAGCGTCCCAAAAATATCATTGTGTGCATCGGAGACGGGATGGGCATCAACCAGATTGCGCTGGCCCGTCAGGCGGCGGTCGGGGCGGACGGGCGGCTGTGGATGGAACGTATGCCTTATACGGCTTTGGTGTACACGCACAATATCCGCGGAGAGGTGACGGATTCGGCGGCGGGCATTACGGCCCTGATGTACGGCATCAAGACCCGCAACGACCGAATCGGACAGGATTCCAAAGGGGCAACCTGGATGTCGATAGCCGAACGGCTGCAGCAGAACGGATACCGGATCGGGGCGGTTGCCACTTCCACAATGACCCATGCCACACCGGCGGGTTTGGCTGCTCATATTCACGACCGCGATTTGGAGGCCCAAATCGCCGTTCAGCTGCTCGAAAGCCGGGCGGACGTCCTGCTGGGCGGCGGACGCAAATACTGGCTGCCGCAGCCGCAAGGAGTTCGAACCGACGGGCGAAATCTGCTGGCGGAAGCCGAATCGGCGGGCTGGCGCATTGTTTCTACGAGAGAACAGCTGGCGACAGCCCCCTCCGGACGAGTTCTGGGATTCTTTGCCTCAGATGCCATGACCACCCTGCCGCCGGAACCAACTCTGGCGGAGATGACGCGGGCGGCACTGCGGATTCTGTCAGGCAGTTCCCCGCAAAAGCCGTTCTTTCTTTTGATGGAAGGCAGCCAGATTGACTGGTGCTGTCATTCGAATAATACCAAGGCCGCCGTCCGCCAGACGCTGCTGTTTGATACGGCGGTGCGGGAGACGCTCGAGTTTGCCGCCGCCGACAAACAAACACTCGTTCTGGTGATTGCCGACCACGAAACCGGCGGATTGACCCTTTATGGAGGCGGGCTGAAACCCAATTGGATGAAAACCGAATGGTCCTCCAAAAATCACAGCAATGGGCCGGTGATTCTGCTGGCCTTTGGGCCCGGGGCGGAACACTTTACCGGCGTGCTGGACAACACGGACATCCCGCGGCGAATCGCCCGGCTTCTGGGCATTTCCGATTTTCCAAAACCCCGCCAGAAACAATCCGCTGCGGCACACGCCGCTTCGGAAACAGCTCAGCTGAACTAAAGGAGGGTATGGATGATTCGCAAGGCATTTGTGATGCAGGTGTATCCCGGACAGGAAACGGAATACGAAAAGCGTCATAATCCCATCTGGCCTCAGCTGGAGCAGACCCTTTTGGAACACGGCGTAAAGACCTACTCCATCTTTCTGGACCCGCAGACGAATCAGCTGTTCGGTTATGCGGAAATCGAAGACGAACAGCGGTGGAATGCCGTCGCCAAAACGGAAATTTGTCAGAAATGGTGGGCCTATATGAAGGAGATTATGCCGTCGAATCCGGACAACAGCCCCGTCCAGCGGCCACTTCGGGAGGTCTTTCATATCGAATCGTCCGCCGAAAACCGGACGAAATAAAGGCGGCACTTGTGCATCCGACCGGCGGGCTCTATAATGGCCGGTCAGAATCTGTTTTCTCGAACCGCAACGGCCATACTGAGGGTCTGTTTGAATGCGAATTGTATTTTTCGGCTCATCGGAGTTCGGGCTTCCGTGTCTGGAGGCCGTCCTGCAAAGCCGGCATACCCTGGCAGGGATTTTCACGCAGCCGGCCCGTCCGGCAGGACGTCATCGCCAGCCCAGGCCGACGCCGGTCCGGCTCTGGTGTGAACAGAAAGGACTGGACTGCCGGGAAAGCGAGAACATCAACCATCCGGAATGGGCCGAGAAGGTCGCCGCCTGCAAAGGCGAGCTGCTTTTGGTCATCGCCTTCGGTCAGAAAATCAGCCGGCTGGTCATCAACCTCTTTCCGTATGGAGCCATCAACGTTCACGCTTCGCTGCTTCCGAAATACCGCGGGGCCGCCCCGATTCACTGGGCCCTGATGAACGGCGAAACGGAAACCGGCATCAGCATCATCACGCTGGCCGACCGGATGGATGCCGGCGACATCCTGGCGCAGGCCTCTCTGGCGATTGAGCCGGAGGACAATGCCCAGACCCTTCACGACCGCCTGGCCGCCCTGGCGGTGCCGGTCCTGATGCAAACGCTGGACAACATCGAGGCCGGACGGGTTGTGCTGATCCCGCAGGATGAATCCGCCGTCACGTATGCCCCGAAACTGAAGAAAGAGCATGGGTTTATCGACTGGAGCCGACCGGCGACAGCGGTCGTCAATCAAATCCGGGCCCTGTGGCCCTGGCCGGGTGCGCAGGCGGTCTATGTTTCCGGCAAGACGGGCCGCTCCTGGCGTGTGATTATCCAGAAAGCCCGGGCGGTTCCGGCCAGCAATTCCGCCTATCAGCCCTGCGGAATGCTCAATGACAATCTGGATGTCTGGTGCGGACAGGATGCCGTGCGGATCGAGTGGATTAAGCCGGCCGGGTCAGACCTAATGCCGTTCAGTGCTTTTGTCAACGGACGGGCCTGCCAGCCGGGAGATTTATTCCTGCCGCTGGAGAAAGTTCTGAAGGGAGTCTTCGAATGAAATCTTTTGGGTCCTCGAATCGCGGTTTGGCGGCAGAGATTCTGCTCAGCTGGGAAGAGGGACAGCACACCGCCTCTGAACTGCTGGAACAAACTCTGCCCGAAGCCGAATCACGGGGCCAGGTGACGGATTTGGTGCTGGGGGTCCTGAGGAACCGAACGCTGCTGGATACGGTCCTGACGGCGGCGGCGGAGCTGAAGCCGTCTTTTGTGGAAAAAGACCTGATGACGCTTCTGCGGCTGGGGGCGTTTGAGCTGCTTTTCTGCCCGGATACAGCGGAATATGCCGTTGTGAATGAAACGGCCTCGCTGGCGGGCAAACAGGCCCGGCGGCGCGGCTTCATCAATGCGGTCCTGCGGCGTGTGCAGCGGCTGATTGAAAACCGCCGCTGTCCCCGGGAAGGCAGCGACCTGCGCCGGTGGATTCCCGCCAAGGCCGGCACGGGATGTCTGCTGAAAGAACCGCTCCTGCCGGACCCGGACAGCCAAATGCTCGAGTATTGCAGCATGGCTTTTTCGATTCCGAAATGGCTGGCGGAACGATGGCTGGCGGCCTATGGGGCGGACAATCTGCCGGCCGTTTGTGCCGCTTCCAACCGGATTCCCGCTATCATCCTGCAGCCGAATCTGCTGAAAACCACCGCCCCGCGTTTGGCGGAACTGCTCAAATCGGAGGCCGTCCATGCCGAACTGAACGCCGAACAGACGATGCTGCGCATTCATACGCATCGGTACCTGCCGGACTTATGGACGTTTCAAAAAGGGTATTTCTTCATCCAGGACCCGACGGCGGCCCGGGCGGCTTCGATGCTGCCGGTTCAGCCGGGCTCGGTTGTGCTGGATTTCTGCGCCGCCCCCGGGGGAAAAACCGTTCAGCTGGCAATGAAAATGAAAAACCAGGGACGGATTCTGGCGGTGGATGCCGACAGCCGGCGGCTCCAAAAGGTCGAAGAGAACTGCCGGCGGCTGGAAATCAGCTGTGTGCAGTGTGTTCGGCCGGAACAAATCAAGGAGGCCTTAGGAGCCAAAAACAAGGTGGCAGCCGTCCTGCTGGATGTGCCCTGTTCCAATACGGGGGTGATGGCCCGGCGTGTGGAGGTGCGATGGCGGCTCAAGCCCGAGTCCATCCCCGAGATGGTTCAAACCCAGAAAGACCTGCTCGAACAGGCCGCCGGGTTTGTCCGCAAACACGGAACGCTGGTGTACTCAACCTGTTCCATCCTGCCGGAGGAAAATCAGCAGGTCGTTCAGGACTTTCTGGCGCGTCATCCGTTGTTTACGCTGGAGCAGGAAGAATTGACCCTGCCTTCCTGCGGCTCACAGACGGATTTTGGACATGACGGCGGATATGCCGCTCTTTTGCGGAAAACGTAGATCCTTCGGTCTTTCGGTGAAAAGAAGCGATTTCCTATGCGGTGCTATCTGGATATTGAAACAACGGGGCTGAGCCCTAAAAATGCGGAAATTACGGTCGTCGGGCTGGCGCTGGAACGGGGGCCGATGCTCGAAGTCATCCAGCTGGTCAGTCCGGGCATTGAGGAGCGGTCCATACGAGCCGCCCTGGAGGGCGTGAAGACCATTTACACCTACAACGGGCACCGGTTTGACCTGCCGTTTCTGCGCAAACGTCTGGGCATCCATCTGGAAAAATCCTTTGTTCACTGCGACCTGATGTTTTCCTGCTGGCAGCAGGAACTCAAAGGCGGACTGAAACGGGTCGAACAAAAACTGAATATCGGCCGCCGGCTCAAAGACATCAACGGCTGGATGGCGGTACAGCTGTGGCGGGATTATACAGTCAACGGCGACCCGGAGGCCTTGCAGACCCTGCTCGACTACAATCAGGAAGATGTCGTGAATCTGCACGCTTTGCGGATACGGTTAAACGTTCCTTAAAAAAGGAAAAAGAAAGGAGTCCTCGTATGAAACGGTATCTCTTCTCGACTGTCATCCTGCTGACCCTTTCGGCAGGATGCACTACCGTCCCGGAAAAGAAAGAAACGCGGGATGTCCTCAGTGCGGAGATACGGGAGGCGATTGCCTTGTTCAAATCCGCAGACCCGAGCATTCAGTCTTTTTTTGACAACGCCTACGGATATGCGGTGTTTCCACGTGTAACCAAAGGAGCGTTCTGGGTCGGCGGGGCCTACGGGCGCGGCGAGGTCTTTGAACACGGACGCAAAATCGGTTATGCCAGTCTGTCGCAGGCCACGCTGGGCTTTTCCTTTGGAGGAGAATTCTTCCGCGAAATCGTCTTCTTCCGCCAGAAACAGGACCTGGACCGCTTCCGCTCAGGTGAGTTTGCCTTTTCGGCACAGGCCACCGCTACGGCTGTAACGGTCGGAGCGGCCGCCAAGTCGGACTACAAAGACGGAATGGCGGTCTTCATTATGGCCGACCGCGGCCTGATGGTGGATGCCTCCGTCGGGGGACAAAAGTTTAAGTTTGTCGAGGGCGTGATGAAATAAGTCAAAAAATGACATCGTCAACTGGAAACAATTTGGGAAAGGGACAAAAATGAAGGAAAGCAAAAGACGCGGCGGGATAGGAAAACCGGGGATTCTTCTGATGGTCGGGCTGCTGTCGGCGGCGGCTTGGCCGGCCCAGCTGACCATTCGAGCCGACCAGCCCAAAGACACGATTGCTCCGGAAATCTACGGGCACTTCTCCGAACATCTGGGCCGATGCATCTACGACGGCATCTGGGTCGGAGAGGATTCGCCGATTCCCAACATTCGCGGCATTCGCACGGATGTGCTGGAGGCCCTGAAGGCGCTGAACATCCCCGTCCTGCGCTGGCCGGGCGGGTGCTTTGCCGACGAGTACCACTGGAAAGAAGGCATCGGTCCGCGGGACAGGCGCCCGAAAATGGTCAATACCCACTGGGGCATGGTCACGGAAACCAACGCCTTCGGAACCCACGAATTTCTGGATTTGTGCGAACTGCTGGGCTGCCAGGCCTACATAGCAGGCAACGTCGGCTCAGGCACCGTTGAGGAAATGCAGGACTGGGTGGAATACATGACCTTCGACGGCGACAGCGAGATGGCCAATCTGCGGCGGGCCAACGGCCGCGAAAAGCCCTGGAAAGTCAAATACTTCGGCATCGGGAATGAAAACTGGGGCTGCGGCGGCAATATGACCCCGGAATACTACAGCGACCTCTTTAAACGGTATGCAACATACGTCCGAAATTATTCCGGCAATCAGATTGTCAAAATCGCCTGCGGCCCGGGCGGCATCGACTACAACTGGACGGAGGTGGTGATGAAAAACTGCCACCGTCATATGGATGCTTTGGCTCAGCATTACTACGTTCGCGGCACGGGAACGTGGGGACCTAACGAGAAAGGCAGCGCGACGCAGTTTGATGAAAAAGAGTGGTTTGCCCTGATGAAAAACTCTCTCGAAGTGGATGAAGTGATTCGCAAAGTCAAGGAGATTATGGACAAATACGACCCGCGGAAACGCGTGGCCCTGTTTGTAGATGAATGGGGCACGTGGTGGGATGCCGAGCCCGGCACCAATCCCGGTTTTCTTTATCAGCAGAATACTTTGCGCGACGCCCTCTCGGCGGGCATCTTTTTGAATATCTTCAACCGCCATTGTGACCGTGTTCGAATGGCCAATATTGCCCAAACCGTCAATGTTCTGCAGGCGATGATTTTGACGGAAGGCAACAAGATGGTCCTGACGCCGACCTACCATGTCTTTGAAATGTACAAGGTCCATCAGGGCGGACGGCTTTTGCCGACGGAACTGACCTGTGAGGACTATGGTTTCAATAATCAAAAGGTTCCGGCTCTTCATGTATCCGCCTCCAAAGGCAAGGACGGGGCGGTGTATGTCTCCATCTGCAACCTGAATCCGAATCAGCCGGCTCCGCTGAACTGCAATGTCGAAGGGTTCAAAATCGGCTCGGCCACCGGCCGGGTCCTGACGGCCGAGACCATGCAGGCCCACAACACCTTTGAAAAGCCGAATACCGTAAAACCAGCCCCGCTGGACGGCATTCAGGTCAAAGACGGCAAAATCTCCCTCACCCTGCCCGCCCGCTCCGTGAGCGTGCTGAAAATCGTCCAGTAAGAAACCGCACAGCAAAGAAAAACCGCCGGCCTGAAAAACCGGCGGTTTTTTTATTCTTATATCATCTTGTCCAAAACAAATCGTTCCGGCAATTTCTTATCGCATTTTTCAAAAAAATATGGTTAACTATTCCCGCGGAAAATGAGTGTTGAACCCACGGAAAAAACGATGAAAATTGACTACGATTTTCACATTCATACGGAATATTGCGGGCACGCCCCGACGATGACGATTGAGTCCATCTGCCGACGGGCGGATGAGGCGGGACTGAGGATGATTGCCATTACAGACCATACGACTCACCCGGACAAAAAGGCCCCTGTGGAACACATCCGCCGTCTGGTTGAACAGTTCCGCCCCCGCTGCAAAGTCATCATCGGAGCCGAAATCGACGTCGATGGACAGCGGGATGACGGCCGACTGATGGTTCAGGACTTCTCAGATCTGGATTATGTAATCGCCGGCTTTCATTATGTTCCTACCAAAGGCCACTACCCCTGGAAACCTGAACAGCGGGGACTGGATGAAGAAACGTTTCTTAAGGTCTGGGAAAAAACATTGTTAGGCATTGTCTCCAACCCGGCGATTGATACATTAGCACACCCGGGGCGGCTGCTGGCCTCCTGTATGCATCTGGATATCTATGCGGAACGAGCCCTGGAGGTTTTTAAGAAAGCGGCAGCCTTGTCTGCCCGGAACGAAATTGCCTGGGAAATCAACGAACTGACCGGTTCCCGGCTGGCCCAGAATGGTCTTTCATTCTGGATTCGGCTCTACCAGATTGCCCTGGAAGCTGGGGTTCGGCTGATCTTCGGCTCGGACTCCCACGAACCGGAGTCGATTGGGTCCAGTACGTTTGCCAAGGAGATTTTACGGCATCTGCCGAACGGTTCTTTGTCAAAACCGGAAGACCTTCCGGCAGCGAAGCGATGGAAAAATCGAATCTGATTCTGATTGGGATGCCCGCAGCAGGCAAGAGTACGCTGGGGGTCCTTTTGGCCAAGGCCCTGCGAAGGGATTTTCTGGATACAGATGTAGTCCTCCAGAGCCGTCAGGGGCAGACACTTCGGGAACTGATTGCCCAACTGGGTCTGGAGGGTTTCTGTAAACTGGAGGAGGAATACCTCACCCAACTGGATGTTCATCATACAGTCATCGCCACCGGCGGCAGTGCGGTTTACTATGAATCGGCAATGAAGCATCTGAAGCAGAACGGGTATGCCCTATACCTGCAGGTACCGCTGGAAACGCTTCAGAAGCGGCTGGCGGATATGTCGGCTCGGGGGGTTGTCATCGAACCGGGCCAGACGCTGCAGACGCTCTACGAAAAGCGGACGCCTCTGTATGAAAAACACGCCGACCTGACCATTCCGCTGACGGGGCTGACTCACGAACAGGCCCTGCAGCGAATCCTGCAGCATCTATCGTGCTTCTTCGGCATCCGGCCTATCGGCTGACAGGTGCGGCTGATTTCGCTGCGGCAACTCGGCTGTTTTTCCTCGAAAAAGGGTAGAGAACAATGCCGGATTCCCGCCTGCGCGGGAATGACGGCTTCCTTTTTTCCTCCCCCGAAGTTTCGGAGGGCAAAATGCGGGAACGACACAGCGGGCATGTCAAATAACAATTCGCTGTTCACAAAACCAGAGGCGACGTTACTCCTTCCTGAAAAACGGCTGGGGATTAATTGCGGAGCGAGTGGATGGGGGCGGGCATCCGTCCACGGCGGAGGACAAAGGCCCTCGAGGCACGACGGCTGACGGGCATAACAGGGGCGGAGCCGAGGAGCCCGCCGAAATGAACCATCTGACCCGGCTTTTTGCCCGGGACAGGAATGACCCGCACGCTGGTGGTTTTGTTGTTGATGATGCCGATGGACAATTCGTCGGCAATCAGGGCGCTGAGGACATCGGGCGGCGTGCTGCCGGGGACGGCGAACATATCCATCCCGACGGAACAGACGCTGGTGAGGGCCTCCAGTTTTTCGAGTGTCAAGGCCCCCTGCCGCACCGCCCGAATCATTCCGGCATCTTCGCTGACGGGAATAAAAGTGCCGGAAAGACCGCCGACATGTCCGGAGGCCATCGAGCCGCCTTTCTTGACGGCATCAATCAGCAAAGCCAGAGCGGCGGTGGTACCCGGCCGACCCATTCGGCTTACGCCCATGGCCTCGATGATTTCCGCCACGGAATCCCCGGCCCGCGGAGTGGCGGCCAGCGAAATATCAACAATCCCAAATTCAACCCCGAGCATCTGGGCGACTTCACGTCCGATGAGTTCACCGGCGCGGGTAATCTTAAAAACGGTGCGTTTGATGACTTCGGACAGCTCCGTCAAATCACAGTCCGGATTCTGCTCGACAACGGCCTTGACGACGCCCGGACCGCTGATGCCGACATTGAGGGCAAAATCCGGCTCGCCCGCCCCGTGATGGGCGCCGGCCATAAAGGGGTTGTCATCGGGCACGTTGGCAAAGACGGCCACCTTGGCGCAGCCGATGCCGTTTTTGCTGCGGAAGGCCAGCTCTTTGAGGATATGGCCGAATCGTTCGACGGCAGTCATATTTAATCCGGCACGGGTGGAACCCATGTTGAAGTAGGAGCAGACCCGATGCGTCTGCGAGAGAGCAACAGGCAGGGCCTGCATCAGATTCTCGGCAGAGGCGGTCAGGCCTTTTTGGACGTGGGCTCCGAAGCCGCCGATAAAGTCGATATCGCCGGCGGCGGCGGAGCGGTCGAGCATCCGAGCGACGGCAACGGCAACGGTTTTGGTTTTGGGCAGCGGCTCCAGAAGAATTGAAACAGGCGTAACGGCAATCCGGCGGTTGATAATAGGGATGCCGTATTTGGCCTGCATTTTGTCGGCAGCAACATTGAGCCGCCTGCCCATCTGTTCAATGCGTTGGCCGGCACGACCGCAGAAATGGTCCAGGTCGCGATCCATGCAGTCTTTGAGATTGATGCCCAGCGTGAGTGTGCGGATGTCAAAGTTCTGCCGAAGCGTCATATTGACGGTTTCAAAGATTTCTTCCACAGTAATCGACATAGCCGGTCCTCTTTGGTTAAGATTCCGCCCGAGGCGGTCCGTGTTTGACGTGAAAGTACTGTACCAATTCGTCGGACAATGTGCAAAAAAAAGTCGAAAAGCAAAAAGGCGGTCTTTTAACCACAGATTACACAGATTTTTAAACTATGGATTGGAGAAAGAGGAGCCGGCCTCCAGCCGCCGAACCGCTAAAGGCAGAGCAAGAAGAAGACAATCCGAAACAAACCGACGACTGAAAAAACAGAGGCAGATTTTATAAGTTCCTTCGGACGACTGCGGCGGCAACCAGTTTCTTGGCCATCTGGCCCGCGTCATCAGTGATGGTCATTGTAATTCGGACATTGCGGACAAGGGTGGGCTGGCCGGGAACCATGGCCCGTGTAAAGGTCATCCCTGCAATATTTTTGCAAAGGACATAGGAACTCGTCGAGCCGGCGGAGTAAACATCCAGATACAAGACCTTTTGGTTTCCATCAAATCGATAGGTGATATCCGCTTCGCCGTCGCCGTTTTTGTCGATGCTGCACTGAGTATTGTCCGCGTCAGCGACAATTCCGCGTGCGGTGCGGATATCGTTTGTTATCCGCAGGAGGGCTGCACGGGCGATATTCATCTGTTTGGCCAGCCCTTCGTTGTCCTTATAGTTTTTCATCGAGGCATCGAAAGCCACCGCAACGGCCGCCATCAGAACGGCCAGGATGGTCATCGAAATCAGGACCTCTATCATCGTAAAGCCGTTTGGAACGGAACGGAGTGTTTTCATACTCAGTCTCCCGTACGCTTACAGGCGAGCACGTATCCAGCTTGCCGAACTGACAGGCCGGCTGTTTTTGAGAATCGTGACAGTCATCCGGATAAAATCGGTGGGACCTGTAACGGTTTGGGTTAAATCCGAGGCATTCACGTAATCCACCTGAATCTGCTGGGTAAACGCCGCAAAATCCTCCAGCGGATTTTTCTGCAGGTCAATGGGCGGACTGTAGGACTGGCCGTCATAGGCCGGCAGAGTATCAAACGGTTCTGAAGCCGTCATTTCCCGAATTTCCTCAATGAGAAACTCCGCCGTAGACAGGTCTACGCCGGCGGCGTTCTTCATCGTAAAGGCGCTGCTGGTGCCCAAGAGCGCGGCAATCGCCAGGCCGATCAGAACGGCGGCAAAGAGAGCCTCCAGCAGGGTAAAGCCCATACTCCTTCGGTTTTTTGCATCGGTCATAGGATAAACCTCCTGCATCAGCCGCTGGTGACAACGCTGGACATTTTGAAGATGGGCAGAATAATGCTCATCGCAATAAAGCCCACCAGCAAACCCATCACGACAATCATCAGCGGTTCAATCATACTGGTTACGGTTTTGATGACGGTCCGCAGCTCTCGGGCATAAAACTGGGAGATGTCATTGAGGACATCGCCGAGGGTTCCGGATTCCTCGCCGGACTGAATCATCTGGACCACATTGGAAGGCATCAGGGTAAACTGTGCCAGACTGGAGGCAATCTTCTTGCCCTGCCGGACTTCTTCAAACACCCCCTTCCACATCCCCTCATAGAGTGTATTGCCGGTGATTTGCGCGGTAATCGAAATCGTATCGAGGATGGGAACACCCGCATTGGTCAGCACCCCCATCGTGTGCATGCTGCGGGTAATATACAGACTTCGACACAGCGTTCTCAGGAGAGGGATGCGGAGTTTGGTGCGGTCCCACCAGCGTTTCCCGATGGGGGTTTTGCGGGTGAAATACCAGAAGCCGACCAAGATCATCCCGATTGCCGGAAAGACTATGAACCAATAGGATCGAACGCCGGTGCTGAGGGCCATAATCAGTTTGGTCGGGGCCGGCAGGAGGTGCTCTTTGCCTTCGAAAACAACCAGAAACCGCGGCAGAACAAAGGTCAGCAGAAACGTCACACAGGTGACCGCCATCACACCGATAATAATCGGGTAAATCATGGCGCTGATGACCTGGCTTCGCGTTTCCGCCTCCTGGTCAAGATATTCGGCCAGACGCTGAAGCATTGAGCTCATGGAGCCGGAAATTTCAGCGGCCGCCACCATATTGATGTAGAGGTTGCTGAAGACTTCCGGATGGGCGCTGAGGGCCTGCGAGAAGCTCTTGCCTGCTTCAATCTGCTGTTTCAGGTCGAGCACAATCCGGCGAAACTTCTGTTTCTGGATTTGGGCTCCGATGGATTCGAGGGCATCCTGAAGACTGATGCCCGCCCGCAGCATCACCGCCAGCTGATTGGTAAAGTTCAGAATATCTTTTCGGCTGGGTCCGAATTCGATTCGAAATCCATGGGACTTGGGTTTGGGAGCCGTATGAGAAACGGCTGCAGCTTCTTCCAGCCGCTGCGAGCGGGAGGTCTGTGTACCGAGTTTCTCCAAAATATTCATCTGTTCATCCTCCATCAGGCGGTTACTTTGGCTTTAGCAGAAGGTGCGGTTTTTCGGACGGCGGCCGGCGAGAGCAGTTTTTCCATCTTGGCCGGATTGCTGGAGCGGTTAATCGCCTCTTCGCGGTCGATATAACCGGCTTCATACATCTGCTGAATGCTGAAATCCATGCTCTGCATTCCCAGGCGGCGGGACGTTTCGATGATATTGGGAATCTCATAAATCCGGTTTTCACGGATGCAGTTGCGCACCGCCGAGGTGCACAGCAGAATCTCCGTGCAGGGTACCATCCCCGGCTGGTCGATGCGGCGGAAGAGCGTCTGGGAGATGACAGCCTGCAGCGTATTGGCCAGCATCGCCCGAATCTGGTTCTGCTGGCTGGCCGGATAAATATCGATAATACGCTCCACCGTTTGGGAAGCGTTTACCGTGTGCAGGGTGGACAGAACCAAATGGCCCGTTTCGGCGGCGGTAATGGTTGCACTGGTCGTTTCCAGGTCGCGCATTTCGCCGACCAGAATAATGTCGGGGTCCTGTCGCAGGGCATGCCGCAGACCGGAGGCAAAGGTCGGACAGTCCGAGCCGATTTCCCGCTGTTCAATCATACAGGACTGATTTTCGAGCAGATATTCGATGGGGTCTTCGAGCGTAATAATGCGTTTTTTGTATTTTTTGTTGATGACGCCGATCATCGAGGCCAGGGTGGTGCTTTTGCCCGACCCGGTATGACCGGTGACAATCACCAGACCGCGCGGCAGGTCCGTCAGTTCCTTGACGATTTCCGGCAGATGCAGGTCGTTGATATCCGGCACTTTGTTGGAAATGGCACGGAAAGAAATGGCGATGCTTTCCTTCTGGTAATGGGCATTGACGCGGAATCGGCTGCCGTCGTCAATCATGGTCGAAAAGTCCAGGTCGCGCTTTTCCTCAAACTTCTTGAATTTTTCCGGTCCGACCATCTCCAGCACCATCGCGGCCGCATCCTCCGCGGACACCTCCGGCATATCCATCAGAATCAGCTCCGTGTTGATGCGCATCACCGGAGGCAGATTGGTGTTGATATGCACGTCCGATGCACCGGATTGAATGGCAATCGCCAGGATATCTTTGACTGAAATCATACTTTCTTCCTCACTCGTTCCGTTCGTTTCTTTTCCGTCGAAGGATTCTTCTCGGAAACCTCCGATGATTCTGAAACAGCTTTAACGGCTGTCTTGGCCAGCGGTTCCTCTTCTTCGAGACGGACCTCTTCCGTTACCCGAAGGACTTCTTCAATGGTGGTAATTCCTTTTTTGACTTTCTGCAGACCGTCTTCAAACAGCGTAGGCCAGCCGCTTTTGGCAAAGGCCTTCCGCATGCTGTGGACGGAGGGGTCTTCGTGAATCAGCTGGCGGAACTTCTCATCCACCACCAGCAGTTCAAAAATGCCTGCCCGGCCGGAATAGCCGCTCTGGCGGCACTTGTCGCATCCTTTGCCCCGCATCATTTCGCCAATCTCAATCCGGGCCCGCTCGAAATACCGGCGCACCGAATCCGGAACAGGAACGGATTCTTTGCAGTTCTCGCAGATTCGGCGCACCAGACGCTGGGCGAGAATAGCATTCAGAGAAGCGGCTATCAGATACGGTTCGACACCGATATTGACCAGCCGAGAGACGCTGCTGGGAGCATCGTTGGTGTGCAGTGTAGACAGCACCAAATGGCCTGTCAGAGCTGCCTGGACGGCAATGCGGGCGGTCTCCTGGTCGCGAATTTCGCCGATCATGATGATGTCCGGGTCCTGACGAAGCAGGCTTCGCAGGGCCGCGGCAAACGTCATTCCGGCTTTCTCGTTCACCTGAACCTGGTTGCAGTACTCCAGCTGATATTCTACCGGGTCCTCCACCGTCGATACATTCAGCCGCTCGCTGTCCATCTGGGCCAGGGCCGAATAGAGCGTGGTGCTTTTGCCGCTGCCTGTGGGGCCTGTCACCAGCAGAATGCCGTGCGGCAGTTCAATCTGCTCCTGAAAGGCCTTGAGCACTCGGGGTTCCATACCCGATTTGTCCAGGCCGAGCATGATGCTTTTGCTGTCCAGCAGACGAACGACGACTTTTTCCCCGTGGCAGGTCGGCAGCACCGACACCCGCAAATCCACACCTCGCCCGCCCATAATCACGGCAATTTTTCCGTCCTGCGGAACACGCCGCTCGGAGATATCCAGATTGGCCATAATTTTCAGGCGAGAAACAATAGCCGGATGCATTTTGGCCGGCGCCTGCTGGATTTCGAACAAAACGCCGTCAATTCGATAGCGGATTTTCGTGTATTTTTCCTTCGGTTCAATATGAATATCGCTGGCCCCTTCCCGCAGGGCATTGCTGAGGATATAATTGACGAACTTAATGACAGGCGACTCACCGGCGCTTTTTTCGAGGTCTTCAATGCTTTCTTCGGTTTCCTGAACCAGTTCGATTTCGCCCAAATCGCTGATGATTTCATCGACGTTGCAATCGAACTTGCTTTCATCAAAGGCGTCGCAGACGGCCTCGATGTTTTCGGGCATACAGACAACCACCCGAATGTTCATTCCCGTCTGCCGTTTGACATCATCAAACCCGAAGACATTGGCCGGGTCGCTGGCGGCCAGCACGAGCGTATCATTCTCCACCGCCACCGGCATCAGGTGATTGGTGCGGATGTAGTTCTTGTCGAGCTTCTTGAAAATCTCCCGGTCCACCTTTTCGGGGTCCAGCCGGACAAACTCATAGCCGTACAGCCGGGCCTTGGCCTCCAGAATCGCCTCCGGCGAAATGCCCTTCTTTTTGAGGTGTTTTTCCAGCTCCTCTCCCCGGACTTTCTCCGTTCGGAGTTCCTGAAGCTGTTCGGCGGTCAAAACCCCCATCTCCGCCAGCACATCCGCCAAATCGCGGACATGCAGAGCGGCCTTGGGCTCCGGACAATACAGATTCCTCAGACCTGGGGCCAGTTCGATTTGGCCGTTCTGCTCTTCGAGGTCGGCCAGGGCCACCGGCTCCGAGGCCGGTTTCTGTTTTCCGAATAATCGCTTCATTCCTCGATTTTCAGCTCCACTGTAAGGTCTTCCCAGCCGAGAACCACCCGGTCCGGATGAATCTCTTTGATCACAAATCCGCTGACGGCATCCCCGACATAGAGGACCTTGTCGCCGATCATGCAGCAGGACCGGTCCGGGCGTGCGGTGATGCTCCACAATTTCAGCCCGGCGGCTTTGCGGCGCATTTCCTCTTTGCGAAGGAGCGACTGACTGAAGGACAAATCCTCGCCGGGAGAAACCGGCGTCCATTCCTGACGGAACGGATTTTTCTTCAGTTCCTCAACGGTGATTTGACCGAGCTGCGAAATCTGAGAAAACCGGCCGGCAACGGAATTCATCTGGGAATCCATATCTTTTTGGAAACTTTTCAGCTCGGAAAGCATCTGGTCAATGTGGGAGGTTTCCGCTGCTGTGGCCCCCTGGGCCTGGGACAGACCGGACTTTTTAATCATCCACCAGACGGCCGCACCGCCGGCCAGGAACAACACAGCCAGCAAAATAGTTCCCTGCTTGACCGTCTGGTTCCGAACGGCCGGACGCAGAAACTCCTGCGCCGCCGGCGACGAGGAAGCCGAAGCTCCTTCGGTCTGCATCTGGGCGGCTGCCGGGGTCTGACTTCCATCACGCAAAAAAGACAGCATAGTACTCTCCTCATACAAGGGACCGCTGCCGAACAAATCAAAGCGGTCCGTTACGCTTTGGAATTCTGGAAGAAAATACTCATAACAAACTTGGCCTCCGTCTGGCCTTCATACTTGGATTTCTTTTTCAGTTCGAGCTGGCGGATTTTCGTAATCCGGTCGAGCCGTTCCAGCTCCAGCAGAAAGGCGTAATAGGAGTTAAAATCTCCGTGAAGCTCCATCTCGAGGGGCTGTTCAATATATCCGCCGTTGGTCGTCGTCTTGAGGGTTCGAATCATCTTGGGCACCAGCCCATGCCGCTGGGCAATCAGGGTGACGTTTTCGAGCACGGTGTGAATCTCGCTGCTGGGAGGCAGTTTGCTCTCAAACTCGCGAATAATCTTTTCCATCTGCTCCAGCTGCACGCTGAGGTCTTCTGAGGCCGCTGTGGCCCGGCGGAGTTCCTCAAGTTTGGCCCGTCCGGCCTCCATCTGCAGACGCTGCTGAGTGAGATACTCGTTGGCCGGGCGAATCATATAGGCGTACGAAACGTACACCATGGCGATAATCATAATGAAAAAGATAATATGGCGAATTCCGCTGTTCATCGGACATCCCCTTTCGGTCAGATGGTTTGGTCGCGTTTTTTGCGAATTTCCTCAATATCCTTTCGGGTCAGTTTCAGGTCCGGGCGAATTCGGGCGGTCAGACGAAACTCCCGAAACTTCAGTCCTTCCACTTCTCGCTCCTCGCTCTGGACCAGCTGCACCTGGTCAAACAGAACGGCTTCATTGAGATTGGCAATATAATTGGCCACCTCGATATCGCTGGGCGCCAGCCCCTGAATGGTCAGCGTCACCTCCGATTCCGGAGGGGACGCCGGCGTCTCTGCGGCCGCCTTGGCGGATGCCGGACCGGGTTTCACAGCAGCAGCCGGCTTTTTGGCGGCTCCCGGCTTGGCGGCGGAAGGTGCCGGAGACGCCGTTTTGGGTTTTTCCTTTTCCTTCATTTCGAGGGCGGTCAAAGAAACGCCGCTGGGCAGATTGTTGGTCAGGCAGGCCAGGAGAATGCTGCGCGGCACCGGTTCAATCAGGTTGGCCGTCATCATCATTACATTCATACGGGTCTTGTTCTTGCTCTTTAACTCTTCCAGTTTGGCAATCTGTTCTTTGGCCTGGTTGAGCTGCTGACTGAGCTGGTTCAGTTCGGCCTGAACGGAACGCTGGCGCATCTTCAAAACCGAGAAGGTGGCCCCGATTCCGCACAGAACCGCCACCAGCAGAATCAGATAAAGAGAATTGGCGCGGCTGGACTGCCGCTGCTGAATATAATCATCCGGTACAAAATTAATCGTTGCCATATCCGTATTCTCCGCCAATCAGAACGGTTCTGTTTTCTACCCTTTCACTCCCTGTAAACTGAGCCCAAAGGCCAGAGACCAGTCCACCTTGGAATTGCGCCGATCAATCATCATCTTCTGCTCCACCGGGTCCACGCGAATGGCCGAGAGCACATCGCCGACCTGTGCGGCAATCTGCATCCGCTGGGCCAGCCCCGCAACCCCTTCACAGACAGCACGGCTGACTCCGCTTCCGGCCAGGAAAACCAGCCGCTCAATCGGGGCGGCAGACGGCATCGTTTGATAATAGCGGGCGCAGGCATCCAGCTCGGCAGTCAGCCGATGCATCAGACCGGCATCGTTATTCAGTTCAGCAAATCCGATGGGAACCACCCGCGCGAACAGAAGGGCCATCCCCCGGCAAATGACGACATTGCAGTGATGCGTGCCGACCGACATTAGTATCGACACGCGGTCCTGCTCGTGTTTCCGCCGGCAGAAAAACCTTGCATAACTCGTGATCATTGCCAGCGGCCACGGGATTATCCCCGCTACCTCCAGGCCGGCCTGTTCATAAATCGCCAAATGCACCTCCAGCGCCAGCCGACCTGCGCCCATCACAACAACCTCCACTTCCGGCCCTTTGGCTTCCGGAGGTTCAGCCAAAACGTACTTCAGCAGTCCTTCTTCGGGCTTAAACGGCAGTTTGGACTGGACTTTGGCAAAGGCGGCCTGTTCCATCGCCGCTGCCGAAGAGGCCCGAGGAACCCGGACCTGGTCGATAAACAAATCATCCGACGGCAGGGCTGTTATCACCTTGGCTCCTTTGAAGGAATTTTCGCGGACAATTTCCCGCAGGGCTTCCAGCGCCCACCTCTGCCAGTCCGGCGTGCCGAACTTGATTTCCTCCGGTTTGGTTTTGATTCCCCCGGCCTGAAGAAACAGACCCTGACCGTTCTGTCCGAGCTGAACCGCCCGCAGATGACCGCTGCCTAAATCCACTCCGATTGGACCGTACTTCTTACCAAACATATTCAGTTCCCTGGCACATGGCCTCTAAACTCCCTGTCTGCTCCCCCACCCGTGCCTTCGCATACATAAAACCGTCAAAAGACATTTTGTCTCTGCTCTTTCGTCGTCAGGAATCCCCTTCAACATTAGCACGCTTCCTGAGAGCTTGTTCCGACAATACCGCCGGGGTATTTAAAGTGTACATAATGTTCGCCTTTTCCGTCTCTTTCCGGCAAATTGTCGTGCCGGCAGGTTTTCCGTCTGATAATAACGCGGAAACTTTTCTTAAAACGGCCGTCGGAATCTGCACCCAATGTCAATGCACGGTTTTTCAAAACAAAATCAGGAACAGAGATTCCGAGAAGGAGAAAGGGCGGAAGAGTTTAGTCCTATAAAAAAAGAAGAAAAAGAAAGAATGAGGGAGAGAAATGTCTTCTTTGAACAAAATCACTCGGCCTTCAGAGAGCGGCTCATCAAAGCCGAGATGGCCTCCTTTGCCGTCATCCGGCCGGACACAACAGCCAGCACCGCCTCGGATATCGGCATCTCCACCCCCCATTTGGCCGCTAGGTCCACCACCGAACGGCAGGTCGTCACCCCTTCCACAACGCCCGCCGTCTGTGCCAGGGCCTCCGCAGCAGTCATCCCCCGTCCGATTCGCTCACCGAAGGTACGGTTGCGTCCTTTTGGAGAGATGCAGGTTGTGACCAAATCGCCCAGCCCGCTTAAGCCCGCAAAGGTGCTCTCCTGCGCCCCCATCGCCACGCCCAGCCGCTTGATTTCCGCCAGTCCCCGCGTAATCAGAGCGGCCTTGGCATTGTCTCCGGCCCCGATGCCGTCAATTCCGCCGGCGGCAATGGCAATCACATTTTTCATCGCACCGGCCAGCTCCACCCCTTTTAAATCGCTGTTGGTATAAACTCGGAAAAAGGGAGTCGAAAAGGTCTTTTGAAGCGCCTCTGCCAGATGCAAATCTTCACAGGCCGCCGTCGCCGTAGCCGGCAGTCCCCGCATCAATTCCTCCGCAATCGTCGGCCCTGACAGTGCGGCAAACGTTCGGTCCGCTCCGAGGACGTCCGCCAGAATCTCCGACGGACGAAGCAGGGTGCCGTTTTCGAGCCCTTTGGTTACGCTGACAATCGGCACCTTCGGCGGCACAAACGGCTTCAGGCGGCTCCAAACGGAGCGAACATACTGACAGGGAACCGCCGAGACCAGCAGCTGGGCCCCTGCCATTGCTTTGGAGTCATCCGGCTCCAGCCGCAAATCCTCCGGCAGCCGATAGCCGGGCAGAAAGCGGGTGTTTTCCCTCGCTTTCTCAAATTGAGCCAGCTGAGCGGCATCATACCCCCACAGCGTTGTCCGGACCCCGTTGCGGCACAGCAGCATCCCGCAGACGGTCCCCATCGCACCATCACCGATAATCGTTACCTGTCGAAACATACCGACAGTAAAGCATACAAAGCGGTGTTTGGCAAGAAATGTTCGCAGGTTTGCCGGACGGATTAGAGGCAGACTTCTTCGGGCTGGGCTCCCAAATGACGCAGATGCGGCAGCTGATTTCGGCCCAGCCACCCTTCCAGAAGCACCCCCTGCTCATCGTAGCATTCCTTCAGACCCGCCGCATGCGTTCGCAGAAACGTAATAATCCTGCCCTCCGAAGGTGCACAGCGAAGGCGGATATAGATATTCTGTCCTTTGACGTAATCCAGAACCCGCTGCGCCAGCAAATCCAGATTCAGTCCGGAGCGGGCCGAAATGCACAGGGCATCCGGATAGACAGACTGGAGAGAATCGAACAGCCCTCCGTCGGCGATACGGTCGCACTTGTTCAGCAGCAGCAGAACAGGTTTTCCGCCGCAGCCGATTTCCTCCAGAACCTTCTGGACACTTTGAATCTGGTCAAAGGCCTCAGGGCTGGAGGCATCCGCCACGTGAAGCAGCAGGTCGGCGTGGACGGCCTCTTCGAGCGTGGCCTTAAACGAAGCAACCAAATGATGCGGCAGCTTGCTCACAAACCCGACGGTATCGCTCAAAAGCACCTCCAGACCGCCGTCAATCCGCCACTTGCGGGTGCGGGTATCCAGCGTCGCAAAAAGACGGTCTTCCACGAGCACATCGGCCCCCGTCAGGGCATTCAGAAGGGTGCTTTTGCCCGCATTGGTATAGCCCACCAGACAAATCTTGAAAAAGTCTTTTCGACCGGCGATTTCCCGCAGAATCCGCCGGTCAATCTCGGCCAGTTCGCGTTTTAGGTCTGTAATGCGTTTGCTGACGAGTCGGCGGTCGATTTCGAGCTGCTTTTCACCGGTACCGCGTGTGCCGATACCGCCGACCGCACCGGCCGCCGTACCGCCCCCCGCACCGGCCACATTATCCAAATGGCTCCACATCCGCGTCAGACGAGGATAGGTGTATTCGAGCTGAGCCAGCTCCACCTGAAGTTTGGCCTGTTTGGTTTGTGCCCGCGTGGCAAAGATATCCAGAATCAGTTCGCTGCGGTCCAGAACCCGCACTTTGACGATTTTTTCGAGCTCCCGAATCTGTCCGGGCGTCAGGTCGTTGTCAAAGATAACCAGATTGGCCTGGGTTTCCTGAACCTTTTGGGAAAGATATTCGGCCTTGCCTTTGCCGATATAAGTAGAGGGATTGATGCGGCTGAGCCGCTGCTGGAGGCGGCCTACGACTATCGCCCCGGCACTCTCCGCCAAGGCCGTCAATTCCGCCAAATTATCATTTTTGTTCTGACCGTTTTTATCCTTCGGATAGGCCCCGACAAGAATGGCGCGTTCCTGCTGGACCTTAATATGCTCTCTGATTTTTTCCAATTCCCGTTAAAATACCTCCAAAAACAAAGTCTTTCTTGTTTGTCTATTATAACATTTCTTTGATAGAAAAGAAAGGTTCGCTAATCGGCCAGTTGGAATCACAGGAACAACTCGCGCCCTTAAAAGCTATAACGTATTGCTGCATAAAGATTTGTGTTGTCCCGAAACTGCCCAAAGAAGGTGTTTCGATAGTCGCCGAAAAAGATATTGGACCCCATTTCCATCGACCAGCGGTCGCTGGCTTTGTAGTGCACGTTCGGCCGCAGATAGGCATCCTTGTCGGAGGGCGAATAATACCCAAAGAAAGAAAGCGTCAGGTTCTGGTTCATCAGCAGTTTGGTCAGCCGCAGCGTCAGAACATGGCGAAACTCATCCCGCGTCATTCCCGGCGACTGCTTGTAGGCGTCATAATCGAGCATTTGCTCCACATAATACTGCATTCCGGCCGTGAAATCCGTGCCGATTTCCTGCGTATAGCCGAGCAGATACCGCATCTCAGAATTAGCCGTCATCGGGTCATCCCCGTTTTCATCATCGCGCGACTGATAATAGCCGATTTCCGCATTCCCAATGCCCTTGCCGACCTGCCCGCGGACGCTGGCGCCGTACACATTCAAATCCGGAAACGTTGCCAGACCGGCTGCATTCTGCCCGGCAGGACTTTTCCAGAACCCATGATAACCGTACAGGGCAAACTCGTAATTGTTGATGTTTTTGTACAGCCGCAGGGCCACTTCATCATCCCGGAACCAGCGGTCGGGCTTGTCGGTATGGATGTGTACATCCTCCCCCGCCGTTCTTCCCAGATTCGAATTCCAGTAGGAGATTCCCTCACCCCGAATGAACTGATCGCTGTCAAACTGGGGGGTATAGACTATATCCAGATTCGCCAAATCATGAAAGAAACTCACCTTGACCGCATCAGAGGGGGCTTTTAAGTATTCCGAATCGCGGCCGATAAAGAAGGACTGCCAGTCTTTGGGAAACAGGTCATTGATAAACAGCAAATCTCCCGTGCCCCAGGTGAGAACCTGTCGGCCCAGTTTTACATCCATCGTATCGCTCGGACGGAAAAACATCCACGTCTCGCGCGTCTGGTAGCGGCCCTTTTCCTGAACCCAATCCCCAAAGACATCGCCTTTGTATTTGAACTCCGCCCAGTCTGTATAGGTGAACAAATCGAGCTGGAAGCGGGTTTCCATCACAGACATATCCTTCTGATAGCGGTCATTCTGCAGGCGATAGCCCCCGCGGGCCTCCCAGAAGCCGTGCACCTCCGGCGGGGCCCATTGACTCCAAAACGACTGTTTCTGAACCTCTTCGCCGCTTGCCGCCGCAATGGTCCAAAGCAAGACTGCCGCTGCACATCCTCCCGGAATCGTTCTCATCGCATCGCCTCCCGCGGCGGACGCCGCAGATAGCGTTCCGTAAACAAATCGTCATTCAGCCCGAGATTGTACTGGACATTGCTGAACTTCATTTCCGTCGTGCTGCCGGTTTTGAGATCTTTGACGACCGATTCGGTCACCGTCAGATACTCCACCTGCCGGTCGCCTTCTTTGGCGGAAATCGGTTCAACCTTTTTGGCCTCGATGACTCGATAAAGGGTGCCACTTTTGTCGAAATATTCCATCTTCATCGGCATATAGGTCTTGCGGTCGATTTCCACCGTGAAATAGGAAAACTCAACAGAGGCCGGATTTTTCGGCGTGTTTTTAATCAGAAAACGCTCCTCGGTCACCTGAGTCAGCTCGTGGACATCTTCCTCCAGACTTCGTCCGGAAACGTCTTCATAGAGAAAATCGGAGCCGACAAAGCTGGTTCGCTTATCCGAGGCAGCGATGCGGTTAACCAGGTCCAGCGAGGGCAGATACAGCCAGCGGTCATCGTCCTTGTCGAGAGCAGCAAACTTGTGTACCATAAAGACCATCCTCCGGACATCCGGCGGCTGCAGGAAATACACGAAATATTTCTGGTTGCCGCCGTCACCGTTTTTGCGCAGGATGATAAACTCCCGGGTGCGGACATTGCCGTTTTTGTCGGTAATCTTCATCAATACGGCGCTCTTGCCGTCCAGGCCCTGATAATAGGCCATATGATTGGCCCGCTGGACAATTTCATCGACAGAAGGGACCGCTTCTGCCTCCTGAGCCGCCGCCGGCAAAGCCGCCAAACCGGCCGTCAGCAGAACCGTCAGCCAACATACGAGTGCTTTCATAGCATTCTCCTTTCTATCCTCGAATTCCAAGTTTTCGCAGGAAAGTCATCATCGGACACCAATTGGTAAAGGCCGACTGCAGGAGATTGGCTCCCACAAAGGCCGTAAACCAGAGCCAGTACAGACTGTGCACAACCGCCAGCCCGACACTGAGCAGGACAAAAAACCCTGCAATCCCGCGCAGCATTCGTTCCACCGTCATATTTTACCTCCCTTCTTCGGAAGAAACAGGTTTTTCTGATTCGGTTATCCGGCAGGCCTGCCGGCGGGACAGCAGCCCGCAGGTCAGAGCCAGCAGCGGAATCAAGCCCAGACTAATCCAGGTAAGTTTCCCGACACCCACGTGCCAGTACTGATGAACATTCAGTGCAATCAGGACGACGGTTGAAAGCGAAATAACCAGACAGAATCCGCAGTTGCAGCTCGCACCGACCGGCTGGGCAAGCGGGCGAAACAGGACTTTTTCTCCGATTTTCAGCAAAGCCGGCAGCACCAGCAGCGTAACCACACCCGACAGGGCCATAATTGCGCACAGAAAGATGCCCACAGTCTTATACGGCACCAGCGGCGCCGCCAGCAGCGGCAGAAAGCCGATGGCAATCACCAGCACATTGCGGGTGATGGCCCGGGCCGGTTCGCCGAACATCTCCTCGGATACCTTCTCCCACGACCCGACCTTTTTGTAATGCTCCCGCGCCCGTTCGAGGAAATGGATGGCAAAATCCACCGCCATTCCGAGCGTCAGGGCGCTGAGCACCGCCACGGGCATATCATAATCCTTGCCCAGCCAGCCGATCAGACCGTAGATCATCACAATCGTGATGGTCAGCGGAATCATGCAAACCAGACCCCACAGGACCGAACGGAACAAAATCGCCATCATAATAAAAACCACCAGAAAGCTGCCGAGGAACGACTGGAGCATCCCCCAGACCATCTTGTTCTGCCAGATGATATTGATATAAGTCAGCCCCGCCCACTGATGCTCCAGGGCAATCGGCGGCGGACTGTTCTTCCAGTATTCCTCCACCGCCCGCACGACCCGCTCCATATCGCGGTTGTCGCCGCTGGTCAGCTGCATCCAGATAACCGCCTCGGTCATTTCCTGCGTCGTCATATGCCACAAATCCTGCGGACGATGGCTGTTCTGGTACTGGATCAGACATTCCGCCACCTGCTCGAGTTTCTCCGGAACCCGGAAACTTTCCGGCCGACCGTCCACCAGTTCCTGATTGACCTTCATCACAATATCCGCAATGGAATTGCTCTTGCCGACCAGGCCGGCTTTTTCCAGATGGGTCTGAAGCTCCTTCATCCAGACCAGAACCTCCGGCCGTTTGAACGGCCGAAGCCGCTCCCGCTCCACCCCGAAAAAGGCCTCCAGTTCCTGCCAGCCGTAAAAATCCGCATCAGAGGCCTGCTCCATCTGGGTCTGAGCAAACCGGCTCATCTCTTCCATCAGAGCCGACGCCGTCAGGCCTTTGGACGCCAGTTCGTGCAGTTTGTTCACAGCCGAGGCGGCGGCCTTCTCGATGGACGGTTCTTCCGCCTTGCGGCTTTGGACAAGCTGCCGGAGATGTTGTTCAACTTCCTGAACAAACCCCGCCTGGGCGGTCTGTTCTTCAGGACCGCGGAGCACCAGATAAGCCATATAGGTTCCGCCGAAATGCTTATTCAGGGCAATATCGGCCTGGCGAATCGGATGCCGCATGGAAAACCATTTGACCGGATTGTCGTTGATGACAATCTGCGTAATGCCGTACACAGCCCCCGCCGACAGCAGCACCAGTACCGCCAGAATCGGCTTGGCCTGCCGAACCGTCATTCGTCCGGTGCGGGCCAAAAGCCGCGTCAGCCAGGTATGGGCCTCTTCCTGATGCACCGCCAGACCGAAGTTGGCCAGCATTCGTTCCGGAAGGAGCATCACATAAGCCGGAACGAACGTTACGGTAAAGACCCAGGCAATCATAATCCCGATCGACACAAACACACCGAATACCTGCACCGGCGGAATCGGCGTCAGGGCCAGCGACAGAAAGCCCGCCGCCGACGTGAGCGATGTGTACAGCATCGGAACAAACAAGATGTGCATCACTTCGAGAATGGTCTGCCGGCGGCCTTTTTCTCGCGTATAGCGGTCAAAAAACTCCGACAGTATATGGACCGAATCAACCACTGAAATCGGCATCAGAAAGATGGGAATCATCGAGCTCATAATATGAACCGGATAGCCGAACCCGATCAGAAGCCCCATCGTCGTAATCACCGACACCATCGCGATAATCATCGGGGAAAGAATCAGCACCAGCTTGCGGAAAAACAGCAGCATCAGAAGAAAAATGGTGAGCATCGCCAGCGGCGCCGAAACCGCCATCTGAATGAACATCTCCACCCCGAAAGTATCCTCCGCTACGGGCAGACCGGTAATATGATACGACTCGGTTCCGCCCAGCTGCGCAATCTTCTTATTCAGGGCCGAGTACACCCGATAACTGAGGTGTTTGTCAGTGAGGGGCAAAAGCAGCATCAGCGCCTTGCCGTCTTCCGAAACCATCGTGCCGCGCAGAAGCTGATTGGACATCACCTTGTCGCGAATCTCCAACGCTTCCTGGTCCGTCTTCGGCGGCTGCGGCATCAGCCATTCAAACCGCACCATCCCGCCGCCCCCTTCGATATGGTCAATCAGCGAAGGAGCAATGATGTCCACTTCCACCACACCGGCCTGTTTGCCGGGGTTTTTCGGGTCGTCCCAGCGAAGCGTCTTGGCAAATTCCGTCAGTTCATACACGCGGGCAAGTGTCGCGGCATTAAACACGCCCGCAGGATGTTTTTCATTAATCACCCCCAGCACCACAATGTCGCTCAAGTCGAACCACTGCTTGGTCTGATTGTGAAAAACCCGCACCGGTTCATCCGACGAAAGCATATTCTCCGGGTCCGTATCGACCCGGATCATCGGAATCATCACAGCACAGGCGATCGTGAACAGAACCATCGTCCAAGTAATCCATTTGGGATGGTCCGCTGAAAAAGCAATAATTTTATCCCTGAATTCCATTGCTGCTCCTTTCTTCTCCGCAATCAGACAACACAAAATTCTTCTTTCAACTGTTTGGCCGTTTGGGAATCCGCTGTCTGCCGGCGGGCAACCGAACACCAGGTCTGATAGCCGCCGCTCAGATTGCGCACATGAAATCCGTTTTGCAGGAGAATCCGTGTGGCCGCATAACTGCGCACCCCGACGCCGCAATAGGGATAAATCGTGCGGTCTTTGGGCAGCTCACCCAGACGCTGCCGCAATTCGTCCAGCGGAATATGGACCGCACCCGGGACATGGCCGCGCTTCCATTCCCCGTCCGTGCGGACATCCAAAACAAAATCTCCCTGCTGGAGGTCTTCAAAATGCGCCAGCGGCATCGTCCCATCCAGCACGTTGGCCCCGACAAAACCGACCATGTTAATGGGGTCTTTGCCGCTGCCGTACGGCGGAGCATACGCCAACTCCAGCTCCATCAGGTCAAAAACAGTCATTCGCTTTTGAACCGCCGCCGCCAGCAAGTCGATGCGCTTGTCCACCCCCTCCCGGCCGACAATCTGGGCACCCAGAATCCGCCCGTCCGGTTTGCTGAACAGCACTTTCATATGCAAAGGAGCCGCCCCGGGATAATAACCCGCATGATGGGCCGGATGCAGGTAGATTTTCTCATAGTCTATTCCCGCCTTTTTCAGGGCCGCTTCCGAAGCTCCCGTCATCGCCGCAGTCAGGTCAAAAACCTTCAAAATGCCGGTCCCGATGGTGCCGCCGTACCGGCGATTTAGACCGCAGATATTGTCGGCCGCCATCCGTCCCTGCTTATTCGCCGGACCGGCCAGCGGTATCAGGGCCGCACCGTCAAGAACCGGATGTTTTACCTCAATCGCATCGCCAATTGCATAAATCGACGGGTCGCTTGTTTGCAGGGTATCCGACACTTCAATTCCCCCCAAAACCCCCAGTTTCAAGCCGGCCTCTTTGGCCAGTTTTACTTCCGGCTTGACGCCGACGGATAAAATGGCAAAGTCGCACTGCAAAAGCATCCCGGATTTCAGACGCACGCGAAGAGCGTCGGCCGTTTCCTCAAAAGCCGCAACGCCGTCATTCAGCCACAAGGCGACATTCTGCTGCTGCAAATGTTCCTGCAGATAGAAGGCCATCTCCGGGTCCATAGCGGCGGGCAAAACAGATGGGGCCAATTCGACAACAGCCGTCAGCAAACCGCGATGGCGAAGATTTTCCGCCATTTCCAGCCCAATATATCCCCCGCCGACAATCACAGCTCGCTTGGGACGACTAGTCTGAATAAACGAATCAATCGCATCCACATCCGGAACAGTCCGCAGGGTAAAAATCCGTTTTGAGCTGATTCCCGGAATCGGCGGTCGGAATGGTTCAGCCCCGGGAGAGAGGATCAAAAAATCGTAGGATTCCCTGTATGTCCTTCCACTGCGGCGGTCCAGAATCTCGATTTGTTTGCCGGCACGGTCTATCCGAACGGCCTCATTCTGAACCCGGACATCCACTCGGTACCGCTTGGAGAAGCTTTCCGGCGTTTGCAAAAGCAAATCCTGGCGATTGGGTATCGTTCGCCCCAAATAATACGGCAGACCGCAGTTGGCAAAGGAAATGTAGGGTCCCCGTTCGAGCAGGATAATTTCGGCTTGTTCATCGAGACGGCGAAGCCGTGCCGCCGCTGTAGCCCCGCCCGCTACTCCTCCGACGATCACTATCTTGCGACTCATTTGATGGCCTCCGCAGATGGAATCAGGGTTCACAATGATTATAAACACAATCGAGAAGATGAATCACGTTTTTATTTTTGATGCGGTAAAAAACATTGGTCCCTTCTCTGCGGCACTCAAGAATATCCTTATCCCGCAGGATGGCCAGCTGCTGGCTGACTACGGCCTGCGGACAGCCGATTCGCTCCATAATCTTATTGACGCACAGCTCTTCGTGGGCCAGCGCCTCAATAATCTGAAGGCGAATCGGATGAGCCGCCGCCTTCAGAACCGCCGCCGCTTTTTGAGCAATTTTCGCATCCATAATTTTGTCCTCATACATACTAATATCTTTATATCTTTATAATCATATATTTAGAAAAACTCTTTTGGTTCGAGACTTTTTAAAATAATTATATCTTATTATATAATAAGATTTTATGTCTCTTTGAATTGAAAAAAATTGAAACGATGACGGATGCCCCCAACTTTGACGAAAACAAAGAATGCTTTGTATTTAAAATTTATAGGTCATAGAGACCCCAACCGACGGTGCATGGGAACGAAATGCCCCGCTGGCACCATAATTCCGCTTATTCAAATCCTTGTCGAAAATTCCAAGCAGATTCATCCCATCAACTCGAAAGGTTAGGTTTTGATTGGGTCGATACTGAAGTCCTAAATTCAGATAATAATTGCCCCGGTAGCCGCGCTTCCAGTCTGGATCAATCGGATAATACTCGTTCTGACTTAGCTGGTATTCGTCAAAATCTTTCAGACCGCCGAATCCCCAGTAAATCCGCATCGAACCGTCTGCGGACCATTGTTCGGTCAGTTTGTGCTGAAAGGTCAGCTTCGTCACATGATTGGACCACAAGGCCCCGTCATCCCCATACCCATAGGCCTGCGAGGTAATAATGGTGGTCTGCCCCGGCGCCAGCGAAAAATCATACAATTTGGCAAATCCGTGTGAAAGGGTGAATCGTGTTGCTTCTGTATGATAAGAGGCCTCTAATTCAACCCCCCAGTTTCGCTGAGTCCCCACCGGCACAGCCGCTCCGGCGGCCGCCGAATAGGAAATCAATTCCAGATTATAGTGCCAGAATAACGAAGCTGCCAAATCCAGGTTCTCGCTCTGGACACGTTCATACCGCAGCTCAACATTATCCAGAATTTCCGGGTCACCGTCCGGCAGATTGACCAATGCATTCGCCCGCATTTCTTCTTCAAAATTTGTCCGCACGGAACGCGCCCATAAAAGCTTATAAACATCTCGTTTCGTAGGAGCATAAATGAGCGAAGCCCGCGGAGAAAACAGCCGGCTGCTGTAAGTATGATCGTCAATACGTCCCCCAAAAAACGCGGTCCATTGTTCACTGATTGTCCACTGGTATTCCCCGAACAGCGAATATAAATTTGTCGACCAGCGGCTCATTGGAACCCCGGCATTGGCCATCGCATCATCTGTAAAATCCATATCCGGATATCCATGGGCTTTTAGTCCCAGTTCATGATGCGAAACCTCAACCCCCAAGGCCGCCCCATGAGAGTCATTGAAGGAATGGCGAATCATGGCCCGCCCGTAGTATTCATCTTCTCGAAAGACCTCGTTAAACCAGTTCACAGTCCGGCGCCGATAATCGAACAAATCATAACTGAATGCCAGACTCAAATCCGTCTGTTCAGACAAATTCGTCTCATATCCGACATATCCCGTCAGCTGCTGATACTGATAAAAATTTTGTTCCAGCGGCGACGATGCTTCATACTCCGGATACCAGATAATACCAGGATCCCCCCAGTCTCCGCTCCAGTCCGGGGGAAAAATCGGTAACCAGTTTCCCGTCATGCGGCTTCTGATATAATCCGTCCATCCGTAAGGAACACGCGCCAAAGCCCCCGTCGCCCATGGAAATTGCTGCCCGCCGCGCGTATAGCGCAGCCAATATGTCCAGTTTCCCTCATCGTACTGAGCAAACAATTTGATCGGCGGCAATCCCCGCGCAGCTGCTTGATCTGCGGGCATATTGATACGGGTCATCGCTTCCCCGGCGGCCGTACCGTCTCCCGGAAGATACGGAGCGCCGGGAGACTCATTCCAGCCAAAATCAGACGTGGTCGGAAAATCAAATCCATAATGCACGGGGGCATCATACTTGTCCGCTCCGTTGTATTTACCGATGCCCACATAGGTAAACAGTCCGCTGTCTCCGTCTGCAAAACGGCGGCCGTGCCGAATTTCCGTTGAGTAAAACTCCTCCACCGCGCCGCTGCGGAAAGTCACATCCGTCCCCTCAAACGTCAGCCCGCTGTGCGTAACAATGTTGATGACCATCGAGACCGCCCCCGGACCGTACAAAGCGGAACCGGGCCCTCGGATAATATCAATATGGTGAATATCCTTCAGAAGCACCAGGTCCCGCTCGCTGATTGCCCCGTAATGCATTCGGTCGTTCATCACTTTCCCGTTCACGGTCAGCAGATACTTATCGTCCCGGTCGCTGATGATTCCCCGCAGTCCCAGATTATCCGGCTCCCACGTATTGCGAAGCCACTGCAGGTTGGGAACGTAAATATCCAGCAGTTCAAAACAGACTTCGGGCGCCGGAGGCCTCGATCTGCTCTTCTGTAATGGTGGTAACCGCCGCCGGCACCAGACGCGGCGATGATTTGGTCAGAGAGGCCACAGAATCCAGCCGGACTTCCATTAACTGTTCCAGCGACATATCAAAAAAATTATCCGGTGTCGGCTCAGCCGGTTCAGCTGCATCTAAAAAACCCGACAAACAAACCCCTGCCAGCACCCCCAGGAACAATATCCCAAGACGATTCATACTGTACCTCCTGTTTCCATTTACTCTGCAAATCTCCCCGGCCGCCGACCCTCGAAACGAAAAATCGTCCTTTTTACCTTGCGATATAATGTGCTTTGATTTCCTGAAGAGGAAAAACAGCAAATATTTGCTCCAAAACGTGTGTTTTGTTCCTCCAGAGTCCGATAAGGGAGCAAAAAAATCGACTTAAACCGGTCGTTTTTTTTGCCGATAACCAAGGTGTTCTGTTTCGAGAATCCGATTCTTCGAAGGGAACCCTTATGCGGTCGGCGCCGGAAAAAAAGGGGGCTCCAGCGGCGCAATGGATTGTGCTTCTTCTTATGAGTACCGTTGTACGGGGGGATTCCGTATCCGGTCTTGAATCAAACGACCTCTACAATCTCTCACTGGAACAGCTGCTGAATATCGATATCTCTGTGGTATCCAAAAAAGAAGAGACTCTGTTTGAAGCCCCGGGTGTAGCCGTTATCGTTCCGCAGGAGGAATGGAACCTCTTCGGCGACCGCACGCTCTTTGGGCTGATGCAGCGGCAGCCCAGCATCTATACCCGCAGTTCCTTTGTCTTCTCCGACAACCTGGCGGGCTTCCGCGGGAATATGTCCACCCATGCGGAAATGCATACGCTGATTCTCATCAACAACCGGCCGGTCCGTGAAAGTGCGCTCGGCTACAACTTTCCTCTCTATATGGCCTACCCGCTGGCGGCGCTGGAGAGCGTGGAGATTATCCGCGGCCCCGGTTCGGTTCTCTACGGCACCAACGCCTTTACCGGCGTAGTCAATCTGAAAACCCGACGCATCCCCGAAAAACCCGAATGGACGCTTTCCGGAATGGGCGGCTCTTACGGGTATTATCAGGGTACGTTTGCCGGAGGCGGACGGTTCGGCTCGCTGGGGCTGTTCGGAACGTTTCAGTCGCTCGGTCAGCAGGGAGAACCCTACAAGATGTTCGACGGTCTGGGAGTACCGGGCCGCGATGACCGCCACAGTCGGAACTTTTCCGGAACACTGCATTTGTCTTACGAGGACTTCACCGCGGACGTTTTTGCCGCCGACATCGACACCTATTCGATGGGTGTGATGCCCTTCTGGTCCAATCCGCACCACGAATCACAAACCAGCCGGCTGTTCTCCAATCTCGGCTGGCGGCATCCTCTGGCGGACTCGGTTGAACTGGAACTGAATCTGACCTACAACCAGCAGAAAGACAGTCTGTCCAGCCCTGCTCCCCTGAAAATTGGCACCAACAGCGAGGATTGGCTCGGAGAAGTCACCCTTTATGCCGAGCCGTCCGAGGCCCTCAACCTGGTCTTCGGCTATCTGAAAGAACGGCGGCGGAACTTCCGTGCAGACAAGGACCACTTCCAGTCCATCCCGCCCTACAAATATTACCCCCAAAGCGCCTACGCACAGGCGGATTATAAACTCGGGACGTGGGCCAAGTTCATTACCGGAACCCAATGGAACGAATCCGGACAGGGCAGAGAAGACTTTGTGTTTCGTCACGGTCTGATTCTGACCCCCTTCGAACGATGGGGAGTCAAGCTGCTGTACGGAGAGGCCTTTCGGGCCCCCGTGGCGATGGAATCGGACCTGTATGACCCGCCGATTCTGACAGGCAATCCCAATCTGGAACCGGAAACCATCGCCACCTATGATGCACAATTGTTCTATCACACGGAAAAAACCTTTGCGGCTCTGACGGTCTTTCAAAGCACCATCGAAAAACTGATTATTTACGACACCTCCGTCTCACCGTGGTCCTATATGAACGGCGGCAAACAGACCTTCAAGGGACTCGAATTCGAATGGAAGCACTATTTGTCGCCGCGCTGGCAGATTCTGGGGTCATACCTGCATCAGGAAAATCAGGCCGATGCGGGACTGAATCCCACCGTCGTGCCGGAAAACATGTTTAAAACGGGGACCGCTTACGAATGGGAAAAAGGGTCTGTGGGAATCTTTCTGACCCACTTCGGCAAACCGCCGCAGGTGGACTCGCCGCTGAACGTCAACCCAAACCCGAAGGCCGTCACTCTGCTGTCCGTCAATCTGCAAATAGACATCTCGGACTGGACGGGAATGAAAAAAGGACGTTCCACCCTGATGCTCAAAGGAGAAAACCTCCTGAATGACAAGGAATTCGCTCCCACGTTCGCCTACACCGGCACACCCAACTCGTTCCCCTACTGCGCCGGGAGAACGTTTTATGCCGGCGTAAAAATCACCTTTTAAAAAAGAACAGGGCCGCATCGCTAAGCGAAGCAGCCCTGCTGACTTTGCCGAAAAAAGACCGTTTTACTGTTTGCTGACGGTAATCACACCGGCGGAATAGGCCGGCATCCGCAGGCGAAGGGTCTGACCGCTTACACCGACGACTTTGGCCTGGACGTGCACCGCATTCGGTTCCGCCAGCGTGTTTCGGGCATACAGACTGCCCGGCGCGACATAATGCATCACAGCCGTTTGAGGCACAAAGGAGCTGTCAATCTCAAACGCCAGCGATTTGGCCGTCGGGTCCGGATTGACCACCCGAATGGTTAAGGTCTGCCCATCTTCCGACAGTACACTGACCACATTCAGGCTGCTGTCCTGGCCGGTTGTCTGAACGCAATACGGGGCGTAATGGTCGCGCCACAGTTTCATTACGACGTAATTGGGAGCCGGGAACCAGCCGGTATGGTCAAAATTGATAAAGGCGTTATCCCAGCCGCTGGCCGAGGTGTGCCGCAGGAACAGAGCGGGACCGCCGATTCTGAAGTTGGCCCCCTGCCGTTCAAAGGTATTCAAAATCCCGCCGGCAAACAGGCCGGTCCGCCAATCCGTACTCTGGGCGTTCCATTCCGAGTTGTAAATCTTGATATTGGGATTGGCGGAGGCAGCAATTCGGCCGGCCAGATTGACCAGATAGTTCTCATAGTTCACCGGCCCGGATTTAAAGCCGCTTGGGTCCTCATAGTAGTGGACACTGATAAAATCAATCAGCGAAGCACAGCCGTTCAAAATGTCCTGATTCCAGCTCTGGTCATAGCCGCCGCTGCCGACAGCAATCAGATAAATCGGCACCCCCAATTCATCCGCCTTGGCCCGCATAGCCGGGGCAAACAGCTGAACGCGGGCGATATAGGCCGCCGATCCGGCCGCCCAGGTCTCATTGTCAAGTTCCCAATACACCACATTGTACGGCTCCGGATGACCATTGGCCGCCCGCACAGCACCCCAATAGGTTGTCTGTGCATCCCCGTTGCAGTATTCCATCCAATCGAGGGCGTACTGCAGATACGTTTCCGGCGTATCCGGACTTAACTTCCACTGCGCCGGGGCACCGCAGGCACTGTTCAGAACACCGGTGTTGATGCACAGGAGGGGCTCGGCGCCGATACGCTCGCACATCCGCAGAAACTCATCGGTTCCGAAGGAGTTGGTGTCCTGGTCATCCCACATATAGGCACTGTACTTGCGGCGCTGATGCTGCGGGCCGATTCCGTCCTTCCAGAGATACAGCGAAGCAAAACAGCCGCCCGGCCAGCGGATAATCGTCGGACGCAGGGCCTCCACCGCCGCCAGCAGGTCCGGACGATAGCCGCCGACCGCCAGCGCATCAGCTCCCATCATACTCACCTGATCGATATATACCGTTCCGGTGCCGAGCAGAACAATCCGCAATGAACCGTTATTGGTCGTGCCGCTCGAGACAATCTGGAACGGATATTCGGTCCACTGAGCTGTTGGAGTCGGCAAATCCGCCTGCCCGAGCACGGTCGAACCGTCCATGAGCTGGACGCGAACACCCGCGGCCAGCGTCCCCTTCATCCACAGCGAACCGCTGTACACCTGCGGGACAAACTTAAAGTTGTCCTGCTGAAGGCCTGCACCGGCAGAGGCGGCTGTAATTTTTACACTCACGCTGTCATTGAGGGCATCGGTATCCGCGGAGGCCGTACCATTGCCGAAGAACGTCCAGTTTTTCGCCGCAAACTGACCCGACGGCAGGGTCGGCAGTCCGCTGAACAGGACCGTCGAATCCGTCAGCGAAACAACCTGAATGTTTCGATAGCGGGCCTGCGTCGCCCACGTTCCTAATCCGACCATTCCGGTCAGGTGCGGACTGCTGCTGTCTGTATAGTCAAACAGCTGGGTATCATTGAGCCAGACCTGGAACCGATTGCCTTCACAGCGGATTCGAATGGAATACCAGACTCCGGTGGAAATGCTGCCGGAAACATAGGAGGTTACCACGCTTCGGCCGCCGTTGACTTCTTTTTCGATGGCGTGCTGGGTATTGTTCCAGCCGCCGATATTGCACCAATAAAAATTGTTTGCATCCGAGGCCCGGAAGAGAATGAGAAAGGCCTCGTTTCCGCCGTCTTTTTTCGCCTCGAGCGTTAATTCATAATCCCCCCAGGACGGGTCGCCGAACTCCATATGGACATCCGTCGAAAGCGACGACTGAACCAGCTCATCGCCTTCAATCGACCACAACCCGCCGCCGCTGGAGGCATCCAGCTCAAAACTGCGGTTCCAAACCAGTTCACCCCAGAGACCGCCGTTGGCGGAATGATAGATGTGTTCGAGGAAATGCCCGTACACTTTCTCATCAATCGTATTCAGCACATTCGAAGGATTGACGGCAAAGGGCTGCGGAGAAATCTGAATGGAACGTTCATAGACGTCTTCCTGATAGACCAGCGTATCCCGCAGCCAGTCCCCCGCCAGCTGCTCCAAATCGAGCGGGGTTTCTGTAGTCAGCCAGACCCGGCTTAAAATTGCCAGGTCCTCCAAATCCACAAGGCAATCCAGATTGTAGTCGGCCTCCACATAGCCCCAGACACCGCAGACATCCTCATAAATGGAAACCTCGACCTCATAGAGACTGCCGTTATAGGCGGGGTCGCTGCTGGAAACCGTATGAACGATTCGTTCAGTTGTTCCCACCGAGCCGACATCGGCAATCCCCACCGTTACCGTCTGCGGCTGATTCCAGTTGGCAGGAGTAAAGGTGAGCACAATCGGCTGTCCGCCGCCATTTCCGACGGTCAGAGAGGCCGGCGGCTGAACCGTAATGACCACATTGGACGTCGGTGCAGCCAGAAGCTGAATCGTATAACTGTCGGTTCGGAACGGCTGACTGGTAAACAGGACCGTCCGTCCGTCGCTTTCGGTAAACTGAACCAGCGGCTCGCTGAGGGCATTGGGCCCCCAGGAAGCATGCTGAGCAATTTCGGCGGCGCTTAAGGCCGAATCCCAAATCCGAAACTCGTTGATGGAGCACTGCACATACGGGTCGGCATTGTAGAGACTGCGGGCCAGATAGGCATAGGTTGTGCGAAGCCGGCTGAGGGTGGTTGTGCCCAACTCCGCCGTGCCCTGCAGGACCCCGTCGATATAATAGGCCAGCACAGTCCCGTTGATGGTCAGGGCATAATAATGCTCCTGCCCGTCATTGAGTTCCGGGCCGTTGACGCCGACCTCATACGACCACGGAGCCGAACTGCTTTCTGTGTTGGCAATGGCCGCCCGTGAAACATCATTCCCGCGAGTTGTAGCTAACATCAGATAATCGCGTCCGTAGCCGTTAGTATAGCGGCCGCCGAATGCCGCCGTCATAGAGTAGCCCTGATTGAGCAGCGGCTGAGTGGACCACAGCTCGAGGGTAATCGCCGAATACGTATTAACAGCAATTGTCGCGGCCGGCAGATTCACATAATCATCCACCCCGTCACAAATCACCTGCCCGCCCGATACAGACGCTCCGTTCATCAATGTTCCATGCGCTGTACCAACACTGTCCGAGGCATCCGAAGTAAAACTGTACCGATGGCGAAGAGCTCCTGAGGCCAGACCCCAGGAAAAGACAAAGACCAAAAAAAACCCCACCCGCGTTTGTGTTTTCATAATACCCCCAATCGCAAGAAACAATCCATTTTCATTCCCCCCGCAGAATACACAAATCCGCTCCGGCACGGTTTGGAGCCGCGCCGGAGCGGTGAAAACTTCAACTCACTAAAACCAGGTCGGCAAAATCCTGCCGATTACTGGCAGGCACTGGCCGGATAGATACCGCACTTGAGCCACTCAGAAGCTATCAGCGCAAAATCAGCCAAAGTCACTTCGCAGTCATTGTTGAGGTCATACGTCGGTTTCCACCGGCAGAAGGGACCGGTATCGGCTACGTACAGGTCGGCTACCTGGTCCGGCGTCAAAGCATAGTTGTAAATCCGCACTTCATCCAGACCGCCGTTGTAGTAGGCATCCGCTGTCCAGGCACTGCGTCCAATCCAGCTGTTGGTACGGGTAACCACATTCGGTGTCTGAACCGTCCCGCTGGCCACCGGAATGCCGTCCTTGTAAATCACCGCCGCACCCGTTTCGGTCATCGTCACCGTAAACATCTGCCACTTATTCAGTTCCAAAGCTTCGACAGCATCCAGAATACCGCCCGATGAAGAAGATCCGCGATACACATGGAACCGCAGCGTCGTACCCGTCGAGACACGGCTGAAAAAGATGTTGTCGGCATTGGGACCATTGTTGAGCGAAATAAACCGAGCCCAGTCAGAAGCCGCCGCCGGATTCACCCACAGCGAGAAGGTCAGTCCGCCGGTAAAATTGTCAAACACATCCGGCATATCCACATACGTCGAACTGCCGGACAGGAAGATAGCCTGACCGACTTTACCCGCCGCATAACTGAAGCCCGTTCCGGTAGGCGTTCCATGGTTATTGCTGCCGGAGTAGTCGTTTGAATCCCCATTGAACGGATAGTAAACCAGCTGCCGCTTGACCGCCAGACGGACCGAATTGGACTCCTTGGTTCCGCCGGTATTGGTCGCCCGGGCAAAATACACGCCTTCATCAGCCACTTCCAGATTGGCGATACTCAGTGTAGTGATCCACTCATCCCCAACATTGGTCAGTGTAATCGTCACATCCGGATCCGCCCCTGTCACTTCTACATTGTTGCGGAACCACTTAACGGTCGCCGACTGGGTGCTCAGGAATTTTGCCGACAGAACCGCCGTTTCACCCGGGAAGGCGGCTGTATGAACCGGCTGAACCGTAAAGATCGGGCCTTCCGGAGCCGTTGTAAACTTGTACATCGGACCGACAAACCGTTTGCCTGTACCGGACTCAATCACGTCCACACGCCAGGCATAGGTTTTCTCCTTCACCAGAGAGGTCGCATTCAGAGACAGAGCCGTCGTGGTGGCATAGGGGGTTCCCGGATTCACGGTCAAAGCGTAATTGGGGTCAACAATGTTCGGGTCTGTGGAAATGAAGACTTCAAAATGATCAACGCTGATTCCCGAATTGACCGTCCAGCTGAGCGGGGTATAAGGATTGTAGGGAACATCCTGCGCATTGTTGGCCGGAGACATACTTAAAATCGCACAGTCCTGATAAAGATCCGGCCCCAGCTGATTGCTCAGGATTAACTGGGGCTCCCCAAAGGCATGGTTGTAAATTCGATACTCATTGACCAGGCCTGTCCAGGTTTGGTCCACGCTATAAACGCCTTTGCCCAAATAGGCCTTGGCTGTGCTGATATTGGCCAGAACGTCATCTCCGGTCGCCGAGACAATCAAAACGCCGTTGATGTAGTAGGAAATCGTTGTACCCGATACGGTCAAAACATAATGATATTGTTTCCCGTCTGCATACTCCGGACCGTCCACCCCGGTTTCATAATTCCAAGGGTTTGAACTGTTGGGCGTATTGGCAATAGCCACACGAGAACCCAGATTATCGCCTTGTGCACCGGTTGCAAACATCACATAATCCCGCCCGTATCCATTGGACCAGGTATCTCCAAAAGACGCCGTCATCGTAAACGGGTTATTGGTGTTCTGGGTTGCCCACAGTTCGAGCGTCAGCGCCGGATACGTATTAATCGCAATCGTCGATGCCGGCAGATTCACATAAGCACCCGCCGCATCCGTGCCGCCGAAAAACTGGATTTGTCCGGCGGAAATCACCGGATTGTTCACCAAAGTTCCGTTCGCCCCACCCACAGAGTCGCTGGCGTCGGACGTAAAACTGTAGCGGTGCCGCAGCGCCGCCGAGACCGGGCAGGCCAGCAGACCCGCCAAAACCAAAATCAACAATCGTTTCATAAGAATACCTCCACAAAAAACCTCTTGGGTTCGCGGCCTTGAAGATACACCCTCCAAAGCCCTTTCCTTCACGTACCCTTTTTCCTTAAAGAACAGTGTCCTGACTCACGAACATTCAATATTTTCAGGAACGCTTGCGTCCCAGCATCAGAGCCCCGAGTCCCAGCAACACCATCGTGGCCGGCTCCGGAATTGCAATGACAAACTGAGACGGATCCAATGCGGCGTTTGAAATAGCTACCTCGTCAATTGCACCATACCAACGGTCTGCATGGTAGCCATTCCACATTCCGCGACCAACAGACCAGGTTCCCGGCCAGTTATCACCGCCGGGCGTACCGCCGCCGATAGCCAGAGCGGTATTCGGACTTCCGCTAAGGGTCAGGTCAGTCTGGGCAACCAAGACACCCCCCAGATACAGCTTCAAGGTTGAACCGTCACAGACAGCGGCTATGTGATACCATTTCCCAAGCTGAAATGCACCTAATGCTGAAATTGCCTCATGCGTATAACCGGAGACGTCGGTATACTCGATCGCAACCACTTCATTGCCGGCCCCATAGTTAAAATTACGGACTGAAAGATAAAGAGGAGCTTTTCGAGAATCGACTGTAGAAACATCTCGGCCATCGCGTCCAATAATCGTAGCCGCCCAGGGTTGAGAATCCAGCTTCCCGACAGCTTCAATGGTCCAGGCGCTCGGGGTTATCGTCTCCAAATCAACGCCTGTCGGCTGGCTTTGGGCTGACCAGGTAAAAGCAGCCGGATAACTGCCGGTATTGAGAATGCTCAAATCACCGGCGGGACTATCCGAAACCCATTTGAATCCCGCCCAAGCATACTCCCAAGTGGTCAGGTGGTTGCCGTTACCGGAATGATCCGTTGCCGCCTGACGCCATACCGTCCGTCCATCTGAATCCGGAAGAGCCGCTTCCGGAGCTGCCCCCAGCTCAGGGTCATTAAAGGTCCAGTGGGCAAGCAAATCAGCCCAAACTGAAGCATGAACGAATCCCAAAACAATCATCACACACCACATCTTTTTCATCTTTCCACAACCTCCAAAAAAGTGAATTTCCCTGTTTGAAAAACCCAACCACACACTCCACACTTCACACGCTTTTTCCACACACTATGGTCTCAGCGACAGCACCGTCAGCGAATAGGGAGCAAACTCATATGAAAATCGGCTGCCGACGCCGTCAAATTCACTTTCTTTCGGGACAACCTGCTGCGGACGGTCAATCGTATTCTCCTCCTCCGCTCGGCCGCTGAGCACAGCCACTTCGGCCTTCGGGGAAAACGTCTTGCCTCCCTGAAGCTGTATGTCCGCCGAAACCGGCTTATCGGACGGATTGACTGCTTTGAGATAGACCCGCCCATCGGCCTCCTGCGTAACGGATACATACAGCCGCTGCGGCCCTTCCGATTTCACCTCGCTTTTCAAATAGCCCGTCCCTTTGTGCTGACTGAACAGCTTCTGCACATAATAATTCGGTGTCCCAAAGCAGGTCAGATTGTCAAACCAAATCAGGTTCGGCTTCCACTGCCAGGCGTCCACATGGGCCGAAAGCGGCGCATACGCCGTCATCACAACCACATCACCGTTGCGCTCCAGCCCCGTCAGAAACGCCGCCTCCGCCAGCGCACAAATCAGATTGTTGCGGTTTTCCGGACTGGCGACGCCGTGCGACATCGCCGCATACTCGCCCACAAAAATCTTCGGCCCCTGCCGGTCATAGGAATCATAGTGATCGAGCAGCTCAAACAACCGCGGATAGCGCCGATAAAAATGCTCATCGACGATATCGGGCTTTAAAATGCGCCACTGCGACCAGAGATACGCAATCTCGGCCGGGCCGTTGGGGAAAATCTCCGGCTCCGAACCGCAGCCGGCAATCAGCTTAATATCCGGATATTTTTCGCGAATCGCCTTTTCAAAAACCTTGTAGCGTTCGATATACTGCGGCCCCCACTGCTCGTTGCCGATTCCGATGTATTTCAGACCGAACGGTTTCGGATGGCCCATTTGGGCCCGCACCCGGCCCCACGTGCTGTCGGCGGGCCCGTTGGCAAACTCAATCAAATCCAGTGCATCCTGAACATAAGGCCCGAGTTTGTCCAGTGCGCAGACCTCGCCGGAATTAAACTGACAGGCCATTCCACAGTTGAGAATCGGAACGGGCTCCGCCCCGATTTGCTCACAGAGCAGAAAATACTCGAAGAATCCCAGTCCGAACGACTGATAATAATCCGGGGTCAGACGATGCCGAAACTCCGTGTTCCATCGGTTGATAATCGTCTTGCGGTCGCGAAGGTCGCCGATGGTGTTTTTCCACTGATAGCGAACCGCCAGCGTGGAGCCCTCCACGATGCACCCGCCCGGAAACCGCAGAAAGGCGGGCCGAACCTCCGCCAGCATCTGCACCAAATCCTTCCGCAGTCCGGGAATCGGACGGTCGGCCTGCCGGGCCGTATCGACCGGAAACAGCGAAATCATATCCAAATCGACCGTCCCCTTCGACATCGCCAGCACATTCAGTCTGGCCTTCGACTCGGTTGCGGCCGCCTTCATTGTAATCTGATAAAACGCCCAGTCCGCTCCTTTGACTTCGAGGGTCCCTTCAAGCACCTGCTCGCCGGACGGACGGACGGCTTCAATCCGAAGCGGCATCGAGGTCCCGCTCGGAACCCGGGCAAAGAGAGTAAGATAATACTCCCGGTCCTGATGAAGACCGATGCCGCGGAAGCCCTCGTTGGATACCCCGAACCCCTTTCCGGATTCGTCCACGGTGATTCGCAGAGCGCGGGCATCCGATTCTTTATAGGGCTGCTTCGAAATGACGGCGGCATCCCCTTTGGTCCCTTCCCGCCGGAGAATTGACCAGCCCATCATTCCATCGGGAAATTCGAACGAGCGGTTCTTGACCTTCTCTTCATACAAACCGCCGTCTGCTCCGAAATTGATGTCCTCAAAAAACAGACCATACATCATCGGGCTGATGGAATGCGTCGGCCGGTCTGTATAAACCGTCAGGTTGACCGGCGGCTGAGCCGCACAAACAACAGCTCCAACCCACAAAAGCATTCCCGCCGCGGCCGCCCTGCCGCTCCAGCAAACTCCTTTCAACTGTCTCAACGGTCACCCTCCCAAAAAACGATTTCCGCGTTTTTTTCAACCCTGCAGAACGCAGCGTTTTTCTCACCACCAGAACCACATACCGTAGGAAAGACGAGCATTCATCCGGTCAAACCGCCGCCAATCCACATGCCCGTCTGTATAGGCCACATTGGCCCCTTCCGGAAGCAGTCCGGCATTGTTGCGCTGCCGGGAATAGTGATTCGTATTGTCCCAAAGGGTTCCGTCGCTCATCTGCGGGTCATCAATCCCCCCCTGCGTGAGCTGATCAAACCGATTTCCCACCCGGCTTGTACCATCACTGAGCACGGCATCCATAATCATAATCCGAGAACTGGCTGCCTGAACATGGGAAATCTTCCGAATCCACTTGGCCTGTTCTCTCGGATTATCCAGATTGGCCGGCAAACGGGAATTTCCGTTGGCATCGATTTTATCAAACATATAAATATACGGAAGCACCCGATAATAGCTCAGCCGCTGCGATTGATTCAGGGTATCTTCATTCCGAAGAGGCACAGGGCTCCGGTAAGGACCGCTTCCATACAGCCAGCTGAACTGCCAGAAACGGGCATCATCAGACTTTTTGAGCTTGTTGGCAGGACAAAAGAACGTTTTGTTGTCATCGAAGCCCGCATACCGAGACATCTGATTGGTCGCCTCAAACACCATATCCCACAGCCAGTTCCCGGGAAAGCTAAAAATCGGAACCGACGAATTGTTGTCATTGGCATACAGAAGCGTTCCGAGAGACTGCTGCTTAAGATTGTTGGCACACATTGTTTTCTGGGCATAGGTTTTGGCCCGGCTCAGGGCGGGAATCAACACACTCAGCAGCAGGGCGATAATGGCAATCACCACCAGCAGTTCAATCAGCGTAAATCCCTTTTGGGGCCGACGTTGAATGGGGTTGTTTCGGTACATCATTTGTTCTCTCTCACTAATTTAAGGTTTCGATTTCCAGTTTGGCTTTTTCTTGACGCTTATGGCTCCAGCCGCAAAACCGGCGCCCCGAACAGGCACCAGTCTCCGTGCTCTTCATTGTATCCGGCAGGCACCTGCTTGCCCGGATGGGTGACCGCCGCCAGGGTCAGGAAGCGGTCCTTAGGTTCTAACGGGATGGAAATGCGGCAGAACTGACCTTTCTGAACGGCCGGCTGGAAAAACCGCACCTTGCCGTCCACCAGGACATACAAATCCGCTAAACCATATTCCGGCGCGGTGGCGGATATGCCCCCAACGGATTCAAACCGGAGAATCCCGATGCCTTTGAGGGCCTGCCGCATCGCCTCCAAATCAAACGTAATTCCCTGATTGGCGTGGATAAAAATCGCCGGACTTTCCGCATTGCCATAATAAACCCCATTCAATGCCAGTCCGGGACCGCCGCTGCCGAATGACTGCTGCGTTCCGTTGACAATACTCACATAGTAGTGCCGGTTGGTTTTCGGGCACTGGTCAAAAATATCCCCTCGGCTGGAGATTACTTGGGGCCCCTGAGAAGCGTCCGGAACAAAGACGCCGTCGATAAACGGATGCCAATCCACAGTTCTGTAGCGGTTGTCCGCCTCCGGAAACCGCTCGTAATAATAAACATCCATCCGCATTCCCCGGGCATTCGCCGGGTCAATCCCGCATTCCAGACAACCGGTTCCCAGACCGTTGCCGCCGCCGACCATATCCGCCAGATTGAGGGTTTTTTGCCCTTTCCAGACCATCTGGGTTTTGGTGTCAATCCGCTGGACAAAACCGGCCTCTTTGAGGGCGATTTCCTCCACGGTGGCACCGCCGTCGCGGACTCGTCGGGCCTGGCCGGCCTGAACGGAATAAACATCCTGCTCCCCCCGGCCCGTTACAAGCGATGTTTTCCCTTTGGTTACGTGCAGTTCGACCGAACAGTCTACATTCGCCAGAACGCCGAACTCCGTACCCAAATCCACAATCCGCATTCCGTTGGCCAGCACCGTGAAACCGGATGCATAATCCGGCACCCGGGCATACACCCGCCCGTACGCCAGCGAAAGCATATTGTCGGATTTGCAGACAAACTCGGCCGGTCCCTCAATAACCGCCCGCGCACCGGAATAAAACTCAACTTCCAGTGTTCCCGACCGAAGAATTCTGGGCTCATCGGTATTGTAGAGCAAATCCTGAACCTTCAGTCCTTCTTCTCCATTCTGCCACCTGGGCTCAACGGTCTCCGCCACAAACGCCACCGGTTCACGTTCCGGCAGGAACTTGATGGAGGCAAAAAAGACCACCAGCGCCGCCATAGAGGCCACCAGGACCCACAGCGCCGCCTTTTGCCGGTCCGGACGAAATGCAGCCGTCCGGCGGACCGGTTCCGCTGCCGGCTCCTCTTCTTCCTCCGGCAGCTCGATGGAAGGAGCCACTCGCTCCTCCTCAGCAAATATCTTCAGCAGATGGAACTGCTCATCAATTTCATCCTGTGTGCCCAGCGATGCTGAAGGAATGACGGTGCTCTTGCGAAGCGCCGAGGCCACCAGGTAAAAATCCATCGTGTAGCGCAGGGCTTCGGCATCTTCCGAGAGAATTGCATTCAGACGCGCAATCTGCTCAGGGGATGCTTCATTCTCAAGCATCTGATATAAGAGCAAATCCAGTTCCTGACGCTGCACTTCGTCCATCCGCTGTCCCCGTTCTATGGATGCATCCGGACACACTGCACCAACTGGCTGTGAATCCGGCTTAAAATTTTATACACATTCAGGACGGAAAGCCCCAGCAGCACGGCAATCTGTTTGGGCTTGAGGTCCTGATAATAGCGCAGTTCAATAAACCGTCGGCCGCGGGGACTGAGCTGTTTGAGGCACCGTTTGAGTTTCTCCAGCACCTCCTCGCCCTCTTTATCCAGCGTTCGGCTGGCCGCCATCAACTGGTCAAAAAGCCCGCTGTGCAAATCCACATGCACATTCCGCTCTTTCTTCTTGCGGTACTCGAGAATCTTATAGTAGGCCACCTGAATTCCCCAAGCCACAAAATCCTCGATCGGCCGGCAGTCCTCATATTTCTGCCACATCGTATGAACCGTTTCCTGCAGGATGTCATCCGCATCTTCGAAATTGCGGACCACGCTGAGGATAAAGGCGTAAATCCGCATCTGCTTTTGCATAAGCAGGTTCAAGAACTCATCTGATTTTAATTGGTCTTTTTTGTCCACTATTAAGCGCACCTATATTTAACCCCTCCTCAAGTAGTGCCCTCAAAAATCAAAATTTAGACAAAAGAAAACAAATTTTTAAAAAAACATTATAAAAAGATATTTTACATCTTTAATTGGAAATACAAAGGTGCTTCAATCGATGCGTTTCTCCCCCGCCCCGAACTATCGGATGGAATGAGATAATTATAGCAGAAATGCCTTCAAAGATGAAACAAAATCTTCCCTAACAGCCCCAAAGTCGGCTGTTTGCATGCTCCTGTTGACAAGAGAGGTGGTTAATGAGTATGGCCTTCACCGTGCCCTGAGCTCTGAGCGGGCTCCTGCCCGGAGTGAATCACATTATGCAGCCCTTCGACATAATGAACAAAAGCCACATAAGCCGCCACATACTTTCTTCCGGCCTCGACGGACTCATCCTTATGCTTCCGGACTTCCATCAAACGATAAAAAAGTTCTTTGACGCCGTTCTCAGCCGCCCGGCCCATCTCTTTTGCAAGCTCTTCGGCATTTCCTGTTTCAATCGCCTTATCCGCAGCCGCCACAGGCGGCTCCGTCTGCCCGGCAGGTTTGAGACCGGTATAAGGCGCCCCTTCCGCAGCCCGATGAAGACGGACGAGGGTTTCAAAGAAATACAGATCTGCAAGTTCTTTTGCCTGAGGGCTTTGGACTCTCACAACAAGCGTTTTTCGGAACGCTGTTTTCAGCTCTTCCTCCTGCTCCTTTCCAACCCATTTCAGGAGCGGCCCAATATCGCCTTTTTCCAGTGCCGTCTTGGCTTCAAGCACAACCGGCCCATCCAACGTATCGCAATGAGCCCAAAGCGAAACAGGAATAAACAGCAAGACCCCAACAGCTGCCGCAGTCCCCAAAACAAACCCGAATCCATTTTTTCCGTCTGATTCATATCAAACCTCCTTTCTCTGATGACTGGTGCTTCACTTTTTTGATATTATACTCCCTTTTGACGTCAAAAATTGACAGAAAACCGTTCTGCGGCTACGATGCCGTGCAAAATCGAAACGGAACTTGAAATCGGAGGTTTCTATGCATCTTCTTAAAACCAGACCAAGCCGAGCCGCCGCTGTGTCTTTTGCCCTTTTGTTCGGAATCGCCGCCCTCGCGGACAATCCCGTTATTACCCACAAATTCACCGCCGACCCGGCAGCTTTGGTCTATCAAGACACCGTCTATCTTTACACGGGCCACGATGAATGCCCCGACCGGCAAAACCGCTATGTCATGCATGAATGGCTGTGCTTTTCCTCCACCGACATGGTTCATTGGACCGAACATCCGGTTCCCCTGCGTGTGAGCGATTTCCAATGGGCACAGGATGACGCCTGGGCCTCGCAGGTTATCCACCGCGACGGCAAATTTTATTGGTACGTCGCCGTCACTCACAAAACCATCCCCGGCAAGGCCATCGGCGTAGCCGTTTCGGACAGCCCAACCGGCCCCTTCAAAGATGCCCGCGGTTCGGCCCTGATTACCAACGATATGACCACGGACGTGAGCATCTCCTGGGATGACATCGACCCGACCGTCTTTATCGATGAGGACGGACAGGCCTATCTGTTTTGGGGCAATACGAAATGCCGCTGGGTCAAACTCAAACCCAATATGATTGAACTGGACGGTCCCATCCACACCATTGATACCCTGCCTCATTTTACGGAAGCCCCCTGGATTCACAAACACGGCGACTGGTATTACTTGTCCTATGCCTATCAATTTCCCGAAAAGACCGCCTATGCGATGAGCAAAAGCATTACCGGGCCGTGGGAGTTCAAAGGCATCCTGAATGAACTGGCGGGCAACTGCAATACCAATCATCAGGCCATTATCGAGTACAAGGGCAAACACTACTTCATCTACCACACCGGCGGCATTCAGCCGAATGGAGGCAGTTTCCGCCGTTCCGTCTGCATTGATTATCTTTATTACAACCCGGACGGCACGCTCAAACGCGTCCTTATGACGACCGAAGGTGTTCAGCCCGCTCAATAAGAAGTGTCTGTGAAACGGATAGTCCTCCTCACTATTCTTTCCTGCGTGCCGGCGGCGGCCCTGACGGAAAACCCGCTCTTTGACGGGGCGGACCCGCACGCCGTCTGGTTTGACAGCCGCCTTTTCCTCTACCCTACGTCCGCCCGGGGACGCTTTTCTGCCTATTCTTCTGCAGACTTGCTCGACTGGCAGCGACACGGACCAATTTTCAGCATCAGCCAAATCGAATGGCTTACCGAACGCAAAAGCGGCTGGGCCCCCTGCCTCATCGAAAAAGACGGCACATTTTATTTCTACTATTCACTCGGCCCCAAACCCTCTCACATCGGTGTCGCGCTCGGCAAAAATCCAATCGGCCCATTCACGGATTCCGGGCGGCCCCTGCTGTCCGACAACAATGACCCCAATTTTGAAGCGATTGACCCAATGGTCTTCAAAGACCCTCTCTCCGGAAAGTATTATCTCTACGCCGGCGGCAGCGCCGGCTCAACCCTGCGTCTGTTCGAACTGACTGACGACCTGCTCGGACTCAAAGAGCAAATCCCCGTGCAGACGCCGCCGAATTTTACCGAAGGGGTTTTTGTCCATTATCGAAACGGCCTGTATTACCTGTCCTACAGTCACGGCAGCTGGCGGCACAGCTCCTATTCGGTCCATTATGCCGTCTCGAAAACCCCTGTCGGCCCCTGGGACTACAAGGGGCCCATTCTTGTCAGCAGCGACCGCTATAAAGGTCCCGGTCATCATTCTTTTGTTTATGTACCGCCCAAAGACTGCTGGTACATTTTTTATCATCGCTGGGAAAACGTCGAAGGAGACGGCCCCTACTCCGGCAGCCGAAAAATCGCTGCGGACCTCGTCGAATACGACACCGACGGAACCATCAAATCTATCACAATGACCCCGACAGACAGGTCGGAATCATTTCCAATTCCAAAAATTTCAAAGTAATTTCTTGACCCAAGAAGACATTTTTGTTAACATAGGCAAAAATAGAGCACAAGAAAGAGGAAATATAGATAAACAATGGGGGCGGTCCTCAGAGCAGAATCTAATCATTTTCCTCCTGACTTTCTTGAATTAGAAAGGTTCTTATGTCTAACAAAGGTTGGGCTGTCTCCGTGTTTTTATCGGCTTGTCTAAGCAGTATTTCGTTCGGAGCCATTACGCTTTACACCCCGCCGTCAGGCGATGCGATGTATTCATGGAACAGCAAATACGGCCCCTACGGCTACACAACCGAAACCAATGAAATGGGAGTCGGTTTGTCTATGGGCGGCAGCTACGGAAACGACTACACCATCTCCATCTTCGAAATTCCGATAGTCGCCTTATCCGGCCAAACAATTACAAGTGCCGTTCTGGAAGTGGAATCATTAGGGTTCGATACCGGCTACTGGTATGGTTCCGCCGGGCTTCGGTGGGTCGATACAGGAACAATGAACTTGACCGGTAATGTCGTTGCGGATAACTTGGGCCCGGCGTCAGCTTTTGTCTCCATAGAGTACTATCTGTTTAACAGCGGAACGGTGGAAGGCACACCCGGCATCAAACAATTTGACGTGCTGAATCACCTGCTCGATGACCTTGCAGCCGGAAGGGCTTACACAACGTTTGTTCTGTGCGGTTCCCGAGATACAGGCGGGGCAATCTACACCGCCGAAAGCGGACGCGGACCGCGAATTATTGCGGTTCCTGAACCGACATCGCTCCTGCTGCTGGCCTTCAGCGGTCTTCTGGCAGCCGCCCAAAAACGCCGGACACATTAATTGTTCGTCTCTTCAAGCACCTTGTTCCTCCGAACAAGGTGCTTTTTTATTTGCTCCTTTTACCCGGCGGAGGGCAAGGCCTGTCAGAAGAATCACCGCCGTCCCAATCACCGGAATCAAAAAATCATTCCACGAATAGGCAAAACGCCCAAAAAGGTCTGGGAACATTTTGGAAACCGTCATCCAGAGGATGACAAGAATTCCCAGCGCCGTTCCGATTCCGCCCGCCAGATTCCCCGCCCTTCGGGACATCAAGCCCAGAAGAAACAGTCCGAGCATGCCCCCGCTGAAAATGCCCGCCAGCGTCTGCCACGTCTTGAATCCTTCGCCGAATCGGCTCATCCCGAAGGCCGCCAGAATGCCGAAGAGGCCGAACAAACCGGTGGCCGCATAGAGCACGTTCAGACACTGCCGGTCTGTCGCATCCGCTTTGAATCGCTTAAAGAAATCCGACATAATCAGCGTAGCCGCCGAATTTAAACTGGTGGAAACGGTGCTCATCGCCGCGGCAAAAATCGCCGCAATCAAAAGCCCCCTCAGCCCCGCCGGCAGGGTCTGAACAATGTAGTCCGGCTTGGCCGCCACAGCCGGCGGAATCTCCGCCGACTGGATTTTGTAGTACGCAAACAGGAGCGAACCAATCAGAAAAAACATTGCCGAGACCGGAATATACAGCAGCCCGCCCAGCAGCAGACTCTTGCCCGCCTCCCGGTCGTTTTTGGAGGATTTGTACCGCTGGACATAGTTCTGGTCGATGCCGAAGTTCTGCAGATTCAGCACAATGCCGAAAAAGAGAACGACCCAGAACGTCTCCTCCCGCAGGGACGGACCGAAACTGCCGAGGGAGAACTTTCCCTCCGCCAGGGCCGTTGACAGCAGTTGAGCGGGACCGCCCGACACGGAAAAAAGCATCACAAGGGTGCAAACAAAAGCCCCGCCGATGAGAATAAAACTCTGAATTGCATCCGTCCAAATCACCGCCGTAATCCCCCCCATCAGCGTATAGACGGCAACGGAAATTCCGAGCAGGAAAATAATCGCTTTGATATCCCAACCGAGCAGAATCTGCATCGGCACGGCCGTCAGATACAGGACAGCCCCCATTCGGGCAATCTGCGTCGTCAGAAAACAGAGATTGGCATACAGCCGGGCCCAATAGCCGAACCGCCGCTCCAGCTCCTCATAGGCGGAAATGGCCTCGGTCCTCCGCCGGTAGTACGGAACGAAATAACGATAAGCAATGGAAACGGCTATCGGCAGCGACAGACTGAACGTAAAAAAACTCCAGTTGTCCGCATAGGCCTTGCCCGGAATCCCGATAAAACTGATGCTGCTCAGATACGTGGCAAAAATGGACAAGCCGGTCAGCCAGCCCGGAAGCGAATGGTGCCCGGCGACAAATCCCTCCGTGGAACGGCTCTTTCGGTAAAAGAAAACACCGACCCCCAGCGTTCCGACAAAATAAAGAACCAGAATTGTCAGGTCAAACGCACTGAACTTTCCCATTTTGCCGTCCTTGTGCCTTTCTTCTTGCCGGTCCCGAAAAACCTATAGATGCCCCTCAGCGGCCGTCCCCAGGCGGATAGACATTTCGCCACTCATTCAGAAATTCGCGTATCTTCTCCCGCTGGGGCTCTGAAAAACTGCAAAACGGTTCCGCCGCCAGGTCGCTGCAAATCCCCAGAATGCTCAAGGCGCATTTGATTCCCCTGAAAATCCCTGAGCTGGACTGGCCGACAGTGTAAACCGCCGTGCTCAGTTTCATAACCAGCTGATGCAGCTGCCGAACCTTCCGGATGTCAGAGGACGCGGCGGCATCATATAAATCCACATACAGCCGAGGAACCAGATTGGCTCCCCCGCAGACTCCGCCGTCAGCCCCCAGCAGAAGAGATTCCGCCAGCAGCTCCTCGGTGCCCATCAGGATTTTGAAATCCGGATTTTCGCTGAACAGCCGTTTTATTTTCTGAAAATACAGCATATCGGCGGAACTGTCTTTTATGCCGATTACACCGGGCAGTTCCCCAAGTCGGCGCACGGTTTGAGGTTCGATTCTTATCTTTGTACAGAGGGGAATATTGTACAGAACCACCGGCAGGGGCACTTGCGAAACAAGGCGATCCACATACCCAATCAGCTCCTCCTGTCCCAGCGGCAGGTAATACGGAGAAGCCGTCACAACGGCATCGGCACCGCATTCGGCGGCAATATGCGCCAAAGCAACGGACTCCGAAAAGACCGTATCCGTAATCCCCACGAAAACCGGAACACGCCGGTTCACCTGCCTGCAAACCCGCCGGACCAAATCCGCCCGCAGCGCAGAAGGCAGATAGGGTCCTTCCCCGGTCGTGCCCAACACAAACAGCCCGTGAACACCGCCTGCCAGGATATGTTCAACCAGTCGGGCCAGCCCGTCCGGGTCTATTTCCTTCTGGCTTCGAAGCGGAGTTACCATCGGCGGGATGATTCCTCTTAAGAGCTTCGCTGTTTCCTGCATATTTTTCATCGCTGCTCCTGCCGTATCAGGATTCACTGAATGCTCCAGCCAAACAGTCTTTGAAACGGATTAATATTTGAAACGGATTTATAAAATGATTCTAACGAAACCGCCCCCATCAAACCACTCCAAAACGAACCGTCTTTTTCGCCATTTTATGCCGGGCTCATCAGGCCCCAAAACCCCTTTGACAGACCCTCACCGCAAGGGTATTGTTCTCAGAAAGCGGAAACCTCAACAAGAAAACGGAAACTATGGCGGACCCTTTCAAGAAGGTGGTGTTCTTATACGCTCCGAGCGAAGACCGGGGACTCTGGGACGGCGTTGTGGAATACGCTTCCGTTCACCGCCGATGGCTTCTGTATTCCCCGCTGCTGCTTCAGTTTGAGGCCGACGAGGAGGAAATCTATCGATGGCTTAAACAGGTGCAGCCCGACGGTCTGATTGTCCCCAATTCCCGAAAAAACCTCGGCAGAATTCTCCGGCTTTCTATCCCGACGATTCTCCATCGGAATGTAAAACCGCAACGGCCGGGCCGGCCCGCCATCGTCGGAAACGGAGAGCGCATCGGGAAAATGGCCGCCGAGCACTTCCTGAAACTCGGCTTTAAGAACTTCGGCTGTTATATCTGCGCTGCTCATGTACCGATGCAGGAACGTGCGAAGAGTTTTGCGATGAATGTCAAGGAAGCCGGTTTTGATGTAGCCCTTTTCGTCAGACCCAGACCGGGCAATCTTACCTCCTGGAACAGGGAACTGCTGATTTTGGCGGACTGGCTGAAATCCCTCCGCAAGCCCGCCGCTGTGCTGGCCGGTGACGACACGCTGGCCGTCGATATTTTGACCGCCTGCCGGATTGCCGAACTTCTCGTCCCGCAGCAGATTGCCGTCCTGGGCGTCAACAACAACCGGACAATCTGCGAGACGCAAATCCCCCGCATCTCCAGTGTGGCACTCGATTACAGAAAGGCCGGGTTTGAAGCCGCCGCTCTTCTGGACCAAATGATGAACGGGCAGGTCCTCCCGCAGGATCAAACGGTTTTTATTGAGCCGACCGCCGTCATCCCCCGCCAGTCCACCGACTTTACCGCGATTGAAGATTATGAAATCGCCAAAGCCATGACCTTTATCCGCCACCATTCAACGGGACGGCTTCAGGTCTCCGATGTAGCCGACCATGTGCACCTGTCGGTAAACGCCCTGCAGAAGCGGTTTAAGAAGGCCGCGGGTTCTTCCGTCGCGCAGGAAATCAGGCGGGTCTGTGCCGACCGTATCGCCGACCTGCTGATTCATTCCGATTTGTCCATCGAGGAAATCGCTCTGGCCGTCGGCTTTTCAAACCCCAGCCATATCGCCCGATTCTTCCGAAAATCCAGAGGAATGTCCCCCCTGGCTTTCCGCAGACAGTACAGCCCCCGCCAAGAACGCTGACGGATCGGGGTGAGAGATTTTCCCCATTTCTGCACACAACATTTAAAAAAAAGAGAGCAAGAAAGAACACACACCCGGATTACAGCCGTCAACCGTTACCAAAAATGTCTGTGCGAAAAGGCATGGCCGGAACCGGATTTGAGATATTGTTCAAACTTTGCGGCTTTCAGGTCATTGTCAAATCGAATGGCAACAACAACTTTCCATGGCCTGAATTTGGCTGTATGCGGCGATTTTCCGGCGTTATGTTCCTCAAGACGTTTCGTCAAATCAGAGGTGAGCCCGATATACTTTTTGTCGGGTTCTGTTAAACTCTCGAGCAGGTAAACATACTTCATTCTGATTATCCCAAAAAGAAAAGTCCTGCTTCGCTGAAGCTACGCAGGACATCCTCCATAGCTCGCCTGCGGCGAGCGACGGAGGATGGAGGCGGGGGGATTCGAACCCCCGTCCCGAGACATTTCCAGTCCGGCATCTACATGTTTAGTCGTCTGTTTGGGTCTCGCTCGAGCGGACGCCAAACGACCGGCTTCCGCTCTCGCCAGTTCACTGCTGTCTCGCTGTCGGGCCGTGAACGGAGCCCTTCAGCCAGCCCGCTGAGCGGCGTTCGCGTCAGTCCCGCGGGCAGGACCAACGGAACGGGCTGCGTTAATTACGCAGCCATTGCATACTGGTAGTTGCCAGTTATTGTTTGCAGCGGATGATTAGGCAGGCCAACCGCCATCCTGCACATGCAGCCGAACCTTCTACCTGTCCGGTCGATTCCTTTCGCCCCCGATTCACTTGTCAAAGATGCTTCTTATATTGTAGCAAATCCGCCCGCTAAATACAACATCGGCCTTCAGCGGCTCTGCCTTTCCGCCAGACGCATCCACTCGTCCAGATTCTGTTTGAGCTCCTCCACCGTCATCGCCGCACAATGCCCGTCCCAAAAGCTCACATTCGCCCGCTGTCGGCTGTGGCGGAACGCCGCCGTCCCGTATGTCTCAAAACCCAACCATTCCTCTCCGGTTTCTGTATATTTATCGCACCCCCACCAATTAAACCACCAGTCGAGGGCGTCGGCCATACACAAAATCCGCCCGCTCTGACTGAGAAGCCGTTCCCGGATAGAATCCTGAAAATAATACACATGGGCGTTCAGCCCGTAGCTGCGGTCCATCGCATACAGCCCTTCCTCCGGATTCTTCAGGGCAAACGAGGCGGAAGGGCAGATATATTTCTTCTCATACGACGGCTTATATTCCTGGATATTCTGCGGAAAACGGCGAATTTTGTATTCCTCCGTCAAAGACGGCAGCCCGATTCGGCTGCGAAAGTCATCGAGCGTAAACCACGGCCGCATAATCGGGTCCTGCACCGAAATCGGCAGCAGGTCCCGTGTTTCCGTAAAATACCCATAAAGAGCAAACGTATAATTTTTCATCAGCGACCGGCAGACAATCGACCGCCCCGCTTCCCGGGCCTGACGCAGAGCCGGCAGAAGTACGCCGACCAGCAGGGCCAGAATCGCCAGCACCACCAGCAGTTCGAGAAGCGTAAACGCATTGTGCCGCTGTTTTTCCATTTCGACCGTCCTTTCCGGTCTATTCTGTTTTCTACGAACCGCACAAGTCGCCGGTTTGTCAAAAACGTCGGCCGCGAAGAATGGAAATCAGAAGCCAGATGCCGATGGCCGCCGCCGTCAGATACCCAATTACTCCCAGGGCCTCCAGCGACATCAGCCCCAGCACGGTCCCCTCCTGAGCCACCAGCAGACTGGAGCCGATCAGCAGGGCCGCAATAATGATGGCAAACGACATTCGATTGGAGCTGTTGTCCAGCGTCCGCTCCAGCTGCTCCAGATGTTCATGATGAATATGTATCCGAAACTGCCCGCGGCGGATTTTGCTTAAAATGGCCGCCGCATCTTCCGGAAAACGGCCCGCCAGCTCCCCCGCTCCCTGGGCGGCTCTGCCCAGCTGACGGAGAATCCCGCTGGGTTTGACGGATTCGAGCATAAACCGCTTGGCATACGGTTTCAGATGTTCAATAATCTGAAACTCCGGATCCAGTCCGGTGGCAAAGGATTCGATAGTCATCAGACATTTCAGCATCAGCGTAAAATCACGCGGCGGCTGAATATGATGCGACCGGATAATCTCAAAGCCTCGCCCGATGGCCTCCCGAAACGGAATATCCTTCAGCGGAAGATGCGAATAGGTATCCAGCAGTTCCTCCAAGTCCCGCCGCAGGTCCAGCAGATCGGTCTGCTCATCGAGCATTTCCGAACGCTCCAGCCCCTGCAGAACACGCGTTACATCGCCGCTGACGATAGACAACACAATCGCCTGCATCAATTGGCGGTCCGGACGGCTCAGCCGCCCCACCTGCCCGAAGTCCAGCGGAGCCAGCACATTGCCTTTCATTACAAAAAAATTTCCCGGATGCGGGTCCGTGTGGAAAAACCCGAAATCAAAGACCTGCTTGAGCACAAAATCCGCTCCGCGCCGGGCGATTTCCTTCGTATCGTATCCTTCCGCCTGCAGCCGCTCGACTTGAGAGGGTTTGATGCCCTCAATAAACTCCATCGTCAGGATGCCCTCGGAACAGTATTCCTCAAAGACCTCCGGCACGTGCACCGTCGGGTCATCGGCAAAGTTCTGCCGGAAGCGCTGAAGATTTTTCCGTTCCCGGGATAAATCCACCTCTTTGAGCACCGCCTGAGCAAACTCGCGAACCATCCGCTGCGGGTCAACGGTCTGCCCGTTCCGCAGCCGTCCTTTCAGCAGCGCCGCCAAATCCTCCAGTATCTCCAGCTCCGTTCGGATCACCCGAACAATTCCCGGCCGGCGGATTTTCATCGCCGCCGGTCGGCCGTCTTTAAGCCGGACGCGATGCACCTGAGCAATGCTGGCCGCCGCAATCGGTTCCGACTCAAAGGTCTCGAACAATTCCTCCGGATAGGCGCCTAACTGCTGCCGAATTTCCTGTCGAATCGTCTCCGGCCGTTCCGGCGTTACCTGGTCCTGCAGCCGCTCCAGTTCATCCACCAGGTCCGTCGGAATCAGGTCCGGACGGGTGCTGAGCAGCTGCCCCAGCTTGATAAACGTCGGCCCCAGTTCCTCCATCGCCAGCCGAATCCGGCGTGCAGGAGAGGTCTGGGCCAGCTCCTCCCGCCGAGCCGTCGGAAATCCTTTCGACCCCAGCCCCACCCGAAACCGGCGCGCGACAATTCCCGCGGCCTCCTCAAAGCCGTACTTAATCAGCACAGACATAATGTGCCGATACCGCGCCAGATGAGCGGCGGTTCTCTTGACTCGGTAAAACAGACCCCGCAAAACAGTTTCTCCTTCTTACTTCTTGAGCAGCTGGTCGATTTTCTCTTCCAGACGTTTGAGGTCTTCTTTCGTCGCCAAAGGCATCTGGGCCAAGACTTTGTGAAGCTGTTCTGAAATAATTTTTTCCAAATCCGCACGGCTTTTGGCCGCCAGTTCGAGAATCTCTTTGACAAAGCCGCTCTTCTCCTCCCGTTTGGCCTTCCCTTTCTGGACATATTCCTCGAAGATCGCCTCGGCCCGCTCCCTCGTCATCGTCATTGCACCCAGCCCTGCCAGAAACAACTTATCAAGTGTCTCAAACATCGTTCGCTCCTTTCTATCACTGAAATGACCATTCAGGAAATCCAACAAATGGAATCCGTTTTCTGATTCTGTCATTATACCGAAAAAGATGGTCCGGAACAACGTCTATCCGAAAGACCGATAAGAATCTTTCGGTTTTTTCTCTTTAAATTTTTATGCACGAAAAACAGAGTTTTGCCGTAGAAGACGCAATAAAGACCGTTTGACAGCCGACAATTCATAAATGAAAGACAGACAAACTCCGGAATATTTACAGGAGTATTGATTTGCACATTTGTTTTTGGTACAATGAAAAAAACAAATATTCGCAGGGCTTTGGTGTAGGAAAAATGACGCCGATTATAAGGATAAGTTTTTTTTTCTGGCTCGGCTGTACAATTTGGGGGGGTATCCTGAACGGCGGCTTCGAGATCCCTGATCCCAATACGACCGAGTGGTTTATCCCTCCCTGGGGTTGGGCTCGGGCTGTTGATAATCCCTACCGAGACTGCTATGCAGGGCTGCACCGCTATTTGGTGCCCAATCCGCAGTATGACCGCAGCAAACGGGAAGTCCATTGGACCCTTCCCGAACCCTATGAGGGCCGACGGTTTGTTGTCTTATCCACAGGCGACCTCGGGGACGATTCGGACCCCGCCATCATCCACTCCACAATTACCCAAACCGTGACTTTTCTGCCGGGTCAGCGGCTGTCCGGTGCCTACTTTTTCGGCACGTGCGATTTTCTGCAGTACAACGATTACGGCAAAATCTATTTGGTGCCGGAGGACCCGAACAGCGGACTGCCCTCCGAAATTGTGCTGGCTTACTGCGATGTGATGCAAGTCGGAGATTTCCAATCCACCAACACCTGGATTCCTTTCCAGTATGACTTCACGGAAGAAACCGCCGGCACCTATCGGCTCATCTGTACCGTGCGGGACCAGCTGGACACAATCTACAAAAGTTATCTGGCAGTGGACGGATTGTCCGTCTGCACTGTCCAGCCCGGCGACATTAACCACGACTGCTCCGTTGATTCGGAAGATTTCCAAATCCTCTCGCAGGCCTGGCTGAGCTGGTGTCCGGACCCGAACGCCTTTGACCCCAATACGCTCCTGCCCAAACCCGATTATCCGGGCGGCACGCTCCCGCCCGGGACTGTCTATGACCCCAATCTGATTGACCCCAACTGCCCCTGCCCTCAGGCCGACCTGAACAAAGACTGGTTTGTGGACACCCTGGACCTGATCATTCTGACCGACAATTGGCTCAAAAACGGCCAATGAGCTGTTTGATTTTTGATGCCAGACAATCCTAAGCCGTCAGAAAAGAGACCAGCCGTCCTCCCTGATAAACAAGCAGGGTAACGAGGTAGGCCAGAGCCGTCAGTCCTCCGAACTGAAGAAGAGCCCACTTCCACGCCCCGCTTTCCCGTCGTGTGACAGCCACTGTGGCGACACAGGGTGTACTAATCAGACAAAACAGCATCACACAGAATCCCTGCAGTGTGCTGTAGTCCCGGCGGATATGCTCCCGCAGCCGCTCCAAATCCTCCTCACCGCTGATCGAGTAAACAATCGACATCTGGGAAACAAACATTTCTTTGGCCATAGCCGCCCCAATCATCGCCGTGCCGATTTTCCAGTCAAACCCCAGCGGTCGTATCGCCGGCTCCATCCATTTTCCGATGCGCCCAGCCAGGGAATAGTCCAGTTCCAACCGCCGTTGTTGGGATTCGCCGGCAGGCAAAATATCTTTCGGCGGACGCGGATAGCGCGTCGCCGCCCACATCACAACCGACAGAGCCAATATCACCGTCCCCGCCTTGCGCAGATACAGCCAGCCCCGGTCCCACATATGCAAGAGAAGCCCGCGCAGCGTCGGCAGCCGATACGGCGGCAGCTCCATCACAAACGGTACCGACTCGCCTTTCAGAAGCGTGCTGCGCAGCAGACGCACACAGACAATCGCCAAACCGATTCCAATCAGATAAATCAGCCACATCATCGGCCCCCGAAGCGGAGCCGGAAAGAAGGCCGGAATCAGCAGTCCGTAAATCGTAATCCGGGCCCCGCAGCTCATCAGCGGAATCACCAGCATCGTCGCCAGCCGCGTCCGCCGCTCCTCCAGAATCCGCGTCGCCATAATCGCCGGCACCGAACAGCCGAACCCAATCAGCATCGGAATAAAACTCTTGCCGTGCAGCCCGATTCGATGCATCAGTCGGTCCATAATAAACGCCGCCCGCGCCATATACCCGCTGTCTTCCAGAAACGCAATCCCCAGAAACAGCAGCAGAATATTCGGCAGAAACACCACCACCCCGCCTACTCCCGCTATCACCCCGTCTATCAGCAGGGATTTGATTTCACCGGAAACCCCCTCCGGCCAAAACCGCCCAATCAACTGCGCCAAATAGGTAAAACCGTCCTCCAGCCAGCCCTGCGGCCAGGCACCGACCTGAAACGTCAGGTAAAAAACAATGTACATCAGAACGGCAAAAATCGGCAGCCCCGCATACCGATGTGTCAGAACCGCATCCATCCGGTCGCTGAAATCCTGCCGCTTCAGAACCGTCTGACGGACCGTCTCCTGACAGGCCCCGGAGATAAACCCATACCGGCGCTCCGCTATCAACACCTCCGGCGATTCCTTAAAAACGGCTGTTAAATGCTGGCGAACCTGATGCAGCACATCGGACACCTGCGGCGAGCGAATCTGCTCCTGAATCTCCGAATCGCCTTCGAGCAGCTTCAGCGCCGTCCACCGACGCCCGTATGACCGAATAAGCGGATGGTCCTCGTCAAGCACCGATTCAATCTTTCCGATCGCCTCCTCCAGTTCCGGACCGTACCGAATCTCCGCCGGCACCGGAAGAACCTGTTCGGCACAGCGGACAATCGTCTTCTTAAGTTCATCAATGCCTTCGCCTTTGGTAGCAACCAGCGGCACAATCGGAGCCCCCAGCAGAGCACTCAGCTGCTCCAAATCAAACTCCAGCCCCCGCTGCCGCGCCACATCGCTCATATTAAACGCCAGCACCAGCGGCACCTTCATCTCCATCAGCTGCACCGCCAGATACAAATGCCGCTCCAGATTCGAAGCATCCACCACATCCACCACCACATCCGGCTTCTCCTGAAGCAGGAAACGGCGGGCCACCAGCTCCTCCATCGAGTACGCCGTCAGACTGTACACGCCGGGCAAATCCACAATCCGCAGCGTCCGCCCGTCAATCCGACAGATGCCCTCTTTCTTCTCCACCGTCACGCCCGGATAGTTTCCGGTATGCTGACGCGTGCCCGTAAGGGCATTGAATACCGTCGTCTTTCCGCTGTTCGGATTGCCCGCCAGCGCCACCAGCCATTCCGCCTTTTTTCCGGATGCGTCCATCGTTCTCTTTACAAAGGTGCCACTTCCAGCTTTTCCGACATCCCCCGTCCCAGCACAATTTTGGTATTCTTCACCTGCACGATAATCTGCCCGCGAGAATCGTTCCGCAGCACCTCCAGCGGAACATTCGGCACCAGCCCCATTCCGGCCAGCCGCAGCGTCAGCCCGTGTCCGCCCGCAATCCGGACCAGCCGAACCGTCTGTCCGGCCGGCACCTGAGAAAGAAACCGCACCGATTTTTCCGCTGGAGATTCCATTTACACTTCCTCTGTTTTTTGTGATTTCTGCTCCTGAAGACGAAACTCCATGAACTCCGCCGTCCAGTCCTTCCCCTCCAGAGAAGAACGGTTCAAAAACTCAATAAACACAACCAGCCGCTCAATGACCTCCGAGCCGAGCGTATGTTCCGCCCGGCAGGCCGCCTCCTGCGAAAGCCCCTCCTCCAGCCCAAGCACTTCGGTAAAAAACGAATGCAGAACCTGATGACGCCGAACCACCCGTCGTGCCTGCCGTCCTCCCTCCTCCGTCAGGCGAATCACTCCATATGGCTCATAATCAATCAGCCCCTTCTGGGCCAGCGCCCGAAGCGCGCCGGTCACAGAGGCCCTCGTGACCCCCAGATGTTCAGCAATATCCTTGCTGCGGGCTGCCGACTTGGCCGACAGAAGATTAAAAATGACCTCCAGATAATCCTCCAGCGAAGCACTTAGTTTTTCTGCTGTTTCCATTTGTCTCTTCCTGAAAATTAGGAAACATTAACATAGTTAGTCATAACTAACTTGTCAAGTATATTTTTAACTATTTTGTAGGAAAGAACTTACAAGCAGTCAAAACCCTGTCGGCCGGCAAAAAAGACGGATTTTCTGCTTTACGGACGTGTTTCTTTAGACGATAATTTTCTCAAATCAGCTCAGAATTGAGGAAAAACTATGTGCGGAATTGTGGCTTATTTTGGAAACAAACCGGCCCAGCCCATCCTGATTGAAGGGCTCAAGCGGCTCGAATACCGCGGATATGACTCGGCCGGCATTGCCCTGCTTGAAAACGGAACGTTCCAGGTCACCAAAAGCCCCGGGCGAATCAGCAATCTCGAGGAGATGCTGGCTGGCCGCCACTCCCCCGCCACACTCGGTATCGGACACACCCGTTGGGCAACTCACGGGCGGCCCAACCAGGTCAACGCCCACCCGCACGTGGACTGCACCGGCAAAATCGCCGTCGTTCACAACGGCATTATCGAAAACTACGCCACGCTCAAGAAATGGCTGCTTAAAGAGGGCTGCACCTTCCTGAGCGAAACCGACACCGAGGTTGTCGCCAACCTTATCGGCTATTTTTATCAAAGAAACCAAAACCGCAACGGCCAGCTGGCCCCCCACGGCTGCAACCGGTTTGAATGGGCCGTCCAGCAGGCCCTCAGCGAAATCTACGGCACGTACGGGCTGGCGATACTCTGCGCCGACTGCCCGAATGTGCTTATCGGAGCCAAAAAAGGCAGTCCCCTGATTTTGGGCGTCGGAAAAAACGAGTTTCTCATTGCCTCCGATGCCGCCGCCATCGTCAAGCATACCACCCAGGCCATTTATCTGGCCGACGGTGAGATGGTTATCGTCGATTCCGGCGGCTTCCAAACCAAAACCCTTTCCAACGAACAAGTCCAGAAAGAGCTCAAAGAAATTGAAATCTCTTTGGACCAAATCGAACTGGAAGGGTTCCGCCATTACATGGAAAAGGAAATCGCCGAGCAGCCGACGGCGCTGGAAACCTGTTTGAACGGCCGCGTGGACCTCAAAAACGGCCGCATCATCCTCGGCGGCATTTCCAACTATCTGCGGGAACTGACCCGCGCCAAACGCATTATCCTGACCGCCTGCGGCACCGCCTGGCACGCCGCCCTTGTCGGGGAATTCCTCTTTGAGCAGCTGGCCCGAATCCCCGCCGAGGTCGAATACGCCAGCGAATTCCGATACCGCAACCCCATCCTCGAGGAAGGAACGGTCGTCATCGCCATCAGCCAGTCCGGCGAAACCGCCGACACACTGGCCGCCGTCGAACAGGCCAAAGAACGCGGCGCCCTCGTGCTGGGCATCGTCAATGTCGTCGGCTCCTCCATCGCCCGGCTGACCGATGCAGGCGTGTATCTGCGCGTCGGGCCGGAAATCGGCGTCGCCAGCACCAAGGCCTTCACCGCGCAGGTCGCCGTCCTGGCGATGCTGGCGATTGAACTGGGTCGCCGCCGTCATCTGAGCACTGACACCGTGCAAAATCTCCTGCAGGAGCTGACCTCCATTCCGCAGAAAATCAAACGCATTCTCCGGCAGTCCGAGGCCATTCGCCAAATCGCCGACGCCAACAAAGACCGCGAAAACTGGCTCTTCCTCGGACGCGGCTTTAACTATCCGGTGGCCCTCGAAGGCGCCCTGAAACTCAAAGAAATCAGCTATATCCACGCCGAAGGGCTTCCGGCCGCCGAGATGAAGCACGGCCCCATCGCCCTGATTACCGACAAGATGCCCGCCGTCTTCATCGCCACCCGGTGCTCGCAGTACGAAAAAATCATCGGCAATATCGAAGAAGTCCGCGCCCGCGGCGGAAAAACCATCGTCGTGGCCACCGAAGGCGATGAGCAAATCAAACCCTACGCCGATTATCTGATTCCCATCCCGGAAACCTGCGAACCGCTCCAGCCGATGCTGACGGTCGTGCCTCTCCAGATGCTCGCCTACCACGCCGCCGTCCTGCGCGGACACGACGTGGACAAGCCCCGCAATCTGGCCAAAAGCGTCACCGTCGAATGAAAAACAGGTGCACGCGCGTCCGGTCCGGTTTATAATCATCCGAAGAAGCAGGTTCGAACTCCGAGGGCTTCCGAGAGACGAACGGAATGGAAATCTGGACAATCCAAAAACTGCTGAACTGGATGACGGCGTACTTCACCCAAAAACAGCTGGACAGTCCCCGGCTCAGCGCTGAACTGCTTTTGTGCCATGTGCTCGGTCTGCAGCGGATTGAACTGTACACCCTTCACGACCGAGTCGTCCAGCAGCCCCAGCTGGGTCAGCTGCGGGAGCTGGTCAAGCGGGCCGCCGAACACGAACCCATCGCCTATCTGGTCGGGCGGTGCGAATTCTACTCGCTGTCCCTGAAAATCACACCGGATTGCCTGATTCCCCGCCCGGAAACAGAGCTGCTCGTGGAAAAAGCCGTGGAGTTTCTCCGCAGGCGGCCCGCTCCCCGGCAGGCCCTCGATTTGTGCACGGGCTGCGGCTGCATTGCCGCCGCACTGGCCAAAAACTGCAAAGACCTCCAGATAACCGCCGTCGATATCTCCGAAGCCGCCCTGGCCGTCGCCGCCGAAAACATCCGTCGGTACAATCTGGAGCCGTCCGTGCGGCTGCTGTGCGGCAATCTGTACGAGCCGCTCATCGAGGAACTCGACGGCCCCTGCTTCGATCTGATTGTCTCCAATCCGCCGTACGTCAGCGACGCCGAATACGAAAAGCTGGCCCCCAACGTCAAAAATTATGAACCGAAACAGGCCCTCTGGGGCGGGCCGGACGGGCTGGATTTTTACCGCCGCATCCTCGAACAGGCCGGGCGGTTCCTTAAACCGGACGGCGCTGTCATGCTCGAAATCGGCTATGAACAGGGACCAGCCGTCAAACAAATGCTCGAACAAAGCGGGCTCTTTGCCTCTGTGGAAATTCACAAAGACCTGGCCCAAAAAGACCGAATCGCAATCGGCAGACGCTAAACCGCTACGTCAGACCGAAAAATGCGATGCTGTTGGCCGTCATCTTCCGGGCAAACTCCTCCAGCGGCATCCCGTAAAGCTCGGCCAGCCTGGCCGCCGTATGAACCAGCAAAGCCGGCTCGTTGGGCTGGATATGCCGAACCGGCTCCGGCGAAAGATAGGGACAATCGGTCTCAATCATCACCCGCTCCGGCGGCATCATCCGGGCCGACTGACGCAGCAAATCCGCCTTCTTGAACGTGACAATCCCCGTAAAGGAAACAAAATATCCGCGTCGGAGCACCTCTTCGGTCTCCGTCGGGCTTCCGCTGTAGCAGTGAATCACCACCCTGGACAGGCGGGACCGGTACGAATCCAGAATGGCCATCGCCTCCGGAAAGGCCTGCCGAATATGAACAATCACCGGCTTATTCAGCTCCGCCGCCAGCTCCAGCTGAGCATGAAAAATCCGCCGCTGATTGTCCGCCGACGAATGAAGATAGTGATAATCCAGCCCCGTCTCGCCGATGGCGGCGACACGCGGATGAGCGGCTGTCCGGCGAAGAAGCTCCAAATCCTCTGAAGAGAGTTCATCGGCATGATGCGGATGATACCCTACCGCCGCCCACAGCCCCTCCGTTCGTTCGGCACACGCCGCGGCCCGGCGGTTTTCCTCCGGACTGGTGCCTACGGTAATCCAGCGGGTCACTCCCGCCTGCCGGCTGCGGGCCAGCACAGTCTCCAAATCCTCCCACAGCGGAGAATACGTCAGATGGGCATGGGTATCCACCAGTTCCATCGGCCTCCTCCGGCCCTGCTGAACGGCTACAGGTCCAGTTTGTCCCGCAGATAACTCTTCACCTGGTCCAGAGGCACGCGGACCTGCTCCATACTGTCGCGATGACGAATCGTGACGGTATTGTCTTCTTTCGTCTGGCCGTCCACCGTCACGCAGAAAGGCGTACCCGCCTCATCCTGCCGGCGATAGCGGCGCCCGATGGCTCCCTTTTCATCATAAAAGACCGGGAAGTACCGCTTCAAATCCTGGTAGATATTCATCGCGATTTCCGGCATTCCGTCCTTCTTAACCAGCGGGAAGATGCCCGCCTTAATCGGGGCCAGCGCCGGATGAAACCGCAGCAGATTCCGCTGTTCGCCCCGCACCTCCTCCTCATCATAGGCATCCACCAGAAACGCCAGCATACTGCGGTCAATCCCCGCCGACGGCTCAATCACATAGGGAATGTACCGTTCCCGCGTTTCCTCATCGAAATAGGCCAGCGGCCCTTTCAGGTAATCCTCCGCTTCTTCTTTCAGGGTAATCTTCGTCAAATCCCCCTTCTTGTCGTACCATTCGTTCATCGTCCGGATGCCCCGCTGATGCTGCCGCAGGTCAAAGTCCGTGCGGTTGGCAATCCCCTCCAGCTCCTGCCAGTCACCCGAGCCGAACGGAAACTTGTATTCAATATCCACGCACGCCTTGGCATAGTGCGCCAGCTCATCCTTGGCATGCTCCCGGAAGCGCAGATTTTCCTTCCGGATGCCCAGATTGATGTACCAGTTGAACCGCTCCTGCTTCCAGTGCTCAAACCACTCCTCATCCGTTCCCGGCTTGCAGAAAAACTCCAGTTCGGCCTGTTCGAATTCACGGGTGCGGAAGATGAAGGCCTTGGTTGTCACTTCGTTGCGGAAGCTCTTGCCGATTTGGGCAATCCCGAACGGTATCTTCACACGGGTCGAATCCAGCACGTTTCGGAAATTGACGAAAATGCCCTGGGCTGTCTCCGGCCGCAGAAACAGCGTCATCGTATCTTCAACGTTGGCGCCCATCCGGGTTTCAAACATCAGCCGGAACGCCATCGGCTCTCCAAACTGGCCGACCGTACCGCAGGCCGGGCAAACCTTTCTGGACAGCTCGGCCGCCTTGCTCTGGACAGCTTCAATATCGATATGTTCCGTATGCTCCTCAACGCTGCCCTGATGATCCTGAAGATGGTCCACACGCGAACGGGTGCCGCATTTTCGGCAGACCGTCACCAAATCCGCAAACTTATCCGCATGACCGGAGGCCTTCCAGGCCATCGGATGCATTAGGATGGAGCAGTCCAGCCCCACCACATCATCCCGCATCTGGACGACATGCTTCCACCAGGCATTGCGGATATTGCGTTTCAATTCAACGCCCAGCGGACCGTAGTCATAGCAGCTGGCCAGCCCGCCGTAGATTTCACTGGATTGAAAGATAAACCCCCGCCGCTTGCACAGTGATACAATGTCATCCAGCTTCGCCAGTTTTGCCATAAATCCCTCACAATAGAGACTTTAAATTCGAGATAAAGAATCCATATTGTACCAAAACCCCTTGAAAAGTTCAAGGCCGTTTTGGCACCGCTTTCCGAAAGACCAAAAAATCCATAGAAAAATCTTCAGAAACGGATTACAGTAATAAACCGTCTTTGAATAAAAAAGCGAGGCAGGACGGGACCATGATTCATTTCAAATGCCCTCATTGTCAAACAGCCCTTCAGATGGAAACTCACTATGCCGGTCAGGCCGCCCTCTGTCCAACCTGCAACGGACAGATTCTCGTGCCGTTCTCGGGGACATCCGCCAAACCAATCATCTGCATCTGCCGACACTGCAAGGCCTTGTATCAAATCCCCGCTGAACAGGCAGGTCGAGAGGTTTCCTGCCCGACTTGCCGAGAAACCACCCAAATTCCCGAGCAGGAAAACGCGGTTTCCGGCAGTCAAATGCTTCGCTTTTCCTGCCGAGCATGCGGACAGGGCTACTGCCTTCCTTCCCGCTATGCCGGCAGAAAATTCACTTGTCCGGCCTGCAAACACGCCTGTTTGGTACCAACGCCCAAACCCGCCGAGCAGGAATTGATTCTTCTGGAGGAAAAACCGCCTAAAGAAACCTCCGCCGCATTTTCCGAGCCGCTGCCGAATGAATCTGAAACTCCCCCGCCGCCGGGAAAACCTGAAAAACAAAAATCCGTCCTTTTCAAAGCCGTTGCCGGAGTCCTCGGCGGCATCATTGGTTTTTCCATCGCATTTTGGCTGGTTTCATCCCTCAAGAAAAGTACCCCCACCCCGCCGCCGACAAACAAATCTTCGCAAGAATCCGCACAAAATCAGCAGATAGACCTTTCATCGCCCGCCCAAAACTATCCGCAAGCCGTCGATTTCTCCCGCTCCATCATCACCCAACTCAATCGAAAATCGGATGATGTGAAGGATTTGGTTTATCTCTTCCCGGACCAGATTCAAGTGTCGAAACAAGACATCGATTCTCTCCTAACCACTCTGGACATTGGGCGGTTTTCCTCCCTCGAAACCACCATAGAAAAAGCACGGGTCGAACCCGGGGCTTCCTATTTTATCACAAAAACAAAGGCCCTATCGGATTCGAATATAATACGTATAATACAGATTGGTTTTGTCGAAATTGAAAACAGTACAGACGAAACCTATTCATCAACAGACCGATTAATATTTGGAATATCAATTTTCGACGAAAAAGGTATACTTTTGTCTTCTGCCGGTCAAACCAACCAAGCCGAATTGCTTTCTATTCTTGACGATACGGTCAACAAATATGCGACCGTCTCTCCGGTGACTTCAACAGCAGAGGAAAGTTCTCTGTCTAAAATGTATGAAGAATTCTTAGAAAAATATTATTGTCCGATTGCTATCGCCATTTTGCTGATTGGATTGACAACCCTTATCTCAATGTGGGTTGTCTTCGATAAAGCGGGCGAGCCGGGATGGGCTGTCTTTGTTCCAATTTACAACACCATCGTCTTTGCACGCATCGGAGGAAAATCAGAATGGCTCGGATTTCTCTGTGCCCTGAGCCCGATGATCCCCTTCGTCGGTTCGATTCTGAACCTCTTTCTTTTCCTTTATCTTTCTGTGAGCGTGGCCAAAGCATTCGGTAGGGGAACCCTTTTCGGATTTGGGATGGTTTTCCTGCCGTTTATCTTTTTTCCAATCCTGGCCTTTTCCGAGTCGGCTTATCCGCAGGCCGATGTCTAACTTCTTCTGAAAGCGAATTTTGCGCTCTGGGCTGTGTTTTTCTTGTTTTTTTTCTGATTCTTGAGTACGCTGGATACGTGTATATAATAATGGCAGAAACCGAGTTTCGGGCCTCCCATGGCCTGGTGTTGGCCGACGGAGGCCGAGAAGACCTTCATTCGCACCTTTGGCGGGTTCGTGCAGCTGTTCACTGTACGCATCTGAACAAGGTTCAGATGGGAATCGACTTTCATGAGCTGAAAGCCCTGCTGGGTGAGATTGTCGCGGCTCTGGCCGACCGCCCGCTGGAAGAACACAGGGCGTTTGCCTCTGTGAATCCGACGGCGGAAATGGTGGCCAAGTTTGTTTTCGACCGGCTGGCTCCGAAAATCCCGCCGCCCGGCAGACTGGCCTGGGTGGAGATTACGGAGGCGCCGGGATGTATTGTACGGTACACGCAGGATTAACCCTTCAGAAGGTCTCAAAAAAGACCGATGAAGAAAAAAATAAATGTAAGCCGGCAGGAAGGACGGAATTAATATGCTTTGTCAGAACTGCAAAACGCAAACAGCCACGATTCACCTGACGGAAATTACCAACGGACACCGTGTCGAAACGCATCTGTGCCAGGCGTGTGCACAAAAACAGGGATTGGCCATTCAAACCCAAATCCCTCTCAACGAACTGCTCTCTACGCTGCTGAGTGTTCCGCCGGAAGCTGCAGGAACGCCGGAAAGCCCGCAGGACCAGAAAGCCTGTCCCCGCTGCGGGATGACCCTCCAGCGTTTCAGCAAAGAAACGCTTCTGGGCTGTCCGCAGGACTACGATGTCTTCGAGAAAAACCTGCTTCCGCTGATTCTGCGTACCCAAAATGACCGCTCCGAACACTGCGGCAAGGTCCCGGCAACCGCGGGTCAGGCCCAGGAAAAGCAGTTGCGGCTCGCCCAGCTGCGGCGCAAACTGGAAGAAGCCGTTCGTCGTGAACAATACGAAACCGCCGCGCGTCTGCGCGATGAAATCCGGAAACTCCAATGAATCTGAGCGACTTATCCAAACAGCCCAGTCCCTGGCTTCAGGAAAGCGGTCCGGCCTCCGAGGTGGTGATTTCTTCGCGAATCCGCCTGGCCCGGAATCTGGCCGGCTATGAATTCAAACCCTGTCTGACACCCTCGCGACAGCAGGAAATCCTCGAAACCCTTAAAAGCGCGTTATTGTCGGTCCCCTCACCGGAACCGCTGTTTTTTATTGATATCGAAGGGGTCTCGGCCCTCGAACGCGAACTGCTGGCGGAACGCTATTTAATCAGTCTCCCCCATGCCCGGGGAGAAGGCCCGCGCGGCGTTGTCATCGCCCAAAACGAAAACTTTTCAGCAATGATAAACGAAGAAGACCACTTGCGGATGCAGGTCTTCGCCGCCGGACAACAATTGGAAAAATGTTTTGAGCAAATCAGCCAGGTGGACAACCACCTCGAAACGAAGGTTCAATTCGCTTTTCATCCGCGGTACGGCTACCTGACCGCCTGCCCGACCAACCTCGGAACCGGCATCCGGGTGTCCGTAATGCTTCATCTGCCGGGTCTGAAGATGACCGGCCAGACGGAAAAGTTCTTCAACGCCGCCCGCGACTGCAATCTGGCAGTCCGCGGCCTTTTCGGAGAGGGCTCGGAAGCCGTCGGCGACTTCTATCAGTTGTCCAACCAGGTTACTTTAGGCGTAACCGAACAGGAAATCGTGCAGAACTTCTCCCGCAACATCGTGCCGAAAATTATCGAATACGAACAGGCCGCTCGACAAAGATTGTTTGAGGAAAATCCGGAAGCCGTCGAAGACAAAATCCATCGTTCTCTAGCCATCCTCCGCAGTGCCCGTCTGATCAGTTCGCAGGAGGCGCTGATTCTTCTCAGTCACGTGCGGCTCGGCATCCATACCGGACGCATTCCGGATATTCCGATTTCGAAAGTGAATGAATTATTCCTGCACATTCAGCCGGCACACCTGCAAATGCAGGCGGGACGAGCCCTCAGCCCGGACCATCGCGACATCCTGAGAGCCCGCATCATTCGAACCGCTCTTTGCGCCAACTAATTCGCCTGCTCTTTTCCCTCCGGCAGCGGAAGACGGCAAACGGCTTCCACTTGAACCCTCGGAATCAGACCGATTGCCGCCAGTTTCAGCCGACCCTGAGCATCCAAAAAAAAGATGCACGGGAATCCATCCGGCAGGGAAAACGGCTCGGGCAGATTCTCTATTCTTCCTATTTGTATTTCTTCAGGCGTAAGTTTCTTCGAGAACTTCTCAATTCTCTCCAGAGACTCTGCTGTTAAGCCAATCACAGTCGGTTTTTCTTCCTCCATCCAGTTCAGGGCCTGCAAAACCTGAGAAATCTGGAGTCGAAAAGGCGGAAACCAGGTCGCCCCTATAATCACGATACATTCCCGACCGCGATAATCCGCAAGATGCCTGCATTCTCCGTTCAGGAGGAAGAATGTCAAATCGGGCACCTCTCGTCCCTGCCAGTCCGGCAAAACCGGCTCCCAGGTCTTTCGGCTGTTGATGACCTCGTCAATTGTCTGATATTGCGGCTGAAACCCGCGCAGATTTTTGCTGATTAAATCACCCAGCGGTTCATTGCCGTGTCTGGACAGTTTCTGCCGATACAGGATAACCATTCCGGCAATCAGCACCAACAGGACAAAATAGACCGGCAGACCCTGAATCAGAAATTTACGGTCGTCTTTCTTTATCATGTCTGCCCGAAATTATAAACATCTCCCCGCCTAAAAAAATACTTTTTCGCCTTTTCCAAATACTTTTCTAATAACCCTTTAACAGACAGGGCGTATAAATCAGTAAAAGAAAAAACAAAAAGGAAGAAGGGATATGCGGCCGAAAAACATTGAACCTCTGAATCTGTCCGACGAATCCACGGAAATGCTTCTGTTAATTGCTGTTTTCGGGAATGAGACCGTCCGCCAATCCGCCGTACGTGAACTGAAGAAACGGCGAGCCCTTCATCACAGCTTTGAAGACGATAATCTGGTTATGACCAATCTGAGCGGGATTTGTTAATTTAGGAAGCAGCTCCCGCCTCTTGATTTTTATGTGCCTTCCCTATTTCGGCATATCTGGAACCTTTATGTCCTGATTAAAGACTGATTTTTTGGTTGACTTGTTTCGACTTGGGGCTACACTATCCTGTCTTTTGATAACCGGAAAAAAGCAACTGCATGCTCAGGGAGACAATCCGTGGCGTACAATTGTGTAGTCCTTGCAAAACAAGTGCCGGATACAAAACGAATCACCGGCCAGGCGATGAACGAAGACGGTACCGTCAATCGAGCGGCCCTTCCGGCCATTTTCAATCCGGAAGACCTCAATGCCCTCGAGATGGCCCTTCAAATTAAGGAACAATACGGCGGGAAGGTTACCGTCATTACGATGGGACTTCCGGCGGCGGCCGAAACCCTCCGCCAATCCCTCTATCGCGGAGCCGACGGCGTCATCCTGATTACGGACAAACGCTGCGCCGCCAGTGATACGCTGGCCACAAGCTATATCCTCAGCTGCGCCGTCCGCAAACTCAACCCCGATATCGTCCTGTGCGGCCGGCAGGCCATCGACGGCGACACCGCTCAGGTCGGGCCGCAGGTGGCGGAAAAGCTGGGGGTTCCCCAGATTACCTACACCGAAAAGATTCTCAACCTGAACGGCAAAACCATCACCGCCCGCCGAAGCATCGGAAACGGCTGGCAGGAAGTCCGAACCAAACTGCCGGTGCTGCTGACGGTCGTGGACACCGCCAACGAACCCAGAATCCCGACGGCCAAGCGGCTGATGAAATACAAGGCCGCACGCTGCCGTATCGAAATTGAAGCGATGGCCAAACAGAACCCCTCGATTGATGTCGAGGCCGTCTGCAAGCAGCTGGAGCAGAAAGGACTGCTCATCCGCCAGTGGGACCTCGACATCCTCGGCGCCGACCTAAAATGGTGCGGACGCGACGGCTCGCCCACCAAAGTCCACCGCATTCAAAGCGTCGTCCTTACCGCCAAGGAAACCAAATCCGTCGAGCCGACCCAGGAAGCCATTGAGGCGATGATTCACGAACTCATCGTGGACCATACCATCGGATAAATTGACGTATCAATCAGATTCAGCAAACAAGGATAATCAGAGATGATAGAAGTCAACAAACAGGGTGAAGTATGGGTGTTTGCCGAGCAGCACGCCGGCACGCTCGAAGACACCTCCATCGAACTGCTCAGCAAAGGACGTCAACTGGCCGACCAGCTGAAAGTTCCGCTGGCGGCGGTCCTGCTCGGAGACCGCGTCGAGCCCCTCTGCGTTCGGCTCGGTCAATACGGCGCCGACAAGGTCTATCTGACTGAACACCCGCTGCTGAACCACTACCAGACCAGCTCTTATGCCAAGGTTCTGGACGAACTGATTCACAAACACAAACCGCAGATTGTCCTGTACGGAGCCACACCCGTCGGACGCGACCTGGCCCCGCGTGTGGCCAGCGCCCTGAAGGCGGGACTGACCGCCGACTGCACGGATCTGCAGATTGGACGTCACGAAATCCCCAGCACCGGCAAGGTCTATGAGAACCTGCTTCTGCAGATTCGTCCGGCCTTCGGCGGCAACATCATCGCCACGATTATCAACTACGACCGCTGGCCGCAGATGGCCACCGTTCGCGAAGGTGTGATGCCTATGCCCGAACCGAATGGACGCCGCAAGGCCCAAATCGTTCGGGAAAACATCTCCCTGCTGCCGGACGACCTGATGCTGGAGATTCTGGCCGAACACCGCCAGCCCAAAAAGGTCAATCTGAAGGCCTCCCGCATTATCGTGGCCGGCGGCGCCGGCGTGGGCAGCAAGGAAAACTTCAAACTTATTTGGGACCTGGCCCACTGTCTGGGCGGTGCTCCCGGCGCCACCCGGGCCGCCGTGGATTTGGGCTTTATCGACCGCGACCATCAGGTCGGCCAGACCGGCACAACCGTCCGTCCGGTGCTCTACATCGCCGTCGGCATCAGCGGAGCCATTCAGCACCAGGCCGGAATGAGCGGCAGCCAGAAGATTATTGCAATCAACAACGATCCGGAGGCCCCCATCTTTCAAATCGCCCACTACAAAATCGTCGGCGATTTGAATCAGGTGGTCCCGATGATGATTAAAGCCATCCGGGAAAAAGTATAAATTGAAACAACCAACGCCTGTTTTGAGGAAGAACAGATGGGCAATTTTTATCGAGATAACGACGACATTCAGTTTCTGATGAAGCATATTGATTTGGGCGAGCTGGCCAACTTTATGGAGCGGGGATTCCGCTTTGCCGGCCGGTTCGACACCGCCCCGGCCAACGCCCAGGAGGCCATTACCAATTATGACCTCGTTCTGGACGCCCTCGGCCAGCTCAGCGCCGACTTTATCGCTCCCCGCAGCGAAGGAATCGACCGTCAGGGAAGCACCCTGCTGGAAAACGGCACCGTCAAATACGCCGACGGCATTGCCGAATCCCTTCAGGCCCTGGCCAAAGCCGATGTGATGGGCTTTACGCTGCCGCACGAATACGGGGGACTCAATTTCCCCAGTCTGGTGTACTCGGCGGCCATCGAAATCGTCTCCCGGGCCGATGCATCCCTGATGAACCTGTTCGGTCTGCAGGGCATCGCCGAGACCATCAACTTCTTCGCGGATGAAGAAATCAAACGGCAGTATCTGCCGCAGTTCGCCGCCGGCAAAGTGACCGGCGCTATGGTTCTGACCGAGCCCGATGCGGGTTCCGACCTGCAGGCCTGCAAACTGCGGGCCTTTCAGGATGCCCAGGGCAACTGGTACCTGCACGGCGTCAAGCGGTTTATCACCAACGGCTGCGGTGAAGTGCTGCTGGTACTGGCCCGCTCCGAACCGGACCGCAGCGGCGGCCTGGGCCTGAGTCTGTTCCTGTGCGAACGAGGCCCCACCGTGCGGGTTCGCCGGCTGGAGGACAAGCTCGGCATTCACGGCTCGCCCACCTGCGAGTTGTTCTTTGACAATACGCCCTGCCGGCTTATCGGTGAACGCCAGCGCGGACTGGTAACCTACGTGATGAGCTTAATGAACGGCGCCCGCATCGGAATCGCCGCCCAGTCGATGGGCATTGCCGAGGCGGCCTACCGCATCGCCCGCGACTATGCCCACAGCCGCAAGCAGTTCGGCGGCCCCATCGAAAAACTGCCTGCCGTGCGGGATATGGTTATCGAGATGAAAACCCAGATTGAAGCGGGTCGAGCCCTGCTCTATGAAACCAGCCGCATCGTCGATCACGAGGTCGGCCTGACAAAAATCAGCGAAGACCCGACCGAATCGCCCGAAGCCCAGAAAGAAGCCAAGCAGCGGCTCCGCACCATCAAACGGGTAGCGGCCATGCTGACGCCGATGAGCAAGTATTACTGCTCCGAGATGTGCAACCGCGTCACGTACGACGCCATCCAGATTCTCGGCGGAAGCGGGTACATGCGCGATTACGCATGCGAACGGCTGGCCCGCGACGCCCGCATCACCACCATTTACGAAGGCACCAGCCAGCTGCAGATTGTTGCAGCGGTCCGGGGCGTATGCGGCGGGGCCTGCGAAAAATATCTGGCGGAACTGGCCGCACTGCCCTATGACGATTCCGTCAAAGACCTGCTGGCCCTGCTGTCTGAAGGCACACAGCAGCTGACCAAAGCCGTCGCCTTTGTCAAAGAGGCCGGCGTCGATTATATGGATTTGTTCGGCAGACAGCTGGTGGACATCGCCATCGCCCTCATCAACGGCTACCTGCTGTGCGGACAGGCCTCCAGCAAGGTCCAGATGCAGGTGCCCGTCGCCGATGACGCCTCCAACGGCTCCGGCAAAACCGTTCCGATGACCGAACGCAAGCGGATGATGGCACGGCGGTATATCCTGCGCAATGCCCCCAAAATCCGCGCCTGGGCCGAAGAAGTCTGCTCCGGCGATAAATCCACGTTCAAGGAATATGAAGTCTTGGCCGGGCCGATTCCTGAACTCGGTTAGAAAAGAAGGCAGATACGTCGGCGGAGTCGGTTTGGGTGTAAACACGGAGAATACGGGACGATGCTAAGAGCCGCAATTTTCGATTTTGACGGCGTCATCGCCGACTCGGAGTTTCTGCACTACAAGGCGCTCAATCAGGTCTTCGAAAAATACGGTGTTTCCGTCCCCAAAGAAGTCCACTGGCAGAAATATCTCGGCTACACAGATATTGAAAACATTCAGGCCGTCTCCGAAGACTACAGGATGAATCTCACACCGGAACAGGTTCGCCAGATGGCTCGTCAAAAAGCCGAGTTGTTTAAGCAGCTGGCACGGGAGGAAACCGCCATCCTCGACGGCGTGGAGAGTTTAATCGGCAAACTGAAGGCCCATCACATCCGACTGGCCGTCTGTTCCGGCGCCCTGCGTGACGACATCGAACAAATGCTGGCCGGCAGCGACCTGCTCAATGCCTTCGACGTCCTCGTCACAGCAGAAGACGTAAAAAAAGGCAAACCTGACCCGGAAGGATACCTGCTGGCCCTCAAAAAACTCAATCAAAAGCAATCCCAGCCGATTCAGCCCGGCGAATGTGTTGTCATTGAAGATTCCCATTGGGGTCTGGCCGCCGCCGCTGCCGCCGGAATGCACCGAATCGCCGTCACCAATACCTATCCGGCCGAGCAGCTTCAGGATAAAGCCGAACGGGTTGTCTCTTCTTTGGAAGAGCTGACCATCGACGACCTCCAGAATATATGCAAATAAATGTCCCCTTTGTCTTTATTCTACAAATATTTGTTTGGGGCCATATTTCCTTTTTGCCAGGTGTCCCAAATGAAAATAACACAACTTATCACTATTAATAATAAGGATTTGGGATATCTTGACTTGACTTTTCTTTCATCTTGACTATACTTATTTGTTCTCTTTTCGACGCCTTTTTCATTTCCGCTTCCCCGGAATTTAAAACTTTTTTGGGTAAGAAGCGGGATTTTTTTATCTCTATTAGTAGAAAAGTTTTTTGAAATTCGAAAGAACGAAAGCACTTGGCTGGCTCTTTTGATTACAGTTTGATAAGCAGAATCCAGCAGGCCAACGACATTGTCGATGTGGTCTCCGAACACCTTCGTTTAGACAAAAAAGGCAAGGAACTGGTAGGATTATGTCCATTTCATAGCGACCACCGGCCGAGTCTTTACGTCAGCCCCTCCAAGCAGATTTTCAAATGTTTTGCTTGTGGGGCGGGCGGCGATGTCCTCAAATTTGTCCAAATGCGGGAAAATCTGACCTTTCCGCAGGCCGTTGAGCGGCTCGCTCAGCGGGCGGGCATCCCTCTGGACCCTTCCTGGAAAAAACAGCAACCTTCCGCCAATGAGCCCAGCGCAGAATCCATCGCCAAAATGAACCGATGGGCAATGCAGGTCTGGCAGCAGAACCTCTGGCATCCGGAAAAAGGGGCTTCCGCTCGCCAATATCTGGACCATCGGAAAATCTCGAAAGAATCCGCTCGGGAATGGAACCTCGGGCTGGCAGTGGACAGCTGGGATGACTTGACGGCCAGGGCAGTCAATGCAAAAATAAAACCGGCTCTGCTTGTCTCTGCAGGCCTGTCAGTCCCCAAAGACACCGGTGGTTTTTACGATAAGTTTCGTAATCGGCTGATGTTCCCAATTATGGATGTCAGCGGTCGCGTAATCGGCTTCGGCGGACGCACATTAGGGGATGACCCCGCCAAATACATGAACTCGCCGAGCACCCTTCTCTTTGACAAGAGCCGCTGCCTTTACGGGCTTTATCAGGCCCGCCACACGATTGTCGAAACCGGAACCGCTGTTGTCGTCGAGGGATACACGGATGTGATGATGGCTCATCAGTATGGCATCCGAAACGTGGTTGCCACGCTCGGCACCAGTTTTACAGAAGGGCACGCCCACTTGCTCCGCCGGTTTGCCAAACGCATTATTCTCTTGTTTGACAGCGATACAGCCGGCCGAGCCGCGGCGGAACGAGCGCTGGAAATCTGCCTCTCCGAAAAAATCGATATCCGGATGGCCTTTGTCCCGGAAGGAAAGGACCCTTGCGATTATCTTCTTCAAAGCGGTGCAGATGCTTTCCGGAAAGTTCTGGACAATGCTCAGGATATTTTCGACTATTCCTGGCAGCGATTTCAGGAACAAATTGAGCAAAGCGACACGCTGGCGGACCGCGCCGAGGCCGCCCGAACGTTTCTTCAGCATGTCGCCGCCGGTATTACCGCTGGAAAAATTGACAGTGTGTCTCGGACGCTGCTGTTGAGCCGGCTGAGCACACTTCTAAATCTTTCGGTCAGCCGCATCGAAGCCGAATTGAGAAAAATCATCAAAAAAAATGAAATTTCAAAACCGGATGAACCGAAAAAACCCTCTTCCGTTCATTATATTATAGAGGCACAGAGGGAGGTCCTTCGGGCCCTTCTGAATGAGCCGGGCCTGATGGCCGAAGAGGAGGGAAAAATTCAATCGGATCTCTTTACAGAACCGATACTTAAAGAAATTGCCGACGTGCTTTTAGCCAACTTGAACGAGGGGCTGGAGCCGACAATCGCCCAATTGTGCGGGCGGTTTGAATCGCCTCAGACAGCTCAGATGGTTGTGCAGCTGTACGAAGAGGGGCAGCAGACCGGCAATTTCCGACCGCGGCTTCACCTGGCCCTGGAGGTTCTGCGGGAAGACCTGCGGAATCGGGTAAAAGAAACCATTAAACCGGCCGCCGCGGGGCAAGATGATAAGGCCCTTCGAAAATTTGACGAATTGTTGCGAACCCAGAAAGGTAACCCGCGTTCCGGTTACCTGAAACTCTAAAACAGAACCTGCCGGACGCCGGAGACAGAAAGAAGAACAGGAGTTCCATGCAGCCAAAAAAATACAGACACGACGAGAACCCGGATGAGATTTTCGACCTGACGGATGATTTCGGGGATGAAGACCCCGAAATCGACGAGGCGCTCGATGCGATTCCGGACACAGAAGAGGACCTGGACGAAGGAGACGTCGAAGCACCGCTGGACGAGGCGGAGCCGACGCCGCCGTCCCTGCCGATTCCGCAGGGAGACGGACGGGAAAGCGACCAGCCCGACCGCATCCGGCTCATCGAAGAGCGTATCGCCGCCATCATCCGCAAAGGCAAGGAAAAGGGATATTTAACCTACGAAGAAATCAACGATGACCTGCCCGATGAGATTATCAGTCCGGCACGGCTGGACAACCTGCTGATGACGCTCGACGAAGCCGGTGTGCAGCTCATCGACGAGACGGACCTGCCGCGTCATCGAAAAGAAGCCCGGGAAGAAACCGATGAAGAATTCACCAAAGAGGCGGAAATCGAAGAAGACCTTCTTCTGGAGGAACACCTGGAAGAAGCGGAAGGCCGGCGAATCGATGACCCCGTGCGGATGTATTTGACCCAGATGGGCGAAATCCCGCTGCTGACGCGGGAGGAGGAAATCAGTCTGGCCCGCAAAATCGAGTTCACACGGCTGGCCTTCCGCCGCAAGGTTCTGGGGTGCGATTACTGCGCCCGGCACGCGGTTGAAATCCTCCAGCAGGTGGACGATGGTTCGCTTCCCTTCGATCGGACGATGAAAATGGGCAGCGGCGAATCCGAAGTCCGCGCCTTCGTGAAAAACCGGATGCCTCAGAACCTCGACACCGTCACAAAACTGCTCAACCGCAACCAGGAGCTTTTTGCCGCCTCGATGGCTTGTTCATCCCTCGACGAGGCCAAAAAATACATCCGGCAGATTCACCGCAACCGCCGCAAGATTGCTACACTGCTGGAGGAATTGTCGCTGCGGACCAGCCGCATCCAGCCGATGATGAAGAAACTGGAGGGCATTCATTCCAAGATGCTCCAGCTGCAGGCCGCCATTGAAGCCGGCCCCAATCGCGACCACAGCGAAGAAGATATCCGCGCAATGAAGCAGGAGCTGCAGGGGCTGCAGGAACTTGTGCTGGAAACGCCCCGTCAGCTGTCCAAACGCCTGCGGGCCATCCGGGCGGTCTTCTCCCAGTATGAAGACGCCAAGCGTCGGCTGGCCGGCGGCAACCTGCGTCTGGTGGTCTCCATCGCCAAAAAATATCGCAATCGGGGTTTAAGCTTCCTGGACATCATTCAGGAAGGCAACACCGGCCTGATGCGGGCTGTGGACAAATACGAGTATCGGCGCGGCTATAAGTTCAGCACCTACGCCACCTGGTGGATTCGTCAGGCCATCACCCGCGCCATCGCCGACCATGCCCGCACCATCCGCATCCCCGTGCATATGATTGAGACGATGAGCAAACTGCGCACCATCAGCAAGAATCTGATGCAGAAGCTCGGACGAGAACCCACCATCGAAGAAATCGCCGCCGAAGCCAATATGTCCATCACCGAGACACGCCGCGTGATGAAAATCAGCAAGCATCCGTTCAGTCTCGATCGGCCCATCGGCGAAAGCGAAGACAGCTACTTCGGCGACTTTATCGAAGACGAAAGCGTCGAATCCCCGGTCCAGTCCGCTGCGCAGGAAATGCTCAAAGAACGAATTGACGAGGTCCTCAAAACCCTCACGTACCGTGAGCGGGAAATTATCAAACTCCGCTACGGCATCGGAGACGGCTATACCTATACCCTCGAAGAGGTCGGACGAATCTTCAAGGTGACCCGCGAGCGAGTCCGGCAGGTGGAAGCCAAGGCCATCCGGAAACTCCAGCATCCGGTCCGCTCCAGACGGCTGGAAGGATTTCTGGACGGCAAACCCACCCTGCCGCCGGACCCGTCCGCTTAAGCCGTCTCAGGACCTGCTGACCCTGTCTGCGAATCGGATTGCCCCGGAAAAACTATGCAAAGTAAAAAGCGGCTCGTATCCATTTATCACGCCCTGCTGCCGGCGGCAGTTCTAATCAGTTTCGCCGCCGCAGGGACGGCAAACGACTGCAATTGTCCGTCCCGCCGGGCCGCCGAACCTTTTTCTCTTCAGCAGGCCGAACGAACCCTTCTGCTGGGCTATGTGGACAAAGGCGATTTTGATACTGCTCTGTTGCTCCTCGAGCGGTCTGTCCGGCGGGAGGACGACTTTCGCCGAAATCTTCACACGCTTCTGACACGATACAAAACGTTTCAGGAGGAATGGAGGCGGCAAAATCAGCAGGCCGCCGAAAAACTGCACCAGAGAATCGAACAGCTCCGGAGCGACCCCAATCAGGTTTCGGCAAAGCCGGAGGAAATCCTTTCTCTGCTGATTCAGAGCCGAAAGGATCATTCGGACGAACGCAAGTTTTTGTCGGAACCTTTTGTCTCCTCGCTGACCGAACAAATTCGCCGAAATATCCGCCGCTGGCAGTCGCAGGGAGAATATGAAAAAGCCTGGCGGGCCGGTCTTTGGGTGCTTTTGGCCGCCGACCCGAACAATCCGGCTCTGCAGCAGGAAAAAACCGACTTGCTGTCCAAAATCGCCGTTGAGAAAAAACTCACAGCCCCCCTTTGTCCGGGCCAGAGCGATCCTTATGCCTCCGTCCAGGCCGAAATTTTCTTTGAAGCCCTCCGGCGGCTCGACCAAAAATATTTCATTCCCCTGAATTATTCGGCCCTGAACCGCCGTGCCCTCGCCTGTGCCCGGCACATCGGAGAGGTGCTCGCCTGCGGACGAAAAGATTTTCTCTACTCTGCAGATCCGAATACGCTGGCTGCATGGAACCAGCGGCTGAAAAATCTGCAGGAATCGGCAGACTCATCCCCGCAGACCCAATCAGACCTTCCGGCCTTTCTCGAACAAATCCGCATCCTGCTGGACCTGAACCGCTCGACCCTTCGGCTGCCGGAGGGTCTGCTCGTGCAGCTGCTTGCCGAGGCCGTGCTGGAGGAGCTGGACCCCTATACCGAAATCGTCTGGCCCGCCCGAAGCGAAGAGTTTGACAAGCAGATGAGCGGAGAGTTCGCCGGTGTGGGCATTCGGATTGCCCGTCAGGACAACCAGCTGACCATTATCGAAATCATCCCCGATTCTCCCGCGGAGGAATCCGGACAGCTTCAAGTCGGCGATTCCATCCTGGCCATTGACGGAACCTCTACGGAAAACCTGACTCTTGACTGTGCTGTTCGCCTGATTTCCGGTCCGGCAGATACTCCCGTCACTCTGACTCTCCGGCGGCATGAGGAGGAACAGACTGTCACGCTTCTCCGCCGCAAAATTGTCCTGCCGTCGCTGCACGGCAACACCTCCCCGCTCGAGCAGCCCCTGAAAACCAACGGCGGTCTGAGCGCCTATCAGATTGATGCCGACCCGCACATCGCCTATATTCGGCTGAGCGGCTTTCGAAAAGACACCGCCCAGACGCTGCGGCAGATTCTCGAAAAACTTCACGCCAACGGGCTGCGCGGCCTGCTGCTGGACCTTCGCTCCAACAGCGGCGGTTTGCTCGATGCGGCCGTCGGCGTCGCAGACCTGTTCCTCGAAACCGGCGTCATCGTCCGAACCTGCACGCGGGAAGGCATTGAGCAGGAAATCACGGCCGCCGCCGGCGCGCTTCAGCTGGATATCCCGATGGCCGTTCTGGTCGATGACGGCACCGCCAGCGGGGCGGAAATTCTGGCCGGTGCTCTGGCCGCTCCGCACGCGCCCCGCGCCGTTCTGGTCGGAACCCGCACCTACGGGAAAGGCACGGTTCAGGAGGTCGAACCCCTTCCCAACGGCTGCCGGCTCAAATACACCCGCGGTATTTATCAGCTGTCCGACGGCCGGGAGGTTCCCAATCGCTATCAGCGGCTCAAACAAAATCGAACCGACTGGGGTCTGCTGCCGGATGTGATTGTGGAAACGGGCGAACCGCAGCTGGAAAAAGCCCGCCAGGCACGCCGCAATCTCGAAAAATTCTTCCGCGAATCCCAGGACAAAAGCCCGCAGCAGATTCAGCAGGACCTTTTGCCTCTGCTGGAGGCGCTCGTCAGCTCCGACCCGCCGCTGGCCGCCGGCCTGACGATTCTGAAAGCAAAAATCCTTGCCTCCGAGCATCCTCTCCCTTCGTCGGCAGACCCGAATGTGCCTGCGCCCGCTGCCGCCGCCGACCCGAATCTGTGAAACATTCCGAGTCCGCAGGCGTAGAAGAGATAGACAGTAAAAAAGAGAAAGTTGCCGTATGACGGAGTTTATAAAGGAATTTTGGTCCACACTGGCTCAGATGTCTCCCTATCTGCTGTTCGGTTTTTTTGCGGCGGGTTTGCTGAGCATCTGGATTTCCCCTGCCCTGGTGGAGCGGCATCTGGGCGGACGGGGCTTCGGCGCAGTCGTCAAGGCCTCGCTGTTCGGAATCCCCCTGCCGCTGTGCTCCTGCGGCGTGATTCCGGTCACGATGTCGCTGTACAAACACGGCGCCGGGCGCGGGGCAGCCGTGTCGTTTCTTTTGTCAACGCCGCAAACCGGTGTGGACAGCATCTTCGTAACCTATTCGCTGCTGGGGCCCTTTTTCGCCGTCCTGCGTCCGATTGCCGCATTTCTGACCGGTCTGTTCGGCGGCGGACTGGTCAATCTGTTTGATCCTGCCGACAGCGGCGCCGCGGAGTCTTCCAAATCCTGTGCGGACGACTGCTGCACGAAGGAAAAGAAACCGCCCAAATGGAAACGGATGCTTCGCCACGGCTTTGTAACCCTGCCGACCGACATCGGCTTGCCGATGCTCATCGGCCTGCTGATTGCCGCCGCTATTTCCGTTTGGGTGCCGGATGACCTGTTTGCCGTCCGTCTGGCCGCCGGCAGCAATCTGCTGGCGATGTTCGTGATGATGTTCGTCGGCATTCCGATTTACGTCTGCGCTACCGCCTCGGTGCCGATTGCCGCTGCGCTGATTGCCAAGGGCCTTTCGCCCGGCGCTGCGCTGGTCTTCTTAATGACCGGTCCGGCCACCAACGCCGCAGGACTGTCCACACTTTGGGGCGTCCTCGGCCCTCGCTCCGCCCTTTTGTTTCTGTTTTCGACCGCCTTTTGTGCCCTCGCAAGCGGCCTGATTGTCGATGCTTTCCTGCCGCGCCAGAAGGCCGTCGAAATGATGCATCATCACAGCATCGCCCTTCCGGACTGGGCGGGTCATCTGTCCGCCCTCATCCTGCTGGCCCTGCTGCTGTTTGGAATCGCCCGCAAATACGCCCGAAAGGCCGAATAGACCCGCCGGGCTATTCCTCCTCCAGCATCTTCTTTCGGCGCAGGATATGATGATAATGCTGCGCGAACCGATGCGCCTCATCGCGGACGTACTGAAGCAGCTTTCGCACCGGTGAAATCGCCGACAGCCGCAGCGGCTCCGCCCGGCCGGGCAGATAAATCAGCTCCTCCCGCTTGGCAATCGCCGCCAGATTCGGCATCGGAGCCCCCATCGACCGCAGGGCCTCTTCGGCGGCGTGCAGATGGCCGAGCCCGCCGTCAATCAGCACCAAATCCGGCCAGAGCTCCTCACCCGCCAGCGCGTGTTTGTACCGCCGGCTGATGACCTCCGCAATCGCCGCAAAATCATCGGAAGAGCCCGCCGCCCGGATGCGGAAACGCCGATAGCCCTCCTTAAAGGGCTTGCCGTCGATGAACTGCACCATCGCCCCGACCGTCTCGCTGCCGGCCAGATGAGCAATATCAAACCCCTCGATAATCCGGATCGGCTGCGGGCTTTTGAGAAGATGCTGAAGTTTTTCCAGCGCCTCCGTCGGGTCCTGAAAAAACACCTCCGGCTGCACGTGCTCCTCGGCGGTGCCGCGTTTGTCCAGATTTTCCAAAAGCCGAATCCGGTCCCGCAGCCGGGCCGCCTCTTCGAAATCCTGCCGCCGCGAGGCCTCCTGCATCCGCCGGCGGAGTCCCTCGATGTACGACGAGCGCTTCGAACCCAGAAACCGAATCAAATCGCGTATCTGCCGGCGGTAGTCCCGGCGGCTGACCTTGTCCGCGCACGGCGCGGTGCATTGGCGGATATGATACAAAAGACACGGCCGGAAAAACCGCCGCTTCGGGTCGTCCAAACGAATCTCCAGCGTGCACGTGCGAAACAGAAAAATCTTCTGCAGAAGCCCCAGCACCTGCCGCAGGTCGCGTACGGCCGTAAACGGCCCGAACAGCCGGCTGCGGGGGTTGGGACTGCGCGTGATATACACCCCCGGAAAATCTTCGCGCGTCGTAATTTCCAGATAGGGAAAGGTCTTGGAATCTTTTAAATCCGTATTGTACGGCGGGTGAATATCCTTAATCAGGCGGGCCTCCTGCAGAATCGCTTCCGCCTCGCCGGCCGTTTCCAGATAATCCACATCCGCTACGCGGCTGAGCATCTCGGCAATCCACGGGCCGCGGGTCTCGGCCAGATTGGCCCCGGGCTGAAAATAGCTGCTCACCCGCGCGCGGAGATTCTTGCCCTTGCCGATGTAGAGCACCTTCTCCTCGGCATCCTTCATAAAATACAGCCCCGGCCCCGTCGGAAAGGAACGTATCTTCTCCCGCAGGGCCTGCAGTTTGTCTTCAGACAGTGCCATCAAGGAAGATTATACCAGACCGCAGGCCTCAAAGGGAGTCGGAGGAAATGGAAATCCGAAATGATTAACCACAGATTACACAGATTTCACAGATTCAAAAAAACCAAGGCAGAAAACAAACGAATTTGCAGGACAACTGCTCACTGATGACTGATAACTGAAGACTGGCAACTGAATGCTGGGCACTGGCTTCTGGCTGCTGGCCGCTTAAGCTTTCATTTAACCACGGATTACACGGATTTCACGGATTAAGAAAAGGAGGGAGAAAAGCAAACGAATTTACAAGGATGACTGCTCACTGATGACTGATAACTGGCCACTGGATACTTAACCGCGGATTTCACGGATAACACAAGAAACCCGCGTCTTGTCCTCCGAAGCTTTAGCGAAGGAGACAGGAGGATATCCAACGCCGCGCCTGTCATTCCCGCCCTCGCTGTCATCCCCGTCTTCGTTGTCACTCCCTCGCCTTACTGTCATTCCCGCCCTTATTGTCATTCCCGCCCTTATTGTCATTCCCGCCCTTATTGTCATTCCCGCGCAGGCGGGAATCCATTCTTCCTCTTCCCGCGTCTCGTCCTTCGCAGCTTCAGCGAAGAAGGAAGGCGAGAATCCAGCGGCCGGGAACAACCGAAATCCGAAATACAAAACGTGAACACCCAAATAAATTAACCACGGATTTCACGGATTACACGGATTAAGAAAAGGAGGGAGAAAAGCAAACGAATTTGCAGGATAACTGCTCACTGATGACTGATAACTGATAACTGGCAACTGGTGTCTGGAGACTGGCTGCCGTTCAGTTTCAATCCCTTATTCATCAGGGGAAAAATGCAAGCCTATAGACGCCGCCGCAATGGTGATGGGCGAGCAAGTGTTTCAATCCCTTATTCATCAGGGGAAAAATGCAAGCGGTAAACTGGGATTATATTACCGCACGGGCTTTGAAGTGTTTCAATCCCTTATTCATCAGGGGAAAAATGCAAGAAAAGGTGAGGTACAGGAGTTAGACGGCGACAACATCGGCAGTTTCAATCCCTTATTCATCAGGGGAAAAATGCAAGGCCTGAAAGCCGCCGGCTATACGATAGATGAGATTTTTGACGTTTCAATCCCTTATTCATCAGGGGAAAAATGCAAGGCGCTGTCAGAAGGTAAAC